>Ga0079224_100000255_pt1 | contig 47665 bp, 37 predicted proteins | sample Stecom2015_FD_80414 | JGI IMG/M metagenome (GOLD analysis project Ga0079224, IMG submission 80414) | Agricultural soil microbial communities from Utah to study Nitrogen management - Steer compost 2015 | ecosystem: Environmental > Terrestrial > Soil > Agricultural land | place: USA: Utah... | reverse complement strand
TGCCTGCCTGCGCCCGATGGCGCGGGGCAGGCCGGTGCTCGCCTCCGCCTGCTCACTCGACCACACGAGGATGTCCGGAACGACGTCCGGGTCACGTTCCTCGTGATTGGGATTGGCGTGGTGGCGGGTGTGCTTGTCCATCCACCAGCCGTAGCTCAGTCCGATCCCGAGATTGCCCGCGACGAGCCCGGCGACCGTGCTCACGCGGCGGGTACGGAAGACCTGCCGGTGCGCCAGATCGTGCGCCACGAGCGCCACCTGGGCGAACACGACCGCGAAGAAGGCGGCGAGCAACAACTGCCACCAGGTGTCGCCGAGGGCCACGAACGCGGCGATTCCACCGCCGTAGAGCGCGGCGACGATCCCGATGCGGGCCGCGTAGTAGCCGGGTCGCCGGGCGAACAGCCCCGCGGCGTCGATGCGTCGGGTGAGGACCGCGAAATCGCTGCCGCGCCGCGTGTCCGAGGGCGTGTCACGGGGCATGTCCTCAGGTGTGCCCGAGGGTTCTGCCGTGCTGGAGGTCATGCCCTCGAGCGTTCTCGCCGCGGCCGTCGGCCGACATCCCGCACGCCCCCGGCATTCCGGTGGTGCCTGCCCCACCCGACGTTCGCAGTCACACCGATCGGCTCCCGACCTCTACCCTCGGCCCATGCGGTACTCGCACAGGCTCCGCGATCGCACCTACACCTTCGACGGGCTGGTCGACCTGCTGGCCAAGGCCACGCCGGACCGTTCTGGCGACCAGCTGGCCGGTTGCGCCGCCGGGTCCGACGCCGAGCGCGTCGCCGCGCAGTGGGCCCTGGCGGACGTCGGGCTCACCGACTTCCTGACCGAACCGGTCGTGCCACCCGAGACCGACGACGTCACGCGGCTGATCTGGGACACACATGACGCCGAGGCCTTCGCACCGGTGCGCCGCCACACGGTCGGCCAGTTCCGGGAATGGCTGCTCGACACGGCGACCAGGGAGGATGCGGCCGCCCGGCTGTCCGCGGTCGCCGCGGGCCTGACTCCGGAGATGGTCGCCGCCGTGTCGAAACTGATGCGCAACCAGGACCTCGTCTCGGTCGCCTCGGCCACGTCGGTGACGACCGCGTTCCGCACGACGCTCGGCCTGCCGGGGCGGCTGTCGACCCGGTTGCAGCCGAACCACCCGGCAGACGATCCGGTCGGGGTCGCCGGGGCCGTGCTGGACGGCCTGTTGCTCGGGGCCGGCGATGCGGTGATCGGCGTGAACCCGGCCTCGGACAACCCGCGCACGGTGGCCGACCTCCTGCGCCTGCTCGACGACATCCGCACGCGCTACGACATTCCGGTGTAGTCCAGCGTGCTCACCCACATCACGACGACGATCGACCTGATCGCGCGTGGTGCGCCGGTGGACCTTCCGTTCCAGTCCATCGCCGGCACGCAGCGCGCGAACGACGGTTTCGGGGTGAGCCTCGCGATGCTCGCCGAGGCCAACGATGCGGCACGGGCACTCGGCCGCGGCACCGCCGGGGACAACGTCATGTACTTCGAAACCGGCCAGGGTGCGCCGCTGTCGTCCGAAGGGCACCTGGGCACGGGAGGACGGCCGGTCGATCAGCAAACGCTCGAGGCCCGCGCCTACGGTGTGGCGCGAGCGTTCGACCCGCTGATCGTCAACACGGTCGTCGGGTTCATCGGACCGGAGTACCTCTACGACGGCAAGCAGATCATCCGTGCCGGGCTCGAGGACCATTTCTGCGGCAAGCTGCTCGGCGTCCCGATGGGCGTGGACGTCTGCTACACCACGCACGCCGAGGCCGACCAGGACGACATGGACACGCTCCTGCTACTACTCGCCGGCGCGGGCTGCACGTTCGTGATCACCGTGCCGGGCGCCGACGACGTGATGCTCGGCTACCAGTCGGCGTCCTTCCACGACGTGCTGACGACCCGGCGGATCACCGGGACCCGGCCGGCACCGGAGTTCGAACGGTGGCTCGCGCGTGAGGGCATGCTGGACGGCAACGGGAGGGTCCGCGCACTCGACCCGGCCGCATCGCCTCTGCGCACCTTGACGGCGGAGGCGGGCTCATGAGCACGTTCTGGGACCCGCTCCGGGACCGCACACCGGCACGCATCGGGCTGAGCCGTGCGGGTGACGCCGCCGCGACCCGGCACGTCCTGGAATCGGCCGAGGCACTCGCACTGGCGCGTGATGCCGTACACGGCCGCCTCGACGTCGACCGGCTACGCACCGAGCTGCGCGGGCTGGGGCTCGGCGAACCCGTCCACGTGCCGTCGGCGGCGCCGGACCGGCCGGCCTTTCTCCGCCGGCCCGATCTCGGCAGGCGCCCCGCCGGGGACGTCGACCTGCCCGCCGCGAATCTCGCGCTCGTCGTCGCCGACGGACTGTCGGCCGAGGCCGCGGCCCGCCACGCGACGGGCGTACTGACGGCGCTGCTGCCCGAACTGCGCGACGGTCTCACCGCAGGGTGGACGATCGGACCGCCTGTGATCGCGACGCAGGCACGCGTCGCCCTCGGCGATCACGTCGGGGCCGCACAGGGGGCGATGCTCGGCCTCGTGCTGATCGGCGAACGGCCGGGCCTGTCCGCCCACGACAGTCTGGGTGCCTACCTGACGTGGGCGCCTGCGCCCGGCACCGCCGACTCGGCGCGCAACTGTGTGTCCAACATCCGGCCACCGCACGGCCTCGACCACGCCGCGGCGGCCCACACACTCGCCCGGCTCATCGCGGGAGCGCAGCGCATCGAGGCCACGGGCGTCCGGCTCAAGGACACCAGCGGCCTGCTCGAATCGTGACCGCGTCGGTTCCGGACTCAGGCGAGCACGGCGCGCAGCGCGGCAGCGAACTCCTCCGGGACACCGCGCCGTCCGAACTCGCCGCCGAGAAAACCGCCGTGGTCTCCGGGAAACACCGTCGGTTCGAGCCCGAGCAGGTCCGCCACCGCGGCGGACGTCCGGCCGGTGAACATCCCGGCCGACTCCTCGCCGACGCCGATCACGATTCGCGTGGGCGCGGTTCTGAGGGCGTCGGCGTCGGGCTGGAAACTGCTCACCGCCCACGATCGTGCTGACAGCAACGGGTCGTCCCGTGACCCGTCGTCCTCTGTGGGCAGACCGAACGTCGCCGGGTCCGGGGCCGGACCGGCGAAGTAGGCGTCGGTGAACTCGCCCTGCCACGTGGTCATGGCGATGAACGCCGCCATGCCGGCGCCCCAGCCGCCGCGTTCGTAGGCCTCCCGCACCCCGACGCGGGCACGCTCGGCAGCGACGGCGTCGGGCAACAGCGTCATCAGCGGAGGTTCGTGGGCCACCAGCGTGCGGACATCGCGGGGATACGCGGCCACGAGCGCCAACGCCGAGACCGCACCGCCGCTGCTGGCGAACATGTCGACCTGGCCCAGCTCGAGCGCAGCGATGAGCGTGTGCACGTCGACGGCCTGAATGCGGGGGTCGTTGTCGACCCTGCCGTCCTTGCGCACGCTGCGCCCGAGCCCCCGCGGGTCGTAGGTGATCACGGTGCGCTCAGCCATGAGACCGGCCAGAGTGGTGGACCCGCTCGCATCCATCGGCTGGCCGATCATCATCAGTGGCGGCCTGGCGACGGGAGGCCACGTGCCGTGGATGTCGTAGGCCAGGTCCACCTCGGGCGTGTCGAGCACTCGTGCCGTCATCGCCGCCACCTTCCGCCTGAACCGGTGCCGTGGAGCCTAGGTTGAACCCCCGACGCCCGCGACGCGACGCGAGTCGGCCCTGGACGTCCTGCACCCGTCCCCGACCACGCGGACTCAGTCGAAGTTGAGCTCTCCGGTGCGGGTGCGCTTCAGTTCGAAGAAGTCCGGGTAGCTCGCCATCGCGACGGCGCCGTCGAAGATCTTCACCGCGTCCTCGCCACGCGGGATCGACGACAGCACCGGACCGAAGAAGGCGACGCCGTTGACGTGCAGCGTCGGCGTGCCCACGTCCATCCCGACCGGGTCCATGCCCTCGTGGTGACTCGTGCGCAGCGCCTCGTCGTACTCGGTGGACGTCGCGGCCTCGATCAGCTCGGCCGGAGCGGACACCTCCGCGAGGGCCTCCTTCAGCACCAGGTCGATGTCCTTGTTGCCCTGGTTGTGGTACCGGGTGCCGAACGCGGTGTAGTAGTCCCGCAGCACCTGCTCGCCCTGCTGCTGAGCCAGCGCCACCGCCACCCGCACCGGCCCCCACGCCTTGGTCATCAACTCGGCGTACTCCTCGGGCAGATCGCGCCCGGAGTTCAGCACCGCGAGACTCATGACGCGGAAGTTCAGGTCGATGTCCCGCTGCTTTTCCACCTCGAGGATCCAGCGCGAGGTGATCCATGCGAACGGGCAGACCGGGTCGAAGTAGAAGTCGACACGGGTGCGGGACTCGGTCATGACACACGACTCCTTGCTCGAGCGATTCGCTGATACATCCCGGCCAACACCACACCTGCGACGGTTGTTCCCCGTCGCGCACGCCGCGCGGCGCATGATTGGATCGGGAAACAGTCCGATGTCCACCCACGACCGAAGACCGAGGTGTCCGTGCCAGCCCCCAATCTGACCCGTGAGGCCGCCCATCGGCGCGCCGCGCTGCTCGACGGCCAGTCCTACGACATCGTCCTCGACGTGACCGACGGCAACGACCGTCCCGGCGAGAAGACGTTCGACTCGCAGACGACGATCACCTTCTCGTCCGCGCAGTCCGGCGCGGAGTCCTGGGTGGACATCGTCGCCGAGGACGTGCGGTCCGCGACGCTCAACGGCACGCCGCTGACGGTCGAGGGCTACGTGGAGGACGACGGACTCTCGCTGCCGGACCTGCGCGAGACCAACGAGCTCGTCGTCCAGGCCGCCTGCCGCTACATGAACACCGGCGAGGGCCTGCACCGCTTCGTCGACCCGGTGGACGACGCGGTGTACCTGTACACCCAGTTCGAGACGGCCGACGCCAAGCGCATGTTCGCCTGCTTCGACCAGCCGGACCTGAAGGCGACGTACCGGCTCACGGTGATCGCGCCGAAGGGCTGGAAGGTGGTGTCGAACGCGCTGCCCGAGTCGCAGACCGACACGCCGGAGGGCGCGGTACGTACCGTGTTCGCCGAGTCCGAGCGCATCTCGACCTACCTGGTCGCCCTCGTGGCCGGCCCGTACGCCGAATGGCGCGACGAGTACCGCGACGAACACCGCACCATCCCGCTCGGCATCTACTGCCGCCGGTCGCTGGCCGAGTACATGGACGCCGACCGGCTCTTCACCGAGACGAAGCAGGGTTTCGGCTTCTACCACCGCAACTTCGGCGTGCCGTATCCGTTCTCGAAGTACGACCAGCTGTTCGTGCCGGAGTTCAACGCGGGCGCGATGGAGAACGCCGGTGCCGTGACGTTCCGCGAGGACTACGTGTTCCGCAGCCGCGTCACGCGCTACTCCTACGAGCGCCGCGCCGAGACGCTGCTGCACGAGATGGCGCACATGTGGTTCGGCGACCTGGTGACCATGCGCTGGTGGGACGACCTGTGGCTGAACGAGTCGTTCGCGACGTTCGCCAGCGTGCTCGCCCAGGCCGAGGCCACCGAGTACACCGGCGCGTGGACGAGCTTCGCCAACATCGAGAAGTCGTGGGCCTACCGCCAGGACCAGCTGCCCTCGACCCACCCGATCGCCGCCGACATGGTCGACCTGCAGGCCGTGGAGGTGAACTTCGACGGCATCACCTACGCCAAGGGTGCGAGCGTGCTCAAGCAGCTCGTCGCCTACGTCGGCCAGGACAACTTCCTGTCGGGCCTGAAGGTCTACTTCGACCGGCACGCGTGGGGCAACGCGACGTTGGCCGACCTGCTGGCCGCGCTCGAGGAGGCCTCCGGCCGCGACCTGTCGTGGTGGAGTGCCCAGTGGCTGGAGACCACGGGCCTGAACTCGCTGCGGCCCTCGTTCGAGACCGCCGCCGACGGGACGTTCACGTCGTTCGCGATCCTGCAGGGCGGTGCCAAACCCGGCGACGGCGAGTTGCGCACCCACCGCACGGCGGTCGGCATCTACGACGACGTCGACGGCAAGCTGGTGCGTACCACGCGCGTCGAACTCGACGTCGACGGCGAGCGCACGGAGGTGCCCGAGCTGGTCGGCGCCCACCGCGGCAAGCTGGTGCTGGTCAACGACGACGACCTCACCTACTGCACGATGCGTCTCGACCCCGACTCGCTCGTGACCCTCATCGACCGCATCGGTGACATCACCGATCCGCTCCCCCGCACGCTGTGCTGGTCGGCGGCATGGGAGATGACCCGGGAGGCCGAGCTGAAGGCCCGTGACTTCGTCACGCTCGTGTTGCGGGGCATCGGCGCCGAGACCGAGGTCGGTGTCGTGCAGCGGCTGTTGATGCAGGCACAGACGGCGCTGAACTCCTACGCCGAGCCCACGTGGGCCCGTGAACAGGGCTGGCCCGCGTTCACCGAGCGCGTCCTCGAACTGGCACGCGAGGCCGAGGCGAGCTCGGACCACCAGCTGGCGTTCGCCAACGCGCTGACCGGAGCGATGCTCGACGACGCGACGCTGGACGTGCTGGCGGGCTGGTTCGACGGGTCGGCGCCGCTGGAGGGCCTCGTGGTCGACACCGACCTGCGGTGGCGGCTGCTGCACGCACTCGTCGCCCACGGCAGGGCCGGCGAGCCCGAGATCGCGGCGGAGCAGGAACGCGACGACACGGCCACGGGCCGCCGCCACGCCGAACGTGCCCGGGCGCTGCGGCCCACGACCGAGGCCAAGGCCGAGGCGTGGCAGCGCGCGGTCTACGACGACGAGCTGCCCAACGCCGTCAACGAGGCCATCATCACCGGCTTCGCACATCCGGCCCAGAAGCACCTGCTCGAGGGCTACATCGACACCTACTTCGCCATGCTCGACGAGGTGTGGTCCCGCCGTTCCAGCGAACGCGCGCAGCCGACCGTCGTCGGCCTGTTCCCGTCGTGGTCGGTGACCGACGAGTGCGTGGCCGCGGCGGACGCCTGGCTCGAGGGCGAGCACTCGCCCGCCCTGCGCAGGCTGGTCTCCGAAGGCAGGGCCGGTGTCGTGCGGGCCTTGGCCGCCCGCCAGTTCGACGAGAGCTGAGCCCGGCAGCACACATACGAGCGCCCTGGCACCGACGAGCTCGTCGGTGCCAGGGCGCTCGTATCCGAACTGCGCTGGACGGTCAGTGCGTGGGAGCGGTGCCTGCCTGATCGGCCAACATGCGCAGACCACCGACCAGACCGCCGGTGAGGTCGCCTTCCTTGAACGAGGCGGCCATGCTCATCACGGCGAGTTTCGCGGCACGGTCGGGAACCCGCTGCGTCGCGTTCGCGCCGGTCACGATCTCCACGACCCGTTCCCCCGGCGACACGGCGATCAGCACGGTGTCGTCGCCGTGCTCACCGAGCTTGTCGTGCAGACCTTCGGCACCGGCCCGGCTGTCCTCACCGAGCGGGCCGAGGTAGATGCTGAACTCGATGCCGGTCTCCCGGCTCGACAGGGCCAGCGCCTCGTCGATCCGGCTCAGCTGCTGCGTCGTGAATGGGCCTTTCGGAGCAGCGGGTACGTACTCCTGGGCCCGCGAGATGCGGCCGCTTTCCGTAACCGCCGCGCCCCAGGGCAGGTCGGCCGGGTCGACGGTCTCGGCGTGATCGTCGTGGACCAGTTCACCAGTTGCCACGGGCACCTCCTCGGTCCGTCGAAGGCCGGCCGGACGCACCGGCGCTGACCGGGTTGGCACTCCACCACATCGCCGGGTGTTCCCACTCCTGCCCCGGGCGATACCGTGGCCGGCCTGCGAAGGAAGAACGCAGGGTCACCACGGTGAAAACGCCGCAGATGGCGAGCGGGATCCCCGCGAAGACCAGGATCGTCTCGAGGATGCTCACGGCCGCAGGGTATCCGACCTACCCCGTACCGGTGTCACCTGCCGCCTATTCCATCACCGCTCGTCGCATTTCAACCGCCGTCCGCCGCTTGACGGACCGCGGATGGCACGCCCGGCCGAAGGCGTGTTCGCAGACGGTTGCAGCTCGACGTACACCCGGACTCACCCGTCGCGTCGTCCTTGTAACCCTCCCACCGGGCTCGTAGGTTTTTCACACGTACGGGTTCTTGTGCCCCGAGCTTTCATTCCCGCTGACTTTCCGCCGGTTACAGGAGGACCACATGCTTCACGTGCTGAGCCCCGCCGAGACGAGCAACAACGCCACCACGTTCGACATCGCCCGCCCCGCCGAGCTCGGAACACGTGTCACGCGCGGTACTCGCGTCACCTGCGGCACCCGGGTGACCATGGGTACGCGCGTCACCCGCGGTACACGGGTCACCCGCGGCACGCGTGTCACGATGGGCACCCGTGTCACCCGCGGAACGCGAGTCACGTCCGGCACCCGCGTCACCATGGGGACTCGCGTCACCCGTGGCACCCGGGTCACGGCAGGTACCCGCGTGACCATGGGTACGCGAGTCACGCGCGGCACCCGGGTCACCCGCGGCACGCGCGTGACCATGGGTACGCGCGTCACCCGCGGTACCCGCGTCACCGCCTGAGGCCCACCGGGTCGACGCCACCGAGCAACGGCACCGGACGACGACCCAACGGCACCGGAGACAACGGCAGCGAGCGACAACCGGCCCGCATCCGCGTGGACGCTCACAGCGTCCACGCGGATGCGGGCCGGTGTGCGTGGAACGGCCGGGTTCCCCGTGAGATCTCGGCCGACCTTCCCGTGGGCGGATCGCCGTCAGGCGGCGGGCGCTCCCAGGTACCGGTTCCACAGTGGGTCGGTCTCCTTCGCGTGCGCCAGCAACCGCCAGTGCGGTCCGTGCGGGGCACGCGGAACGATCCGCAGCGACCACCCGATCTCCGACAGGAGCTTGTCGGCCTTGCGGTGGTTGCACTTCGCGCAGCAGGCGACGCAGTTCTCCCAGGAATGCTCGCCGCCCCGACTGCGGGGAAGCACGTGGTCGATCGTCTCGGCACGCCCTCCGCAGTAGGCGCACCGGAACCGGTCACGGTGCATCAACCCGGCTCGCGTCAACGGAACCTGCGCGCGATAAGGTACGCGGACGTACGTGCTCAGCCTGATCACCGACGGCACGTCGACCGTCATGGTCGCGGCGTGCAGGGTGAGCCCGGACGGGTCCTCGTGCACGACCTCCGCCTTGCCGCAGACGAGCAGCACGATCGCGCGGCGCAGGGGCAGCGCGGTGAGGGGCTCGAACGTCGCGTTGAGCAACAGCACGCGTCGTTTGCCCCATCCAGGGCCCGACGAACCGGAGCCGGCCTCGCGGGAACGCCACGGGCCGTGTGACCGCGTGACCCGACCGCTGCGTGGCGGTCCGGTCGGCTGCGGCCCGTTGAGGGCCGTTCCACCGCGGTTCGCGCCGGATCCCGGCGCACACAGCATCACCTCCGACGCCGACCCGGCCGGCTGCCGGGTACGAGCGCCGTGAGGGCTCGGTTGTCGGTCTGGCACGCGACCACCTCCACCGGTGCTGCCCTAGTCGACCACACATCGGCCCGGAAACGCACGTGTGTTAGCGCACGTGTCGATTGCCAGTACCGTGGCTGTGGAACACGACGTGGTCAACATGCCTTACCGGCGCCGCGACCGGGCCGGCTAAGTGGGCGGCGTCACACTCTCGGGTCGCGATCACGAAAGGAGTCGTTCGCCAAGTGAACCAGCTGCTCAGCGAGCCACCGTCCTGTATTCAGGAGGAAGGCACCTGGTGCCAGCAGATCTGGCAGCTCACGGGGAACGAATGGCTCGCCGGTTCGGCGAACTGGCTGATCGCCAAGCCACTCACCATCCTGTTGATCGCCGTCGTGGCGTTCTTCGTCCGCCTCGCCATCCGGAAGCTGATCGACCGGACGACCCGCGCCCCCGAGGACGGGGACACGAAAAAGACCCCGGCACTGCTCAAACCGCTGCGGGAGAAGGCACCCGAGCTCGTCGGGCCCGCGGTGATCGAACGCCGCAGGCAGCGGGCCAAGACGATCGGATCGGTGCTGAAGTCGATCACCACCGTGGTCGTCTACTCGATCGCGGTCGTGCTGATCCTCGGCGAGCTCGGCATCAACCTGGCGCCGATCATCGCCTCGGCCGGCATCGTCGGTGTCGCGGTCGGTTTCGGTGCGCAGAACCTCGTCCGCGACTTCCTGTCCGGCATCTTCATGATGTTGGAGGACCAGTACGGCGTGGGCGACGTCGTCGACGTCGGCGAGGCGACCGGCACGGTCGAGGCCGTCGGACTGCGCATCACCACGCTGCGCGACCTCAACGGCACCGTCTGGTACGTCCGCAACGGCGAGGTGCTGCGCGTCGGCAACTTCAGTCAGGGTTTCGCGGTCGGTGTCGTCGACATCCCGGTGTCCTACGACGCGGACCTCACACGCGCCACCGCACTGCTGAGCGAAGTGGTCGCCGACTCCGCCGAACGCGAGGACCTGGCCGCCGACATCCTCGAACCGCCGTCGGTCCTCGGCGTCGAGAGCGTGACCCCGGAAGCGGTGCACCTGCGCCTGACCGTGAAGGTCCGCCCGGGCAGGCAGTGGGCGGTGCAGCGGGCGCTGCGGGCCGACGCCATGGCCGCGTTCGAACGCGCCGGATTCCAGCCACCGCTCAAGCGTCTGTTCCCCGGAAACAACGCATAGTCGAAACCGCGCCCGCCGACCTCGCGGGACGTCGCGGGCGGGCACAATGGACCAGGGCCGCGGCGGTGCACACGCCATGGTCCGAGTCGGAAAGGTGACCGGAGATGTCTCAGGTGTCGGAGACGGGCGGCGAGCCCGTCGACCCGCACACGTTCTACAGCGCGGTCGGCGGCGAGGAGACCTTCCGCAAGCTGGTCGCCCGCTTCTACGCGGAGGTCGCCGAGGACGAGGTCCTGCGGCCGTTGTACCCGGAGGAGGATCTGGGCCCTGCCGAGGACCGGCTGCGGCTGTTCCTCATGCAGTACTGGGGCGGCCCGCACACCTACTCCGATCAACGCGGCCATCCCCGCCTGCGGATGCGGCACGCTCCCTACAAGATCGGCCCGATCGAGCGGGACGCGTGGCTGCGGGCGATGCGGATCGCGGTGGACGAGAGCGGCATCGCCGAGCCGTACCGCACCCAGCTGTGGGACTACCTCGAGATGGCGGCCCAGTCGATGATGAACAGCTGGGTCTGAGCCTGCTCGAACACGGGCAAGGACGTACGACAAGGGCGCTGTGGTCACGTGACCACAGCGCCCTTGTCCGTGTTCAGCGCTGTCGAGCGCCCCTCGAAGACCCGATCAGTAGGTCGGCTGGGTCTGCGGGTTGAACTCGTCGAACCTCACCGACTTGGCCGGTGCCGTACGCGGGTCCTTGACCTCGAGCACGTCGAGGCCCTTCTGGATGTCGGACGAGTAGATGTGGCCGTTGTAGTAGTACGCGGACCACGCACCTCCCGTGATGTTCTCCTCCTCCGACAGCGGACCGCGTTCGAAGAAGCCGATCTCCTCCGGGTTGGCGGCGTCGGTGAAGTCCCACACCGACACTCCGCCCTGGTACCAGGCCTGCACCATGATGTCGCGGCCCTTGACCGGGATCAGCGATCCGTTGTGCGCCACGCAGTTCTCGGTATCGGCCTGGTTGCGCGGGATCTTGTAGTAGCTGCGGAACTCGAGCGAGCCGTCCTCGCCGAGGTCGTAGATACCGTTGGCACCACGCTCGGGACCGAACTTGTCGTTGCACGTGGCCAGGCCGCCACCACCGAGCTCGTCGGTGAACACGACCTTGGTGCCGTCGTTGTTGAACGTGGCCGAGTGCCAGAACGCGAAGTTCTCGTTGTCCTGCACCCGCTCGGTCACCTTCGGATCGGCGGGGTCGGAGAGGTCGAACAGCACGCCGTCACCCATGCAGGCGCCGGCCATGATGTTCTTCTCCGGGAACGCCGTCAGGTCGTGGCAGCCGGTCGTCTCGGAACGCTCGGTGCCGTCCGGGTTCTCCCCACCGGGGTTGCCACCGTCGGGGAACACGACGGGCGTGGCGATGACCTTCGCGTCCTCGGGCGAGTCGACCGGCACGTCGACGATCGAGATCTTGTCGTGCGGCGGCTGGCAGTGCGGCAGGTCCGGGGCAGGGCCGTACGACGAGACGTACACCTTCACCGAGTCACCGTCGGGCAGCATCGTGTGGGTGTGCGACCCGCAGTCGGTGCGCACGGCCGCCACGTACTCCGGCGCCGTGACGTCGCTGATGTCGAAGACCTGGATGCCCTCCCACGCGTTCGGGTCGGAACCCTCCGCGGGCTCGCTGGTGCACGAGTCGTTCGTCCGCGGGTAGTCCGTCGACATGAACAGCAGGTCGCCGTGCACCGACACATCGTTCTGCCCGCCCGGGCAGGACACCTGACTGACGATGCGCGGCTTCTTCGGCTTGCTGATGTCGTAGATCGTGAAGCCGTTGTAGTTGCCGACGATGGCGTTGTCCCCGGTGAACGCGATGTCGGTGCCGTACGCGTCCTCGTTGTCGAACGGCGGCTGCTTCGGCACGTTGGCCAGCTGCCGCATGTTGTCGCTGTGGACGACCTCGTCGACGCCCGGAATCTCGTCCTGCGCGGCTGCGGAGGGGGTCACCACACCCGCGACCACCACGGCAGCCCCCGCCGCGAGCGCGCCCCAGCGGCGCCATCGCGTCCTTCGCATCCTGGCTCCTTCCCCGTTTTCCGGCGAAGCGACCATTCTTCCTCCCACGAAAGTGGGGAAACTAGCTACGAACGGATGGTTTCCGCGAAAATCGATGCTGCGCACAGTGGCACGTGGTACAAGTCGCCGGTTCGTCCGGTTGACGGCCGTGGCCCGGCACGGTTCGCTACCTCCATGCTCAGGCGTTCATCCACCGCAGTAGCCGTCCTCGCAGCCGTGTGCTGCCTCTCGCTGGCCGCGTGCACCGGCGAGGACGGGGACAACGGCGGTGGCAACGGGGCCGGGTCGAACGGTCCCGACGTGATCGTCCCCGGCTCGCCGGGTGAGCAGGCCTCGACGGTGCCGGCCGACGAAGCCGCGAAGAACGCCGGGGAGCCGGATCGCTCCGACAAGCCGAACGACGCCGACGTCGAGTACGTCCAGATGATGATTCCGCACCACCGCCAGGCCATCGTCATGACCGACCTGGTCGAGGGGCGCGCGAAGAACGACGCCGTGAAACGCATCGCGGGGCGTATCGACGCCGCACAGGACGCCGAGATCACGATGATGACGACGTGGTTGAAGGACTTCGGCCAGGAGGTGCCCGCCGACGACGAGGGCGGGCGCGGCGACCATGACGAACACGGTGATCACGATGCGCACGGCGATCACGGTGGACATGGTGACCACGGTGGACATGGTGAACACGGCGGGCACGATCACGCAGACATGCCGGGCATGGCCACGCCCGAGCAACTCCGCGAACTCCGCGCCGCGAAGGGCACCGAGTTCGACCGCATGTTCCTGACCCTCATGATCACGCACCACGAGGGCGCACTGACGATGGCCGAGAAGGAACTCGCGAACGGGGTCGAGGCGCGGGCCATCACGATGGCCCAGGACGTGATGACGAGCCAGACCAACGAGATCGCCCACATGAAGCGGATCCGCAACAACCTCTGACCGTGCCCGGAACGCGCGCGAGAGTGCTCAGTCGGTCGCGGTCCCGCCGACGATCTGACGCAACGTCGCGTCGACGAACTCCTCGACACGTCCCTTGTCGACCCCGACGCCGGTGAGCACGCCGGCCCCGTTCTCGTTCTCGAGCAGGGCCAACAGCATGTGTTCGGTACCAATGTAGTTGTGACCGAGGCGCAGCGCCTCCCGGTAGGTCAGTTCGAGCGCCTTCTTGGCCTCCACCGAGAACGGGGCCAGACCGGCCGCCTCCGATTCATCGGCACCGGATTCAGCGCCGCCGGATTCAGCGCCGGTTTCGCCGGGTGATGCGGGCAGCGCCGCCGTCGCCGACTCCCGCACGGCCTGCTCGGTGACGCCTTGGTCCGCCAGCGCCTTGACCGCGAGCCCCTCCGGCTCGCTCAGCAGACCGAGGACGAGGTGGGCCGGCGTCACGGTGGCGTGGGCGTGTTCGCGGGCGAGGTCTCCGGCCGCGACGACGGCGTTGCGGGCGCGCGGGGTGAACCGGGAGAAGCCCTCCTCGGGATTCATCGGCTCGTCGGCCTTGGTGACGAAGCGCTTCTGCACGGCCTGCTTACTGACCCCCATGCTGGCGCCGATGTCGGTCCACGACGCCCCGGACCGGCGCGCCTGGTCGACGAAGTGGCCGATGAGGTGATCGGCGATCTCGCCGAGGTGCTGCCCGGCGAGGACCGCGTCGGAGAGTTGTTCGAGGACGTCGCTGTGGGCCGCCTTGATGGCGTTGATCAGGTCGCCGAGCTTCACGGGAAAGGTGGTGGAACGGATGTCAGCCATGCGTCAACCATAGGTTGACCCACCTTTCGGCGTCAACCTGGGGTTGACGATTTGTCAGACTCCTCCGACATCGCCGAGATCGAACTCGTCCCCGACGCCGGTGGCGTCGCCGCCGTCGGGATCGTCGCCGGAGGCGCGGGACTGGTGATAGGCCTGGGCGCCCGACCATCCGGCGAGCCCACCCATGGCCACGAAGGGTGCGGCGCGTCCGACGGCTCCCGCGGCACGCTGGAAGTGGGACGCGGGTTCGTACTGCTGAACCTCCGCGTCGGCAGGCGGTTCGACCGGCCCGCGGTCCACCCGCCAGGGCGTCTCCTCCGCGCGCACCTCGGCCAGGAACTCGGCCGTGGGATCGGCCGGTTCGGGCTCGGAATCCCTCGCGGGGCGCGTGTCGTCACTCATGAGCTCACGATCGCACCCCGCCGCCGCTCCGGCCACCGATTCGCACGGTTTCGTGCGGGCAGCCGCGCCCGCGGCGCAGCTCCCGGCAGCGCGGCGGAACAGCAACACGGCAACAGCAGCGTGTCTAGAACAGCAGGGGCAACAGGGCGTGCCGACGGCGCACCACGGCGCCGTACCGCGCATCCAGGCGCATCCACGCATCGGTGGCCGTCACGCGTACCACGTCACCCTCCACCGACGAGTCGACGAACCCCATGCCGGACATCGCGAACAGGCATCGCATGGGCACCTCGATCTCGGTGTCGCTGCCGGAGACGGTCAGCACCGTCTGGTCCATCAACGACGCCGGCGGTGTCCCCTGCGGGCCGACGTTCTCCCTCGCGAGGGTGACTCCGCGGTCGGCGAGCTCGGCCACGACGGCGGCGGGCAGCGTGTCCACGGCCCGCCATCCGGCCGCCGTCGGCAGTTCGGAACGCCACATCAGGTCCCTGGCCGGGCCGGGGTCCATACGTTCGGCGGGGGTCACGGTCAGGGCGGCCAGCAGTTCGGAACCGGAGACCGTCACGTCACCCGGCTCCACCTCGCCTTCCACCGCCCTGGTGACCAGCACCTCGAACGGAGTGCCGGCCCACGCCTCGACGACGCCGGCCCTGCGCATCCGCAACCGCACGAAAGCCTGTGCGTCGAGCCGCACGGCCCGCGCGATGAACGCAGCGAGGGATTCCCGATCCGCCGGATCGGGGATGCGCAGTTCAGCCACCGGCCGCCTCCGGGATGTGCGCGAGGAGGAACGCGCGCTCCTCGTCACCGAGCCTGCGCGGGCGGGCCGCGCCGAGGTCGTACGGCGCGAGCATCGTCCACGCCGTCACCGCGACCGAGTCCTCTTCGGACGGTCCGTCGTGGACTCGGTACGCGAGGGTGAAGGACGCGGACCTCAACTGCGTCATCGTGATCCCCACGCGCAGTTCACGTCCGTCCACGACGATCGGGCGCCGGTAGTCCACGCCGAGGCGCACCACCACCGTGCCCTTGGCGAACTCACCGAGCCCCTTGGCGGTGGCGTCGTCGAACAGCAGCGGAACCCGCGCCTCCTCGAGCAGCGTCACCATGCGCGCGTGGTTGATGTGCCCGAACGCGTCCATGTCCGACCACCGCGGCCGGACCCGTGTCACGTACTCGGCGTCGTAGGTCCCGCGCTCCCCGATGCTGCCCACTCCTTCGGTCGAGGCGTTCCCGCTCATCGGACGGTGCTCCGGATCTGGCGCGCGGCCACTGACAACGTGGCCAGGTCGATCCGGCCCGACCGCGAGATCTCGTCGAGGGTGACCCGCGCCCTGGCCAGCCGGGAGGCGTTGGCCTGCTCCCACTTGGCGATCTTGTCCTCGACCGCGTCGCCGGGATCGCTGTGGCGCAGGGCATCCAGCGTGATGGCGCGGAGCGAACCGTAGAGGTCGTCCCGCAACGCCAACCGGGCCAGCGCGTGCCACCGGTTGTCCCGCTCGAGCTCGTTGACCGACGAGAGCATGTGGTCGAAGCCGAGATGGTCGGACAGCGCGAAGTACAGGTCCGCGACATCGACGGGCGAACCGTCTCCGTCCCGGTCGGCCAGTTCGGCGACCTCGGTGATGTCCAGCAGTGCGTAGCTGAGCAGCAGTTCACTCACCCGCACGGCGAGATCGTGCGGCACCCCCGCCTCGGTGAGACGGCCCGCCTCGCTCCGCACGCGCTCGGCCTCCTGACCGCGCACGAGCTTGCCGAGCTCGCCGGCCAGCGCCCGCACCGGCTGTCCGAACCGGCTGATCTCGGCGCCCACCGCCAACGGCTGCGGCCGGTTGGTCAGGAACCAGCGGGACGCCCGGTCGAGAACCCGGCGTGTCTCCAGCATCATCTCGTCGGCGACGTCGGTCGGCACGACGTTGTCCAGCGCCGCGATGGACTGCCACAGCTCGGCCAGTCCGTAGACGTTGGTGACCACGGCGAACGCCCGCACCGCGTCGGTGGCCGTGGCGTTCAGTTCCTCGGCGAGACGGAACGCGTAGGTGATCCCCGCACCGTCGACCACCTCGTTGATCAGCCACGTCGTGGTGATCTGCCGCAGCAGCGGGTGCGTGTCGATCGCGGAGCCGTACTGCTGCCGCAACGGCGTCGGGAAGTACTCGGCGGCCCTGCGACTGAACACCTCGGCGTCCGGCAGCTCGCTGGCCAGGATCTCGTCCTTAGGTCGAGCTTGACGTGCGCCAGCAGGGTCGCCAGTTCGGGCGAGGTCAGCCCCAGGCCCGCCTTCTCCATCTCACCGAACTCGGCATCGCCCGGCAGCGCCTCGAGCTCGCGGTCGAGCGCACCCTTCGCCTCGAGCGCGGACACGAGCCTGCGGTGCACCGACACCATCGCCTCGGTATGGTGACGCGCCACACCGAGCACGCCGTTCTGCGTGTAGTTGTCGCGCAACACGAGCTCGCCGACCTCGTCGGTCATCAGCTCGAGCAGCTCGTTGCGCCCGGCCGTGTCGAGCTGTCCCGTCTCGACGAGCTTGTCGAGACCGATCTTGATGTTGACCTCGTGGTCGGAGCAGTCGACACCGGCCGAGTTGTCGAGCGCGTCGGTGTTGACCTTGCCGCCGTGCCGCGCGAACTCGATCCGCCCGCGCTGGGTGAGGCCGAGGTTGCCGCCCTCGCCCACCACCTTGGCGCGCAGTTGGCTGCCGTTGACGCGGACGGCGTCGTTGGCCTTGTCGCCTGCGTCGGCGTGCCGTTCGTCGGAGGCCTTCACGTACGTACCGATGCCGCCGTTCCACAACAGGTCGACCGGCGCCTGGAGGATGGCGTGGACGAGTTCGGCGGGCGACATGCTCTCCACGCCGGCGGGCAGACCGAGTGCCTGCGCCACCTGCGGGGTGATCGGGATCGTCTTGGCGCTGCGCGGGTAGATCCCGCCGCCCTCGCTGATCAGGGACCGGTCGTAGTCGTCCCACGACGACCGCGGCAGCTCGAACAGCCGCTTGCGCTCGGTGAACGACGTGGCCGCGTCCGGGTTCGGGTCGAGGAAGACGTGCAGGTGGTTGAAGGCGGCGACGAGCCGGATGTGTTCGGACAGCAACATTCCGTTGCCGAACACGTCACCGGCCATGTCCCCGATGCCGACCACCGTGAAGTCCTGGCTCTGCGTGTCCACACCGAGCTCGCGGAAGTGGCGTTTGACGCTCTCCCACGCACCCTTCGCGGTGATGCCCATGGCCTTGTGGTCGTAGCCGACCGAACCGCCAGAGGCGAAGGCGTCGCCGAGCCAGAAGCCGTAGCTGCGCGCCACGTCGTTGGCGATGTCGGAGAAGGTCGCGGTGCCCTTGTCGGCGGCGACCACCAGGTAGTTGTCGTCGCCGTCGTAGCGCACCACGTCCCGCGCGGGCACCGTCACGCCGTCGACGAGGTTGTCGGTGAGGTCGAGCAGGCCGGAGATGAACATGCGATAGCACGCGATGCCCTCGGCCTGGTGCGCCTCGCGGTCCATCGCGGGGTCGCCGGTCGGTGCGGGCGGACGCTTGACGACGAACCCGCCCTTCGCGCCCACCGGCACGATCACCGCGTTCTTCACCGCCTGCGCCTTGACCAGGCCGAGCACCTCGGTGCGGAAGTCCTCCCTGCGGTCCGACCAGCGCAGACCACCACGGGCGACGGCACCGAACCGCAGGTGCACACCTTCGACCCGCGGCGAGCAGACGAAGATCTCGTACGCGGGCCGCGGTTCGGGCAGGTCCGGGATCTGCTGCGGATCGAGCTTGAACGCCAGGTAGGGACGCGGCGCTCCGTCGGCGTCGGTGACGCGGTAGTTGGTGCGCAGGGTCGCGACGATGGCGGCCAGCAACCTGCGCAGGATGCGGTCCTGGTCCAGGCTCGTGACGTCGTCGATGAGGGTGTTGATCTCGGCGATCCACTCTGCCGAGCGTCCCTCCCGGTCGGAGTCGTCGGCACCGAACCGCGTCTCGAACAGCCGCACCAGCGCCGTGGCGATGTCAGTGTGCGCCAGCACGGTCGTCTCGATGTACTCCTGCGAGTAGGGAGAACCCGCCTGCCGCAGGTAGCGCGCGTACGCCCGCAGAATGGACACCTGACGCCAGTCGAGACCGGCCCGCAGGACCAGCGCGTTGAACCCGTCGACCTCGGTGAGACCGCGCCACTCCGCCGCGAACGCGTCCTGGAACCGCACCTGCAGGTCGTCCTCGGCATCGACCGCGGCCAGCACGTCCGGGTCGATGCGCAGCCCGAAGTCATAGATCCACAACCGGGCGCCGTCCTCGCCGGTCAGTTCGTACGGCCGCTCGTCGACCACCTCGACGCCCATGCGCTGCAGCAACGGGAGCATCGTCGACAACGTGACACCGTCACCCTGGGTGTAGAGCTTGAACCGGCGCTCCCCCGGCGCTGCATCCTCGGGCAGATAGAACGACATACGCACGTCGTCGCGGCCGTCGAGCGATTCGAGCATGCGCAGGTCGCGCAGCGCCGAGACGGCGTCGAAGTCCTCCTTGTACGCCTCGGGGAAGACCGTGGCGTATCGCTGCGCCTGTTCGGTGGCCGACTCCTCGCCCGCGAACGTGACGGCCTTGCCGTCGTCGGCGCGTTCCCGCCGCTCGGCCAGGATCGCCTCGACCATCAGGTCGTCCCAGCTGCGCATCGCCTCGGAGAGACGTTCCTGGATGCGCAGGGTGTCTGGTTCGACGGTGGCGCCCGGCTCGGTGTGCACCGTGAAGTGCACCTGCGCGAGCTGCGTCTCCCCCAGCCTGGTGGCGTACTCGAGGTGCGTGCCGTCGAGCTCGTCGAGCAGCACCTGCTGCATCGCGAGGCGGGAGCGCGTCGTGTACCGGTCGCGCGGCAGGAACACCAGGCACGAGTAGAAACGCCCGTACGAGTCACGCCGCAGGAACAGCCGCAGCCTGCGCCGGTCGGCGAGGGTGATCGCACCGGTGGCCGTGGCGTACAGCGAGTCCGGGTCGGCGGAGAAGAGGTCGGCCCGCGGCCAGTTCTGCAGCACCTCGAGCATGCGCTGGCCCGAGTACGACTGCATCGGGAAGCCCGCGCGGTGGATGACCTCACGCACGCGCCGTTCGACGACGGGGATGTCGAGCACGTCCTCGTGCAGGGCGGTCGTGGTGAACATGCCGAGGAACCGGTGTTCGCCGGTGACGTTGCCGTCGGCGTCGAACGTCTTCACCCCGACGTAGTACGGGTAGATCGGACGGTGCACTGTGGACGGTGCGCCCGCCTGGGTGAGCACGAGCAGTTCGGGTTTCAGCGCCTGCGCCGCCGAGTCGGGCCCGGCGGTGAGGTTGCGGGCGGCGAGGCTGTCCTGGCGCAGGACGCCGAGCCCGGAGGCGAGGACCGCACGCAGGGCGGGCCGGCCGTCGTCCTCGATGACCTCGTAGTGGCGGTAGCCGAGGAAGGTGAGGTGACCGTCGGCGAGCCAGCGCAGCAGCTGCGCGCCGTCCCGCACCTCCCGCTGGTCCAGCGGGGGCGGGTCGGCCTCGAGTTCGTCGGCGAGCGCACGGGCCGCGGCCTCCATGCGGTCGGTGTCCTCGACAACCTCACGCACGTCCTCGAGCACCGCGAGCAGCCGCTGCTGCAACTCGCGCGCGCGGTCGGCGTCGGTGATCAGGTCGATCTCGAAGTACATCCACGATTCGATCGTCGCGCTCGCCGGCGGCAAGGCGACGTCGGCGCCGGGGTGCACCTCCTGCAGCGTGCCGGACACGTCGCGGGTGACCATGACGATCGGGTGGACGACGCGCTGCACCTGCACGCCGCCGCGGGACAGCTCGGCGACCACGGAGTCGACGAGGTACGGCATGTCGTCGGTGACGACCTGGATGACGGTGGACTCGCTCGACCACCCGTCCTCGGCGGTGGTCGGGTTGAACAGGCGCAGGGCGGGGCGTCCCGGCACCCGGTTGCGCGCGAGTTCGAGGTGGGAACGCACCGCGCCGACGAGGTCGCCGGGGTCCTCACCGACGATCTCCTCGGCGGGGATCAGCCGGTAGTACACACCGATGAGGTCGGCGATGTCGGGTGCCTGTGCCGCGGCCGTGTCGACGAGGTCGTCGCGGAGTTGTTCAGGGCTGCGCCGGTTCGGCGTATGGCCTGTCTCGTTCCGCCCGTTGGCGGGGACGTGAACACCGGTCGAGCTCATGTCGGACAACGCAACTCTCCACTCTGGCGATGGCACCGCATCGTGCCTTCTGACGTCGCCACTGTATCGGTGCGCCGCGGGCGTGGTGTGCGGATGGCCCGGCCGCTACCGATCGTTGTGCGAGCCGCCGAAACCGCGACCGTTGGCGCTGCCGTTCCGACGGCTTCCGTTCATCCCGCCGACGCCCGAGTGCGGGCTCCGCTCGTCGCCCGATGCGGTGCCGGCCAGTGCCGAGGCGCCGGAGGCGGCGTGGTGTTCGGCGAGCGCACGGGCGAGCAGTTCGGCGAGTCCGGCGTCCTCGGGCGGTTCCTCGGCGGGGAGCTCGTAGGCCGGTTCGGACGCGAAGTCGTACGTGGGCAGCTCGCGCGAGGGCAGGTCCCTGCCGTGCACGGTGACGGGTTCGTCGCTGCCCGGCTGATAGCGGGCCGGCTCGGTGCCGGGTGCCGGCTGTCCGAACGTGTCGGTGCCGCCCGGGGCGTCGGGGCTCGCTCCCCCGGTTCCGCCTGGCGTGACGGCATCGGACGTCTCCGGCTGCGCGGCCGTGTCGCTTCCCGCGGCGGTTCCGTCGTGGGTGCGCGCGTGGGTTCCCTCGCCGATTCCGTCCGAGGGTGCGGTGTCGTCGGTGAACGCGGTGTCGTCGGCGAACGGGGCGAGGGGCAGGAGCGGCGGCGGCAGTTTCAACCGCGGCAACCACGTGTCGTTCTGCGAACCGCCCTGGGTGTCGGGCTCAGTGTCGGGCTGGGTGCCGTCCTGAGCGCCGATCTGGTTGCCGTCGCTCGCGTCGCCGGACGCAGTCTCGCGGTTTGCGTCGGTGTCTGTGCTTGCGTCGGTGTCTGGGCGGGCGGCGGTGTCGGTGCGGCCGGGAGCTCCACCGTCGAGGGCACTGTCGATCGAGGAGGTGCCGCGGTCGTCGCGGCCGGCAGTCGGGCCGTCGTCCGTGATCGCGGGAAGGATCGCGGTCGACTCCGGCGTGGGCTCTGGCGTGGGCTCTGACGTCGACTCTGGGGTGGACTCCGGAGTCGGTTCCGGGGTCGACGCCGTCGCGGCCGCGAGGATCGGCTCGACGCTGGCACCCGCCGTGCCGGAGTCGAGTACCTCCGCCCTGGTCGAGTCGGTGAGTGACGGTTCGTTCGAGTCCGCGTCACGGCCGGAGCCGTGCGTCTCGCCCGACGTCGAGCGCGCGCCCTCCGTGTCGGCGGTGGCACGCCTGCGGCCCCCACCCGACGGCGAGATGCCGAGACGGTCGAGGACCGATCGCGCGGTGACGGAACCATGTTCGCTGTCGTGCCGGCGACGACGGCGCGGCTCCGACGAGGCCTGTCGGTCCCGCTCCGGTTCCGTGCCGTTCGCGGCCGCTGCGGACGTCGGCGCCTCATGGGTGGGCTCGGCGGCCTGGGTGGGCTCGACGGCCTGGGTGGACTCGGCTGCCGCTGCGGCACCACCCGACTCGGCCGCCGCTGTCCCCGCTGCCGGCGTCTCCATGCCCGGGACCTGCGGTGCCGGGGTCTGCGGTGCCGGGGTCAGCGGTGCCGTGTTCGGTCCGGCCGTGCTCGCCTCGACGGTGTTCGATGCGCCCGTGTTCGATACCGCCGTGTTCGACGCGCCCGTGTTCGACGCCGCCGTGTTCGCTGCCGCAGGGTCCGCGGTGGGCTCCGGCGCGGCTGCCGCCTCCGGCACCTCGGTGTTCGGCGTCGAGTCCGGCTCCGGCACGGCGTGGTGGCCGTTGACCGGGGTTTTCGTGGCCGGGGTGCTTGTAGCGGCGGTCTTCGTGACGTCGAAGCCGTTCGTGTGCTCGACGCCGTCGGCCGAGCGCTCCGTGTCCGCGTGGGCGTTCGAGGCCGTGCTGTCGAACGCAGGGATTGCGGGCATGACGGCGGTCGCTTCCGCGGCCGACTCGGGAGGCGCACTGCCCCGCGACGACTCCCCGTGGCCGTTGACCGCCGGTTGGTCACCGGAGCGACCGCCGGCGGCAGGCTGGCCAGCGGACACGGCGTGGCCGTTGGCTGCCGTCGCGGTCGACGGCGCCTCGGCGGCGGGCTGCGCGGAGGGGGCATCGGACGCGGCGGTCGACTGCGCCGGCATGTCCTGCCGAGCAGCCGACGTCGACGCGGGCCGTGCCGACGTGACGATCTCGGCGAGGTCCACGGGCGCCTGTTCGCCGGAGCCGAACTCGCCGTGCAGCACCGCACGCGCCTGACTGCGCGCCCGTGCGTAGCGCTGCTCGGCGGCACGCGCGTTGTGCAGGCAAGTCACGGCCTCGGACGGGTTGCCGATGTGCTCTTCGACGTTGGCCAGTTCCAGCCACATGCGCGCCGACAGCGCGTCGAGGTCGTGCCGCCCGACGCTGTAGAGCGCGTCGCGCAGCATCGTCGCCGCCGACTCGGCGGAACCGTTGCGCAGCAACACCCGGGTGGCCAGCGCGGTCCGCAACCACGCGGCCGGTGCGACCGAGGCGGCGCGCTCGGGTTGGTCCAGCAACGGCTGGGCGGCCTCGAGCGCGAGCTCGCCGTCGCCCCGGTCGAGCAGCGAGCAGACGAGTTCGAGCACCAACCGGATGCGGGCCAACCCGCCGTCCGTCGCGGGGTCGGTCATCTTGTCGAGAAGCCCGATGCCGGTGCGGGCGGCGTCGGCCGCACCCATGACGTCACCGTGCCTGCGCCGATGCCCGGACACGGCGAGCCGGATCAGAGCCCGCGTCACCAGCCGCTCGTCGTCACCGAGGGAACTGTCGGCCGCGACCAGGCGATCACCTTCGAGCAGCACCCGGTCGAGTTCGGCCTTGCGCCCGAGCGTTCCGAGGCAGCCCACGAGGTGACACAACGCCGTCGCACGCTGAGCGGTGGACAACCCGCCCACGGTGAGCACGGGCCGCAGGATCGCCAGCCCGGTCAGCGGAGCGCCGACGCTGCGTGCGCAGACCGCGAGGTCGGTACGCACCCGAGCCGCGACGACCGGCAGACCGGCGTCCTCGGCAGCACGCAGCGCCGTGACGGCCCTGCCCACCGTGGAGGCCCGATGACCCAGTCGCACTCGCGCGTGGACGACCGTGGCCTCGGCCCGCACCCACAGGCTGTTGGCCCCCGCGGACTCGGCGAGCGAGGCCGCGCGCTCGGCAAGGACCACGGACAGTTCGGGGGCCCGCAGTTCCATGGCGTCCGCCCGGTCGAGCAGGCGCTCGACGGCCCGCAGGTCCCCCGCACTGCTCGCGCCGCGGAACCCACCATGAGGCACCGCCGTATCGCGGCCGATGACCGCGTTCGTGCTGGCCGACTCAGTGGCAACCACGGGAACTCCGCTCTGTGAAGGCTTCACATTCCTGCAGACGGGCGTGCCAGCGAGCCGGCGACCGGAGCGTCACCGTCCGTCGCCGGACACGTGCCCCCGGCCACCCGCTCGCGAGTCACCGACCATATCCAATGCGTCACTCGCGGCTGGCCCGGGTGATCAGTCCCTGGTGAGCTTCCGGTGCGTCACCCGGTGCGGTCGCGCCGCGTCCGGGCCCAAGCGCTCGACCTTGTTCTTCTCGTAGCCCTCGAAGTTGCCTTCGAACCAGAACCACTTGGCCGGGTTCTCCTCGTCGCCCTCCCAGGCGAGGATGTGGGTCGCCACGCGGTCCAGGAACCAGCGGTCGTGGGAGATGACCACCGCGCACCCGGGGAACTGCTCGAGCGCGTTCTCGAGCGAACCGAGCGTCTCGACGTCGAGGTCGTTGGTCGGTTCGTCGAGCAGCAGCAGGTTGCCGCCCTGCTTGAGCGTCAACGCGAGGTTGAGCCGGTTGCGCTCACCGCCGGACAGGACACCGGCCGGCTTCTGCTGGTCGGGCCCCTTGAAGCCGAAGGCGCTCACGTAGGCACGCGAGGGCATCTCGACCTGGCCGACGTTGATGTAGTCGAGCCCGTCGGACACGACCTGCCACACCGTCTTGTCCGGGTCGATACCTGCCCGCGTCTGATCCACATAGGACAGCTTCACGGTGTCGCCGATCTTCACGTTGCCCTCGTCGGGGTTCTCCAGCCCGACGATCGTCTTGAACAACGTGGTCTTACCGACACCGTTGGGGCCGATCACGCCGACGATGCCGTTGCGCGGCAGCGTGAACGACAGGTCGTCGATGAGCAGACGGCCGTCGAAGCCCTTCTTCAGGTGCTCGACCTCGACCACCGTGTTGCCCAGCCGCGGACCGGGCGGGATCTGGATCTCCTCGAAGTCGAGCTTCTTGTTCTTCTCGGCTTCCTCGGCCATCTGCTCGTAGCGCTCGAGACGGGACCGCGATTTCGTCTGGCGGGCCTTGGCGTTTGAGCGCACCCACTCGAGCTCGGACTTGAGGCGCTTGGCGAGCTTGGCGTCCTTCTTGCCCTGGACCTCGAGGCGCTCCCGCTTCTTCTCGAGGTAGGTCGAGTAGTTGCCCTCGTAGCCCTCGACCCGGCCCCGGTCGAGCTCCATGATCCACTCGGCGACGTTGTCCAGGAAGTACCTGTCGTGCGTCACGGCGAGCACGGCGCCCGGGTAGCTGGCCAGGAACTGCTCGAGCCACAGGACACTCTCGGCGTCCAGGTGGTTGGTGGGCTCGTCGAGCAGCAGCAGGTCGGGCTTCGACAGCAGCAGCTTGCACAGGGCGACGCGGCGGCGCTCGCCACCGGACAGGTGCGTCACGGGCTCGTCGCCCGGCGGGCAGCGCAGGGCGTCCATCGCCTGTTCGAGCTGCGAGTCGAGCTCCCAGGCGTCGGCGTGGTCGAGCTCCTCCTGCAGCTTGCCCATCTCGGCCATGAGCTCGTCGGTGTAGTCGGTCGCCAGCTGCTCGGCGATCTCGTTGAACCGGTCGAGCTTGACCTTGATCTCGCCGAGGCCCTCCTCCACGTTGCCGCGGACGGTCTTCTCCTCGTTGAGCGGCGGCTCCTGCTGGAGAATGCCCACGCTCGCGCCCGGCTGGATGAACGCCTCGCCGTTGCTGGGCTGGTCGAGTCCCGCCATGATCTTCAGGACGGTCGACTTGCCCGCACCGTTCGGGCCCACGACGCCGATCTTCGCGCCGGGGAAGAACGCGGTGCTGACATCGTCGAGAATCACCTTGTCCCCGACGGTCTTGCGCACCTTCTTCATGGTGTAGATGAACTCGGCCATACAGCGATCGTAGAGCCGTGCCACGAGTCGATTGACGGTGGCCACCGTCCGCACGCGTGACCCGCCGTGCAAGAAGACCCCTCATCACGCCACCGCCGCGGGTTCCGACGGCAGCCCGCGCGCAGCCGGACCGCCCTGACCAGGCGAGGAGCTCGTGGCCGACGTCGAGTCGAACACGGTCTTCACATCGCGCGCCCCGCGTTCGACGGTCGTGGTGCACCAGGCCAGGTTCGGACCGACCGCCTGCGCCTCGAGCTCGGTGACGCTGCGGGAGCGGCCGTCGGTGACGAACTCGTTCGTGTGGAGTCTGCCCGTCACCACGACGGGATCGCCCTTCGACAGCGACGTCGCGACGTTGTCGGCGAGCCGCCGCCAGCACGACACACGTACGGCCAGCGAGCGGCCGTTGCGCCATTCGCCGGCGTCCTTGTCGTAGCGCCGTTCGTTGCTGCGCAGCCAGAAGCCGACGACCCTGCCGCTGTGGGTGTCCCGGTCGGCGAGCTCGCTCGAGACGTTGCCGACCACGGTCACCACGGTTTCGCCGATCGCCATGTCGTTTCCCTTTCTCGCTCGGGTTCGGTGCTCGATGGCTTCCACCGTGCACCGCGAGAAGGGTCGTGAGCGGCCGCGTCCGAAATCTGTGGACGCCGAAGGGCGGTGTGGATGATCCGGCCGTCCGCGGGCTTCGCACGAACGTTCTGTCGGACCCCTGTGCTACTCGGTCCGTTTCCCTTCTGAGAGCTGTTTCAGCATCGCGTTGTAGGCCGCCAGCTCCTGGTCGTTGGTGGCGTCCTCCCGCCGGTCCCGGCGCCGCGCCTCGCGGTCGTCCGCCCGTGCCCACTGGATCAGCAGCGCGATCATCACGATGACCACCGGGATCTCGCCGGTCGCCCACGCGATGCCGCCTCCGGTGCGCTGGTCGATGAGGAGGTTGTCCACCCAGGGCAGGTCGAGTCCCCGGTAGAACGGCTCGCCGATCACGGTCTGCATGTTCATCAACGTCACGCCGAAGAACGCGTGGAACGGCATCGAGGCGAACACCATGCCGAGTTTCGCCAGGTGCGGCAGCTTCCGCGGCGAGGGATCGATGCCGATCACCGGCCAGTAGAAGACGTACCCGGCCAACAGGAAGTGGGCGTTCATCGCCAGATGGGCCCAGTGGTAGTTGAGCGCCGCGTCGAACAACCCCGAGTAGTAGAGGCCGTAGAACGATCCGACGAACAGCGCGGTGGCGACCACCGGGTTGGTCAGCACGCGCGTCACCGGTGAGTGGACGAACGCGAGCAGCCACTCGCGCGGGCCGGGAGGTGCGTTCCTGCCCGCGGTCGGCAACGCCCGCAGCGCCAGGGTGACCGGCCCGCCGAGGACGAGCAGGACCGGCACACCCATCGACAGGAACATGTGGCCGACCATGTGGACGCTGAACATCGACGGCGAGTACCGCCCGAATCCGGACGACGTCGCCAGCAGCAGCATGGCGCAGCCCAGCACCCAGGCCCAGGTGCGGCCGACGGGCCAGGCGTCACCACGGCGGCGAAGCCTGCGCACGCCCACCAGGTACAGGACGGCGAGCACGATCGCCGCCGTGCCGTAGACGAGGTCGAACCGCCATGCGGTGAGCAACCGCCAGAACGTCGGCTCGCCGGTGAGGTCGTAGCCGAGGAGCAGCTCGGTGCGGGACGGCTGGGCGGCGATCTCGGCCGGTGGCGGCGTCCTGGCCAACGCCGCGGCGAGGCCGATCGTGACCAGCATGATCAGCATCTCGACGCCGGCGAGCCTGATGAGTTGCCCACCGCCTGCACCGTCGCGCAGGTCCGCGATGCTGCGACGGCGCTGCTGGTGTCCGAAAACCCCGAGCACGGCCAGCGCCACGATCTTCGCGAGGACGAGCAGTCCGTAGTCCGTGGTCAGCAGGTCCCCCGGGGCGACCCGGACCAGTGCGTTGACCACGCCCGAGACCGCCATGACGATCCAGGCGACGAGCGCGACCTTCGAGAACCGCGTCGCCGCGAGCGTGAGGTGCGCGCCGCGCCTGCGCCCGTGTGCGAGCAGCGCGATGAGCCCTCCGACCCACAGTGCGGCGCCGATGAGGTGGTACAGCAGGCTGTTGGTGGCCACGTCGTGGGAGCCACCGCTGGCGGAATGGCCGGTCACGGCGACGGGGACGAGACCGGCGACCGCCACGAAGAACAGGGTCGCGGTCCACCCCCACGACAGCACGAGCCTGCATCCGAGCGCGAGCAGCAACGCGACGAAGGCCGTGATCAGCCAGGCTTTCGGCTGTTCGATGGCGCCGACGAAATTGAGGAACCTGTCGGGGTCCAGCAGTTCGGTGACCGGCCTGCCCGCGCCGTCCGCGGCCACGAAGAACACCGAGGTCAACGCGAACACGAACCAGGCCCAGGCCGCGTACCCGGCGGTGCGGACGGCGGCATAACCGTCGACGGCAAGCGTGCCCGAGGACTGCGGCGGCACGAGGAACGCGGCGAGCAGCAGCGATCCGATGCACACGGCGGAGGCGATGTCGGAGGCGACCCGCACGACGGTGATGCCGTACGTCGTGACGGGGCCGGGGTCGGACACGCCTGCGACGGCGCTGATGCCGCCGGTCAGTGCGATCAGGCCGACCGCGACGACGACACCGAGCAGTGCGCCGACGGCCAGCAGGGGTGCGATGCCCGCCCGGCGCGCGACGCGCACGTCAGGCTCGGAGTCGGCTGCGGTGGACACGTCTACGAGGGTAGGGGTGCCGCCTCTGCCGATCCTCGCCGGTCAGGCGGGACGCGGGCCACGCCACAGCTGCGGGCGTGCGCCCGCCTACCAGTTTCCGACGGCCGCCACAAGCGGTTTCCGATAAATGTGGACAACCGGCGCAGTTTCGCGGCGCCCTGAGCACATTCCCTTAACCCGAACGAGTTGCCTATGGCGAGTTGTCCACAGAATCAGATTTTCCCGGTGACATCCCTTGCCGAATCCGCCAGCCTGGAAATCACACCGAACACGACGAAACGACCACTTCTGGGGAGAGAAACCGATGACCCGTCGACACATCGCCGTCCGCACCGCACTGCCCGCCGTCCTGCTCGGCGTCGCGACCACGATCGGTATCGCGACTCCGGCGTCCGCGGAGCCGAATCCGGCCAACAGCCCGGAGTTCAGCTGCAACGTCGGTGAGTTCTGCGCATGGGAGGGACAGTTCTACAACGGACCGATGGAACGCTTCGACCTACGAGATACGCATACGGAGAAGTGCGTTCCGCTGTCGAACGGGATGGAGGCGAACTCGTTCGCCACCAGAATGGAACGGCACGTCACCGTCTATCAGGACCGAGAATGCGCCACCGAGGCGGATTTCAGTACCTATCCCGGTCCGGGAACGTTCGTTCCGCAGGCTCCGTACGTCGTGCGGGCGATTCAGATCTGGGAATGACGCCGGCCCACCGAGCCCGGTGGCACCGCGTACGACACGGCTGGGGAACCCGTGCCGACGCGGATGTTCACCAGGAAGCGGTCACGAGACCCCGACCGTGACCGCGCCGTGGGGGCACCGCCTGCGGAGCGCGGCCCCACGCACCGCAGGACTCCCGCGCCGCGGTGCCCCCACGGCACCTCCACCGGCCCCGGAGTCACGTGCGGCAGCATCGCGCAGCGAAAGTGTCGGATCGGCGAGCCGGATCAGAAGTCCCGAACGGGCGACATGCCGGAGGGAGGTTGCACTCTCGGACATGACAGCCACCCTAGGGACCACCGCATCCGGGCTCAGCCGTGCACGCTCCGCAGCAAGGTAGTCGTGTCACGTCGCTCCCGGCACCCTGGCCTGCTCCAGGACCAGATCCCGGACGTCCGCGGCGGCGATGCGGTCGCGGCGCGTACCCGGGTCGCTGCACAGCAACACCGGGCCGTCGGCGGGGTCGTCGGGCAGCCTGCCGTGCGTGCCCTGCACCCAGCGCCCGTCCGTCGGCACCACGTTCATCGTGTACCGCAGCCCGAGCTTCTTCTTCACCAGCCCGAGCGCCGCCCGCGCCTTCGCCCTCGGATCGGCTGGGTCGAGGAAAAGCTCGGCCGGGTCGTAGCCCGGCTTGCGGTGGATGTCAACGCCGCGCGCGAAGTCCGGCGCACACGTGTCGTCGAGCCAGTAGTAGTACGTGAACCACGCGGCCTGCTCGGCGACCAGCACCAACTCGCCAGCACGCTCGTGGTCGATGCCGTAGTCGGCCTGCGCCTCACGGTCCAGCACCAGGTCCACGCCGGGCAGGTCCCGGCACAGCTTCGCCACCGCCCCCACGTCGGCAGGGTCGGCGACGTAGACGTGCGCGACCTGGTGATCGGCCACCGCGAACGCCCGCGACGTCCACGGGTCCCGGTACTCCATCCCCTCCTGGGTGTAGACCTCCAACAGCCCGGACGTCCGCAACATCCGGTCGACGTCAACCGGCCGCGACGCGGGCGTGATGCCGTACTCGCTCACCACGACGACCGTGGCGCCGCGCGCCTGAGCGTCGTCCAGCAACGGCGCGACGGTGCGGTCGACGTCGCGCACGGCGGCAAGGGCCTGTGGACTGTCGGGACCGTGGCGTTGCAGGTCGTAGTCGAGGTGCGGGACGTACGCCAGCGTCAGGTCCGCATCCGGCAGCAGCCGCCGGGAGGCCGCGACCACCCACTCGCTGGAACGCAACGACGCCGTCGGACCCCAGTAGTTGAACAGCGGGAACGCGCCCAGCTCCGCGGTGAGCTCGTCGTGCAGCGCCGGCGGACGCGCATAGCAGTCCGGGGATTTGCGCCCGTCGGCGTGATAGACCGGGCGCGGTGTGATGGTCCAGTCAGTGCTGGCACCCATGGCGTACCACCAGCACACGTTGGCCGCGCGATAGCCGGGATCGGCGCGCCGGGCGGTCTCCCACACCTTCTCCCCCTGCACCAGTCGGTTGTGCTGCCGCCACAGGTAGACCTCGCCGAGGTCCCGGAAGTACCAGCCGTTCCCGACGATGCCGTGCTCGCGCGGCGGACGTCCGGTGAGCATCGTCGATTGCACCGAGCACGTGACGGCCGGCAGCACGGTGTCGAGTTGCGCCTGCCAGCCGTCCGAGGCGAGCGCGCGCAGACGTGGCGCGTGCGCCAGCAGCCGGGGTGTCAGTCCGACGATGTTGAGCAGCAGGACCTTGTTCGCAGTCATGTGGTCTCCAATCCGGCTCGCCGCATCCGGTCGGCGACCCAGCGCAGTTCCGCGGCGAGGCCGGAGATCAGCTCGGCATCGCTGCCCGGTCGCTGCGCCTGCAGCAACACCGACCAGGTGTAGGTCTCCATCTCGACGTGATCGGTCATCGCGGCCGACCCACCGAGCAGGGCGTCCAGGGTCTCGCCGAGTTCGTCCTGTGTGGACTCCAGTGGCGGTTCGGGACGTCGATGGATCGGCACGTGGAAGTGCACGCGCCACGGCCCGGTTCCCCGCAACGCGCGGCGGCCATTGACGGCCTCGGGAAGATCGTCGCGCTCGGCGATGCGCGACGGGCCGCGCTCGCGAACCTGGTGCAGGAACCGGTCCTCGGCGTAGGACGACAACGCCTCCCGCGTGGCGGCGTCGTTCGGTGTCGCGGCGTGCAGCGCCGCCGAGGCCTGGGTCTTCACGATCGGCAGTCCGGCGTCGGCGAGCCGACGCACCGCCGAGGCCGGGTCCTCGAACGCCACCGCCAGGTGGCAGGCGTCCAGGCACAGTCCGATGTGGCCGGTGTCGATGCCGGAGAGCTGTTCGATCGCGTCATCGACGGTCTCCACCACGCAGCCGGGCTCGGGTTCCAGGCCGACCCGGATCGGCCTGCCGGTCTCGGCGGTCTGCTTGGCGAGCCCTTCCGCCAGCCGGTCCAGCAGCTCGCGTGCCCGCAGGCGACGGTCGGAGTACCACGGCGCCCGCCATGCCAGCGGCACCGTCGAGATGCTGCCGCGCGCTGCGTCGTCCGGCAGCAGCCGCGCCAGCACGCGTGCGCACGTCAGGGTGTAGTCCAGGCGCCGCGTCTCCACCCAATCCGGGCTGTACACCGCCTTCTTCACCACCGGGTCGTGGAACCCCTGGTATGGGAAGGCGTTCAGGGTGACGACCTCGAGACCGTGGTCGTCCAGCGCGGTCCGGAGCCGGTCGAGATCGGGATGGTCGGCAAGGTGCGCGGCCAGCGGCGCCGGCAACCACAGCCCGACGCCGAGCCGGTCGACGTCGAGCTCCGCGCGGATGCCTCCACCGAACACCCGGAGCTGGCGCATCAGCCCGTCGATGTCCTCGGCGGGGTGGACGTTGGTGCAGTACGCGAGATGGACGCTGCTGCCGTCGGGGTGAGCGAAGCGCATGCCGCCCCCTCACGCCGGACGCTGGCCGCGCAGCACGGAGTTGCCCTCGAATGTCGCAGTCTGGTCACTGTCGATCGGGTCGAGGAGCAGCCGCCGGCTCTGGCCGTAGAACGCGACGGGATTGCGCCACAGCACGCGGTCGACGTCGTCCTCATCGAAGCCGGCGTCCCGCATCGCCTGCCCGGTCTTGGCGGTCTTCAGCGGATCACTGCGACCCCAGTCGGCGGCGGAGTTGACGATCATTCGGTCCAGGCCGTGGTCGGCGAGGATCCGGACCATGCGATGTTCGTCCATTTTGGTGTCCGGGTAGATGGAGAACCCGAGCCAGCAGCTGGAATCGGCCACCAGGTCGACGGTGACTTCGTTCAGGTGATCGACCAGTACCCGTTCCGGTGGCAGCCCGGACGCCGCGACCAGTTCCAGGGTGCGCCGGGTGCCTTCCACCTTGTCGCGGTGCGGGGTGTGCACCAGCACCGGCAGGTCGTGCTCCCCGGCGAGGTCGAGCTGGCGGACGAAGGCCTTCTCCTCGTCGTCGGTCATCGAGTCGAACCCGACTTCGCCCACGGCGACCACGCCGTCCTTGGCGAGGTAGCGCGGCAGCGCGTCCAGCACCTCGGCGCACCGGGGATCGTTGGCCTCCTTCGGATTGAGCGCGATCGTGCAGTGGTGGCGGATGCCGAACTGGGCGGCACGGAACCGTTCCCAGCCGAGCAGCGAGTCGAAGTAGTCGTAGAACGACGCGGCACTGCTGCGTGGTTGGCCGAGCCAGAACGCCGGTTCGGTGACCGCGCGGACCCCGGCCGCGTACATGGCTTCATAGTCGTCGGTGGTGCGGGAGGTCATGTGGATGTGGGGGTCGAAGATGCGCATCGGTCCTCCTAGTCACGGGCGCACGCGTTGCTGGTCAGGGACAACCGCCCCGTCGAGATCCGGTCGCTGCGGAGCCAGCTGGTCGAGCAGCCACGTCGCATCGGCCGGGACGTCGCGGCCCGCCGCACGGCGCTCGGCCGCGAAGGCCTCGACCATCCGGGCCAACTCGGCGTCACGGCGTTCCCCAATCCCCGAGCGTTCGGCGATCCCGGACACCGCCGCCAGCGGAACGCCGGTGAACAGGCACTTCAGCACGCCGTGCCGCCAGGTGTGGGCGTCCAGGTGCCGCGCCGCGTAGGGGCCGAGCGCCGCCGCGATGTGCCGGGTGTCGTTGCCACGCAGTGCGTCTCCCACCAGATCGAGCGCTGCGTCGCCCACGTCGAGGTGGTCCAGGGCTCGTAGCACGGCGCGTTTCTCGTCGGCGTCGCCGTGCCGGTACAGCGCGCCGATCTCCGCGACGAGGGCATCCCGATCCCAGCCCTGGGCTGCGGCGCACACCAGCGCGACCCTGGCCTGGTCCTCGATCCGCGGCGTGACCATGCCGTCGGGGTCGTCCGGATCGGCCGGTCCCCTGCCGACAGTGCGGGCCACAGCGGGGAAGAGCACCGCGATCCGCGCCGGGTTGGCCGTAACCTCCCCGGTCAGCTCGCCGAGCCTGGCTCTGCCTTCGGTGTCGAGCAGGTCGTCGAGTCGTGTCACGGCGTCACCTCCGCCGCGAGTGCCGCTGCCCTGGCGGTGCGCAACGCGTCGAGCGACCGCGCAGCGACGGCCGGTGCGGCATGGGAATGCCGCGGCAGCTCCACGCTGACCAGCCCCTGATAGCCGACGTCGAGCAGCGCGCGGAGCGTGGCGGGCAGGTCGACGTCGCCGTCGCCGAACTCGAGGTGCTCGTGCACCCCGGGGCGCATGTCGTCGATCTGCACGTTGCCCAGAAGCGACCCGACGTCGCGGATGCGGTCCTGCGGCGGTGCGGGTTCGTTGCAGACGCAGTGTCCGACGTCGACGGTCACCGTGAGGCGTTCGGGGTCACCGAGCCTGCGACGTAGCTGCGCCACCCCCGCGAGCGTGTCGACGAACATGCCCGGCTCCGGTTCGAACGCGCACCGCACGTCGTGGCGCTCGGCCTCGGCCAGCACCTGCTCGACGCCACGGGTGAGCCGCTCCCAGGCCTGGTGGGGACCGACGCCCTCGGGCACCGTTCCCGACCAGAACGACACCGCCTCCGCGCCGAGGTCGGCCGCGACGCGGATCGCGCGATGCAGGTAGTCGACGCGACGCTCGCGGCCGGTGTCCGACACCAGCGTCGGTTCGTGTTTGCGCCACGGATCCAGGACGTAGCGGGCACCGGTCTCGACGACGACGCCGAGCCCGTACGCGGAGAGACGGCGGCGCACGTCGTCGGTGCGGGCGGCGAGGTCGGGGGCGAACGGGTCGAGATGCGGATGGTCGAGGGTCAGCGCGACACCCTCGTAGCCGAGATCGGCGAGCACGCCGAGGGCCTCGTCCAGGCGGTGTCCGGCGAATCCGTTGGTGCCGTAGCCGAAGCGCAGGGTCATGTCGGCGACACCACCTTCGAGGCCAGCCGCGCGATCGGACCCGCGGCCAGGAGTCCCCCGGCGAGCCCGATCGCGCCGGTCCCGGCCACGAGAGCGGCATGCAACCCGATGACGCCTCGCACACCGGCGCCGGTCGCGGTGCGGACCGTGGCGGCGTCCGGGGTGCGCGCGGCACCGGCCTGCGCGCGGCCGACCGTGCCCGCGTACGTGGCGGCGAACGCGGCGGCCGCGACGGCGCGGCGCTTGTCGTCGGTGGTGAGCGTGTCGTCGGTGGTGAGCGTGTCGTCGGCGCGCCGGCCGCGACGCCGAGGCAATGCGGCCACCGTAGCCGCCACGGCTGCCGACGTCGTCGTGGCGAGTGCCGCCAGGCCGGTACGCCGCGATCCACCGTGCACCTCGCCCCTACTCAGGCTGGTGACGCCGAGCGTGTGCCCGGCGACCGCGGAGGCCGGCAGCGCCGCCCTCCGCGGTCGACCCCCGGCTCCGAGCAGCACGTCCAACCCCCGCGCGGCCGCCATGACGGCGGGGCCGGCCGGGGTGTCCTTCGCGACGAGGTCGTAGGTCCACGCCGCGGCGGCGACCGGCACCGCAATCCGCACGGCGGTGCGACCGCCCACGGCGGCGGCGATGCCCAGGCCCGCGCCGGTCAACCCGGCGGCCAGCGCGAGTGCCTCGCCGGGCCGCACTCTGCCGGACGGGATCGGGCGCTCGGGGCGTTCCACGGCGTCCAGCTCCCGGTCGGCGTAGTCGTTGAGCGCCATGCCCGCCAGGTAGAAGCACGCCGAGGCGGCCGGCATCGCCCAGCCCCGCGTGCCGTACGGCCAGCCCGCCGCCGCGCCGCCGGCAAGGCTGTCGCCGGGGATGGTCAGCACGGCGGGCAGCCGTACCAACTCGACCACGTCCCGCGCCCTCATCGGTCACCTCCGAGCCGCCCACACCACTCGGTGAGGGCGCGCCACTGGCCGGCCAGATCGTGCCCGGAGTCGCCTGCGGGATCCTTGAAGAAGAAGCCGAGCGCGCCGAGCGGGCCGGACTCCCCGGCCTGATGGGCCCGTGCGACCAACCGGGCGAGGTCGAGCACCAGCGGCGCGGCGAGCGCGGAATCGCAGCCCTGCCAGGTGAACTGCATCGACATCTTGGTTCCGAGGAAACCCTCGAACGACACCATGTCCCATGCCGTCTTCCAGTCGCCGAGATCTTCGACGTAGTCGATGTGCAGCGGGCCGTCCACCGGCTCGCCCAGCAGCTCGGTGAGTCCCTTGCCCTTGGTCTCCGTCTTGCTCGTCACCGTCACCGGATCGGCGAGTGCCCGGCCGTCTCCCCCGCCGAGCAGGTTGTACGACGCCCAGGAGCGCACCCGCAGGGCGCGGGTCGCGAACATCGGCGCGAGCGCCGACTTGACCAGCGTCTCCCCGGTCTTGCCGTCCGAACCCGCCCACGGCAGCCCCACCCGCTCGGCCAGTTGAGCCAGTGCGGGCAGCCGCGGGCCGGGACTCGGCGTGAACGCCACGACCGGGCACCCGGCCCGGAACGCCGCGTAGGCGTAGAGGGAGCTGGTGGGCAACGGCGACTCGCCCGCCGCCAACGCCCGCTCCAGTGCGTCCAGATCGGACAGTTCCGGGGTCATGGCGACCGGAGGCTCGGTGGTGGCGACGACCACGACGATCACCCGGTCCAAGGCGTGCGCAGCGCGGAACCCGGCCAGGTCGCGGCTGATCTGCTCGACGGCCTCCCGCTGGGTGCCCTCGGCGGGCTCGTGCGGATCGGTACTCGCGACGCCGTGCCGGATGCGGGCGTCCACCCGGGTGAGCCCGTCGTGCACCGCCCGCGCGAGCTCGATGCCGAACACCCCGCCGTCGGCCAGTGCCTCGGCGCGTTTCGGCAGCGAGTCGCCGGCGACGTCGTGGCCGCCGATGAGCAGATCGGCCACTCCGGGCGGCCGGGCGACCGCCACCTCGGGCAGGTCGGTGACGCACCCGGTGCGCCGCGTCAGCCCCGCGGTCAACGCGAGCGCGCCGACGGTCGCGGTGGTGGCCACCGACCCCCGCGCGCCGATGAACCACAATCCGGTTTTCGGTGCCATCCTCCGGCCTCCCTGGGGTGGTTGGGTTACCGCCGGACGTGAGTCGTTGTGGCCGCCGCAGCGACCACAACGACTCACGTCCCGGTGGCAGCAATGCGTTTACTGCACCGGTTCGAGCACGACCCGGTCACTGCCGGACAGCGACGGCAGGCCGTCCTCACCCGGGTCGCTGTAGCTGGCGTCGAACACGCCGTACAAGTTGTCGTGCTCGGGGTCGTGACCGTCCGGCACTGTGGTCCGGATCGAGCCGGAGCACCCGTACGACGTGGTCTGCGGGTGACCGTGATCGTCGTGGCCGAGGATGTAGGTCACCTCGACCTGCGAGCAGTCCACCGGCTGGTCGTCGGTCACCGAGACCTCGTACTGGACGACGTCACCGAAGGAGAACTCCTGCCCCTCGACGGGCGTGACGAACTCCACCTCCGGCGCCTCATTGCCGACGACGATCGGCACCTCGGCGACGCCGGTCTTGCCCCGGTGCTTGCCGCCTACGTCGGTCACCTGCAACGAGGCGTTGTAGGCCCCGTTCTCGGTGTAGGTGTGCGTCGGGTTCGGCTCCCGCGAGTCGACCTTGCCGTCGGCGTTGAAGTCCCAGGCGTAGCGCAGCTGGTCACCGTCGGCGTCCTTGGTGCCCTCGCTGGAGAACGACACCGTCAGCGGTGCCTCTCCGTTGTCGACGTCGGCCGTGGCCTTCGCCTCCGGGCTGTGGTTGCCGTTCGGTCCGATGTAGTCGATCCGCGACAGCGAGGCCTCCGGCAGTTCGCCGAAGTAGCCCTTGCCGTACTCCAGCATGTAGAGCGCACCGTTCGGGCCGAACTCCATGGCCATCGGAGCGGACAGCGGGGTGGACGAGACCACGTCCTCGATACCGGTCAGCGCGCCGGACTCGTCGAGGTGGAGCCCCTTGATGTAGTCCCGGGTCCATTCGTAGAACAGCGGCAACCCGTCGTAGTGCTTCGGCCAGGCGACCGGCGCGCGGCCCACGAGGTTCTTGGGGTCGAAGTCGTAGACGGGGCCGGCCATCGGGCCGATACCCCCGGTGCCGAGCTCGGGGAACTGCTCCGACTCCTCGTAGTCGTACCAGAGCTGTGGCTGCTCCACCGGCGGTAGCTCCGTGAGCCCGGTGTTGCGTGGCGACTCGTTCACCGGCGCCGCACAGTCGAAGGTCTCGCCGGACTCACCCGTGGCGAAGTCATAGTCCACATAGGGCAGTTCGGCGGTGGCGCAGTACGGCCAGCCCCAGTTGCCCGGTTCGGTCGCGGCGAACCACTTGCCGGTCCCCTGCGGGCCGCGGTCCGGGTCGGCGACGGCCGCGTCCGGCGAGTAGTCGGCAACGTAGAGCGCATCCGTGTGGGGGTCGACGGCGATGCGGAACGGGTTCCGCAGTCCCATCAGGTAGATCTCCGGGCGCGTCTTCGCCGTGCCCTGCTCGAAGAGGTTGCCCTCCGGGATGGTGTACGAGCCGTCGTCGCCAACCTTGATCCGCAATACCTTGCCGCGCAGGTCGTTGGTGTTGGCCGAGGCGCGCTGCGCGTCGAAGGCCGGGTTGCGGTCCTCCCGCTCGTCGATGGGCGTGTAGCCGTCCGAGGAGAACGGGTTGCTGTCGTCGCCGGTGGCGAGGTAGAGATTGCCGTCGCTGTCGAACTCGATGTCCCCACCGACATGGCAGCAGATTCCCCGATCGACCGGAACCTCGATGATCTGCTGCTCGCTCGACAGGTCCAGGGTGTTGCCGTCGAGCTGGAACCGCGACAGCCGGATCTCGCCCTCGAACGGGGCGAAGTCCTCCGGCGTCCCGACCTCGGGAGCGTCGCCCTCGTTGACGTCCGGTGTGGACGGATCATCCTCCGGGGTGCCCAACGGCGGCGAGTAGTACAGGTAGACCCAGCGGTTCGTCGTGCCGTTGAAGCCGGGGTCGATGGCGATGCTCTGCAGGCCCTCCTCGTCGTGTTCGTAGACGTCGAGGTCCGCGGCGACGATGTTGCGACCGGTGTCCGGGACGTGCATCCGCACCTCGCCCGGCCGCGTGGTGTGCAGCACCCTGCCGTCCGGCAGCACGGCGAGATCCATCGGCTCGCCCGGGGTGTCGTCGAGGACGACCTTCTGGAACTCCGAGTCCGGCGGCGGAGCTTCTTCCTCCGCCGTGGACAGTCCTGGCGCTGTCAGTAGCGCGGTAGTCACGGCGGTCACGAGCGCCGCGACGGATATTTTGCGCATCACGAACTCTCCTCGGATAGGTGGAGACCACACGCGCGGCTGACGTGACCGCACGCCACTGGATGGGGCCGGCGCCGGGTGACGACCGGCCGATCGGCGGAAAGGGGGCTCAGAAACGCAGCGTGCGCAGATAGGAGTAGCCGACCTCGACGGTCTGGCGGACCGTCACGTCCGGGGTGTCGTTCTCGACGATGTATTCCCGTACGCGGTGCGCACGGAAGATGCGGGCGAAGTCGATGTGGCCGGTGCCCAGGTCGGCCATGTCGCCGTCGTGGGCGTGCCGGTCCTTGACGTGGTACTGCAGCACGCGCTGCGGCGCGGACCGGATCACGTCGATCGTGAAGCCCTCGGGGTCGCTCGCGCCGTCACCGCTCTCGATGCCGCCGCGGACCGCCCAGTAGATGTCGAGCTCGAGATGCACGAGCTCCGGGTCCAGTTCGGACGTCAGCACCTGCCACGGCGTCACCCCGCCGCCGAGATCGGTGGTGAACTCGTGCGCATGGTTGTGGTAGCCGTAGCGCAGGCCGGCCGACCGGGCCACCTCGGCCTCGTGGTTCATCTGCTCAGCCCGCCGCTGCCAGTCGGCCTTGTCGGACGAGTCCAGGTAGGGCACGACCATGAACGACTGGCCGAGCGTGCGTGCGTTGTCGATCTTGGTGTGCAGGGCTTGCTCGCTGTCGCTGATGTCGTCGTGGCCGGACGTCGCCGAGATGCCGATCTCGTCGTAGAACTCCCGCAGTTCCTGCGCGGTGCGGCCGAAGTAGCCGAGCGCCTGCTCCACCTTCGGGTAGCCGGTGTCGGCCAGCATCCGCAACGTGGCGTCGAAGCCCGGCTCACCCTGCAGGTCCGAGCGCGCCGTGAACAACTGGACGCTGATCAGACCCGGCGGCACCCGCCGAAGTCCGCTACCCGGGACGGCGGCCTGTGCCGCGGGTGCCGCGAACCCGGCGGCGAGAAGCCCGGCACCGACCGCACCGCCCAATGCGGACCGCAACGCACCTCGTCTGCTGATGCCTCGCTCACTGAGCGAGCGGCGAACCGCCCGCTCACCATCGAATCCGTAACACATGAACCCTCCTATTCCGTACTTCTTCGTTGGAGACGTCAGGATCGGGTGTGTTGCACGCGCGGCGAGGCGCACGCGGGTATCGGGGTTCAGGAACTGAATGCGGCGTCGAACGCAGCCTCCGGCGGGTCGAACAATTGCTCGCGCACGTACCGCAGCGACTCGGGAGCACCCCGCAGCCGGTCCATGCCCGCGTCCTCCCACTCGATCGAGATCGGACCGTCGTAGCCGATGGAGTTCAGCACGCGGAAACACGCCTCCCACGGCACGTCCCCACGTCCGGTGGACACGAAGTCCCAGCCGCGCCTCGGGTCACCCCACGGCAGGTGGGAACCGAGCCTGCCGTTGCGGCCGTTTCCGGTGTTACGTTTGGTGTCCTTGCAGTCGACGTGGAAGATCCGGTCGGCGAAGTCGACGAGGAAACCGGCGGGATCGATGTCCTGCCACACCATGTGGCTCGGGTCCCAGTTCAGACCGAACGAATCCCGGCGCCCGATCGCGTCGAGCGTGGCCACGGTGGACCAGTAGTCGTAGGCGATCTCCGACGGGTGCACCTCGAGCGCGAACCGCACGCCCTCGTCCTCGAAGACGTCCATGATGGGGTTCCACCGGTCGGCGAAGTCCTGGTATCCGGCCTCGATCAGGTCGGCGGGCACCGGCGGGAACATCGCCACGTACTTCCAGTTCGCCGAACCCGTGAAGCCGACGACGGTGTTCACGCCGAGCCGGGCCGCGACCCGCGCGGTGTGTTTCATCTCCTCGGCCGCGCGTTGCCGAATGCCCTCCGGCTCGCCGTCACCCCAGACCCGCTCGGACAGGATCGCCTGGTGGCGCGCGTCGATCGGATCGTCACACACCGCCTGCCCCTTGAGATGGTTGGAGATCGCCCACACGCCGAGCCCGTGCCTGTCCAGGATGTCCAATCTGGACCGGAGATACGACTCGTCCTCCACCGCGCGCCAGACGTCGAGATGATCGCCCCAGCAGGCGATCTCCAGCCCGTCGTAGCCCCACTCCGACGCGAGCTTCGCGACCTCCTCGAAGGGCAGGTCCGCCCACTGCCCGGTGAACAGGGTGACCGGTCGTGCCATCACGCCACCTCCCATGTCGTTCCTGCTGTGTCTGCGTTCGTTCCCGCGACGTCGACCCACGCGCTGCCGGCCTCCGCACTGGCCTGTACCGCGGCGACCACCCGCTGCACCCGCAGCCCGTCGGCGAACGACGGCTCGGGGTCGGTGCCCTCCGCGATGGAGGTGAGCAGATCGGCGGCCTGGTGCGAGAAGCCGTGTTCGTAGCCGAGCACGTGCCCGGGTGGCCACCACGCGCCGAGATACGGGTGCGTCGGCTCGGTGACGAGGATCCGGGTGAAGCCCTGGGTCTCGTCCGGCGCCGAGGCGTCGTAGAACCACAGGGTGTTCATGTCCTCGAAGTCGAACGCGAGGCTGCCCTCGGTCCCGTTCAGTTCGATGCGGATGGCGTTCTTGCGGCCGGTGGCGTAGCGAGTGGCCTCGAAGGTGGCCATCGCGCCGCCGCTGAACCGGCCGAGGAACACCGCCGCGTCGTCCACGGTCACCTGGCCGGTGCCGTCACCGCCGGGCAGCGGACGTTCGGGGACGAAGGTGTCCAGCGCGGCATTGACCCCGGTGATGTGGTCATCGGTGAGGAACTGGGTCAGGTCGATCACGTGGGCACCGATGTCCCCGAGCGCACCGGAGCCCGCCCTGGTGGCATCGAGCCGCCACGAATAGGGAGCAGCCGGGTCGGTGAGCCAGTCCTGCAGGTACTGCGCCCGGACGTGGCGCAGCGTGCCGATCCGGCCGTCGCGCACGAGCCGTCGTGCGAGCGCGAGTGCGGGAACTCGCCGATAGGTAAATCCCACCATCGCGCGGACACCGTCGGCGCGGGCCTGTTCGGCGGCCTTGACCATCTCCTCGGCCTCGTCGACCGAGTTGGCGAGCGGCTTCTCGCAGAGCACGTGCTTGCCCTCGGCGAGCGCGGCGATCGCGATCTCGGCGTGCATGTCACCCGGGGTGCAGATGTCCACGAGGCCGACATCGTCCCTGGCGATGAGTGCGCGCCAGTCGGTTTCCACGCTCTGCCAGTCGAACCGGCGGGCCATCTCCTCGGCCTTGGCGCGGTCGCGCCCGCCGAGCGCAACCAGCCGTGGTTCCAACTTCGGGTCGAAGAAACTCTTGGCGTTGCGCCATCCCTGGGAATGTGCCATCCCCATGAAGGCATAGCCGATCATGCCGATCCCGATCGGCGCTCTGTCCACGTGCGTCATCAGCCCTCCCAGGGGTGGTTCGTCGGCGCGGTGTGTCAGGACTCGAATCCGAGTGAGAGGTACTGCTCGACGTTCTCCCGCGTGACGACGGGCGCATCCAGCACGATCCGGCGCGGCACCTCGCGCTGCACCAGGTCGGACATGCCCTTGTCCTGGGCGAGCAGCCGCGCGAGGCGGATACCGTCGGCGGCCTGCGTCGGCGGGTAGAGCACGGTGGCTTCCATCTCGCCCGCCTGGATCCAGCGCATCGCGTTCTTCGAGCCGGCACCACCGAGGAAGGCGAACTCGTCGCGGTCCGCGCTCTCGAACGCGGCCTTGACGCCCACGCCCTGGTCGTCGTCGTGGTTCCAGATGATGTCGATCTCCGCCACCGCCTGCAGCAGGTTCGATGCCGCCTTCTCGCCGGACTCCACGGTGAAGTCCGCGGCCACCCGGTGGTCGACGTTCTGACCGCACTGCTGCAACGCCTCCTTGAAGCCGTCGGAGCGGTCCTGGGTCAGCGGCAAGGAGTCCGTGCCCGCGATCTCGGCCACCACCGCGTCGCCGCCGAGGTTGTTCTCTTCGACCAGGCTGCAGGCGTAGTTGCCCGCCGAGACGCCCATGCCGTAGTTGTCACCGAGGATCGTGGTGCGGGCGGCGAACTCGCTGGAGAACTCACGGTCGACGTTGACGACCGGGATGCCCGCCTCCATCGCCTGGGTGGCGACCTGGGTCAGCGCCGCGCCGTCCGTCGGCAGCAGCACGATCGCGTCCACACCGTCGTTGATGAACGTCTCGATGTGGCTGATCTGCATGTTCGGGTCGTTGGTGCCTTCCGCGACCCGCAACGTGACGTCCTCGTACTTCTTGCCCTCGGCCACGGCGGTCGAGTTGATCGCCGCCAGCCAGCCGTGGTCCGCCTCCGGACCGGAGAAGCCGATGACGACTTCCTTGCCGGGGTCGTCGTTCTCGCTGACCGCCCTCGGGCCGGTGTTGGCCTCCTGCGAGGCCGGATCGTTGCCGGTACAGGCGGTGGCGAGCATGGCGAGGGCTGCCATGGCGCCGGTGGCACGAAGGAGTCTGCTGCTGCGGTGCCGCATGGTTCTCTCCTCGGAGGTGAGTGTTCCGATGGGTTTCGCGTGGGGAGTCGCGCGGTTCACGGCGGGGAGCCGTTGCGGGCCGCGACTCGCTGTTGCAGCAGCACCGCGACGACGATGATCGCGCCTTTCGCCACGGCCTGGGTGGACGTGTCGAGGTTGTTGAGCGTGAAGACATTGGTGAGCGTGGTGAAGATCAGCACGCCGAAGACGGTGCCGACGATCGTGCCGCGACCGCCCGAGAGCAGCGTGCCGCCGATGACCACGGCCGCGATGGCGTCGAGCTCCATGAGCGTGCCGTGCGTCGACGTGCCCGCCGTGGTGCGCGCCAGCAGCATCACCGCCGCGAGTCCACATGCGACACCGACGAGGACGTACAGCAGCGTGGTGTGCCGCTTGACGTTGATGCCCGCCAGCCTCGCGGCCTCCGGGTTGCCGCCGACGGCGAGCGTCCGGCGGCCGAACGTGGTGCGGTTGAGCAGAATCCAGCCCGCGACGGCGACCACCGCGAAGATGACCACGAGCACCGGGATGCCGAGCACCTGGCCGCCGATCACGTCGGTGAATTCGCTGACCGTGACGACCTGCGTACGCTTCTGCGCGATGATCTCCGCGAGGCCACGTGCCCCGGCCATCATCGCCAGCGTCACGATGAACGCCGCCATCCGGCCGTAGGCGATGAGTATCCCGTTCACGAGGCCACAGCCCGCGCCGACCAGCAACGCCGTGGTAACCATGACGATCCAGTGGGTGTCCATCGCGAGCGTCTGCGTGGCGATGGTCGACGCCCACACCGACGACAGCGCCACGATCGCACCGACCGACAGGTCGATACCGCCCCCGGTGATCACGAACGTCATGCCGACGCTCACGACGCCGATCACCGACGCCAGCCGCAGGATCGTCATCACGTTGTCGAAGCTGACGAAGCGGTCTCCCGCGGTGATCACACCGACGAGGCACAGCAGCAGCAGCGCGATCACCAGGCCGAGGTTGCGACCGGAAGGACCGGAGAAGATCGCGGTGACGCGGCTCAACGGCCCTTCGGTGTCGCCGCCGGGCGCGCCGGCGCCGGTTCGCTCGTCGGATGCGGTCGTCATGCCGCGTCTCCTTCCATCACCATGTCGAGCACGCGGTGCTCGTCGATCTCATCGGCGGGACCGTCGTGGAGGAGGACGCCGTCGGAGATCACCAGGACCCGGTCGGACAGTCCGATCACCTCCTCGATCTCGCTGGAGACAACAACAACCGCGATACCGCGGGCCGCCAGATCCCGGATCAGCGCGTAGATCTCGGTCCGCGCGCCGACGTCGACGCCGCGCGTCGGTTCGTCCAGCGCCAGCACCCGGCACTCGCGCAACAGCCAGCGGGCCAGCACGACCTTCTGCTGGTTGCCGCCGGAGAGCGTGCCCACGTACCGCGCCACGTCGGCGGGCCGCACGTCGAGTGCGCGAACCTGGTCGTCGGCCGCGCGCCGCTCGTCCCGGCGATTGACGAAGCCGCCGCGGGCGAATCGGCCCAGGCTGGCGAGCGAGATGTTGCGCGCCACCGACTCGTGCAGCACGAGTGCCTGACTCTTGCGTTCCTCGGGGCACAGACCGACACCCGCGGCCACCGCGGCACCCACCCGCCCCGGGCGCAACCTGCGCCCCGCGACCGACACCGTCCCGGCCTGGGCCTTGCGCGCGCCGTAGATCGTCTCGAGGATCTCCGAGCGGCCGGAGCCAACCAGTCCCGCGAGGCCGACGACCTCCCCGGCGGCCACGGTGAACGACACGTCGCGGAACTCCCCCGGCCTGCTCAGCCCCGACACCTCGAGCACGGTGTCGCCCAGCTGCCGCTCCGGCCGCTCCGGGAAGGCGTACTCGATCGACCTCCCAGTCATCAGCCGGATGATCTCCGCCGTCGGCGTCTCGGCCGCGGCGAGTCCGGTGGCGGCGGTGCGCCCGTCCTTGAGGACGGTGACCCGGTCGCCGATCTCGCGAATCTCTTCCAGACGGTGGGAGATGTAGACGATCGCCACGCCCTGCGCCGCCAGCTCGCGGATCACGCTGAACAGCCGCGCGACCTCTTCCTGGTCCAGCACGGCGGACGGCTCGTCCATCACGATCAGCTCGGCCTCGTGCGACAGTGCGCGGGCCATGCTCACGATCTGCTTTCCCGCGGCCGGCAGGCGCCCCACCTCGACGTCGGGACCCACCTCGGGATGGCCGAGACGACGCAGCAGCTCGGCGGCCGACCGGTTCGCGTCGGTGCGCGCGACGACTCCCCATCGCGCGCGCTCGTGCCCGAGGTAGATGTTCTCCGCCACGGTCAGTCCGTCGACCAGGTCGAGTTCCTGGTAGATCGTGGCGATCCCGTGGTCGATCGCGTCCTGCGGGCCAGCGATGCGGATGTCCTCGCCGTGCCAGCGGATCGTGCCACCGTCCGGCTGGTGCGCCCCGGCGAGCACCTTGATCAACGTGGACTTGCCTGCGCCGTTCTGCCCCAGCAGGCAATGGACGTCGCCCGCCCGCACCTCGAGGTCGATGCCGCCCAGCGCCTTCACGCCGGGGAAGTGCTTGACGATGCCGCTCATGCGCAGCAGGGGCTCCCGCCCCGCATCGTCTGTGATCTCGCTCTCCTTTGAGCTCATGGCGGTGGACTATAGGCTCACTTTTGCCTGTTCGTCATCAGAAGTCCGCTGATTTACATCCAAATGGCCGCGTCTGAGGTGTGAGAAGTCCGGGGTGTTCTAGTGTCGAACCCAGCGAATTCTGCTGATGAGGGGAAGGAAGGCAGCCACATGACTCGGGGTGAGCTGGCACCGACAGGCACGGCAACGCTGTTCCAGTTCCTGCGCGACGGGCGGCCACGCACCCGCGCCGAGCTGGCCGCCGAGACCGGCCTGGCACGCTCCACCGTGGCCGAGCGCATCGACACCCTGCTCAGCTCAGGTCTGCTGAAGTTCAGCGACAAGGCCAACTCCACCGGCGGCCGTCCTCCGACGACGGTCGCCTTCAACCCGGCGGCCAGGGTGGTGCTCGCCGCCGACATCGGCGCGACACACGCCAAGCTCGCAGTCACCGACCTCGCGGGCGACGTGCTGGTGGAGGAGGACAAGGTACTCAACATCGCCGACGGCCCCGAGGTCGTGCTGCGGGAAGTGTGCGACCGCGGCCGCGCGCTGCTCACGCAGGCCGAACGGGACGAAACCGATTTGCTCGGCGTGGGCATCGGACTGCCCGGGCCCGTCGAGCACCTGTCGGGCAAGCCGACGAATCCGCCGATAATGCCCGGTTGGGACGGGTTCGACGTCCCCGCGTTCGTGCGTGGTGAACTCGGCGCGGCGACGCTCGTGGACAACGACGTCAACATCATGGCGCTCGGTGAGTACCGCGCCCACTGGACCAAATACGAACACATGATCTTGGTGAAGGTCGCCACCGGCATCGGCAGTGGCCTGATCAGCTACGGCCGGCTGCACCGCGGGTCGCAGGGCGCGGCAGGCGACATGGGGCACGTCCGGGTACCGCACGACACGGACATTCTTTGCCACTGCGGCAATGTCGGGTGCCTGGAGGCCGTCGCCAGCGGAGCGGCGATAGCGGCGAAGCTGACCGAGGCGGGTGTCCCCGCGACGAACAGCGCCGACGTCGTCACGCTCGCCCGCAACGGCTCGGTGACCGCGTTGCAGCACATCCGGCAAGCGGGCCGCGACATCGGGGAGGTCCTCGCGACGGCGGTCAGCCTGTTCAACCCGTCCGTGCTCGCGGTCGGGGGCGCGCTCTCACTGGCGGGTGAACACCTGATCGCCGGAGTACGGGAAGCCGTCTATCAACGTTCCCTGCCGCTGGCGACGCAGAACCTGCGCATCGTGCCGCTGCGATCCGGCGACGAGGCCGGCGTGTCCGGTGCGGCATTCATGGTGATCGACCATGCCCTCGCAGCCGGTCAGGTGGAGTCCCTCCTCACGCAGTGAGCACCGTGGCACACGGGTGGCCGCCTGGTTTGACGCCGGTTCGCACCACGACTCACACCACAAAGGAAGGCCGAGCGGAAT
>Ga0079224_100000254_pt1 | contig 47669 bp, 46 predicted proteins | sample Stecom2015_FD_80414 | JGI IMG/M metagenome (GOLD analysis project Ga0079224, IMG submission 80414) | Agricultural soil microbial communities from Utah to study Nitrogen management - Steer compost 2015 | ecosystem: Environmental > Terrestrial > Soil > Agricultural land | place: USA: Utah... | reverse complement strand
GCCGACCCAGCCGAGCGCGCGCGCCGGCGGCTCGTCCAGGACGGGAACCCCGCGCCCGACGCCGCGACCATCGAGGCTGAGGCCAGGCGGCTCGTGGAGCGCGACCGCATGGACTCCGAACGCGCCGTCGCACCGCTGCGCAAGCCCGCGGACGCCGTGCACCTCGATACGACCGACCTCTCCTTCGACGAGCAGGTCGACCGCATCGTCCAACTCGCCACGGCACGCCGGGCGTCGCTCGGCGCGGAGCGCCGTTGACCAAGGTTCTGAAAGCCTTTAGATTGAAGGACTACGCCCCGGTGGGATGGTGGAACGGCTCGCCCGGGCGGCGGGGCGTCGGCGCCTCGTTGAACGATCACCTCAACCCCGTCGGAACCGGCCGGGTCCCGACGTCGAAAACGTGTGGAGGCACCCAAAGCAATGGCGGATCGCCAAGAGCAGAACGTTGAACAGGAGCAGAACGCCGGAATGAACGCGCAGGCGTCGGCGGCAGCCGAGCCGCTCACGGCGGAGATGGTCGAGCAGCGTGCGCGTGAACTCGGTGTACGCTCGGACCTTTGGGACGAGGACTACTCGCCCGAAGAGTACGAAGAGCTGCTCGAGATGTATGAAGAGACCCTGACGAACGTCGAAGAAGGCGAGATCGTCAAGGCGAGGGTCCTGCGCGTGACGGACACGGCGGTCATCCTGGACGTCGGGTTCAAGAGCGAGGGTGCGGTCCCGCGCGACGAGTTCAAGGACCCGGACGCGTTGCAGCCCGGTGACGAGGTCGATGTCTTCCTCGAGAACCTCGAGGATGAGGAAGGCGTCGTCGTCCTCTCGAAGAAGAAGGCCGACTTCCTGCGGGTCTGGGAGAAGATCAAGACGGCGTACGAGAACGATGAGAACGTGCCGGGCACGCTGGTCCGCCGGATCAAGGGCGGCGTGACGGTCGATCTCATGGGCGTGGACGCGTTCCTACCGGGCTCTCAGATCGCGCTCCGTCGTGTTCCGAACGTCGACGAGCTCCTCGGCCAGACCTACGACTTCAAGATCATCAAGCTGAACAAGCGCCGCCGCAACATCGTGGTGAGCCGGCGCGTGATCCTGGAGCAGGAGCGGGAGGCGAAGCGGGAGCAGCTGGTCAAGGAGCTCCTGGTCGGGCAGGTCCGGACCGGCGTCGTCAAGAACGTGACGGACTTCGGCGCGTTCATCGACCTGGGTGGTCTGGACGGCCTGCTGCACATTACGGACATGAGCTGGGGCCGGGTCGGGCATCCGTCCGAGATCGTCGAGATCGGTCAGGAGATCGACGTCAAGGTCCTGGACATCGACTGGGAGCGCGAGCGGATCTCGCTGGGCCTCAAGCAGCTCCTCCCGTACCCGTGGAAGGAGGTCGAGCGGAAGTACCCGGTCGGCGTCCGCGTCCGCGGCCGCGTCGTGTCGATCACGAACTACGGCGCTTTCGTCGAGCTGGAGAAGGGGGTCGAGGGCCTGGTCCACATCAGCGAGATGTCGTGGACGCGGAACGTGAAGCACCCCTCGAAGCTGGTCTCGATCGGCGACGAGATCGAAGCGGTCGTGCTCCGTGTCGACCGTGACGAGGAGAAGATCTCGCTCGGGATGAAGCAGATCGAGGAGGATCCGTGGCTCGCGCTCCCGGCGAAATACCCGACGGGCACGCGCGTGACGGGCAAGGTCCGGAACCTCACGTCGTTCGGCGCGTTCGTCGAGATCGAGCCGGGGATCGACGGCCTGATCCACATCTCGGATCTGAGCTGGACGAAGCGGATCCAGCATCCGTCGGAGGTGCTCCGCAAGGGCGACGACGTGGAGGTCGTGGTCCTGGGCGTGGATGCGGAGAACAAGCGGATCTCGCTGGGCCTGAAGCAGACCGAGGATGATCCGTGGTCGCGGCTGGTCGACCAGTACGCGCCGGGCGTCGAGACCCGGGGCCGGATCGTTCGTCTGCTGGACGAGGGCGTGGTCGTGGATCTCGGCGATGACGTCGAGGGCTTCGTCCCGGCCAGCCAGCTCGGGGTCGAGCGGCTCAAGGATCCGGCGGATCACTTCCGTGAGGGCCAGGAGCTGGACCTCCGGGTGATCGAGTCGGATGCCGTGAACCGCCGGATCGTGTTGACGGTCACGGCGATCCCGGCGTTCGAGACCGACACGCCTCCGGAGGGCACGGAGCTGACGACGGACGCGGAGGTCCGGCCGACGCCGGATCAGGTCGAGTCCGCTGCTGCGGAGGCGGCGGCGACGGACGCGTCGTCGATCACGGCGGAGGTCCCCGCCGCGGAGCTGGCGCCCGAGGCCGGGACGGAGGAAGCCGCAGCGGAAGAGGCTGGGGCGGAAGAGGCCAGACCGGCGGAGGCCGGGACGGAAGAGGCCGGCGCTGCCGCCCCGGCGGAGGAGGAGACGGTCTGACCCGGGATGCCGGGTCGAGCCCACTGGACGGGTCCCCTGCGGGGCCCGTCCCTTTTTTTTGGTGCGCGTCGCGCGTATGTTGTCTCGCATCCGTGAGATAACCGAAGGAAGCGGTACCCGAATGAAGTATCTGAAGCAGTATCTCTGGGCGGCGGCCGGCCTCCTCGTCCTGGGTTGTGGGGCCGGGTCCGGCGAGGTGGAGCGTCCGGCGCCGCGCGGTCCGGACCCGTCCGGCGCAGAGCGGCGGGCGGAGCCGGCGTCGTCCGTCCGGATCGGCGTGATTGTCCCGCGGAGCGGGTCGCTGTACCTGGAGCGCTACGGGGACCTGGTCCTGGAAGGCGTCGAGCTCGCGGTCGCCGAGTACGCCACGGGCCGGGGCCTTGCCGTCGAGCTCGAAGTCGTGGACGACGGCGGCGATGTGGAGCGTGCTGCGGCTGCGGTCCGTTCGCTCGAGCGGATGGGCGCGGTCGCGATCATCGGCCCGCTCCTCCCCGCGGAGTTCGAGGCGGTCGCCCGCGCGCGGTCGGATGATCGGATCGTGGTCATCAGCCCGACGGCCGGGGACGCGCCGTCCGCATCGAATGTCTACGCGCTGAACGCGGGTGACGTGCTCGGCGCCGAGATGCTGGCCCGGTATGCGGTATCGGAGGGACTGCGCCGGGTCGCGCTCCTCTACCCGCGCACGGCCGAGCACTCGGGGCAGGCGGCGGCGTTCAAGTCGGTCCTCGAGGCGATGGGCGGAGAGGTCGCGATCGAGATCGCGTACGATTCGGGGACGACGACCTTCGCGAAGGAGATGCAGTCGATCCGCGCGTCGAGGCCGCAGGCGCTCTTCGTGCCGACGACCGAGCGGGACGTGAATCAGATCGCTCCTCAGATCACGTATTACGGGGTCGCCGGCGCCGGGGTCCAGATCCTCGGCGGGGAGGCGTGGACGTCGGGAGAGGTGAGGAATCAGGTCGCGGAACGGTATCTGGAAGGGGTCGTTGCCGTGACCCCGCTCGTGCAGTCGAGCGACGAGGTCGGGTGGCGTGACTTCGAGCGGCGGTACGAGGAACGGTACCGGCGTTCGCTCGGCCATCCGTTCCCGGCGCTCGGCTACGATGCGGCCGGGCTCGTCCTCGCCGCGCTCGAGGCCGGGGGCCGGGGATCGGCCGACGATGTGGCGGGCCGGGTCGCCGGGATCCGCGAGCACCGGGGCGCGACGGGCGTGCTCAGCGTACGGGACGGGCGAGTCGTTCGGCGGCCGTTCCTCGTGCGCATCGAGGGGCGGGAGCTCGTCCCGATCGCCGAGCCCCGGTGAGGGCCGGGCGGCGAACGGGTGGGCGACGCGGGAATCGGAGGGGGTGAGGCGGGACCGCCTGGACCCGAGGATGGGAGGATGTCGGTGACGAGGGCGACATGACGATGCGCGAGAAGCTGAAGCAGCTCGAGGAGCTGCGACGGGAGTCGGAGCTCGGGGGCGGACGGGAGCGGCTCGAGGCGCAGCACAGGCGGGGCAAACTCTCCGCGCGGGAGCGGCTCGACCTGCTCCTCGATGAAGGGAGTTTCGTCGAGCTGGGACGATTCGTCACGCACCGGACCGTCGGGTTCGGACTCGAGAAGAACAAGATCCTGGGCGACGGCGTCGTGACCGGGTACGGCACGATCCACGGCCGGCTCGTCTACGTCTTCAGCCAGGACTTCACGGTCTTCGGCGGCTCGCTCTCGGAGGCGCACGCGGAGAAGATCTGCAAGATCATGGACCTCGCGCTCAAGAACGGGGCGCCGGTCATCGGGCTGAACGACTCGGGCGGCGCGCGGATCCAGGAGGGCGTCGTCTCGCTCGGCGGCTACGCCGACATCTTCCTCCGCAACACCCTGGCCTCGGGCGTCGTCCCGCAGATCAGCGCGATCCTCGGGCCGTGCGCGGGCGGCGCGGTCTACTCGCCCGCGATCACCGACTTCATCTACATGGTCCGCGGCACGAGCTACATGTTCGTGACGGGTCCGAACGTGGTGAAGACGGTCACGCACGAGGAGGTCGACATGGAGCAGCTCGGCGGCGCGGATGTGCACGCCTCGACGTCCGGCGTCGCGCACTTCGCGTACGATTCCGAGCCCGAATGCCTCGCCGCGATCCGCGATCTCTTCCGCTACATCCCGCAAAACAACCGGGAGGACCCACCGATGCGGGAGACGGACGACCCCGCCGATCGGATGGACGAGGCGCTCCTCGACATCGTGCCGGACGAGCCGACCAAGCCGTACGACATGAAGGAGGTGATCCGGCGCGTCGTCGACGACGGCGAGTTCTACGAGGTCCAGAAGGACTTCGCGGAGAACCTGATCATCGGCTTCGCGCACCTCGGCGGGCACGTGGTCGGGATCGTCGCCAACCAGCCCGCGGTCCTGGCGGGTGTGCTGGACATTAACAGCTCGGTCAAGGGCGCGCGCTTCGTACGCTTCTGCGACGCCTTCAACATCCCCCTCGTCGTCTTCGAGGACGTCCCCGGCTTCCTCCCGGGCGTCGGGCAGGAGCACGGCGGGATCATCCGTCACGGCGCGAAGCTCCTGTACGCCTTCGCGGAGGCGACGGTGCCGCGGCTCACGGTGATCACGCGCAAGGCCTACGGCGGTGCCTACGACGTGATGAACTCGAAGCACATCCGTGGCGACATCAACCTGGCGTGGCCGACCGCCGAGATCGCGGTCATGGGCCCGAAGGGCGCGGTCGAGATCCTCTTCCGCAAGGAGATCGCCGAGGCCGAGGACCCGGTCGCGGCCGCCAAGGCGAAGGAGGAGGAGTACCGCGCCAAGTTCGCGCACCCCTACGAGGCCGCGGCGCGGGGGTACATCGACGACGTGATCGACCCCCGCGAGACCCGGCCGCGGCTGATCAACGCCCTCGACATGCTCCGCAACAAGCGGGACTCGAATCCGCCGAAGAAGCACGGAAACATCCCACTCTGAGCGGCGAAAGAGGCGCCGCGGAGGGTCGTCGGCCCCCCCGCGGCGCGTTCAGCGCGTGGACCGGCGCGTGCGCCGGCACGCTGCCGGGACGTGGGCCGGCGCGCCGGCCGGCCACGCCCCCGGCGGGCACAGCTATCCCGCCACCGGCAGGAAGATCTCGCGGTCGACCGCGATGCCGCACTGGCTGCCTTTGATGTGGTACCGTCCAGCGGCCGGCTCGGAGATCGTGACGAGATCGTACTCGCAGCTATGGGCCTCGACGCCGTCGTACGCGATCGTCAGAGTCCCGAGCTGGTGCGATTCCTGGTACAGGACGCCGTGGGGCCACTGCGCGTCTTCGTGCTCGAGGTGCGACTCGCCGGACCAGGTCAATTCCCCACTGACCGTGATGACCGTCGAACCGCGCTGCATCCCGCAATCATCATAGTGCCGGGTCCACCGGGTCCGACGGATCATGATGTCGCCGTCGCGTGTGGAGGACGTGTCCATCGAGAAGGTGAACGTGCCGCCGGCGATGCACTCCGTCACGATCGGCGTGCCGTCGAACTCCCCGTCAGGCGCGAGACTGGCGAACAGGGCGGCGATGTCGGCCGGTTCGATCGGCTGCGGTTCGGTCGGGCCGCCGTCGCACCCGGCGAAGATGCCGACCATCAACAGCGATCCGACGGTCGCGGTGAGCACTCTCTCACGTTTCATCATCTGCCTCCTGGGTTGGTGGTAGGATCAACATGCCGGCCGAACCGCCGAAACGGTCCGGGACCTCGATGAGGCCCGGTGGCACGGCCCACTCTCCGTCGTCGACGCGGACGTTGACGTGATAGACGCCGGCAGGCTTCCGGATCGTGGTCTCCCACACGTCATCGTCGTGCGAGGAGCGACGCAGCGGGATGACGGTCCAATCGGTGACATCGCCCTTGAGTTCGACTCGTCGTGCGCCCGGCACGACCAGGCGAACCAGGTAGCGATCCGATCCGAGCGGCACGACCGCCGGCTCCGCGGCCGGCGCCCGGGGCGCGGGGACGGGCGACGACGGGCGTGCCGAGCGGAAGTCCATGCGCAGACCCATCTGGATGAACCGTCCGCCCGGCTGGGCGAGATCGAATCGCGTGGGGCGTACGCCGCCTGAGAGGACGATCCCGAGTCGATGCCAGAAGGGGCTGGGCACGTCCGCCTCTCCGAAAAGCCATTGCCGCGTGCCGTGCGCATCGCCGTCGAGCCGGTGTCCGCCCGTGACGCGGAACGCGACCGGACCCGCCCGTCGGGTCGCGCGGAGCTCGGCGTCCGTGTAGCGGCCCCTGTAGCTGTCCCGGTCCGGGTGGAGCCCGGGCAGCGGCACATTACCCACGACCCGCCGGTTGCCTTCCGACCGCCCGACCTCGAGCCAGGTCGTCCTGGCCTCGAGCCGCAGCATGGGGAGCCCCGCTTCCAGCGAGAGCGAAATCGCGTCTCGCGGCCCCGCGCCTCTCCCTGCGGCCAACGTCGCCGTAGCGGCCAGGCGGATCGGCCCCAGGTCGTGTCTCGAGACGAGGCGCAACGCCGAACGGCTGTACGCACTATCGCTTGACGACAGGCTGGCCAGGAGGTGCACCGCGAGATCGGTCGCCTCGTCGTCGGCGGGCCATGTCAGCCGGGCGTTCAGACGCTGTTCGAGTGCTCCATCGGCGAGGAGTGCTCCCATCGGCCGGATCACGAGCCGGGGGCGCTCGCCCATCAGCCGCCCGGCGGGATACGCCTCGCGTGCCCGGGACGAATCCGAGCCTCCGAGCGGAACGCGGCCCTGCGCCGCCGCCGTCGCCGGGGACATTGCAGTGGCGAGGGCGCACACCAGGACGGGGACCGTTGGGCGTCTCAAGGGCGACTCCCGCCGCCGGGGCCGCGGGACGGGCCGTGGCGGATCAGCGCGTTGACGCGGACGGTCGCGGCCTCGGCCGCAGGGGCGCCCGCCATCATGTCCCGCTCGACCAGCTGCTGGAGCGACGTGTAGGCGCGCTCGGGCAGCCCGGCCTTCATCATGGCCGTGATCAGGTCGAGCGAATGCTCGGCCTTCACGCCTCGCGACATGAGGTAGGCCATCCCGGCCAACCCGCCCGCGAACGCCTTGTTCGATCGGTGCGGCCTGAGCCGCTCGAGCTGGGCCGGCGTGCCGCCGGCCTCAAGTACGGCGGCGGCGACAAGGAGCACATCGGCGCTGACATCGCCACCGAGCGCGGTGCGCGCTGCGACCAGGTCGTGGATCAGCGCACGTACGGCAGCGACGATCGCGGCGCCGGATGCGCCCTTGCTTTGCCCTTCGAGTGCCTTTTGCACGATCGGCTCCGTCGGCAGCTCGAGGGCGTGTGCGCTGTCGACCAGCGCGAGGACCGCCGTCGCGATCCCGGGATCGAGCCGCTCCACGAGACGCCTGTCCTGTGCGTGCGCGCTCGGCGCCGCAGCGAGGCCGACCGCCAGCGCAAGCACGTGGGGGAGGGCGGCGAAGGTCCTGGATCTGATGCTCATGGCGCCTCCAGATGGCCGATGAACGCAACGGACGTGGGACGGCCGAAGTCGTTGCCCGCCGGGACGCCGCGCGGATCGGCGCGCCACTCGGTGCCGTCCACCAGGTACGCGTAGCGCACCGCGCCGGGCCTCAACCGGACGACCACGGTCCAGACGCCATCGCCCGCGTGGACGAGCGGCGTGGCGTACGGGTCCCAGTCGTTGAAGTCGCCGACGATGGTCACGCTCTCCGCGTCGTCGGCGTGCAGGACGAACTGCGTCGGCGTGAGGTCGGCTTCGACGGCCAACTGCTGCGGCGCGGCCGGTCCGAGCCACCGGCCGACGGCGAGCCAGAAGGCGCTCGTCAGCGCGATCAGCACCACGGCGGCGGCGATGGCGGCCGGCGGCGTCAGGATCCGGCGTGCGGCCCGAACGTCTTCCGCCCGCAGCGCGGCGTTCAGCCGCGCGATGGCTTCGGGACGCACGGCGGGCTCGGTGCGCAGCGCCTCGAGCCAGGGCTCGAGCGACGGGTCCAGGTCGCTCATTCCCGATCCTCCATCAACATGGACCTGAGCTGATCGGTGGCGCGCTTCACGCGCATCTTCAGCGCGCTCACACTCGTTCCCGTGATCCTGGACATCTCCTCGTATCGGAGGCATTCGAGGTGCTTCAGGAGAAACGCCTCGCGCAGGCGCGGCGAGAGCGCCGCGAGCGCCGCCCGGAGCTTCGGGTCGACGTCGTTGTCCGAGCCGGCGTCCTCCAGGGACGCCGCCTGGTACGCCTCCGGCTCCTGCGACGCCCACCACCGCTGGAAGAGGAGCCGCCGTCTTCGTGACCTCGCGGCGTGGGACCGGCATCGATTGACGACGATCCCGAGCAGCCACGCCCGGAACTCCCGCGGCGTATGCCCTCGCCGAAGGGCACGGTAGGCGCGGATGAGCGACTCCTGCACCACGTCCTCTGCAGGGTCCCGATGCCCGAGCTGCCACGACGCGAGCCGCAGACAGGCGGCGTAGTGCCGCTCCACCAGCGTATCGAACGCGGATGTGTCGCCGCGCCGTACGCACTCGATCAACTCCGCGTCTGCCTTCATCAACCGAGTGAACCCCATGTGCAGCGCAGTTGGTCACATCGGTGGACCGACGACCGGGGAGGAGCCGCTCCACACCTGATGAACGCGTCGGCGCTCGGGAACGGACCGCGCATCCGCCTCTCCCGCGCCCGGGCACGTGGGGTCCGCGACGGCGCGCGGGTTGGCCTACGAGGCGCCTGAGGTGTATCATCACAGACGTGATCGAGCCGGTGGACCAGAGGCTCGATGTGCACTTCCTCGACGGGATGGAGAGGGATGTTCGAGAAGGTCCTGATCGCCAACCGCGGCGAGATCGCGGTCCGGATCATCCGTGCGTGTCGTGAGCTCGGGATCCGCTCGGTCGCGGTCTACTCCGAGGCGGACCGCCTGGCGCCGCACGTGTTCATGGCGGACGAAGCGTACCCGATCGGCGCGTCGCCGTCGTCGGAGAGCTACCTACGCGGCGACGTCCTGATCGACGTCGCGCGGCGGGCCGGGTGCGACGCGATCCACCCCGGGTACGGGTTCCTGGCCGAGCGCGCGCCCTTCGCCGCGACGGTCGAGGCGGCGGGCCTGGTCTTCATCGGCCCGTCGGCCGAGGCGATCGCGGCAATGGGCGACAAGACCGAGGCGAGGCGGCGGATGATGGCGGCGGGCGTGCCGGTCGTGCCGGGTACGGAGGAAGCGCTGCCCGATGCTTCGGAGGCCGCGCGCCGGGCCGAGGAGATCGGGTATCCCGTCCTGTTGAAGGCGGCCGCCGGCGGCGGCGGTCGTGGGATGCGCGTCGTCCGGGATCCAGGTGAACTGGAGCGTGCGTACGCGGCTGCGTCGCGGGAGGCGGAGGCCGCGTTCGGCGACGCGTCGGTCTACCTCGAGCGATATCTGGAGGGCCCGCGCCACATCGAGATCCAGGTCCTGGCGGACGCGTACGGAAACACGGTCCACCTGGGCGAGCGAGAATGCTCGATCCAGCGCCGGCACCAGAAGATGATCGAGGAGGCGCCGTCGCCCGCGCTGACGCCGGAGCTGAGGGAGCGCATGGGCGAGGCCGCGGTCGCCGCGGCCCGGGCGGTCGGGTACCGTAACGCGGGCACGATCGAATTCCTCTATCAGGACGGCGAGTTCTTCTTCCTCGAGATGAACACGCGGATCCAGGTCGAGCACCCGGTCACGGAGCTGGTGACGGGGATCGACCTGGTCCAGTGGCAGCTGCGGATCGCCGCAGGCGAGCGGCTCGACTTCGACCAGTCGGACGTTCGACTCGAGGGGCACGCGATCGAGTGCCGGATCACGAGCGAGGACGCGAGGAACGGGTTCCTCCCGTCGACGGGGCGGATCGAGCTGCTCCGGATCCCGACAGGGCCGGGTGTGCGGTGGGACGGCGGGATCGCCGAGGGCTTCGAGGTCTCGCTCTTCTACGACCCGCTCATCGCGAAGTTGATCGTGCACGGCGAGGACCGGAGCGCGGCGATCGAGAGGATGCGGCGCGCCCTGGCCGAACTCCGGATCGTCGGGATCGAGACGACCTCGTCGTTCCACGAACGGGTCATGCTCGAGCCGGACTTCTGCGCGGGCGCGGTCGATATCCGGTACCTGGAGCGACACCCGGAGCTCCTGGGCGAGGAGATCGACGAGGACGCGCTCCGGGCGGCGGCGCTCACGGCCGCACTCCTCGAGGATGAACGCCGCCGCCGGCGCTCGGTCCGGAGGATCGCCGCGACGGCTGGAACGAACGGATGGCGGACGCGGGGGTGGCGGAACGGGTGAACCCGTCCGCCTCGAGGCACCCGGAGGCCGATCGGACGAGAGCGATGCGACGACCCGAGGCCGTGGTCCAGATCACGGGGATCGCTGCGGGCGGCGAAGGCGTCGGCCGGCTCCCGGACGGCCGCGCTGTCTTCGTGCATCGGACCGCGCCGGGCGAGCGGGTCTCGGTCCGGGTCATCGAGGAGCGACGCCGGTGGGCGCGGGCCGAGGCGCTCCGGATCCTCGAACCAGCGCCGGAGCGGCGTCCGGCGCCGTGCCCGCACTACGCCCGCTGCGGCGGGTGCACCCTCGAGCACCTCGAGTACGAGGCGCAGCTCCGCGCGAAGTCGCAGATCGTGACGGACGCGCTCCGCCGGATCGGAGGGCTCGAGGTCGAGCCGCCCGACGTCGTGGCTTCGCCCGCGGAGTTCCGGTACCGGAACCGGGTCTCGTTCACCCTCGTCCGGCTCGGCCAGGGCCGGGTCGTGGCCGGGTTCCACGAGCTGAACCGTCCGGGCCGGATCGTCGACATCACGGAGGCATGTTTACTCCCGGAGGCGTCGATCGCCACGGTCTGGGGTCGGCTCCGGGCGGAGTGGGGTGAGGACGCGAGCCGGCTCCCCTCCGGGCGCCGGCTCCGGCTCACGCTCCGGGCGACGGCTCCGGGCGAGGTCGCGCTCCTGATCGAGGGCGGGTACGCCCGCGGCCGGCCGGCCGAGCTCCTGGAGCGGGTCCCCGAGCTCGTCGCGATCTGGCACCGGCCGGACGGTCCGCGCTCCGCGCCGACGCTGCTCGCGGGCGTCGAGTCGGTCCGGGAGGTGTGGGGCGACGAGGAACTCGCGCTCACGGGCGCGGTCTTCCTGCAGGTCAACCGCGGCGCTGCGTCGCTCCTCGAGGCACACGTCCTCGCACTCGCGGGTGATGTCGCAGGGAAGCGGGTCGTCGATGCCTACGCCGGGATCGGCGTGTATACACGGCGGCTCGCGCAGTCGGGCGCAACGGTCGTCGGGATCGAGGTCGACGAGGCGGCGGTCGACCAGGCGAAGGCGATGAGCCCGCCGGGCGCGAATTTCGTGGCCGGCACCGTCGAGGACCGGCTCCCGGACGCGCTCCCGGCGGACCTCGTGATCGTGAACCCGCCACGGACTGGGCTCGGGCCCACGGTCCCCGCGATCCTCCTCGAACGGCCGCCAGCGAGGTTGATCTACGTGAGTTGCGACCCGGCAACCCTCGCCCGGGATCTCGCGAAGCTCGCGTCGAAGTACAGGGTACGGTCGATCCGGTGCTTCGACCTGTTCCCCCAGACGGCGCACGTGGAGACGGTGACGGAGCTGGAATGCGATACCATGTGACGATTGGCGGAAGGAACTTCGAGGTCGACCTCGCGGCGGACCCGCCGACCGTGGACGGTCAGTCGATCCCGGCCGAGCTGGCCCGGGTGCCCGGGACGCCGATCCATCATCTCCTGGCCGACGGCCGATCCTACGAGCTCGCCGCATCCCCGGGCGAGGCGAAGGGCCACTGGGTGCTGCACATGAACGGGTACCGGTTCGCGGCCGAGGTCGTCGACGAACGGACCCGGGCGATTCGTGCGCTGACCGGCGCCGGGCGGGCGGCGCAGGGGCCGAAGCCGATCCGCGCGCCGATGCCGGGGCTGATCGTGCGGGTCGAGGTCGAGCCGGGGCAGGCGGTCGCGGCGGGGCAGGGCGTCGTCATCATAGAGGCGATGAAGATGGAGAACGAACTCAAGGCTGCCGCCGACGCCGTCGTCTCCCGCGTCCTGGTCGAGCAGGGCCAGGCCGTCGAGAAGGGCGCGGTCCTGGTCGAGTTCGAGAGCTGAGCCGCTCGACGACGCCACCAGGACGCTCGCTCACCTCCCGCTCCGTCGGAGTCGACGGAGTCCATCAGTCCACCAGATTTCGGGTGAACTCCGCTACAGCCCGCCGGGATCCGGCCGACCCGGGAGCGCTCCGCGGACCTCGGGTCGACCCGGGGTGGCCCTCATCGGCCCGGGTTGGCGCGGGAACGCGGCGACGGGCTCCGACCCGGCCGTCGCACTCCCCGGCCTCGCCCGCGCTCACTGCGAGCCGGACGGCCGGAGCCGGGCAGATCGGTACGGGCGCGGCGTTTGCCCATTTTCAGGTTCGTGGGTAGAATACCGGGCTGCAACGTCTCATCGTCCTGGGCCGGCGCGGTCGCGGGGCCGCCGCTGGAGGCCGTGGTCCCGGCCGGGGTGCGGCAGACGGTCGAGGGCGTGCCGCCGTCGTGAGCGAGAACGAGAGCTGAGGCGAAGGGAATGGCGCCAGGGGAGATGGACGGGAACGACAAGGCGCGTTGGCTGCGGGAGACCGTCGATCCGGTGATCGCCCGGAGCCCGGAGCGTCGTGAGCGTTTCGAGACGACGAGCGGGATCGAGGTCGAGCGGCTCTTCGATCCGTCGGACGTCGAGGTCGACTACGCGGCCGATCTCGGCTATCCGGGTGAATACCCGTTCACTCGCGGTGTCTACCCCACGATGTACCGGGGCCGGCTGTGGACGATGCGCCAGTACGCCGGCTTCGGGACCGCGGAGGAGACGAACCGGCGCTACCACTACCTGCTCGACCACGGTCAGACCGGGCTCAGCGTCGCCTTCGACCTGCCGACGCAGATGGGGTACGACTCGGACCACCCGATGGCGCACGGCGAGGTCGGACGTGTCGGCGTCGCGATCGATTCGCTCGACGACATGCGCACGCTCTTCGACGGGATCCCGCTCGAGCGGGTCTCCGTCTCGATGACGATCAACGCGACGGCGGCGATCCTCCTGGCCTTCTACGTCGCGCTGGCGGACGAACGGGGCGTGTCCCGGGCCCGGCTCGCGGGGACGGTCCAGAACGATCTACTCAAGGAGTACATCGCGCGGGGCACGTACATCTACCCGGTCGAGCCGAGCCTGCGGCTGGTCACGGACATCTTCGCGTTCTGCGCGGCCGAGGTCCCGCGCTGGAATACGATCTCGATCAGCGGGTACCACATCCGTGAGGCCGGCGCGACGGCCGCGCAGGAGCTGGCGTTCACGCTGGCGAACGCGCTCGAGTACGTGGAACGTGCGCGGGCGGCGGGGCTCGCGGTCGACGAATTCGCGCCGCGGCTCTCGTTCTTCTTCGCGGCGCACAACGACCTGTTCGAGGAGGTCGCGAAGTTTCGGGCGGCGAGGCGGCTCTGGGCGAAGCTGCTCAGGGAGCGGTACTGCGCGTCCGATGAATCGTGCCGGCTGCGGTTCCACACCCAGACCGGCGGGGTCACGTTGACGGCGCAGCAGCCGCTGAACAACGTGGTCCGTGTCACGGTCCAGGCGCTCGCGGCGATCCTGGGCGGGACCCAGTCGCTGCACACGAACGCCTACGACGAGGCGCTCGCGCTGCCGACCGAGGAGTCGGCTCGCCTCGCGCTCCGGACGCAGCAGATCCTGGCGTCCGAGTCGGGGGTATCCGAGACGGTCGACCCGCTCGGCGGGAGCTACTACGTCGAGGCGCTGACGGACGCGCTGGAGGAGAAGGCACGAGCGTACCTCCGCCGGGTCGAGGAGCTCGGCGGCGCGGCCCGGGCGATCCCGTACGTCCAGGAGGAGATCCATCGGGCCGCGTACGAGCACCAGCTCGCGGTCGAGCGCGGTGAACGGATCATCGTGGGGGTGAACGCGTACCGTACGGAGGAGGGGCCGCCCCGGATCGAGCAGCCGGACTACGGTGCGCTCGCGGCGAGGCAGACGGAACGGCTCGCGCGTGTCCGGCGAGATCGTGACGAGGCGGCGGTGCGCCGGTCACTGGACGCGGTTCGGGCCGCGGCGCGGGGCACCGAGAACCTGCTTCCCCCGATCATCGAGGCCGTCAAGGCAATGGCCACTTTGGGCGAGATCAGCGATGTGCTTCGTGAGGAGTGGGGGGTATATCGCGGAGCGGCGGCGTAGCCGCTCGAGGGTCAGTAACGTGAGGTCGATGCAAGATGCCTACGTACGAGTATCGTTGTCCGAAGGGTCATGAATTCGAGGAGTTCCAGCGGATGAGCGATCCGCCGGTCGCGACGTGCCCGGAGTGCGGGGAGGAAGCGGAGCGGCTGCTCTCCGCGGGCGCCGGGCTCATCTTCAAGGGCTCGGGTTTCTACATCACGGATTACCGCAGCGAGAGCTACAAGAAGGCGGCGGCCGCCGAGGCCAACGGCGGGAAGGACGGCGCCGGCGCGAGCTCGAGCGGGTCCGGTTCGGGCGCATCCTCGAAGGCGGGCGCTGCGACATCATGAATCCGGGAACACGACTACGCGAGCAGCTCGAGCGGATCGTTGCGGAGCTGGCCGGCGCCGAAGTCCCGGTCCAGCTCGAGCGGCCCCGGAACCCCGAGCACGGGGATCTCGCGACGAACGTGGCGCTCGCCCTCGCGGGGCGGCTCGGCCAGCCGCCCCGTAAGATCGCGGAGTCGATCGTAGAGCGGCTCGATGCCGCCGCGGCCGGGCTCTCGGCGGTCGAGATCGCCGGGCCCGGCTTCATCAATTTCCGTTTCGCGGACACCGTCCTCCAGTCGCTCCTCGCCCGCATCGTCGATGCGGACCGGTCGTGGGGCAGGGGCACGGTCGGCGAGGGTCGGCGGATCCAGGTCGAGTTCGTTTCGGCGAACCCGACCGGCCCGCTCCACGTCGCGCACGGCCGGGGCGCCGCGCTCGGCGACGCGATCGCGAGCCTCCTCGAGTGGACCGGCCACGACGTCTACCGCGAGTTCTACGTGAACGATGCGGGCGTCCAGATCGAACGGCTCGGCAACTCGCTCGAGGTCCGGTGGCGCCAGCACCGTGGCGAGGACGTCGCCCTCCCCGAAGACGGGTACCGGGGCGAGTACCTCATCGACCTGGCGCGCGAGGCGGATGCCGAGGCCGGCGCCGAGCTCGAGAGGATGAGCCTCGACGAACGTCGGGCCTGGCTGAGCGACTGGGCGAAGAAGAGGCTCCTCGCCGAGCAGGACCGGGATCTCCGCGAGTTCCGGGTCCGGTTCGATGAGTTCTACCCCGAATCCCGACTCTACGAGGAGGGGAAGGTCGAGGAAACGCTGCGCGAGCTCGCGGACCGGGGGCTGAGCTACGAGTCCGAGGGCGCGGTCTGGCTGCGGACCACGATGTTCGGCGATGACAAGGACCGCGTCCTCGTCAAGAGCGACGGGAGCTACACGTATTTCACGCCGGACATCGCGTACCACCGCGAGAAGGCGAGGCGCGGGTTCGACCGGGCGATCGACGTCTGGGGCGCGGACCACCACGGCTACATCCCGCGGATGAAGGCGGCGCTCGCCGCGCTCGGCCTCCCGGACTTCCTCGAGGTCGAGATCGTCCAGATCGTCCGGATCCTGAGGGGCGGGAAGGAGGTCCGGCTCAGCAAGCGGTCGGGCGAGTTCGTCACGCTGCGCGAGCTCTTCGAGGAGGCCGGCGTCGACGTCACCCGCTACTTCTTCCTGATGCGGAGCGGCGATGCCCAGATGGTTTTCGACCTCGACCTCGCGCTCGACCACTCGGAGAAGAACCCGGTCTTCAAGGTCCAGTACGCGCACGCGCGGATGAAGAGCATCCTGCGCAAGGCCGGCATCGAGCCGGAGCAGGTCACCACGGAGGGCGTCGACCTCTCCGTCCTCGAGACCGAGGCGGAGCAGGCGCTGATCAAGCAGCTCGCGCTCTTCCCCGAGGTCGTCGAGCGTGCCGCGGACGCGAGGGCGCCGCACATGGTGTGCGAATACCTCGAGACGACGGCGGGGTTCGTGAACTCGTGGTACCACGCCGGGAACCCGAGCCGGAACCCGCAGCTCGCGGTCCTGGTCGACGACCCCGCGCTCCGTGCGGCACGCCTCGTCCTGACCCGCGCCATCGCGATCGTGCTCCGCAACGGGCTCGAGCTGCTGGGTCTGACCGCGCCGGAGCGGATGGAGCGGGAGGAGGCGGTGTCCGCGTGAGCCTGCTCGTCGTCGGCAGCGTCGCGCTCGACACGGTCGAGACGCCGTTCGGGCGAGTCACGGACGTGATCGGGGGGTCGGCGGTCTACTTCAGCGCGTCGGCCTCGGTGTTCCACCCGGTCCAGCTCGTCGGCGTAGTCGGCTCCGACTACCCCATCGAGCAGCTCGACTTCCTGGCGCGCCGGGGCGTCGACCTCGCGGGGCTCGAACGGGCGGAAGGCGAGAGCTTCCGCTGGTCCGGGTTCTACGACTTCGATCTGAACAACGCCCAGACGCGTGGCCGGCGCCTCGGCGTGGGCGCGGAGTTCCGGCCCCACATCCCGGAGCCGTTCCGGGATGCGGAGTGGGTCTTCCTCGCGAGCACCGACCCGGACCTGCAGAGCGAGGTCCTCGATCAGGTCCGCTCGCCGCGGCTCGTCGCGTGCGACACGATGGACCACTGGATCGAGTCGAAACGCGACGCGCTCCTCCGGCTGCTCGGCCGGGTCGACGTCCTGCTGATCAACGAGGCCGAGATCCGGAGGCTGTCCAACGAGTACAACCTGGTCAGCGCGGCGAGGTGGACGCAGGCGAGGGGCCCGGAGTACGTCGTCGTCAAGAAGGGCGAGCACGGCGCGATGCTGTTCACGTCGGAGCTCGTCTTCTTCACGCCCGGCTACCCGCTCGAGTCGATCTTCGATCCGACGGGCGCGGGCGACGCGTTCGCCGGCGGCTTCCTGGGGCACCTCGCGAGGGCCGGCGAGGTGACGGCGGACGAGCTGCGGCGCGCGATGGTCTTCGGCTCCGTGATGGGCTCGTTCGTGGTCGAGCGGTTCGGCGTCGATCGGCTCGTCGGGCTGACGCACGAGGAGATCGAGGAGCGCGTCGTCGCGTTCCGGGAGATGACGGCGTTCGAGCACCGCTGGCCGGCGCGCGCGCACGTGTGACGAGAAAGAGAAGGTGGGTGTGAGTGGAGGGTTGAGTTATCGGGACGCCGGCGTGGACCGGGAGGCCGCGGCGAGGGCGAAGGACCGGATCGGCGAGCTCGTCCGTTCGACGCACGTGCCGGGCGTCCTCTCCGAGCCGGGCGCGTTCGGCGGGCTGTTCCGGGTCCCCGCGGGGTACGAGCGGCCGGTGCTCGTCTCGAGCGCGGACGGCGTCGGGACGAAGCTGAAAGTCGCAATCCTCTCCGGCAAGCACGACACGGTCGGGCGCGATCTGGTCAACCACTGCGTGGACGACATCCTCGTCGAGGGCGCGCGGCCGCTCTTCTTCCTCGACTACATCGGGATGGGCCGTCTCGAGGCGGGCGTTGCGGAGGCGATCGTGGCCGGCGTCGCGGAGGGGTGCCGCGAGAACGGGTGCGCGCTCCTCGGCGGCGAGACGGCGGAGATGCCGGACTTCTACGCGCCGGGCGACTACGACCTGGCCGGCTTCATCGTGGGCGTCGTCGAGGAGGACGGGCGCCCGGGCAAGCACCGCGTCCGGGAGGGCGATGCGCTCATCGGGCTCGCCTCGAACGGGTTCCACACGAACGGCTATTCGCTCCTCCGACGCGTACTCTTCGACCGGCTCGGACTCGGGGTCGACGATCCGTTCCCGGATCTCGACGTATCGGTCGGCGAGGTTCTGCTCCGTGTGCACCGGAGCTACCTGGCCTCGGTCCACCCGCTCATCCTCGAGGGCCGGATCCACGCGCTCGCACACATCACGGGCGGCGGACTCCCGGAGAACCTGGCGCGGGTCGTGCCCGAAGGGCTCGAGGCGAAGATCGACCGCTCGAGCTGGGAGATCCCGGCCGAGTTCGACGCGATCATGCGCTACGGCGGGATCCCGGAGGACGAGATGTTCCGGACCTTCAACATGGGCATCGGGATGGTCCTGATCGTTCCTGCCCAGGAGGCGGACGCGCTCGTGGATCGGCTCCGCGAGGCCGGCGAGGCCGCGTGGATCGCCGGAGAGGTGGGGAGAGCCGGGCACGGTCGCGGCTAATGGGAGCGGAGGGAGCATGAGGCGGTTGATCCGTACGGCGCTCGCGGCACTCGTACTGCCGGCGCTGTGGGCCGGCGACGCGGCCGCGCAGGAGGCCGCGCTCGCGAGCCGGTGCGAGCGAGCGGCCCCGGACCCGGCGGCACGGATCTTCTGTCTGCGCGTCGCCCAGGCGGTCGAGGTCCTCCAGCCGCAGATCGGCATGGCGGCCACGGGCGGGAACCCGGTCCCGGGGACCGCGAGCACGCTCGGCATGCGCCTGGGCGCGCTCCCGCGGCTCTCGGTCGCCGGGCGAGTGACGGGCGTGTTCGGCGAACTCCCGCGGGTCCTGGATGCCGGGACGACGGGCGACGTCGGTGTCTTCCTCCCGGGTCTGAACATCGACGCGGCGGTCGGGCTGACGTCCGGGTACTCGCCTTTGCCGACGGTCGGCGGCGTCGGGTCGCTGGACGCCCTGGCCAGCATCGGCTACCTCCCGCTCCCCGGCGGGAAGGGGTTCGACGGCTCGCCGTTCACCTGGGCGCTCGGGCTGCGGCTCGGGCTCCTGCGCGAGTCGTTCACGCTCCCGGGCGTCTCGCTGACCGGGATGTACCGGCAGGTCGGCGACTTCGACTTCGGCGACCCCGCACTCGTCCGGGACGATGCGTTCATCGACATCGGGATCGGGATCTGGAGCCTGCGCGCGGCGGTGACCAAGCAGATCTTCGCGGTCGGGCTGACCGCCGGCGCGGGGTACGACCACTATTCGAGCGACGTCCGGTTCGGCTTCGTCGACCCGGGCACGGCCACGCGCCGCGAGGTCCGTCTCGACGACTTTGACAACGACCGCTGGTCGCTCTTCGCGAACGTGTCGTGGACGATCCTGATCCTGCACATCGTGGGCGAGCTGGGGTGGCAGCAGGGCGGGGACCTGGTCCCTGGGCTCCGCGCGTCGAACATCCGTTTCGACCCCGGCGACGGCCGGTTCTTCGGCGGCTTCGCGGTCCGTCTCTCGATCTGACCGACGCGTGATGGGGACCGAGCCGACGGCGGCGGACCGGGCGCAGATGGCGCGGGCGCTCGAGCTCGCGGAGCGGGGCTGGGGGCGCGTGCACCCGAATCCGCTCGTCGGCGCGGTCGTCGTTCGCGACGGCGCGGTCGTGGGCGAGGGCTACCATGCGGAGTACGGCGGTCCGCACGCGGAGGTCGTCGCGCTCCGCGAGGCGGGCGACCGGGCGCGGGGCGCGACGCTCTACGTGACGCTCGAGCCGTGCGCGCATCATGGGAAGACACCGCCGTGCACGGACGCGATCCTCGAGGCCGGTGTCCGGCGGGTCGTGATCGCGGCCGGGGATCCGAGCCCGGATGCAGGCGGGGGCGCGGCGCGGCTCCGTGCGGCGGGCATCGAGGTCGTCGAAGGCGTCGAGCGCGAGCGGGCGCGATCTCAGAACGCGGCCTTCTTCCACGCCGTCGAACGAGGCTCGCCCTACGTCGTCCTCAAGTACGCGCTCTCGCTCGACGCGCGGCTGAGCGAGGCGCCGGGCCGGCCGACCGCCGTCACGGGCGCTGCGGCGCTCCGGGAGACGCACCGGCTGCGGGCCGGGTACGACGCGATCTTGGTCGGAATCGGGACCGTGCTCGCCGACGACCCGCTCCTCACGGTCCGGGGCGCGGTCGTGCCGCGCGTCCCGCCGGTCCGTATCATCCTGGACACGCAAGCTCGCCTGCCGCTGGAGAGTCGGCTCGTCCGGAGCGTCGACGAGACGCCGGTCTGGGTCGTCTGCCGCGACACCGCCCCCGTGGCGCGCCGGAACACGCTCGAGGCGGCGGGGGTTCGTATCCTCGAGGTCGGGAGCGCCGGGCCCGGGGGCTCGGGCCTCGATCCGGGCGCGGTCCTCGACCGGCTCCGGGCCGAAGGGATCCGCTCGGTCTTCTGCGAGGGCGGCGGCCGAGTCGGCGCCGCGCTCCTCGCCGGGGACCACGTCGAGCGGCTCACGCTCTTCTACGCGCCCCGGCTCTTCGGTGACGGCGGCGTGCCGGCGTTCCCGGCGCGGTTCGGGACCGGGCCCGCGGCAGGGTGGCATCGCCGCCGCGTCGCGGTGTTCGGGGAGGATACCTTGATCGAGTTTGACCGGAGCCGTTGAAGCATGTTTTCCGGGATCGTGGAAGAGGTCGGCCGGATCCGGGAGGTCGCGCCGCTGGACGGCGGCGTCCGCCTGCACATCGCCGCGGAACGCGTGCTCGAGGGGCTCGCGTCCGGCGATTCGGTCGCGGTCGCCGGGGTCTGCCAGACCGTCACGGCGCTCGATGCCGAGGGGTTCGCAGTCGTCGCGATCGGGACGACGCTCTCCCGGACGACGCTCGGCGACCTCCGTCCGGGCGCGCGGGTGAATCTGGAGCGCGCACTCGTGTTCGGTGGCCGGATCGACGGACACCTCGTGCAGGGCCACGTGGACGGGGTCGGCGAGGTGCTCCGGGTCGAACGGGTCGGCGAGCACCGCCTCATCGATATCCGGATGCCGGAGGTCGTGGCCGAGGTCACGGTCCTCCACGGATCGATCGCGGTCGACGGGGTGAGCCTCACCGTGAACGCGATCCCCGCGCCGGGAGTGGCGCAGGTTGCGATCATCCCTTATACGTGGGAGCAGACCACGCTGTCCGAGCTCGAGCCCGGCGATCGGGTGAACCTCGAGGGCGACATGCTCGGCAAGTTCGTTGTGCAGTACCTGAAGCGGGTCGCCGCTTCGGGCCAGGCGACGGAATGAACCGGGAGGTTTTTCCCGAGGAGAAGGCGATGCCGTTCGACCGAGTCGAAGACGCCATAGAAGACATTCGCCAGGGCAAGCTCGTCATCATCGCGGACGACGAGGACCGTGAGAACGAGGGCGACCTGGTCTGTGCCGCGGCGAAGATCACGCCAGAGCTGGTGAATTTCATGGCCACGCACGGACGTGGCCTGATCTGTGTCGCACTGACGCCGGAGCGGGCCCATGAGCTGGACCTCCCGCTCATGACGGAGCAGAACCAGGACGCGTTCGCGACCGCGTTCACGGTGTCCGTGGACGCGCACCCCCGGTTCGGGGTGACGACTGGGATCAGCGCGAGCGATCGGGCCAAGACGATCGAGCTCCTTGCCGACCCGAACACCCGGCCGGGCGACCTGCGCCGGCCGGGCCACGTCTTCCCGCTCCGCGCCGTGCCGGGCGGTGTGCTGCGGCGGGTCGGGCAGACGGAAGCGTCCGTCGACCTGGCCCGGCTGGCCGGGCTGCCGCCGGTCGGCGTGATCTGCGAGATCATGAACCCGGACGGCACGATGGCGAGGCGCCCCGAACTGGAGGCGTTCGCGAAGGAGCACGGGCTGCGTTTCATCACGGTCGCGCAGATCGTGGCGTACCGGCTCCGGCACGAGAGGCTCGTCCGCAGGGTCGCGGAGGCGATGCTGCCCACGCCGGCCGGCCCGTTCCGGGTCATCGCCTTCGAGAACCAGGTCGACCACCGCGAGCACGTCGCGCTCGTCAAGGGCGACATCGCGGGGAAGAAGAACGTGCTCGTCCGAATGCACTCCGAATGTCTGACGGGCGACGTCTTCCACTCGCTCCGCTGCGACTGCGGCCAGCAGCTCCACGCCGCGATGCGCCGGATCCAGGAGGAGGGCGAGGGCGCCGTCGTCTACCTGCGTCAGGAGGGACGGGGGATCGGGCTCGCGAACAAGATCCGCGCGTACGCGCTCCAGGATCAGGGCCAGGACACGGTTGAGGCGAACGAATCGCTCGGCTTCAAGCCGGATCTCCGGGACTTCGGGATTGGCGCGCAGATCCTCCTGGATCTGGGGCTCTCGTCGATCCGGCTCCTCACGAACAACCCACGGAAGGTCGTCGGCCTCGAGGGGTACGGGCTCAAGATCACGGGCCGGGAGCCGATCCAGGTGGTGCCGTCGGACTTCAACCGCCGCTACCTGGCGACGAAGCGCGACAAGCTGGGGCACCTCCTCGGCGAGATCGAGACGGCGGCCGAGGCGGAGCCGGAGGACCGGCCCGCGCCCGAACCGGCCACGGCGAAGGCGTAGCGAGAGGGGGAGGGGGAGACCGTGAGTGAATACCGCGGACGACTCGACGGCGCCGGGAAGCGGTTCGCTCTCGTCGCGAGCCGGTTCAACGAACTCGTCACGGAGCGCCTCGTCGCGGGCGCGCGCGCGTGTCTGCTCCAGCACGGCACGCGCGATGAGGACGTGGACACTTTCTGGGTGCCGGGGGCCTGGGAATTGCCCCAGGCCGCGCAGCAGGTCGTGCGCACCGGACGCTACGCCGGAGTCGTCGCGCTGGGTTGCGTGATCCGGGGCGAGACGCCCCACTTCGAATACGTCGCCGGCGAGGCGGCGAAGGGGCTCGGGTCCGTGGCGCTGGCCTCGGGCGTGCCCGTGGCGTTCGGCGTGCTGACGACCGACACCTCCGAACAGGCGCTCGCGAGGGCGGGTGGCAAGAGTGGGAACAAGGGGTGGGAGGCCGCGCTGAGCATCCTGGAGATGGCCGACCTCTACCAGCGGCTCGGGCAGGAACGTGCGGGAACGTAGCCGGGCCCGCGGCTGGGCGCTGTGGGTCCTCTATACCTGGGAGTCCCGGGGCACGGACGTCCCGCTCCGGGATGTCCTCTCCGAGTTCCGGCGGGAGCGGAACATCGCGCCGTCGCGCCGGGCGTATCTGGAAACGCTGGTCCGCGCGGTGGCCGAGCACCGCGATACGATCGACCGCACGCTGCAGGACGCACTGACGAACTGGAAGCTGGACCGTCTCTCGGCGATCGACCGGAACGTGCTCCGGCTGGCCGCGGCAGAGATGCTCTACATCGACGATGTCCCGCGCCCGGTCTCGATCCGTGAGGCGATCCGGCTCGCCGAGAAGTACGGGACCGCCGAGAGCCCGCGCTTCGTGAACGGCGTGCTGGATGCCCTGCTCCGACGCCTGGAACGGCGTTCATAGGATCCGGATCACGGCGGGGGTGAGACGCTGAAGCTACTCGTCCTGAACTGGCAGGATCGCCTGAACCCCCAGGCCGGCGGCGCGGAGGTCCACCTGCACGAGGTCTTCGGCCGCCTGGCGGGGTGGGGGCACCAGGTCACGCTCGTTGCGTCCGGATGGCCGAGCGCGCCGGCCCGGGCCGAGGTCGACGGCCTCGAGGTCCATCGCGTCGGGAGCCGCTACACGTACGGGCTCGCCGCGCCGAGGTACGTTCGCTCCGAGCTCCGGGGTCGCGGCTTCGACCTCATCATCGAGGACCTGAACAAGGTCCCGCTCTTCACGCCGCTCTGGAGCCGGCGGCCGCTCGTCCTGCTGGTCCATCATCTCTTCGGCCGGACCGCGTTCGAGGAGGCGCCGCTCCCGCTCGCGCTCGCGACGTGGCTTCTGGAGCGGCCGCTCGCCGCCGTCTACCGCGGCGTCCCGGTCGAGGCCGTCTCCCGGAGCACCGCCGAGGATCTCGTGCGTCGCGGCTTCGCGGCAGACCGGATCGAGGTCATCCCGAACGGCGTCGATCTGGACACGTTCCGGCCCGATCCCGATGTTCCGCGCTTCGAGGAGCCGACGATCCTCTATCTCGGGCGCCTGAAACGCTACAAACGGGTCGACCTGATCATCCGGGCCGTGGCGCTGCTGCGGGAGCGGGGTACGTCGGTCCGTCTCGTCATCGCCGGAAGGGGCGACGACGAGCCCCGGCTCCGGGCGCTCATCGCCGAGCTCGGGTTGGGAGCCGTGGTCGCGATGCCGGGCTACGTTTCCGAGGAAGAGAAGCTGCGCTATCTTCGGCGGAGCTGGGTCCACGTGCTGACCTCGCCCAAGGAGGGGTGGGGCATCACGAACCTCGAGGCCGCCGCGTGCGGGACGCCGACCGTCGCCAGCGATTCGCCCGGGCTCCGGGACTCGGTCGTCGACGGCAGGACCGGGTACCTCGTGCCGCACGGGGATGTGGACGCGCTGGCCGGCCGGATCGCACGGCTGCTCGAAGACGAGGCGCTCCGCACCCGACTCGGCGGGCAGGCCAGGCAGTTCGCCGAGGAGTTCAGTTGGGAGCGAGCCGCGAGATCGACCGAAGCCCATCTGGAACACGTCCTGACGGGGCGGTGTTGATCCCTGGCGGGGGCGGGCGCGGAGGCACCTACGACGTCGTAGATCGCGTGAGGGGTGCGTGGCGAAGTTGACGGTAGGAGACCTGGTCAAGATGAAGGAGGGGGCGCTCCAGCTCGAGGTGCTGACCCCCCAGGTCGACCTGTCCAAACCGATCGAGGAGGAGACGATCTCGAGCCCGGGGCTCGTCCTGGCCGGGTACACGGAACGCTTCGCCGCCGGGAGGCTCCAGGTCCTCGGCGAGACTGAGATCAGTTACCTGGGCTCGCTGAGCGCCGACGCGCTGCACCGCGCGCTCACCGGCTTCCTCGCGCTCGAGTTCCCGGCGATCATCGTCACGAAGTCGCTGGACGTCCCGCCGCTCCTGATCACGCTCGCCACCGAGGCGGGGGTCCCGGTCCTGCGTACGAAGCTCAAGACGGGCGCATTCTACCGCCGGATCCAGCCCTACCTGGAGGAGTACTTCGCGCCGACGCTGACGCTGCACGGTTCGCTCGCAGACGTCTACGGCGTCGGTCTCCTCTTCCTCGGCCGGAGCGGGATCGGCAAGAGCGAATGCGTGCTCGACCTGGTCGAGCGAGGCCATCGCCTGGTCGCGGACGACGTGGTCCGGATCACGCGTCGCGGGAACGACATCCTGATCGGGCGGGGCCACGAGCTGCAGCGGCACCACATGGAGATCCGGGGCGTCGGGATCATCGACATCCCGACGCTCTTCGGGATCCGGGCGATCCGGCAGCAGAAGCGGATCGAGGTCGTGGTCCAGCTCGAGGACTGGAACGACGCGGCGTATTACGACCGGACCGGTCTCGAGACGAACGAGATGGAGATCCTGGGCGTGAAGGTCCCTCGCGTGACGATCCCGCTGAACCCGGGGAAGAACATCACGGTCATCGCGGAGGTGGTCGCGATGAACCAGCTCCTGAAGTACGCGGGCGTCCACACGGCGCTGATCTTCAACCGTCACCTCCGGGACGCGATGCACGCGGCGCGGGACAGCCTGGAGGAGGACTATGAGTGAACCGACCGCGGCACGGGGCGTCGTCCTCGCCCACGGCGATCTGGCCGCCGGCTTCGTGGATGCGGTCCGGCAGATCTCCGGGGTGGAGGAGGGCGCGCTCGAGGCGCTCAGCAACCGGGGTCTCTCTCCGGAGGCGCTGTTGAGGGAGCTGGAACGGCGAACAGCGGACGGCCCGACCTTCATCTTCACGGACCTGCCGAGCGGGAGCTGCTGTTTCGCGGCGAGACGCCTCTCCCGAGAACGGCCGGACATCATCGTGATCACGGGGGTGAACCTCCCGCTCCTGCTGGATTTCGTACTGCACCGTACGCTCCCGCCGTCCCAGCTCGCGGCGAGGCTGGTCGAGAAGGGACGGGCGGGGATCGGATCCGTGCCCATCGAATTGGAGGGGGATGCCCGTCGTACTCTTTCGCGTGGATGAACGGCTCATCCACGGGCAGGTCGTCGTGGGCTGGGGCGCGCGGCTGCGTCCCGACCGCATCGTCGTCGTCGACGATGAACTCGCCAGGTCCGAGTGGGAGCAGGAGCTCTATTCGCTCGGCACGCCGCCCGGGATCGAGGCGAGCTTCCACACCGTCGAAGAGGCGCGCGGCGCGCTGCCGCGCTGGCGGAGCGGCCCCGAGCGGATCATCATCCTGACGCGCGACGTCCAGACGATGCACCGACTTGCCGAGGGCGGGCTGCTCCGGGGCGAGGAGGTGAACATCGGCGGGATCCATCACGGCCCCGGCCGGCGCGCGGTCCTGCCGTACGTCTACCTGCACGCTGACGAGGAGCGCGAACTCGAGGCGCTCGAGCGGGAGGGCGCCAGCGTCTCGGCCCGGGACCTGCCGAGCTCGCGGGCCCACGGGCTCGACGAGCTGCTGAGGCGAGAGCGAGGACGGTCATGAACTGGGTGGCGCTCGTGCTCTGGGGCGGGTGGGTCGGCGCAGACACGACGTCGTTCGCGCAGGTCATGATCTCGAGACCGATCGTCGCGGCGACGGGCGCGGGGCTGATCCTCGGCCGACCCGTCGAGGGGCTGACGGTCGGGGTGCTGCTGGAGATCTTCGCGCTCATCATCCTCCCGATCGGCGCCGCCCGGTACCCGGAGTACGGGACGGCCGCCGTCGCGGCGTGCGCCGGCTACGTGCACGCCGTGACGGAGGGCGCGCCCGCCGCCGGCGCCCTCTTCCTCGCCGTCGCGTTCGGGCTCCTCTGGGAGCGGGTCGCCGGGGCGACGGTGACGGCCCTGCGCCGCGCGAACGAGCGGCTGGTCGCGGGGGCCGCGGAGCAGGGCGCGTTCACCGCCGGGCGGCTGGAGCGCCTCCACCTCGCGGCGCTCGGCGCGGACTTCGCACGGGCAGCGCTCGTCGTCGGAGTCGGATCGGGCGCGGCGCTCCTGCTCCTCCGCTTCGCGGGTCCGGTCTGGGCGATCGGCGAGTCGGCGACGGCCGGCGCGCTGGCCGTCGCCGCAGCCACGATGCTCGCCGGGACGCAGGCGCTCTTCGATGGGTGGGCCGGGCGGCGCGTGACCTTCGGGTTGGGACTCCTATGCGGACTCGCCATCCTCCTCTCCCGATGAGACGGCTCGGACGATGGACGCGGGCGAGGGTCTTCCTTCGCTCGTTCCTGGTGCAGGCGTCGTGGAACTACCGAACGCTGATCGGCTCAGGCTTCGCCTTCGCACTGGTCCCCGCGTTCCGCGAGGTGTTCCGCGGGGATGATCGCGCGGTCGACGAAGCGGTCCGACGGCACGCACGCCTTTTCAACAGCCATCCGTACCTCTCGCCGGTCGCGCTCGGCGCGGTCGCGGTCCTCGAGGCGGAAGGCGAGGGCGCGGAGGTCATCGAACGCTTCAAGACCGCGCTGCGGGGCTCGCTGGGCACGCTCGGCGACCGCCTCATCTGGGCGGGGTGGCGCCCCCTCTGCGTCCTTTTCGCACTGGCCGTCCTCCTCGCCGGGGCCGCGTGGTGGGTCGGCGTGCTGGTGTTCCTCGCGCTCTACAACGCCGGGCACATCGCGGTCCGGGTGCTGGGCTATCAGCTCGGGCTGCGCGAAGGGCTGCGGATCGGCGAGCAGATCCGCAGCCCTGGGGTCATGCGGGTCCAGCGCGCGCTGCCGACCCTGGGGTCCTTCCTCGCCGGGTTGCTGCTCCCCCTCGTCGTGGCCGGCCCCTTCGTCCAGGGCGCGGCGCTGACCGAGGCGCTCGGGGACCGCGGCCGGCTCCCGCTCGTGTGGCTCGCGGCGGGAGCGGCGGGCGCGTTGGTCGGGCTCCGATTCGGAGCACGCGTCAGGACGCCGGTCGTCATCGCCCTGTGGATCATCACGCTCGGCGGCATCCTTGCGGGAATGGACGGGTCTTGAGACCCTGCTGCTCGAGGGGCGCCGGCCACGTATGGAACGAAACGGATCAGGTGATGCCGAAATGAGCTCTGCCTCGGTGGACCACGAACGCACGGTACGCATCGTCAACAAGCATGGGTTGCACGCACGGCCCGCCGCGGAGTTCGTCAAGGCGGCCAGCCGTTTCCGCTCGGAGATCTGGCTCCGCAAGGATGACATGGAGGTGAACGGCAAGAGCATCATGGGCGTCATGATGCTGGCCGCGGAGTGCGGCGCCGAGTTGACGATCCGCGCCGTCGGAGAGGACGCCGAGGCTGCGCTCGACGCGCTCGCGACGCTCGTCGCGAATCGGTTCGGAGAGGAGTGAGTCGATTGAAGTCGCTGGTGCGTGACGGGATCCCGGCCGCGCCGGGGATCGTGATCGGACCGGCCCACGTCCTGAGCTGGGAGCTCCCGCGCGTGCCGCACACGACGGTCCGGCCCGACGAGGTCGAGCGCGAGCTCGAACGGTTCCATGAGGCGAGAGAATGGGCGAAGGCCCGGATCCGGGAGATTCGGGTCCAGACCGCCGAACGGCTCGGCGAGGTCGAGGCGCACATCTTCGACCCGCAGCTCCTGATGCTGGACGACGCCGAACTGATCGACGGGACCGTCGCGTACATCCGGGAGAACCACCTCTCGGCCGCGAGGGCGTTCGAGCTCCGGATGCTCGAGCTCAAGTCGGCGATGCGCCGGACCGGCCACCCCATGGTCATGGACCGGCTAAACGACCTGCTGGACGTCGAGAACCGTGTCGTCCGCCGCCTGCTCGGGCTCGAGGACCCGGACCGCGCGCTGTCCGGAGTCGAGGGCCGGGTGATCCTCGTCGCGCGCGACCTGACGCCGAGCATCACGGTCCAGATCGATCGATCCGTCGTCCTGGGGATCGCGACGGACGCGGGGACGCGGACCTCGCACTCGGCGATCCTCGCACGCGCGATGGGCGTGCCTGCGGTCGTGAGCCTCGGCGACCTGTCGGAGCGGGTCGCCACGGGGCAGACGCTGATCCTCGACGGGCGCGCGGGCCGCGTCATCGTCGAGCCGAGCGAGCGGGAGGTGAGCCTGTACCGCGAGCGCGACATCCAGGTCCGGGAGTGGGAGCAGGAGCTGGCACTCGTCGCGCACCTCGAGCCGGTCACCCCCGACCACCAGCCGGTCCTCCTCCGGGCGAACATCGACCTGCCGACCGAGGCGGAGATCGCGAAGGCGCACGGCGCCATGGGGATCGGTCTCTTCCGCACGGAGTTCCTGGTGGTCGGGCGGAGCGCGGTGCCGGGCGAGGAGGAACAGTACCGCGCGTACCGGCGTGTCGCGGAGGCCTTCCCGCAGGACGCGGTCTACATCCGGACCTTCGACGTGGGGGGCGACAAGTTCCCCCTCTTCCTGCGGATGCCGCCGGAGGAGAATCCCTTCCTCGGGTGGCGGGGGATCCGGGTCTGCCTGGACATGCCGGACCTCTTCCGTACGCAGCTCCGCGCGCTACTCCGCGCCACCGCGCACGGCGACGTGCGGATCCTCCTCCCTCTCGTCAACGAGATCGACGAGGTGCGCCGGACCCGGGCGCTCCTCGAGGAGGAGGCGGAACGGCTCAGGCGCGGGGGGATCCCCTTCAACCCCGGGTACAAGGTCGGGATCATGATCGAGACGCCCGCCGCGGCGCTGACGGCGGAGGAGCTGGCCCGCTACGCGGATTTCTTCTCGATCGGGACGAACGACCTGGTGCAGTACGCCCTGGCCGTGGACCGGGGGAACGCTCGCCTCGCGCCGCTCTACAACCCGTTCCACCCATCGATCCCGCGGCTGCTGCGCCACGTCGCCGAGGCCGGGCGCGCCGCGGGGATCGAGGTCAGCGTCTGCGGAGAGCTCGCAGCGAACCCGCTCGGCGTCTTCCTCCTCCTGGGGCTCGGCATCACGGCGCTGAGCGTGGGGCCGGCCTCGTTGCCGGAGATCAAGAAGGTCGTCCGCAGCATCCCCTCCGCGGAGGCGCGGGCCGCGGTCGCGGAGGCGATCGAGGCGGACACCGCCGCGGCCGTCATGGAGGTCCTGACCGGCCGGATCGAGCCCTCGCTCGACCTCTCCCTCTTCTCCGGGCGGTGGAACTTGCCGTCGGATCCGTGAGCCGCTACGTTCCGGGCCCTTTCCACGCCTCGAGGTGCCACCGTTGAGTACGCGTCTCTTCACTTCGGAATCGGTCACGGAAGGCCACCCCGACAAGATCGCGGATCAGATCAGCGATGCGGTCCTGGACGCGGTCCTCCTGGACGATCGGGCCGGCCGCGTCGCATGCGAGGTCCTCGTCACGACCGGCCTCGTCCTGGTGGCGGGTGAGATCACCGCCGCGGTACAGCCGGACATCCCGATGCTGGCCCGCAGCACGATCCACTCGATCGGGTACACGGACTCGGCGTACGGGCTGGACGCCGAGACGTGCGCCGTCCTCGTCGCGCTCAACCGGCAGTCGCCCGACATCGCGCAGGGCGTCGACGAGGGCGGCGCCGGCGACCAGGGGATCATGTTCGGCTACGCCACGGACGAGGTGACCCCCGAGTACATGCCGCTCCCGGTGGTCCTCGCGCATCGCCTCACGGAGCAGCTCGCCACGGTCCGCAAGAGCGGGGGCCTCGCGTGGCTCCGACCGGATGGGAAGGCGCAGGTCACCGTCGAATACGACGACGGCCGCCCGGTTCGGGTCCACACCATCGTGCTGAGCGCGCAGCACGCGCCATCGGTGTCGCTGGAGGAGGTGCGGGCCGGCCTCATCCGGGATGTGATCGAGCCCGTCATGGCACGCACCGCGGACCAATTCACGGCGCGGGGTGGGGACTGCCCCGACGCACCCGACCTCTCCGGGGTCTTCGGCCTCGAACGGTGTACGCTGCACATCAACCCGACGGGCCGCTTCGTGATCGGGGGGCCACACGGGGACACGGGGCTGACGGGCCGGAAGATCATCGTCGACACGTACGGCGGTGCGGCGAGGCACGGCGGCGGCGCGTTCAGCGGGAAGGACCCGTCGAAGGTGGACCGCTCGGGGGCGTACGCGGCCCGCTGGATCGCCAAGAACGTGGTCGCGGCGTGTCTGGCCCGCCGGTGCGAGGTCTCGATCGCCTACGCGATCGGGGTGGCGGAGCCGGTCGCGGTCTATGTGGACACCTTCGGTACCGGGCGGGTGCCGGACCGCACGATCGCGGCCGCGATCGAATCGCTCGTCGACCTCCGGCCCCTCGCACTGATCGAGCGGCTCGGTCTGCGGGCGCCGATCTACCGGCCCACGTCGTGCTACGGCCACTTCGGCCGGGCGCCGTACACCGCGGAGGTCCGGGGCGAGATGTTCGACTTCTTCCCGTGGGAACGGACCGATCTGGTGGACGAGCTGCGGCGCCGGACCGGCCTTTCCTAGGGCGGGCCGCCGGTCCGTCCCGGGTATCGGGACGGGTCTTGACGGCGAGCCCGCGATGCCGCAAATCCAACGGTACAGGATCCGCGACCGGCCTGGTGGGTACGGAAGGTGCGAACGGGGCTGCAAAGGTACGCGGCGGAGGCTCGCATGGTAGAAGTCAAGGTCCAGAGTCTCGGGCTCGACCGGTCGTCCAACACACCGGTGGTGATCCTCCAGGAGAAGGACGGGACCCGTGTGCTCCCGATCTGGATCGGGCCGAGCGAGGCGAGCGCGATCGCCATGGAGCTGGCCGGGATGAAGTTCGCCCGTCCGCTCACGCACGACCTCTTCGGTTCGGTGATCTTGGGGCTCGGCGGCGCGCTGCGTAGGGTCCTCATCACGCGAGTCGTGGAGAACACGTACTACGCGGAGATGATCATCCAGCGCGGGAGCGAGATCTTCAGCATCGATGCCCGGCCCTCGGATTCGATCGCGATCGCGCTGCGGATGGGCGCATCGATCTACACGAGCGGCGAGCTCCTGGACAACAACACGATCGAGATCGCAGAGGCCTCGGAGTTCGCGGATCCCGGCACGCAGGCGCAGGACGAGGACGAAGACGTGGGCGGCCTGCGTGCGGAGGAGTTGAAGGAATACCTTCGTCGTCTCAACCCCGAGGACTTCGGCCGGTTCACGCCGTGAGTCTCGCTTTGCATACCTTCCGGTCGGCCCTGCTCGCTCTTGCGGGCGGGCTGCTCCTGTGCGGGACGCTGCACGCCCAGTCCCGCGTCCTGCGCGGCCGGGTCCTCGACCCGGGAGGGGGCCCGGTCGCGGACCAGGTCGTCGCCGTCCACCGCGTCGTCGGCGCCGACGGCGGCGAGGTCGGCCGCGCCACGACGGACGAAGATGGGCGCTTCGAGCTCGAACTCGAACCCGGATCCGGGGGCGGCATCTACTTCGCGGCGACCCGGTTCGAGGACAAGCTCTACATGGGTCCGCCCTTCCGGTCGCTCGGCGAGGTCGGCGACGATTACGTGATCGTGGTCGGCGTGAACCCGATCGGCGGCTTCACCTCGCCCGGCGCCGCCGCCCCTACGAGCGGGCCGCCGGACGGGGCGATGAACGGGCCTGTCCTCGCGATCCTCGGCGTCGTGGGGGTCCTCGGCCTGGTCCTCGTGCTGCGGCCTCTGCTCCCCCAGGAGCGCCGTCGTCATGCGACGCGGACGCTCCTCCTCGAGCTCGCCGCACTCGAGGAGCGGCGCGCGCAGGCGAGTCCGGAGGAGGCCGAAGCGCTGGCCGCGCGCGCCGAACGGATACGGGCACGACTCCGGGCGCCGAACTCGTCGGCCGTGTGAGATGCCGCTCGTCCGAACCGATGCGATCATCCTCCAGACGTACGCGTACAGCGAGACCAGCAAGATCCTCCGGCTGCTGACCCGTACGCACGGGCTCCGTTCGGCGATCGCGCGCGGCGCGCTCCGGCCCCGTAGCCGATTCGGCGGTGTGCTGGAGCCCTTTTCGACCGGCGTCGCGACCTTCTACCTCAAGGAAGGACGCGATCTGCAGACGCTGGACGCGTTCGAGCTGGAGCGCAGCGGGCAGGCGCTGGGCCGGGACCTGCTCCGCTTCGGCGCGGCCTCGCTCCTGGCCGAGCTCGTGCTCCGGACGGCAAGCGAGGAGCCGGATCCGGCGCTCTATCGACAGCTCCTCACCGGGCTGTCACGGTTGGAGTCCGCGGATCCGATCGCTCTGGAGGCGACCATCCTGGCCGAGGCCTGGTCTATGGTCGGGAGGCTCGGGTACGCGCCGGCGCTGGAAAGCTGCCTGGAGTGCGACCGGGAGCTGGTGCCGGGCGAAGACGCGCGCTTCGACTATGCGGCCGGCGGCGTTCGCTGCCTGGACTGCCCGCCCGGCGCCGTGTCCCGCTCGCTCCCGGCCCACGCCCGCGCGGCGCTGGTCCGCCTGTCGCGCGGCGAGGTCCCGCCGCTCGAGCGCACGGCCGCGCACTGGTCGCTGTTCTCCAGGTTCCTGGCGCACCACGTGATCTCGGGCGGGCCGCTCCGTTCGCTGACCTTCCTGATGGATACCTTCGCGCGTCCTCATGCGTAAGCTCATCCTCGGCACGGCGGGTCACATCGACCACGGCAAGACGACGCTCGTCCGTGCGCTGACCGGGATCGATCCCGACCGGCTGGAGGAGGAAAAGCGTCGGGGGATCACGATCGACCTCGGGTTCGCTCGGCTGCCTCTGGGCGATGGCATCGAGTTCGGGATCGTCGACGTGCCGGGCCATGAGGCCTTCGTCCGGAACATGCTGGCGGGGGCGACGGGCGTCGACCTCGTCCTCCTGGTCGTCGCCGCGGACGAGGGCGTGATGCCGCAGACCCGTGAGCACCTGGCGATCGTCGAGCTGCTGGGCGTCAGGGCCGGCGTCATCGCGGTCACGAAGGCGGATCTGGTCGAGCGGGAATGGTTGGAGCTGGTCGTCGACGACATCCGCGCCCAGCTCGCGGGGACGCGCTTCGCGGCCTCGGCGATCGTACCCGTTTCTTCGACGACGGGCGAAGGGCTGGACGCGCTGCGGTCGGCGCTCGCCGCGGCCGCCGCCGACTCGATCGAACGGAGCGCGGACGACCTCTTCCGGCTCCCGATCGACCGCGTCTTCACGGTCCGGGGGACCGGGACGGTCGTGACGGGGACGGTCTGGAGCGGATCGGTTGAGCGGGACCAGACCGTACGGATCCTCCCGGCGGATGCCACCGTTCGGGTGAGGGCCGTCCAGGTCCACGGCCGTGACGTGTCCCGGGCGGCCGCCGGCCAGCGGGGCGCCGTCGCGCTGACCGGGCTCGGCAGGGTCGAGCCCGCGCGGGGAGACGTGCTCGTGGCGGGCGCGGGGTGGGAAGTCACGAGCATGCTCACGGTCCGGCTCGCCGTGCACGGCTCCTCGACGTGGTCGATCCGTCCGCGCCAGCGCGTGCGGCTCCACCTCGGGACGGCCGAGGTTATGGCCCGGGTCGTCCTCTTCACGGGCGAGGCGCTCGAACCGGGAGAGACGGGGTGGGCCCAGCTTCGGCTGGAAGCGCCGGTCGTCGCCCGGGCAGGCGATCGTTTCGTGCTCCGTTCCTACTCGCCCGTCACGACGATCGGCGGCGGCATCATCGCCGAGCCGGCGCCGCCCAAGCGGAAGCGGCTGTCCGCGATCGAGCGGGATCGACTCGATACGGTGGTCGCCGGCGAGCCCGAGGCCGCGATCCTCGCACTGATCGAAGCGAGCGGGTGGCGCGGCGTGGATGAGTCGTCGCTCGCGGTACGGACCTCGGTCCCCCCGATGACGGTCGACGAGGTGCTCGGGGGGGGGGACGGCCTGCGCTGGTTGCGTATCGGCGGCCGCGTCTTCGACGCATCGCTCGCCGCGGCCGCCCGAGACCGACTCGTCGACACGGTCGCACACTACCACACGGAGCACCCGCTCCGGCTAGGGATCGACCGGGACGAACTGCGACGGGCGCTCCCGCCCGAATCGCCGGCACCGTTCGTCGAATGGGTCCTCGGCCGACTCCTGAGCAAAGGCGTGCTCGAGGCCCGGGCCGGGCGCGTGGCGGCGAGCGGGTTCGAGCCGGAGCTGGACGAGGACCAGCGCAGGGCGAGCGACCGGATCCGCGAGATCCTCGGGGCGGCCGGGCTCACGCCACCCACCATCAGCGAACTGCCTCCAGAGCTGCGCGAGCGACCCGACCTGCGCTCCCTCCTCAGACTCCTCGAGCACGAGGGAGCGATCATCGCACTCGGCACGGACCTCTACCTCGCCGCCGACGCGCTGGGCGAGGCGGTCGCCACGGTCCGGCGCACCTTCGAACCCGGAGCGACGCTGGCGCCGACCGATTTCCGACGCGCGCTCCCGATCTCGAGGAAGTTCCTGATCCCGCTCCTCGAGCACTTCGACCGGGTCGGGATCACGGTGCGGCACGGGGATACACGCGTCCTCGCGGGCGCGTAGGGACCGGCGCGATCCTTGCGCGGATCCGGTCGAACTTGACCGGATTCGACGAGGTCCCTATCATGGAACCCGTACGGCGTGCGGCGTGGCACGACCCGAATCCGTTGGAGGGCGATCGCAAACTCGGCTCCGGCTCAGACAAATTGGGCGGAGGTGACGATGAGGCGCCGCAGTCGCGTCTGTGCCATCCTCCTCGCGCTCGGTATCCTATCGGCGCCGCTGTATGGGCAGGATGCCGGAGGCGGCACGCCACCGGGCGGCCGTGAGCGCGGATTCCGGTTGGAACAGAACTATCCGAACCCGTTCAATCCCACCACGCGCATCCCCTTCGTCCTCGAGGCCGATGTGTTCGAGGGTGGCCGACCGGCAATCGTCAGTATTCGAATCTACAACGTACTGCAACAGCTCGTCGCCATCCCCACGGCGCTCAATCATCCGTCGGGAACGGGCGTCCCCGTGCTCGATCTGGTCTACACGGAGCCTGGCCGCAACGAAGCGTACTGGGACGGGCGTGATCGTCAGGGGAGGGAAGTCGCGTCCGGCGTCTACTACCTGCAACTCGTCGTCAACGGCGAAAGCGTCGTCCGCAAGATGATCGTGGCCAAGTAGGGCCATCGCACGGTGTGGAGATGATGAGGGCGCCGGATCCTGAGCGGACCCGGCGCCCGTCTGGTACGCCTCGATCTCGGCTCCGCCTCAACTCATGACGTAGATGAAGCGGCCGCAGTGGTCGCAGTGCCGGATCTCGTCGTGGCGGCGGAGGTCGCCGGCCAGCGCCGTCGGGATCGAGACGAAGCAGCCGTAGCAGATCCCGTTGATCACGGGGACGACTGCGCGGCCCTGCCCGGCGGTGAGTCTGCGGTACCGGCTGCGAACGGGCGGATCGAGCTCGTCCTCGAGCTCCGCGATCTTCTGGTCGAGCCTCTCGACCGCCTCGTCGACGTTGATCTGGAATTCCTCCTGCTCGACCCGTCGCTCGCCCTCGACTTCGACGAGATCGCTGCGCTGGGCCTTGAGGTCCTGGATCTGGAGCAGGATTTCGAGTTGCGGGTGCATCGACTCCTCTTTTCGGTGGGGATTCAGATCGCCTTCTCTTCCAGGAGCCGGAGGAAGTCCTCGGGCGTCTCGAGTGTCCTGAGCCGTTCCGGGACGTCCGGCTCCTTCGCGAACTGCGCGATCTTGCCGAGCACCGGAAGGTACTGGTTGCTGACCTCGAGCGGCGGAGCCACGATCAGGAAGAAGTAATGGACGGGCTCGCCATCGATCGCGTCGAAATCGATCCCCTTGGGAATGCGGCCGAACGCGACCCGCAGACGATTCACGACGAGGGAGCGGCAGTGCGGGATCGCGATCCCGCGCCCGATCCCGGTCGAGCCGAGATTCTCCCGGCGCTTGAGCATCTTGAAGAGGATCCCCTCGCTCTTCTCATCGAGACCGAGGAGCGAGACGAGTTCCTTGAGGACCTCGTCCTTCGTTTCGGCCGCGAGATCGAGATCCACGACCTCTCTATTGAAAAACTCGCGCAGTTCCACGTTGGGCCTCCATGTCGGTAACCGTGATTTCGCGCGGTCCCCAGCCAAGATACGCGACGCGTGGGAGGGTGTCAAAAGGGTTGCTGCGGCGATTGATTGCGACGGCCAGACGGGTTAAGTTTCGGCCATGAATGACAGTTTCCTCTCCATCTTCTCGAGCGGCCGGGTCCCGCTCTACCTGGCGCCACAGGCCGGCGTCAGCGAGTCGCCGTTCCGCCGGATCTGCCGGCGTTTCGGCGCGGACGTGGTCGTCAGCGAGTTCGTCAGCGCCGAGGGGCTGCGTCGGGGGAGCGAGAAGACGTGGAGGTACCTGCGCTTCGATGACGCCGAACGGCCGATCGGCGTGCAGATCTTCGGGGCGGACCCGCAGGCGATGGCCGAGGCGGCCGCACTCGTCGAAAGGGTCTACGCCCCGGACTTCATCGACATCAACTTCGGTTGCCCGGTCAAGAAGGTCGTGAAGCGCAACGGCGGGTCGGGGTGCCTGCGGGACCTCGATCTCGTGCAGCGGATCATCCGCGCCGTCGTCGCGGCGACCTCGGTCCCGGTCACGGTCAAGATCCGGAGCGGCTGGAGCGACGAGATGCGGAACCCCGTCGAGATCGCGCTCCGGTGCGAGGAGGCCGGCGCACAGGTCCTGACGCTCCACGCCCGGTCCCGCACCCAGATGTATGCGGGGCGCGCGGATTGGGACGAGATCGCGGCCGTCGTCGACGCCCTCGAGATCCCGGTCGTCGGGAACGGAGACGTCTGGACCGGCGAGGACGCGCGGCGCATGGTCGAACACACCGGCTGCGCGGGCGTCATGATCGCCCGGGGCTCGCACGGCGCGCCGTGGATCTTCGCGCAGGCGAGGGCGGCGCTCGACGGGCGGCCGATCCCCCCGGACCCGACGGTCGACGAACGGTTCCGGCTCATCATCGAACACGCCCGGACCGCGATCGCGTTCGAGAGGGACGAGGAACTCGCGATGCGGGAGTTCCGCAAGCACCTCGGGTGGTACACCAAGGGGCTCCCGGACGGGCGAGCGCTGCGCCAACGCCTCTTCGAAGTGACTCGCCTGGAGGAGGCGGAGGAGCTCCTCGAAATGTACCGGCTGAAGTATGCCGTCGCGGCATGAGACGGGACCAGTTGCTTCGGCTCATGCAGGCGGTCGCGGCCGGCGACGTTTCGCCGGACGCCGCGCTCGAACGCCTCGCCTGGTCGCCGGTTGAATCGGTCGCCGGCGACGGCTCGGGCATCGCCGCGGGGGCGGCCGACGAGGTGGAGGCGGGCGACGTCTTCGCGCGGGTCGACCACCATCGGACGCTGAGGCACGGGTATCCGGAGGTCGTGCTCTGCGCCGGCAAGACTCCGGCGCAGCTCGTCGGCATCTGTGAGGCGCTCGCGGCGAAGGGGGCGGGCTTCCTCGCGACCCGGGCGGATGAAGAGGCGCGACGGGCGCTGGCCGAGAGGTTCCCGGCCGCTGAGGTCAGCGAACTCGCGCGGATCGTCCACCTCCGCCCCGATGAGCCTGTGCCGGTACGGTCCGATGCGCCGGTCCTGGTCGTGAGCGCCGGGACGAGCGATCTGGCGGTCGCGGAAGAGGCCGCACTGACGGCCGAGGCGCTTGGGAACCGCGTAGAACGCCTCTACGACGTCGGGGTCGCGGGGCTGCATCGGCTGCTCGGCGAGTCGGAGACGCTGCGTCGCGCCGGCGTCGTCATCGTCGTGGCCGGGATGGAGGGCGCGCTCCCCTCCGTGATCGGGGGCCTGGTCCCCGTTCCGGTGATCGCGGTCCCGACGAGCGTCGGGTACGGCGCCTCCTTCGGAGGGCTCGCCGCGCTCCTCGGGATGCTGAACAGTTGCGCGGCGGGGCTCACCGTCGTGAACATCGACAACGGGTTCGGCGCCGCCTGTGCGGCGACGCGGATCAACCAGCTCGTGGCCCGGCGTTGACGAAGAGGCTCTCGACGGCGCCGGGATCGCAGCGGTTCGCCATCGGCGCATCGCTCGGACTCTATCTGGGCTCGCTCTTCCTCGCGCCCCGGCTGGGCCCCCTCGCGCTGGGTATGATGGCGGCGCTCGCCGCCACACTCTTCGCTTGGGTCCGGCTTTCGCCTGCGCACCCGTCGGCGCCGGTCCTCGCGCGGCTGTTCTGGATCCCCCTGCACCTCGCGCTCCTCGCGACCGGCGGGCTCGCGTCCCCGCTCCTCCCGCTCGTCGTGCCCTGGCTCGCACTCTCACCGGCCGTTCCGTCCAGGCGCGGCCGCGCCTTCGTGGCCGGCGTCGCGGCGGTCCTGATCGCCGGTGACGTCTGGCAGCACGGGGTCGGCGCGACGCGGTGGATCGAAGCGGTCCTCCTCGCTGCCGCTGGAGGGCTGCTGGCCGAGTCCTACGCCCACGCTCGCCGGCAGGCGGCGATCAAGGCCGACACGCTCGACCGCATCCTGGAAGAGGCGGAGGTCGGGCGCCGGGGCCGCGCCTTGAGCGAGGCGGTGCACCGCCTGGACGTGCTGGACGAGGCGCTCGACCGGGTCGCACGGACGCTCGGCGCGGCGCGCGTCGTCCTGTGGGAGATCGACGTGGAACGGGATCGGGCCATCCCGAAACGCGCGAGCGGCGGACCGATGCCGGCGCCCGTTCCCCTCGCCGGCGACCCGCTCCGGTGGGCATGGGAGGAACGGCTCCCGCTCCGGCTCGAGGCCGGCGCCCGCTGGGCGGGAGAGTATCGGAAGGCCTGCATCGTGCCCCTCGAGATCCCGGCCCCGTCCGCGCCCCTCCTGACGCTGGCCTTCGCCGACGGCGTCGAGTTCCCGAGCCCTGATGCGCTCGCCGACGCCGAGAACCAGATCCGGACGCTGCTCCTGATGCAGATGCAGGAGGCGGCCGCGGTGAGCACACGGGAGCGGTTCCTCGAACTCATGTCCATCCTGGGGCGCCTGACCCGGGAGCCGAAGACGGACAGCTTCGCGAACGCGCTCGCCGTCTCCGCAATGGAACTCGGAGAGGCGACCGGCGCCGCAGTCGCGCTCTGGGGCGAGGAGGGCGGCCGCGTCCTCGCCGTGGTCGGCGAGGATGGAGGGCCCGCGGTCGGCGATGAGTTCGGACCGCTCGAGAGCGAGATGGCACTGGCCGCTCGAGGAGAGGGGACGCTGCTCCGCGAGAACCGCCGGGGTGAGGGCGGGGCCCTGGCCGTCGCCGTGCCCGGCGAGCGCTGGATCGCCGAGCCTCGCGCGCTGGCCGTGATCCCGCTCAGGGACCACGAACAGGGCGTCATCGCCGTACTCGCGGTCTGGAGTTCCAGATACGACGAGATCCGGCCCGAGGTCGTCGAAGCGCTCGAACTCCTTGCGCCGTACGCCGCGCTCCAGCTCTTCTACGCCCTGACCTACGGCTCCCTGCGGGAACACGCGGAACGGGACCCGCTGACCGGACTGCACAACCGCCGCGTCTTCGAGGCGAGGCTGGCCGCCGCCGAGTCGCACTTCCTACGGTACCGCAGGCCGGTCGCACTCGCGATCCTCGATATCGACCACTTCAAGCGCGTCAACGACACGTACGGCCACGAGGCCGGCGACGAGGTGCTCAGGGCCGTCGCCGCGAGCCTGCGTGCCTCGCTTCGGGACACCGATATGGCCGCCAGACTCGGAGGCGAGGAGTTCGTCGTGCTGCAACCCGAGACGACACTCGCCGGTGCGGTCGACGCCGCCGAACGGCTGCGCAGGCAGATCGAGGAGCAGGTCATCGAGTGGAGAGGCGAGCGGATCCCGATTCGGATCTCCGTCGGCGTGTCGGCCGCGCCCGAGTGCGTCGAGAGCGTGCACGACCTCGTGGAGAGCGCCGATGCCGCGCTCTACGCCTCCAAGAACGCAGGGCGCAACCGCGTCACCGCGGCACCCACGGCGCTCGACCCGGGACCGCCATCCGCCTGACCGGGCGCGGTTGACCCGGGCCCGTGATTTGCCTAACTTAGAAGACGCAGGGGCCGACTTGGATTCGACGTGTTTAGTGAAGTCGGGGCTGCGTGCCGAGGACCCGAAACCTCGTAAAAAAGCGGGAAAAACCAATAAGTGCCAACAACCAGATGGCGCTGGCTGCGTAAGTAACCTTACGCGCCCGTCTCCCGTTCGACCGGGCCCGAGGTGGGGCGGGAGACGTCGCTGAATCGGGCTGGCCGGTCGACGACGCCGCGGCGTCGCCCGGCGAGAATCTTTGCGGCTGATCCGGGATGGGCCGTCCACTGGCCGATGAACGGATGACACAACCGAACAGTGGACTACGCACGTAGACGCTCTGAGGGATCTATTCGCGGACGCGGGTTCGACTCCCGCCGGCTCCATGAAGCGCCCGGCCCTCGTTCGAGAGCCGGGCGCTCTGCATCCCGCCCGCCCGAGGCATCCCACCCGCGTCCCCGGTCCACCTGGCGATCCGGAAACGGGTGGAGCTACGGTCCGGCGAGGGTCGGGAGAGAATCGTTGTGGCGTCCACCAGAGTCATGAATGTTGGACTGCAGCTCTTGGTGTCTTGTGCGGCCCAACCCATCACCTCGTGATCACTTGTCCGGAACGACAGACTGATCCAGGAGTTGAAGCGGGTCACCGCTGAACGCGGTGCCTACGTGATCTGCGTTCAGGCCGATCCGGGAGATGATCCGGCGATTCGGCTCTATGCGAAGCTGGGGCGTCGAGAAGACGTCCTTCGCTTTGATGCACCCGTCGAAAGAGGCCAGGAGATGCCGAGTGACGGCCGCACCCACCACGAGGTCGACTCATCGACTTCGAAGTCGTTGACATGGCGGAAACCCAACGCTTCAATGGAGCAGCGTTCGGCCGGTCCTTCACCGGCTGCGGGACGGGCTACGTGGGGATGCGGACAAGCGGGGACGGCACTCCAGTCACCTCGGACGGCGTCGGTGGCAGAGCCGCCGTTTCGCGCACATTTGCCTGTCAGCCAGTTTCAGCCTAGCATGATGGGTGCAGCAAGCGGGTGCTCGATTCAGACGTGAGGCAGCCGGCGTCGATTCGTATGGCAGATGAACCGTGTGGACGCTGGCTGGACCCGTAGCTCGCCACCGTGGCGCTGGGCGCCGCCTCCGATCCGAGCCGAAGCCTCCGTTCGACCGCCGTTGTGACGAGCGGTAGCCAGACGGGCGCGCATCGTTCACGTGGAGGGTTCATGCGGGTTCTGCTCCTGGCATCAGTCGCCATCGTCGCTCTGGCGACGGGCTGCGCATCCTCGCCGTGGGAAGGTCCGGCCGACATTGTTGCGACGAGCATCGGTCAGCCCGAACTGGTCGGGTGCTCTGCCTACACACCCAAGCAGACTCCGTGGGCCTACCCCAACCGTGTCTGGGTCGAAGTCACGGTCCTTCCCGAAGGCCGCGTGGATCCCCCCGGCTCGCGCGCGAAATCGTCACGGCACACCCGCGGTGACCGAGCGGCGATTCAACAGGCGATCAGCATGGCGAGCACCTGCTCCTTCAAACCCGTCGGTGAGGCAACCCCAGCAACCATCGAGATCACCTTCGACTAGGGCGTCCAACCAATGGGTAGGGCGCCCAATCGATGGGTGAAGCCGTCGGGCCGGCATAGCCGTTGGGCACTGCCTGGGCGAAGCCCGGATCCAGTGGGGCCGCGGGCCCGGGCAGGGACCGGCACGCGGATCGACGTTGCGGCGTATTGCAGCACCGGCCATTGTCCTGAGTTCGAGGGCCGAGGGCTCGGCCGCCTTCTCATGCGGGAGGCGGAGAACTGGCTATTCTCGCAAGGCCTCAGCGAGATCGGGTAGTTGACGGGCGGCGACGCCAAGCTGCGCGCTCACGGATTCTATCAGCGCCTCGGCTGGAGACCGGCAGGCGTTCAGCCTGATGGTCAGATCAAACATGTGAAGCGCAAGCCAATTCCCGATCGCCATTGACAACTGGGGAGAGTCCCGGTCGGCGCATCGAGGCAGGGACTCTCCGTTGAGGTGGGGCGCCTTCGCGTTTTGGCCACCCCGAGATCCGCGGCCAGGCCGACCCCGACCCCGCCCGGATCATCGGTTCCCGGTTGGGCTCAGGACGCGCGCTCGAACGACGTACTGCACATCCAGCTCGTCCTGCACGACCCCGTAAAGCGAGCCGTCACGCAAGATCGGGCTCGGATAGAGCTGGAGCCGGAAGGGGACGGCGGCGGCGCCCAGGTACCGGCCACCTGGGAGCGAACACGTCGAACACCGTGCGTCCTCGATCGTCCAGCCTGACCCTTTCGATCCAAAGATGCCCATCCTCGACAAGGAAGAAGGAACGAACGGTGGGTCTGTGGCCGGGGATCCGTGCACGATCGACCCTCCCGCTCCGCGCCACGAACGGCCTCAACGCCTCCAGTGCCTCGGCCCTTTCTTCCTCGGTCACGGGAATCGGGCCGAAGCTCTTGGTGACCACGCGGAGCGTATCGCCCCCGTCGCCCAGCTCGAACAGGCGATACTGATCGGTGATCAGCGCCCAGACGGATCCGGAGCTGGAGAGCCGCCACACCAGCCCGCCCTGAAACGGCATAGGCGCGTCGTCAACGACACGGCCGTCGACCACGAGTCTGCACCCTTCGCGCTCCACGGGATCGCGAGGAGCGAGCAGGGTGTCCAGCGGCGCGACCATCCCGTCGAATCGCGCCAGATCGATCTGGAACGTCGGATCCATCCTGACCACGGGCACGTGATAGAGGCCATTGCCGGCAAATCCGCCGGGCACGGCAACACGGCGAACGGCACCGGAACCCGCATGCTCTCGACGAAGCTGCCCGCCGTATCGAAGATCGAGATGCGGGCATTCGGGGGGGCGCTGACCCAGATGCGGCCGTCAGGGCTCATGTCGACGTGTACGGGCTGTCTGAACTCTCCCGGACCCGAGCCGGCCCTCCCGACGGTCCGTACGTATTCGCCGTCCCGATCGAAAACGCGCAGCTCGGAAGCTTGCATGTCCAGAACCCAGATGCGACCCAGGTTGTCCACCTCAAACGATGCAACGTCGCCGAAGGTGTCGGGCCCTTCCCCCTCGAGGGTGCCGATCCTGATCTCTTCGACCACTTGCCACTCCGCGCCTTCGGGCCAGATACCCCGCTCTCCATTCCTGACCACCACCCGGCCATCGGCCAGTGTGTCGATCTGCCCGTCCCAGGTCGCTCCCCTGGTGTCGCCCGGCGCACCGCAAGCCACCGCCAGGGCTGCGAGGAACCCCAGGCCGCCCAACCTCATGATGGCGGTCTCGCGCGACGTGGTCGCGCCCGCAGATCGGGCGGAAGCGCATCACGGTGAGCCTTTCATCATGACGCCGGTTTCGTGCGCTGTCGTCGCGTGTGAGTCCGGAGACGATGACATGCTCCGGACGACCCGGGTGTGAACGGACGCGGATGGGATCGAGTCACGGATCGACTCTCGTGCGAGACCATAATGTGTCGCGGGTACACGAAATTGTAAGGCTCTCGTCCTTCGTCCGGACCGCACCTCATCGCCATGCGCGCCAGAGCCTTACGATCCCGGCGACGATGACGACGAGCACCGCGCCGATGAACGCGACGCCGTGCCAGACCGGCAGTCCTGCGTGCCGCCGTGCTTTCCACCACCATGCGGGGAAGCGAGGCAGGTCGTGGATGCCGAAGATCTCCTCGGTCCCGACGGCCAGCACGTAGGCGCCGGCGGCCCGGCCGGTCGAAGAAACGACGATCCAGTAGGTGCCGTCCTCCGGCAGCACGACACGGAGCGGCGGGTACTGATCGTACCGGGTCTGGGAGAACCGCTCGTAGAATCCGACTCGATCGTCGATCCGGGATTGGGCGCGGTACACGCCGGCCGTGGAGAGGTCTCCGGCGGCGGCCCTCGAGCTCGCGGGGGAGGCCGAGTACCACAAGGCGATGGAATCGGCGCCTGTAGGGCCGATGACGGCTGCCCGGGGCGGCTCGGCCCGGAGTCCGGAGCGAAGCGGCACGAGGAGCTGAACGAAGATGACCTGGCCGGCGCGGCCCTGGAGCCGGTAGAACTGGCGGGTTCCCGGCGTGGGGAGGACGGCGTAGAACGCCCAGGAAATGTCCGGGTCCGGGATGGTGACCGCCGTCGACGGCATCCGGGCCTCGGCCCGGACGAAGACGGGGCGGTGTGCGTGGAGCGGCGCGACGGCGACGAGGGTGCAGACGACGGCGAGGGCGCAGGAGTTCATCCGGTCGACGTCCACGAGCGGAATGAGGTAGGAGGCAAGACCGCGACGAGGGCGCATGCGTTCCTCAGAAGATGTCGATCTTGATCTCCGGCCGGATCCGACGAGGATCTTCCCGGATCTCGTTGATGAGGATCTGCAGGTCGATCACGGCCTTGAGGAACTGATCGTAGAGCGCCGGGTCGGTCAGGAGTCGCCGGAGCGCCCCCTCACCGGAGATCATCGCCTCGACTGTGCCGCCGATCGTCGCGATCGTCGTGTCGGCGCGGCCGACGACGGCGAGGAGACGTTCGTAGAACTCATCGCTCCGCAGCAGTCGTCCGAGGGATCCGTCGCCCTCCAGGATGAGCGCGGCCAACGAGTCGACGCGTTCCGCGGCGCCGACGAGGCGTTCGTAGAGGGCGGGGTCGTGGATCAGGCGCCCGAGGGTGCCGTCGCCCGTCCGGGCCTCGGCCAGGATCATCTCGAGCTCGCGGGCGGTCGCGGCGACGCGCTCGTAGAGTTCCTCATCGGTGAGGAGCCGTCCGAGCGTGCCCTCGCCCGCGAGGAGGGTGCCGGTGATGCGCTGCAGGTTCTCGAGCGCCACCTTGGCTTCGATCAGGACGGAATCCGCAGTCGCAAAGAACTGCTCCATGTCGATCGGGCCGATCCCCGGGATGGTGTCCCAGGGCTGGAGCACGGGCGCGTCGGGCGAGCCCGGCGAGATGTCGATGAACTTGTCGCCCAGCAGCCCCTGCGTCCGGACCCGCGCCCTGGAATCGGTCCGGATGTAAGGCTGGACCTCCTCGTTGATGTCGAGGCGGATGCTGAGGTGGTTCCGGTCCGCGAACCCGACGGGCAGGAACTCGATCGACTTGACCTGGCCGACGCGCTGGCCGGCGAGCGTCACGGGCGCGCCTTCGAGCAGGCCGTCGGCGCGGGGGAGCAGGGTGATGAGGGGATAGCGGTCGGCGAAGACGTCGAAGAGGTCGCCCACGCGATAGATGGCGTAGGCGAGGACGAGGAGCGCGACGATCAGGATGACGCCGACGCGGACCTCGCTCCATGCTACGCTCGTGCTCCGGATCGACCTCCTCGCCACGGTTCAGTCCAGGAAGGAGCGGATGTAAGGGTCGTCGCTCGCCTGCATCTCTTGCGGCGTGCCCTCGAACCGGATCCGGCCGTCCCTGAGGAGGCTGACCCGGTCCGCGACGCGGAACCCGGTCCGGATGTCGTGCGTGACGATGATCGACGTCACACCGAGTTCGTTCTGGAGCTTGCGGGTCAGCTCGACGATCGCTTCCACGGCGAGGGGGTCGAGCCCTGCGGTCGGCTCGTCGTACAGCATGAGCTCGGGTTCGGTGGCGATGGCGCGCGCGATCCCGACCCGCTTGCGCATCCCGCCCGACAGCTCCCCGGGGAGCTGGGCCATGACACGATCCGGGTCGAGGTTGACGAACTCCAGTCGCTCGCGGACGATGCGCTCGATCTCGGGCTCGGGCAGGTCCGCGTGCTCCCGGATCGGGTAGGCGACGTTCTCGTAGATCGTGAGTGAGTCGAAGAGGGCTGAGTACTGGAATACCATACCGATACGCCGCCTCAGTTCAAGTGCTTCCTCAAAGTCCAGCTCCGTGATCTCGGTCCCGAATACGCGAACGTGGCCGCGGTCCGGGACGAGGAGGCGGAGGATCAACTTCAGGATCGTGGACTTCCCGCTCCCCGACTCGCCGAAGACGACGAGCGTCTCGCCCCTGTACACCCGGAGGTCGACGCCGCACAGGACCGGGTTGTCGAAGGCGAGCCAGACGTCCTCGAGTTCGATCACGACGTCGGGTGTGCGCCGGCGCGGCGCGTCCGCGCGGCTCTGGTCGCGAGGTCCCCGCACGCGTTCGTCGGCCTTGCTCATTCGACGGACGGGAGGAGGACGAGGATGAGCTGGGTCAGGAAGTAGTCGGTCGCGAGGATCAGGATCGAAGCCATGACGACCGCCCGCGTGGTCGCACGGCCGACGCCCTCGGTGCCGCCACTCGCCTGGAGTCCGAAGTACGCGCCGGTCAGCGTGATGATCCCGCCGAAGACGACGGGCTTGGCGAGGCCGCTGACGAAGTCGCGGGGGAAGAAGCCGAAGATGTAACCGGAGGTCGCGAAGGTCGCCCAGACCCCGCGCAGGTAGACGTCGGCCGGGAGCTGGACCCGGAAGACGGAGATGATGAGGCCGCCGATGATCCCGATCAGGTCCGCCAGGATCGTGAGGACCGGGACCATGATCAGCCCCGCGATCAGGCGAGGCGTCACGAGCTTCTTGATCGGGTCGGTCCCGAGGCTCTCCATCGCATCGATCTGCTCGGTCACGCGCATCGCGCCGAGCTCGGCGGCGATCCCGGACCCCGCGCGCCCCGCGACCATGAGCGAGGAGATGACCGGGCCGAGCTCCCGAACCATCGACGCGCCGACCAGGCTGCCGAGATAGATGTCCGCGCCGAAACGCTGGAGCTCGACCGCGCTCTGGAGCGCGAGGACCATGCCGGTGAACAGGCCCGTGAG
>Ga0079224_100000253_pt1 | contig 47721 bp, 47 predicted proteins | sample Stecom2015_FD_80414 | JGI IMG/M metagenome (GOLD analysis project Ga0079224, IMG submission 80414) | Agricultural soil microbial communities from Utah to study Nitrogen management - Steer compost 2015 | ecosystem: Environmental > Terrestrial > Soil > Agricultural land | place: USA: Utah... | reverse complement strand
CATCGCGCGGCCGAAGCTGCCGTCGGCCAGGGTGACCTCGGCCTCGAGCGTGGGATTGCCGCGGCTGTCGAGGATCTCGCGGGCGTGGACTTTCGCAATCTTCGTCATGTCGTCTCTTGGAGGTTCGGAACAGGAGGCGTGGCCGGCGCTCAGGCGCCGGATTCCAGGAAGCCGTTGCGCTTGGTGACCTCGTCGATCGCCATGAGGGTTTCCAGCAGCGCACGCATCTTGCCCAGCGGCCAGGCATTGGGACCATCCGACAGGGCCTTGTCCGGGTCCGGATGGGTTTCCATGAAGATGCCGGCAATGCCCACCGCCATGGCCGCGCGCGACAGCACCGGCACGAACTCGCGCTGCCCGCCCGACTTGCCGCCGGCACCGCCGGGCAACTGCACCGAGTGGGTGGCATCGAACACCACCGGGCAGCCGGTGTCGCGCATCACCGACAGCGAGCGCATGTCGCTGACCAGGTTGTTGTAGCCGAAGCTGGCACCGCGCTCGCAGACCATGATGTCGCGGTTGCCGGTCGCCAGCGCCTTCTCGGCGACGTGTTTCATCTCCCACGGGGAGAGGAACTGGCCCTTCTTGATGTTCACCGGCTTGCCGGCGCTCGCGACCTTCTGGATGAAGTCGGTCTGCCGGCACAGGAAGGCCGGGGTCTGCAGCACGTCGACGACGGCGGCGACCTCGTCCATCGGGGTGTATTCGTGGACATCGGTCAGCACCGGCACGCCGAGCTGCCGCCTGACCTCCTCCAGCACCTTCAGCCCCTCTTCCATGCCCGGGCCGCGGAAGCCCGAAACCGAGGTCCGGTTGGCCTTGTCGAAACTGGACTTGAAGATGAACGGGATGCCGAGCTCGCTGGTGATCTCCTTCAGCGTGCCGGCGGTGTCGAGCTGCAGTTGCATCGACTCGATGACGCAAGGGCCGGCGATCAGGAAGAACGGCTGGTCCAGTCCTATGTCGAATCCACAAAGCTTCACTGGGTCACCTCCTCAAGGGTGGTCGTGGCCTTCCGGGGCTTGCCCGCGGCCTTGTACCGGCGCGCGGCCTGGATGAAGCCCACGAACAGCGGATGGCCGTCGCGCGGGGTCGACAGGAACTCCGGATGCGCCTGGCAGGCCAGGAACCACGGGTGGCGGTCCTGCGGCAGCTCGATCATCTCCACCAGCAGGTCGTCCATCGACTTGGCGCTGATCACCAGGCCGGCATCCTCCAGCTGCGCGCGGTAGCGGTTGTTGAACTCGTAGCGATGGCGGTGCCGCTCGCCCACCACGTCGCGGCCGTACAGGCTGTGCGCCAGGGTCCCGGGCTTGATCCGCTGCTCCTGGAGCCCCAGCCGCATGGTGCCGCCTAGGTCGGAATCCTCGCTGCGCCGCTCGACTTCACCGGTGGCGGTGCGCCACTCGGTGATCAGGCCGATCACCGGATGCGGGGTGGCCTTGTCGTTCTCGGTGCTGTTGGCCTGGTCCAGGCCGGCGACGTTGCGGGCATAGTCGATCACCGCGGCCTGCATCCCGTAGCAGATGCCGAAGTACGGGATGCCGCTCTCGCGCGCATGGCGGGCGCTGAGGACCTTGCCTTCGAAGCCGCGGTCGCCGAAACCACCCGGCACCAGCACGCCGTCGACGCCTTCGAGCAGCGCGGCGCCGTGCTTCTCGACCTCGCTGGATTCCAGCCAGCGCAGCTCCACCCGGGTGCGCTGGCGCAGGCCGCCGTGCTTGAGCGCCTCGGCCACCGACTTGTAGGCGTCCTGGTGGTCGACGTACTTGCCGACGATGGCGATGGTCACCTCGTCATCCGGGTTCTGGGTGGCGTCCACCACCGCTTCCCATTCCGACAGGTCGGCCGGGCCGGCGTTCAGGCGCAGTCGCTCGATCACCAGGTCATCCAGCCCCTGTGCGTGGAACCGGGCCGGCATCTTGTAGATGTTGTCCAGGTCCACTGCGGACACCACCGCACGCTCGGAGACGTTGGTGAACAGCGCGATCTTGCGGCGCTCGTTGTCCGGCAGCGGCTGCTCGGAGCGGCAGACCAGGATGTCGGGCTGGATGCCGATCGAGCGCAGCTCCTTGACCGAGTGCTGGGTCGGCTTGGTCTTGAGCTCGCCGGCGGCGGCGATCCACGGCACCAGGGTCAGGTGCATGAACAGCGCCTTGTCCGCGCCGCGCTCGGTACGGATCTGGCGGGTCGCCTCCAGGAACGGCAGCGACTCGATGTCACCCACGGTGCCGCCGATCTCGACCAGGCCGATGTCGAAGCCGTCGGTGGCCTCGAAGATGCCACGCTTGATCTCGTCGGTGATGTGCGGGATCACCTGCACGGTACCGCCAAGGTAGTCGCCGCGGCGCTCCTTGCGGATCACGTTCTCGTAGATGCGACCGGTCGTGATGGAGTTCTTGCGACCCAGGCGGGTGCGCACGTAGCGCTCGTAGTGGCCCAGATCGAGGCCGGTCTCCGCGCCGTCGTCGGTGACGTACACCTCGCCGTGCTGGAACGGGCTCATGGTGCCCGGGTCGACGTTGATGTACGGGTCGAGCTTCATCATCGTCACGCGAAGCCCGCGCGATTCGAGGATGGCCGCCAACGAGGCCGCCGCGATGCCCTTGCCAAGCGAGGACACCACGCCGCCGGTGACGAAGATCAGGGGAGTCATGGTCTAGCTGCCGCTGGAAAGCCGTAGTCTACCGGGTGGCCGTGTCCTCTGCGACCGCTTGACAGCCGCTGCCCTTGCCTGCCCGGACGCGACGGCGCCCAGTTGGCCGGTGCGTCGTGCGGATCCCGGCCGGATCAGCCGCGCCAGTCTTCCTCCTCTTCCCGCTCGGCCGGACGCCGCTCACCGCGCGCGGCGGCGGCCTCACGTGCCTTTCGTGCCTCCTCGGCGGCGCGCCGGGCCGCGTCGCGCCGGGCGTCGGCCGCGCTGCGGTCGGCCTGTTCGGTGGCGGCCTTGCGCGCCTGGCGCTCGTTGGCGGTGGCCTGGTCTGCGGTGTCGGCCTGCTGGGCCGAGGCGATCAGTGCGAAGCCGGCAAGGCCGAGTGCCACGGGAACCAGCAACAGGGTCCGGATTTTCATCAGCGCGTCCTCCAGTGTTGGAATTGTGCCGCCTTCCCCGACGACGACCCATGGCAAGGCTAGCGTTTCCCCCGGCCAGGACGTCTGAAGACGCGGCTGACCCAATCCGTGCGTTCAGCCGGCGCTTGTCCGCCGTCGCCGGCATACCGCCCGGCAAAGGTACCGGTCACCACCTCCATGGCCTCGCGCCAGCGTGCCAGCAGGGCCGCATCGGCCTCCCGGTCGAACTCGGGGATCACCTGCAGCAGCGCCTCGACCCAGTGCCCATAGAGCTCCGGACGCACCGGGCAACGGCCAGCACGCGAGTGCACGTCGGCCATCTCCGCCGTCGCCCGGCCCACGACGTTGCTGCCCGCGGCATGGAAGATCGCCACGCTGATGCCACGGCGCAACGCCAGGCGCTGCTTCTGGAAGTCGGTCCGGGCGAACATCGCGGCGATCTCGGGATCGCGCGCCATGAACACCTCGTAGAAACGCTCTATGAAGCCTTTGCCGGCGAGGCACCGGCCATAGCTCTGCTGCAGGTCGTGGTACGGGTCTGTCATCGGTGCCTCCGGATCGGGGGCGGGCACATTGCCGCCCGCCGCGCCCGGGCGTATTGACCCGGCTCAAGATCCACGGACCTGCACGCTGGCGGTCGGGTGCGGATAGCGCCGGCAGCCTTGACCCCCCCTGCCACGGCCCGCATTCTGGCGGACTTTCCGCAATTCCCGCGCCGATGAACACCCGCTACAACGCCGCCGACATCGAAGTGCTGTCGGGCCTGGACCCGGTCAAGCGCCGCCCGGGCATGTACACCGACACGACCCGGCCCAACCACCTCGCCCAGGAGGTCGTGGACAACGCCGTGGACGAGGCCCTGGCGGGGCATGCGCGCGTGGTCGAGGTGACGCTGTACCCGGATGGCAGCTGCGAGGTGTCCGATGACGGACGCGGCATGCCGGTCGACATCCACCCCGAGGAAGGCGTGCCCGGCGTGGAGCTGATCCTGACCCGGCTGCATGCCGGCGGGAAATTCTCCAACCGCAACTACACCTTCTCCGGTGGCCTGCACGGGGTGGGCGTCAGCGTGGTCAACGCGCTCAGCAACCGCGTCGAGGTGCTGATCAGGCGCGATGGCAGCGAGCACCGCATCAGCTTCGCCGACGGCGAGCGCGCCAGTGAGCTGGAGATCGTCGGCAGCGTCGGCAAGCGCAACACAGGCACCCGGCTGCGGTTCTGGCCGGACCCGAAGTACTTCGATACCCCGAAGTTCAACCTGCGCGCACTCAAGCACCTGCTGCGTGCCAAGGCGGTGTTGTGCCCCGGCCTGACCGTGCGGCTGGCCGACGAGGCCAGCGGCGAGAAGATCGAATGGCACTACGAAAACGGCCTGCGTGACTACCTGCTGGGCGAGCTGGAAGGGCGCGAACTGCTTCCTCCGGAGTTGTTCATCGGCGGACTGGCGCGCGAGACCGAGACGGTCGAATGGGCGGTGGCCTGGTCGCCGGAGGGCGAGCTGGTCCAGGAGAGCTACGTCAACCTGATCCCGACCGCGCAGCACGGCACCCACGTCAACGGCCTGCGCAGCGGCTTCACCGATGCGCTGCGCAAGTTCTGCGACTTCCGCAGCCTGCTGCCACGCGGCGTCAAGCTGGCGCCGGAAGATGTCTGGGACCGGGTCAACTTCGTGCTCAGCCTGAAGATGACCGACCCGCAGTTCAGCGGCCAGACCAAGGAGCGGCTGAGCTCGCGGCAGGCCGCCGGCTTCATCGAAGGCGCCGCCGAGGATGCCTTCACGCTGTGGCTCAACCAGCACGTGGAGTTGGGCGAGCGCATCGCCCAGCTGGCGATCGAGCGCGCCAGTGCGCGGCTGAAGACCGAGAAGCAGATCACCCGCAAGAAGGTCACCCAGGGCCCGGCGCTGCCCGGCAAGCTCGCCGACTGCATCAGCCAGGACCTGTCGCGCACCGAGCTGTTCCTGGTCGAGGGCGACTCGGCGGGCGGCAGCGCCAAACAGGCGCGCGACAAGGACTTCCAGGCGATCCTCCCGCTGCGAGGCAAGATCCTCAATACCTGGGAAGTGGCCTCGGGCAGCGTGCTGGGCTCGCAGGAGGTCCATGACCTGGCAGTGGCGATCGGCTGCGACCCCGGCAAGGACGACCTCTCCGGGCTGCGCTACGGCCAGGTGGTGATCCTCGCCGACGCCGACTCCGACGGGCTGCACATCGCGACCCTGCTCAGCGCGCTGTTCCTGCAGCACTTCCCGGCGCTGGTGCGTGCCGGCCATGTCTTCGTGGCCATGCCGCCGCTGTTCCGGATCGACCTGGGCAAGCAGGTCCACTACGCCCTGGACGAGGAGGAGAAGCAGATCCTGCTCGACCAGATCGAACGCGAGAAGGCGCAGAAGAAGAAGGGGTCGGCGGGCACGGTCCAGGTCACCCGCTTCAAGGGCCTGGGCGAGATGAATCCGGCGCAGTTGCGCGAGTCGACCATCCACCCCGACACCCGCCGGCTGGTGCAGCTGACGGTGGACGATCCCGAGCAGACCCGCGCCCTGATGGACATGCTGCTGGCGCGCAAGCGCGCAGGCGACCGCAAGGCCTGGCTCGAGGAAAAGGGCGACCTGGCGACGCTGGAGGTCTGAGGCTCAGGCGCCGACCCGGCGGCGCTCGGCGTCCATGTCGGCCAGCGGCCGCACCTCGATGCTGCCGTAGCGCGCCCACGGGAACTGTCGCGCGATGCGCATCGCCTCGTCGCGGTCGCGGGCATTGACCAGGTTGAACCCGGCCAGCAGTTCGCGGGTTTCGGCGAAGGGGCCGTCGATCACGCGGGCTTCCCCTGCACGCTCACGCAGCGTGCGGGCACGGCTTACCGGCTCCAGCTGCTGCGCCATCACCAGGGTGCCTTCGGCCTTGAGCGCGTCGGCGTGGCGCAGGCAGTCGCGCATGAGCACGTCGTACTCGGCGGACGGCAGCGCCTGCAGCAGCGCCTCGTCGATGTAGACCAGCAACAGGAATTGCATGGGAGCAGCCCGTGTCGGCGAGCCGCCATGATGCCGCAGCAGGCCCACGGCCGGCCACGCCCCACGCCCCACGCCCCACGCCCCACGCCCCCCGCGCTGCCGCTGCCGGTGTCGATTCCGCGCCGCCTCGTTCGTCGTAGTCGGTGAAGGGCCCGGATTCCCGGGTCCATGCCCCCGGGTGTGCCGTGAAAGTGATGGTCCTGGTGAAAGCCGATGCGCGGACGGAGGACGGACAGTTGCCGTCCGAGGCCGAATTGCGCGCCATGGGCGACTACAACGAACGACTGGTGGAGGCCGGGATCATGCTGGCCGGCGAAGGCCTGCACCCCAGCGCGCGCGGCCGCCGCGTGCGTTTCGATGGCGACCAGCGCCACACGGTGACGGACGGCCCGTTCACCGAAACCCGCGAACTGCTGGCCGGCTACTGGCTGTGGCAGGTCCGCTCGCTCGACGAGGCGACCGAATGGCTCAAGCGTGCGCCCTTCGGACCCGGCGCGGAACTGGAGATCCGGCCAGTGATGGGGATCGAGGACTTCGGTGACGCCGCCACGCCGGAGCTGCGGGCACAGGAAGAACGCCTGCGGGCGCTCGCCGGCACCCGTGGATGGTGAACGGCATGAAGCGGCCGTGACCGTATCCGCCTGGTTCGCGATCGCGGCCGCCATCCGGTTGTCCGCGGACGCCGCCAGTGGTGAGATCGGGCGCATGGAAGCGGACCCGCTGCGCAGGACCCTGGACACGCTCTGGCGGATGGAGTCTCCGGCGCTGGTGGCGCGCCTGGCCCGGCCGCTCGGCGATCTCGGCCAGGCCGAGGAGCTGGTCCAGGACACGTGGCTTGCGGCGCTTGAGCACTGGTCCGCCAACGGCATGCCGCGCAACCCGGCGGCCTGGCTCACCACCACGGCGCGCAACCGGGCGATCGACGCGCTGCGACAGCGCCCGCGCCAGCGCGGCAAGTACGAGCGCTGGGCCCTGGAGGCGGCACCACAGGCCATGACCGCACCCGACGACAGCCAGGCGCTGGAGGACGACATCGGCGACGACCTGCTGCGGTTGATGTTCGTCGCCTGCCACCCCGTGCTGGGTCCGGACGCCCGCGCCGCGCTGACCCTGCGCCTGCTCGGTGGCCTGGCCACGCCGGAGATCGCCCGCGCCTTCCTGGTACCGGAACCGACCATCGCCCAACGGATCGTCCGCGCGAAGCGGACCCTCGCCCGGCGGCAGGTCCGCTTCGAGGTGCCACGGCGCGCGGCACTGGCAGCGCGCCTGGAGTCGGTGCTGGAGGTGATCTACCTGATCTTCAACGAGGGGTACTCAGCCAGTGCGGGCGACGACTGGATGCGGCCATCCCTGTGCGAAGAGGCCCTGCGGCTGTGCCGGATCCTCGCCGCGCAGCTGCCGGGACAGCCCGCCGTGCACGGCCTGCTGGCATTGATGGAACTGCAGGCCTCGCGCAGCGCTGCGCGGGTGGATTCCGGCGGCGCTCCGGTCCTGCTCGCCGACCAGGACCGGAAGCGCTGGGACCATGCGCAGATCACCCGGGGACGGGCCGCGCTGCAACGGGCCCTGGCACTTGGCGGCGGGCGCGACCGCTACGTGCTGCAAGCGTCGATTGCCGAATGCCACGCCAGCGCGCGGCGCATGGAAGACACCGACTGGCGGCGCGTGGCGGCCCTGTACTCCACCCTGGCACAGGTCAACCCGACACCGGTGGTCGAGCTCAACCGGGCGGTGGCGGTGGCGCGTGCCGAAGGTGCCGGGGCCGGTTGGGCCCTGCTCCAGCCACTGCTCGAGGATGCGCGGCTGCAGGACTACGCGCCCTTGGCCGTGGTACGCGGCGACCTGTTGCAGCAGCTTGGACGGCGGCGGGAGGCGCGCGAGGCATTCCACGAAGCGGCCGCACTCACCGCGAATACGCGCGAGAAGGCGGCCTTGCTGGCGCGGGCGGCGCAACTGTGAGGCAGGTCCAACGCGGCGCCATCCGTTGCAAGACCCCGTTCCGGCCGTTGCGCCCTACTCCAGGCACGCCTCCAGCAAGCGTCGCAACACGGGCTCCAGGCGCGCGGCCCGGTCATCGTCGTACTCGCCGCTGGCTTCGTCCATGTAGCAGCGCTGGCTAGTTTCCATCTGCACCGCCTGGATGCCCTGGGCCGGGTTGCCATAGTGACGGGTGATGTGGCCGCCCTTGAAGCGGCCGTTCACCACCCAGTCGTAGTCGTCCTGCCCGGCCAAGACCGCCTCGAGCCGCTGCTGCAACGCCGGCGTGCAGCTCGCGCCGGCGGCGGTGCCCAGGTTGAGGTCGGGCAATCGCCCCTCGAACAGGAACGGCAGCCCACTGCCGCGAATCGAATGGCCCTCCCACAGCACGGCGCGCCCATGCCTGGCACGCAGGCGTGCAAGTTCGCCGCGCAAGGCTTCGTGGTACGGCCGCCAGTAGCGCTCGACGCGGGTGGTGATTTCCGCGGGGGAGGGCTCCTGTCCTTCCAGGTAGACCGGCCCGCCATCGAAGCGGGTGACCGGGCAGAGTCCGGTCGTGTTCTGGCCCGGGTACAGCGAGGTATCGTCCTGCGGCCGGTTCAGGTCGACCACGTAGCGCGAATAGCGCGGCACCAGCACCGAGGCACCGAGTGCGCGGGCAAACCCGTACAGGCGCGAGACATGCCAGTCGGTGTCGGGTGCCGAGCGGGCCGGGCCGGCCATGCGCTGGGCCAGCGCCGCCGGGATCTCGTTGCCGTCGTGCGGCAGGCTCACCAGCAGCGCAGTGCTGCCCTGGTGGAGCCGGTAGCTGTCCATGACGTCCATTCTCAGTTCCCCTGCATCAGCACCACTTCCTCGGCGCTGGTCGGATGGATGGCGACGGTGTCGTTCAGATCGTCGAGCGTGGCTCCCATGCGCACCGCGACCGCGAAGCCCTGCAGGATCTCGTCCGCCGCCTCGCCCAGCAGGTGCACCCCGGCCACGCGGCGCTCGGGTCCCACGCAGACCAGCTTGAACAGACTGCGCTGGGGCACGTCGGCCAGGGCATTGAGCATGGGGCGGAAGCCGGCGCGGTACACCGTCACCGCTTCGGCCCCATGGCGCTCGACCGCTTGCTCGGTGGTCAGCCCGACCATGCCCAGCGGCGGATGGCTGAACACCACGCTGGGGATGTTGCCCTGATCGAGCGGGCGGTCGCGGCCGGCGAACAGCCGGTCCATCAGCCGTCTCGCGGCGGCGATCGCCACCGGCGTCAGCTGCAGGCCGGCGGTCACGTCACCCACTGCGTGGATGCCGTCCACGCTGGTGTCGTGGCGGGCGTCGACCGCGACATGCCCTCGCTCGTCGAGCGCCACGCCCGCACGCTCCAGGCCCAGCCCGGCGGTGTTCGGGGCGCGGCCGGTGGCGAACAGCACCTGGTCGAAAACGGGATCGTCGAGCCCGTCCGCCACCACCCTTACGCGGTCACCGCTGCGCTCCAGGGCAGTGGCCTCGCAGCCGAAACGGATCCCGATGCCGGCCTGGCGGTAATCCTCCGCCAGCACGCGGGAAAGTTCCTCGTCAAAGGGCGCCAGCAGCCTCTTGCCCCGCACCAGCAATTCGACCTGGCTGCCCAGGGACTGCAGGACACCGGCCAGTTCCACTCCGATGTAGCCACCGCCGATCACCGCGACCCGCCCGGGGGGCTGGACCCAACTGAAGAAGTCGTCGGAGGTGACGCCCAGCTCTGCGCCAGGGATGGGCGGACGAAGCGCCCGGCCACCGGTCGCCAGCAGGATCCGGCCGGTCCGCAGGAACACCCCGTCACCGCAGGACACGGTGTTCGCGTCGCGCAACGTGCCGCGCATCGGCAACACCGCGATGCCGGCTTCATCGAGGCGCCGCCGGTAACTTTCATGGATGTTGCCGATGTAGCGCTGGCGATGGCCGATGAAGGTCGGCCAGTGCAGCCCGCTCCCCTTGGCATCGAAGCCAAGCGGCTCCGCCAGCGCGAGCTTGCGGCCGACCTCGGCCGCCAGCCACATCGCCTTCTTGGGCACGCAGCCTGCATTGACGCAGGTCCCGCCCAGTGCCGCGGGTTCGAGCAGCGCCACCCTGGCGCCGTGCGCGGCGGCGCGGAAGGCACCGGCCAGGCCGCCGGAGCCGCCGCCGATCACGATCAGGTCGAAATCCTGGGACATGCATTCCTCCATCGGGCCGGTCACGCTGCCACAGGGGTGCTCAGCCCGCCAGCCGTGCCGGGTCGAAGGGCCCCGGATCCATTGCCGGCACCCGCCCGGCCATCAGGTCGGCAACCAGCTGCCCGGTTCCAGCACTCATCCCCACGCCCATCATCCCGTGGCCGGTGGCCAGCCAGCTGTGCCGATGGCCCGGCAACCGCCCGATGATCGGCACGTCGTCGCAGCTCATCGGGCGCCAGCCGCACCAGCGCTCGCGCACCACCGGCCCGACCGGTTCGCGCAGGCTGGCCCGCGCGGCACGCTCCAGCGCCGCCAGGCGCCGCGGGTGCAGGCGGCTGTCGAAGCCGGAGAACTCCATCGTGCTGCCCAGCCGGAAACCGCTTGGCCAACTGGTGACGCACACCGACCAGTCGCGCAGTACCAGCGGCCGCCGCGGGACCAGTGCCGGCGGGTCATAGGTGATCGAGTAGCCCTTGCCAGGCTGCATCGCCCGGCCCAGCCATCGGGCGTCGAGTGCCTGCGCAAGCCGCGGCGACCAGGCCCCGGCGGCAATCACCACCTCGCCGGCCTCCAACGTGCCGTGCGCGGTCTGCAACGCCACTCCAGCACCCCGCTCATCGAGCCGCTGCAGCGGGCGATCCTCATCGATCACGCCGCCATGCGCGCGGACCACCCGGGCCAACTCGTCCACGTAACGGTCCGGGCGCAACACCGCATCGCCGCGGAAGCGGATCGCCCCGGCGGTACCCGGCAGGACGGCCGGCTCCATCGCGTCGTATGCGGGCCCTTCGATGACCTCGACCTCCACCCCGAGCTCGCGCAACAGATCCAGTTCGCGCTGGCCGCGCTCGAACGCGGCCAGGCTGCGGAACACGTAATCCTCGCCGGAGGCGGCAAACTCGCAGGCCAGCCCGTAGGCCCGGATCCACTCGGCAAGGCGCTCGCGGGAGTCATTGAGCAGCAGGGACTTGGCCCGGGCGCTGGCTTCCCAGTCCTGCAGGTTGCAACGCCCGGCGAATCGCCACAGCCAGCGCCACAGCCCGGCGTCGACACGGGGCCGGATGTACAGCGGGGCATCCGGGCGCAGGATCATCCGCAGGGCTTCACCCACCCTGCCGGGCGCCGCGAGCGGCGGCGCGTGGCTGGGCGTGATGGTCCCGCAGTTGCCATGCGAGCTGCCGCTGCCGATCGTCCGGGCCTCGATCACCCGGACGCTGCGCCCGTCCGCGAGCAGCGCCAGCGCGGTCGCCAGCCCGACCACGCCGGCCCCCACCACCACCACGTCGCTGCGCTGCTCCATGCGCGCGAGTCTACGCAGGGGTGCGTCGAAGCGGCGGCACGCGCCAATAGATGAAGGCGCGCCACAGCCATTCCACCGGCCCCTGCCGGAACCGTTGCAGCCACCAGCGGCTTGCGAGCAGTTGCAGCGCGAAGAACACCAGCACGCCGAGCACCTGCGCCGCCCGGCCGACCTCGCCCCACATGCCGAGCCCATGGCCATAGAAGATCCAGGTGCCGACCAGTGACTGCAGCAGGTAGTTGCTCAGCGCCATCCGGCCGGCCGGTGCCAGGACGGAACACAGCGATCCCGCCCGCGAGGCGAGCAGGAGTCCCGCCGCCACGTAGGCCAGCGCCATCGGCAGGCCGCCCGCCATGTGCAAGGTGCCGGCAATGATTGCCCGCCCGACCGAGCCCGCCCGGCCCGGCGCCGGATCGACGGCCACGCTCGCCAGTGTCAGCAGCAGGCCCGCCATCGCGCCCCACGCCACCAGGCGCTGCAGCGTGCGACGGTGCCTGCCCGGCTCGGCGACCATTCCGGCGCGGACCATCCAGCCGCCCAACAGGAAGGTGCCCAGCAAGGCCGGCAGCAACGCCAGCTGGCTGCCCGCCGTCTCCCGCCAGTAATGGATGCGCAGCGTGGTCGCCTCCCACCAGGTGCCCGCGCCGTACGCCGCGATTTCCCGCGCCCGCATCCGGGCCAGCTCGCCCAGGACCGCATCGGCGCCAGCATCCGCCCCGCCGCCCCCGAACAGGAACATCGCGCCGCTGGCAAGCATCAGCGTGCAGAACACCCCCCACAGCAGGAGGCCGCACGGAAGCATGTTCTCCGTGCGGGTGTCGCGGAAGAAGAGAAGCAGGCCCAGCGCAGCGAACGCATAGGACACCAGGATGTCCCCGGCCCAGACCAGCCAGGCATGCGCCAGCCCGATCGCCAGCAGGCCGGCGATGCGCCGCAGGTAGACCGGCACGAACGGCACGCCGGCCGCCCGTGCCCGGTCCAGCATGAGCACGAACCCCATGCCGAACAGCAGCGAGAACAGGGTCCAGAACTTGGCCTGGACCAGCAGGTAGACGAACCCGTCGGCCGCGGCGTCAAGCACGCCCTGGCCGGGTTGCACCCCGCCGCCGAGTTCCGACAGCGGCGCGGTGAAGTACTCCACGTTCATCAGCGCGATGCCCAGCAGGGCGAACCCGCGCAGCGCGTCGAGATGGTCGAGGCGACCACCCGGGGCGGTCGCGCCCGTCGCAGCCGGCATGTGCACTCCCCCTTCCCCTCCGGGGGCGGGACCATGCACGCCGGCGCCGCTCAAGTGCCCGTGCTCAGTGCTCGTGGCCGCCTTCGCCATGCACGTGGCCGTGCTCGATCTCCTCCGCGCTGGCCTCGCGGACCTCGACCACCTCGATCTCGAAGCTCAGGTCCTTGCCGGCCATCGGATGGTTGAGGTCGACGTCGACGACGCTCATCCCGACTTTCTGGATGGTGACCGCGCGCGGGCCGAAGTTGGTCGGCAGCACCGCCTGCATGCCCGGGACCAGCCGGGCGTCCTTGAAGTACTTCTTCGGCACGCGCTGGGTCAGGCCTTCGCGGATCTCGCCGTAGGCCTCGGCGGCCGGCACGTCGGCGGTGAAGCTGTCGCCGGCCTCGCGGCCTTCCATCGCCTTCTCCAGCCCCGGGATGATGTTGCCGTGGCCCACCAGGATCGCCAGCGGACCGCGGTCGCGTGAACTCTCCAGCTGCTCGCCGCCCTGCTCGGACACGGTGTAGTGGAACTTCACGACGCGGTCTTTCTCGATCTTCATGGCTGGCTCTCTGTGGTGTGTTGCCGTCGCGGACGAAAGCCGCCAAGCTGTCGCACGTGACAAGGGCCGCGCATTATCCCGGCAAGCCGCTTCCCACGCCAGTTCGGCGGCGGGGGAGGACGGGCTTCCTCCTCGCTCCGATGCTCTTCGCCGCGCTTGGCAGCGTCCTGCTGTCCGCCTGCGGCGGCGGCAAGGCCGTGCGCGCCGACGCACCGCCGCCCTCGCAACGGCAATGGGCGACGCAGGCGCCGGCCGACCCGGCCTCGGTCAATTCGGTCCTCATGCGGGCCATCAGCCTGGTCGGCACGCCCTACCGCTACGGCGGCAACACGCCCGAAACCGGCTTCGATTGCAGCGGCCTGATCAACTACGTCTATCGCGACATGCTGGACTTGGCGTTGCCGCGCACCACCCGCGAGCTGGCCACGATACAAGGCCCCCGGATCAAGCCCGAGCGCCTCACACCGGGGGACCTGGTGTTCTTCGGCAGCGGCGGCTCGGTCACCCATGCCGGGATCTACGTCGGCGAGGGCCGCTTCGTGCACGCGCCCAGCAGTGGCGGCACCGTGCGGCTCGACCATCTGGACGGCCACTACTGGCGCGACCACTACAGTGGCGCCCGCCGGGTGCTTTGAGCTGGCTGAGCGGGCCCGGAACCTGAGACCTTGATCTTGCTGAAGCTGCGACGCAGCTCTCACGCGTTAACGCCGATTTAACACCATCTGAACTTGCCGACGCCCATTCACCGGCATCATCGCCCGGTGATTTTTTCGTGATGGCCAAGTGATGGCGTTGAAGTACACCGCAGACTCCCTGTCCTCCCCTCGCGCCCGATCCGGGCGCGGCGTCCGTCTGGCGCTCGCCGCGGCCGTCCTGCTGGCGCTGCCGACGGCACCGGCCCTGGCCCAGCAAAGCGTACAGACGGGAAGCTCGGCGGCTGCGGATGCACCGGTGATGTTCTCCGGCTCCGGCAGCCTGCCCGACAACGCACTGGCGCTGGCGGCCGACATCAACCGCCTGCTGGCCAACGGCAAGGCCGCGGCCGCTTCGCAGGACTACAAGCCCACCGACAGCCGGATCCGCACCGTGCTCAACAGCGCACTGACCCTGCTGGGCACGCCCTACCGCTGGGGTGGCACCAGCCCCGAGAGCGGCTTCGACTGCAGCGGCCTGGTCAGCTACGTGTTCCGCAATGCGATCGGCCTGGAGCTGCCGCGGGTGTCGCAGGACCAGGCCAAGCAGGGCGAGCTCGTGGCCGACAAGGCCGAGCTCGAGGAAGGCGATCTGGTCGTCTTCGGCAGGCGTGGCCGGGTCGACCACGTCGGCATCTACGTCGGCGAGGGCCGCTTCGTCCATGCCCCGAGCAGCGGCAAGGACGTGATGGTCTCGAGCCTGGAGACCGGGTACTGGAGCGGCAAGTACATGGAAGGCCGGCGCATCGCCGGAATCTGAGGTATACCGGCAGCCCCTCCCACCTGCGGGTCTGCCCATGCGGAACCTTGCCTCCACCGCCCTGCTCGCGCTCACCGCCCTGGCGGTTCCCTTGACCGCCACCTCTGCCTCGCCGGTCCTGCCGCAGGGTCGTGGTTATGAAACACCCGAGCCGTGGCGGCGGCCGGTGCGACCGTTCCGGATCGCCGAGCGGACCTGGTACATCGGAACCGAAGGCCTCGCAGCGCTGCTGGTGAAGACCCCGGCCGGCGCCGTGGTCGTCGACGGCGGGCTGCCGCAGGCAGCGGACATGCTGCTGGACAACCTGGCGACGCTCGGCGTGGCGCCGGAGCAGGTGCGCTATATCGTCCACAGCCACGCCCATGGTGACCACGCCGGGGCGCTGGCAGCGCTCAAGCATGCGACCGGCGCCACCCTCGTCAGCAACGCGGAATCCGCGGCCCTGCTTGCCCGCGGGGGCAGCGACGACATCCACTACGGCGACGGCATCCTGTTCCCTGCCGCGCAGGCCGACCGACTGGTGCAGGACGGCGAGGCGCTCGAGCTCGGCGGGACCACCTTCACCGTCCGCTTCACGCCGGCACACACACCCGGGTCGATGAGCTGGACCTGGAACGACCGGCGCGACGGGACCCCGGTGCACATTGCCTACGCGGACAGCCTGAGCGCCCCGGACTACCGCCTGCTCGACAATCCGCGTTACCCCCGGATCGTGGAGGACTACCGGCGTGGGTTCGCGGCGGTCAGGTCCCTGCCGTGCGATCTGCTGATCGCGCCGCATCCGGGCGGCGTGGGCTGGAATCCGGCCGACAGCGATGCCCCGCATCCGTCACCGACTTCCTGCGACGAGTACGCCGACCAGGCCGAACAGGCACTGGAGCGCCAGCTTGCCGGACAGCGTGGGCGCCCGTGATGCCGTACACCCCGATCGTCGCCACGCTGGGCTACGTCCTGTCGCCCGACCGCGGCCAGGTACTGATGATCCACCGCAACGCCCGCCCTGGTGACCACCACCTGGGCAAGTACAACGGGCTGGGCGGCAAGATCGAACGGGACGAGGACGTGGTGTCCGGCATGCGCCGCGAGATCCGCGAGGAAGCGGGAATCGAGTGCGGCGGGATGGCACTGCGCGGCACGATCAGCTGGCCGGGCTTCGGCAAGCACGGCGAGGACTGGCTCGGCTTCATCTTCCTGGTCACGCGCTACAGCGGGACGCCGCTGGAGCGCAACCACGAGGGCACCCTGGAGTGGGTCCCCGTGGCGAAGCTGCACGAGCTGCCGATGTGGGAAGGCGACCGCCACTTCCTGCCGCTGGTCTTCGACGACGATCCCCGGGCCTTCCACGGGGTCATGCCGTACGAGGACGGGCGGATGCAGTCCTGGCGCTACTCGCGAGCCTGAGCTCGCGCCGGGTGCGGCAATACCGCTGGAACCGGGCGCGCGCATAATGGGCGGCTCACCCGAGACAAGAGTCCTGCCGATGCCCACGCAGTCCCTGGTCCGCTGCGCGCTCGCCGCCGCCCTCACCCTTTCCGTCGCCGCCTGCGCAAGCACATCCTCCGGCCCTGCTGCCGCATCGCCGGCCGTAGCCCTGCCGCTCGTGGAGGTGCCGGACATCCGCCACCCCGATGGCGAGTCCGCCAGCTGGTGGTTCCGGGATGGAGCGGCCCAGGCCGCCGCACGCGGCGCCATGGAAGGCCGGGCCCGCAACGTCATCCTGTTCGTCGGCGATGGCATGAGCCTGGCGACCGTGGCAGCCGCGCGCATCCACCAGGGGCAGCTGCGCGGGGCGCCCGGCGAGGAGAACCGGCTGTCCTGGGAGCATTTCCCGGCGACCGCGCTGAGCAAGACCTACAACACCGACCAGCAGACCCCCGACTCGGCCGGCACGATGTCCGCCATGGCCACTGGCGCCAAGACCCGCGCCGGGATGATCAGCGTCGCCCAATCCATGCATTTCGGCGACTGCACCGGGCTGGAGGAGGGGCGCTTGCTGACCTTGTGGGAGCTGGCGGCGGAGGCCGGCATGGCGACCGGGGTGGTCACCACCACCCGCCTTACCCATGCGACCCCGGCCTCGACCCTGGCCCACTCGCCCAGCCGCAACTGGGAAAACGACACCCAGGTCCCTGAGCAGGCCAGGGCCGCCGGCTGCACCGACATTGCACGGCAGATGATCGAGAACCCTTATGGCACCGGGCCACGGGTGATGCTGGGTGGCGGACGGGCGCACTTCATGACCAACGCGCAGGCCGACCCGGAATACCCGGAGCGCCGCGGCCAGCGAGCCGACGGACTGGACCTGGTGGCGCTGTGGCAGCAACGCCATCCGCAGGGCGCGTACGTCTGGAACGCAGGGCAGCTTGCCAGCGCACCGCCCGATGCACCGCTACTGGGCCTGTTCGAGCCCGGGCACATGCAGTACGAGCATGACCGAGCGAACGACGGCGCGGGCGAGCCAAGCCTGGCGGAAATGACCCGTGCCGCGATCACCCGTCTGGAAGGCAGCCCGGACGGGTTCGTGCTGCTGGTCGAAGGCGGCCGCATCGATCATGCGCACCATGCGGGCAATGCCTACCGCGCACTGACCGACACCGTGGCACTGAGCGACGCGGTGCAGGTGGCGCACGACATGACCTCGCGCGACGACACGCTGATCCTGGTCACCGCCGACCACGCCCACACCATGGGCTTCGTGGGTTACCCGGGACGCGGCAATCCGATCCTGGGCAAGGTCGCCAAGGCCGACCGGCACGGCAGGGTCGAGCAGGCCACCGACCGCGACGGCCTGCCCTACACCACCCTCGTGTACGCCAATGGGCCGGGCTACGCCGGCGACCACGGGCGCCCGGACCTGTCGCAGGTCGACACCACCGGCCCGGACTACCTGCAGGAAGCGACCGTCCCGCTGGGGAGCGAGACCCACGGGGGCGATGACGTGGGGATCTGGGCCACCGGCCCCGGCAGCCACGCGGTACGTGGCAGCGTGGAACAGAACGCGATCTTCCACTTCATGCTGCAATCCACTCCGCACCTGCGCGAGGCCTTCTGCGCACGCGGTGGATGCACCGCCGACGGGGTGCCGGTGGAGCTGCCGGCGCCCTGACCGCGGCGGCGCGCGCGGTCAGAAGGGCTTGGCCAGCACCAGCCAGACGATTGCCACCAGCGCGAGCACCGGCAGCTCGTTGTACCAGCGCAGGGCCTTCGCCGATGGCAGGGCCTTGCCGGCCGCACCGGCCTTCAACCAGCGTCCGGTGACGATGTGGAACGCGAACAGGAGCGCCACCAGCAGCAGCTTGGCGTGCAGCCAGCCGCCGGCGATCCCGAAGTGCATCCACAGTGCAAGGCCCAGCAACAGCGAGAGGCCGAACATGACGTGGCCGAACCGGTAGAGTCGGCGCCCCATCAGGACGAGCCGGTCGCGGACGGCCGGCGCCTCTCCCGCCTCCGCCAGGTTGACCAGGATGCGGGGCAGGTAGAACACCGACGCCATGAAGGCGATCACGAACACCAGGTGGAAGGTCTTGGTCCAGACGTAAGCCATGGAATCCCCGGAATGGAAAGCGGACGCACCGCGTAGGATCGCATGATGGCCAAGCAATACGACCGCGAGTACTTCGAGCGCTGGTACCGCGACCCCGCGATAGGCGGCCCGGCCCGCCTCGCACGCAAGGTCGCGCTGGCGGTGTCGACCGCCGAGTACTACCTGGAACGGCCGCTGCGCACCGTGCTCGACATCGGCTGCGGCGAGGGGGCCTGGCGGTCACCGCTGCTGAAGCTGCGACCGAAAGCGCAGTACCTGGGCTTCGATTCGAGCACGTATGCGATCGAGCGTTTCGGGGCGCGGCGCAACCTGCACTACGCCCGCTTCGCCGACTTCGAACACCTGCGTCCCTGCCCGCCGGTCGACCTGCTGGTGTGCAGCGACGTACTGCATTACCTGCCCTTGCGGGAACTGGACCGTGGCCTTCCGGCCCTGGCGGAACTGTGCGGCGGGGTGGCGTTCCTGGAAACATTCACCCGTGCCGACGGTATCGATGGCGACACCGCGGGTTTCCAGGCCCGGCCGGCACGCTTCTACCGCGAGCGGTTCGCGGCGCTGGGGCTGCAACCGCTTGGATCCCACCTGTGGCTGTCACCGGCCTTCGCCGACGCAACCGCTGCGCTCGAGGTTCCGTAGCGTGACACCCGGGCCGGTTTGCCGGAACAAAGGCCACCGGCCAGAATCGGCACACCCTCCCCAGGAGCGCGCCATGTCGACCCGCCTGCCCTTGCTGCTGCCGCTGGCCTGTTCCCTGGCGCTTGCCAGCTTCGCTGCTTCCGGCCACGCGCAGGAGGACGTCGACAACGCGCCCGCGCCGAGCGTCCAGGAGCTCCTCGACGCCTCGCCGCCCTCCGACTGGCGCACGCCCGATCCGGAGCACACGCTGTACATGGAGCTCGAGGGTGGCCGAGTGGTCATCGAGCTGGCACCGGAGTTCGCCCCCGCCCACGTCGCCAACATCCGCACCCTGGCGCGCGAGGGGTTCTGGGACGGCCTGGCGATCTACCGGGCGCAGGACAACTTCGTGGTGCAGTTCGGCGACCCCTCGGAAGACGAGGACAAGCGCAAGCCGCTGGGCAGCGCGCGCACCGCGCTGCCGGCCGAGTTCGAGCGCACGGGCGATGGCCTGGGGTTCACCGCCCTGCCCGACCCCGATGGCTGGTCACACCAGGCCGGATTCGTCGATGGATTCCCCGCCGCGCGCGCGGCCGACGGCACGACCTGGCTCGTGCACTGTTACGGCATGGTGGGCGCGGGTCGTGGCATGGAGCCCGATTCCAGCACCGGGGCGGAACTGTACGTGGTGATCGGCCAGGCCCCGCGCCAGCTGGACCGCAACATCACCGTCGTCGGCCGGGTCATCGACGGCATCGGGCTGCTCTCGGCGATTCCACGCGGGCCGGAGCCGATGGGTGTCTACGAGGATGCCGGCCGCCACGTCCCGATCCACTCGGTGCGCCTGGCCAGCGACCTCCCGCCCGGTGCGCGCAGCGACATCGAGTTGCTCCGTACCGACAGCCGGACCTTCGCCGCGGTGACCGAAGCGCGCCGCAACCGGCGCGACGACTGGTATCACGTACCCGCGGGGCACATCGACCTGTGCAACGTGCCATTGCCTGGCAGGAAAGCGAACCGGTAACGCTCCGGACGCCCGGGCCTTCGACCGCCACGGAGTGATGATCCATCACGCCGCCTTGGCTGGCCGCTGCCTAGCCTGCAGGCCCGTTCCACAGACCTCCAGGCCATGCCGCAGCTCCGTATCCGCATCACCGGCAGCGACGACAGCGCACGCGCGATCATCAACCTGCTGACCAGCATCGAAGGCATTGAACACGTCGAGGAGATCGCCGACACGATGCCGCACATGGACGATCCCGACTCCAGTTCCGCCGGGCTGTCGGACGATGAAGGCCCGGGGATGACGCTGGTCGAGATCGACGCCGGCAACAATGCAACCGCCACCAAGGTGCGTGACGCGGCGGAGGCACTCGCACGCGACCTCGACGTGGTCGTCGAGTTCGAGAACATGGACTACGAATAGGCCGCGGCGGCCGGCGTTCAGCGGCGCTGCGCCATGGCCACGCTACCGAGGATCAGCGCGCAGGCCAGCCCCATTGCGAACGTCAGCGGCTCGTCCAGCAGCCACCATGCCCAGCCGACGGCGAACAGCGGCACCAGGTAGGTCACGGTGACCGCGCGGCTTGGCCCGACCCGTTGCACCAGCCGGTAGTACATGGCGTACGAAAGCCCGGTGCACAGCACCCCCAGCACGATCGCCGAGCCCCACGCCGACGCGGAAACCCCGGTGGCCGGCCAATGGGCGATGGCGAACGGGAGCATCAACAGCGCCGACGTCCCCAGCGTCGCGGCCGCGACCGCGGCCTGGGGCAGCCCGGCAAGGTAGCGCCGCAGCAGGTGCACGCCGACGCCGTACATCAGTGCCGCGGTGCACCCGGCCAGGACCGCCAGGCCGACCCGGTCGCCGGCAGTCTTGCCGCTGGCCAGCACGACCACTCCGGAAAAGCCCACCAGCAGCGCGACCGACCGTCGCCACCCGATCCGTTCGCCGAAGAACAGGAAGCCGAGCAATGCGGTGAACAGGACGGCCATGGCGTTGGTGATTGCACTGATCCCGGCCGGGGCGTTCTGCGCCGCCCAGGCGAACAGCGCGAACGGCGCCGCCGAGTTGATGGCGCCGATCAGCGCCAGGCGAGGCCACAGGTGCCCGGGGATCGCACGCCATTGCCGCACCAGGAACGGCATCAGGACCAGGGCACCGAAGGCGAGTCGCAGTTCCGCCAGCGCTGCGGTCCCGAACTCGGGCGCGGCAACGCGCTGGAACATGAAGGAAATGCCCCAGATCGCGCCAAGCGCGGTGATCTCCAGTGGCGTCATCCAGTCGGCCACGGTCCGGCCGGGAGACCCGGGCTGCAGGGACTCGACGGATGGGGAGGACTGGCTCACGCGGGCACCTGGGGCACGGCGCCCCATTGTCGCCTGCATCGCCGCCCGCGGCACTGTCTTTTTCCGCCGCGACGCGGAGAATCCCCGCATGGCGACCGATCCCGTACGCAGGGCCTACCTGCAGATCCATTTCTGTGTCCTGGCCTGGGGCTTCACCGCGGTACTGGGCAAGATGATCAGCCTGCCCGCCCTGCCGCTGGTCTGGTGGCGGATGCTGATCGTGGTCGCCGCGCTGGCACTCGTGCCCAGGGTGTGGCGCGGCTTGCGGACCATCGCGCCACGGCAGCGCTGGGCCTATGCCGGCATCGGGGTGCTGGTCGCGCTGCATTGGCTGACCTTCTACGGGGCGATCAAGCTGTCCAACGCGTCCGTCGGTGCGACCTGCATCGCACTGGCCACCGTGTTCACGGCGATGGTCGAGCCGTGGCTGGCCGGCTCCCGGTTCCGCCGCGGCGACTTCCTGCTGGGCGTGGCCGTCGTGCCCGGCGTCGTGCTCGTGGTCGGTGGCGTGCCGGATGACATGCACGTCGGGGTTGCCGTAGGCGCGCTGTCGGCGTTCCTGGTCGCACTGTTCAACTCGCTCAACAAGCGCATGGTCGCCCACGGCGAGCCGTTGGCGGTCACCGCGCTGGAACTGGGTGCCGGCGCCGCGGCGCTCACCCTGCTCGCGCCGGTGATGCCGGTGCTGTTCCCGGCGTTCGCCGGCGAGCTCTTCGTGCTGCCTGGGCCCCGCGATGCCGCGCTGTTGCTGGTCCTGGCCCTGGGTTGCACCCTGCTGCCGTTTGCGCTCGGGCTGGCCGCGCTGCGCCACCTGAGTGCCTTCGCCACCCAGCTTGCGGTGAACCTCGAGCCGGTCTACGCAATCATCCTGGCGATGCTGCTGCTGGGCGAACAGCACGAACTGTCCGGCCAGTTCTACCTTGGGGTGGCCATCGTGCTGGCGGCGGTGTTCGTCTATCCGCTGCTGCGCCGGCGGCCACGTCCCGCCCATGCCGAAGCCATGGCCGCGATCGAGGCGCCGAAGGTGGTCGAATGACAATGCCGCCGCGTGCCGCGATCGGTATCCTTGCCACTCCCTGACCACGGAGCACCGGGATGAACCCTGCACTCCAGCAAGACCTGGCGCGGCTCTTCCTGCGCGTCACCCTCGGCGTGCTGATCCTCCTGCATGGGCTGGCCAAGCTCAACGGCGGGCTGTCGGGCATCCCCGGCATGGTCGCGGGTGCCGGACTGCCGGGTTGGCTGGGCTACGCCGTCCTCATTGGCGAGGTGCTCGCGCCGCTGCTGCTGATCGCCGGTTTCCACGCCCGCATCGGAGGCGTCCTGGTGGCCATCAACATGCTGGTCGCGGTGTACCTGGCGCACATGGGCCAGCTGGGCAGCTTCAACCGGGGCGGCGGCTGGGCACTCGAGTTGCAGGCCATGTTCTTCGTCGCAGCGGTGGTGGTGGCCCTGACCGGGCCCGGCCGCTTCAGCGTCAACGGCCGCTGAGCATGGAACGCATCGACTTCGGACTGGAGCCCGGGCACGACTTCGTTGAACTCAACCAGTTGCTGAAGCTGGTGGGGGTATGCGAGAGCGGCGGCGCGGGAAAGGCGCTGGTATCGCGCGGGCAGGTGCGCGTCGACGACGTGGTCGAGACGCGGCGCACCTGCAAGGTCCGCGCGGGGCAGCGGGTGCGCGTGGGCGGCCTGGAGATCGAAGTCCTGGCTGCTCCCTGAAAATGCGCACGAGAGCCGCGCCGGGGGGACGCGACCCTCGTGCCGCCGCTTGCCTGCTCAGCGGTTCGGGTTTCCGGGAGTCGAGCCGCCCTGTGGAGAGCCGGAGCCGCCTTGCGTCGTACCACCCTGGCCGGAACTTCCGGTGGTGGCCTGGCCGGGGCTGGAGCCCGGGCCGCCACCTGCTGCCGCGCCCCCGCCCGTACCTGTACTGACGTGGCTGCCGGCGCCGGAGCTGCCACCCTGGCTGCCGGCCGCGCGGGACGTCGGCGTGCTGGGGGACCCGGTCTGGCTGCCTCCGCTCGCACCCGTGTGCCGCGAACTGCCCGTGCCGCCCTGGCTTGGGCTGCCACCGTGCTGCGACCGCACGCGGATGTTGTTCTCCACGTGGCGCACACCACTGCAACTGTCGGCAAGGTCTTCGGCGCGGTGCTTCATCCAGCGGTGCTCGACGGTGCCCTGCAGCGTGACCTCCCCACCGCTGACCCGCACCTCGATGTCACTGGCATCGATGTCCGGGTCATGGGTCAGCCGCTCGCACAGGTCTTCGTTGATCCGTGCATCCGGACGGGTGTAGTTCCGCGGCCCCATCCCGCTGTAACGCCCGGTCCCATAGCGGCGGCTTGAATGACCGCTGCGGAACTGGGTATCGGCCGGGCTCACGAAACTGGGCTCGTCGTAGTCGCCGGCATAGCTGTACTGCTCGGGATCCCCGTAGCTGGAACTGGTGCCGTAACCCGTGCCGGGACGGCGGCCGGTATCGCGGGAAGAGTAGTCCTGCGAGTAGCTGCCGCTACCCGTACCGTAGCCACCACGACTCCACTGCGACTGCCCGCGCGCCTGTCCGCCTTGCTGGTCGAGCCAGCTGGTACGCTCCCGGCCCTGCTGCCCACGCTCACCGAAACGGTTGTCCCCGGTCTGCCCGTATTCGCGGTAGCTCCCGCCATACGAGCCATACTCCGCATGCAGGCCCTCTTCCCCGTAGGCCTGCCCACGACCGTAATCCTGCGAGGCGTAGTAGTCGGGCCGATGGGTGTGGGGCTGATCGTTACGCCCGTGGGGCTGCCCCTGCCAGGGCGCGTTGCGCTCTGCCTGGTAGGCCCGCGGGCCCGGACCACCCTGACCGGATTGCTGTCCGCGGTTGCGGTCGCTCATGTCGTTCCTCCAGTCGCTCAGCCAATCGCGCCCGACCCGCATGGCCCGCGCACCCAGCGCGAGCATGTCCTGGGCAACGGCCTTGAGTTCGTCTCCGACATCGTTGTGCTGGTTCCGCATGGATTGCCTCCGTAGCGTGTCTGGCTGCGCCCCGGCGGGGCGCGTGTCCGGCCCGTGGGGCCGGGTCGGGGGAGAGGGGCGTACGCCAATGCGGCCGCTCAGCGCCCGGGGCGACGGGGCGAGTCGGCACCGTCCGTCCCGGCATCGCGCTGCTCGCCGCCGTGGAAACGGCCGCGGCCTTCGTGTTCGGGGTCGGTGTTCCGATCGCCGGTCCCGTGGGGGTACTCACGCGGGGTCCGGTCCGGTTCCCGCGGGCTTGGCCGGCCGGCGTCGGGGCGTTGGGGTTCGTTCATCGTGCCCTCCGTTGTCGAGGACACCAGACTGCGGCAGGCCGCATTAAATCGGCGTGGTGGGCGCAGCCCTCCTCAGGACCGCTCGCCCTCGCCCTTTCCTGCGCCCGCCACCAGCGGCGGGTCGTATTCGGAAAGCGGGCTCTCGGCAGGGCAGTCCTGGTCGGGAAAGCCGAACCGCTTGCGCAGGGTGTTGCCGCACTCTCCCATCGCCCCCAATTCGCTCTCCTCCATGCGGCATTCGCGGTCGAAGGCGCGGAAGAAAGCGTCCTTGCGGCGGACGAAGGACTCGCCGCACTTGCGTGCCAGGCGGATCCGCTGAAGGTCGTCGGCCACCGCGTTCTGCCCCGACAATCCGAAGAAGTCGAGCTCCTGCTCGCTGAGCATCCGCAGCTCGCGATTGGGTACCGTCATCATCAGGTCGGCGACGGCGTAGGCCACGCCATTGCGCTGCAGGTACTCGCGGACTTGGCCATGGACCTCCTGCAGCTCCTGCTGCAGCTCGGAGCGGGACCGCGCAGTGGACCCGATGCGGATCATGCGGTGGATGCCGACATCGCCGGCGATCATCCGCATGTCCCCGGCCGCCAGCACCAGCACGCAGGAGCTGTGGCACACCGATCCCTCGCGCACCCAGAGCGTCCAGCCCGAATCACCGATGATGTCGCCGGCGCGGATCGCCTCCTCGATCTGCCCGCCACTGGAGTCCAGGTCCAGGATCCTCCGCTCCAGCCCGAGGGTGTCGGCCAGTTCGACCGCCCGCTCCACCAGCGCGGTGAAATCCGCCGCCACCTTGCCGTGGTAACGCAGCCGCAACACGCCGGTCTCGGTGCACGGCGCCATCGCCCGGCGCATCGCGGAATAGCCGAGGTTCGCCACCGGCACGCCATCGCCCAGCTCGCCGTACTCGGGGATGCAGCTGACGGTGGCATCGCCGCTGGTCAGCTCCAGCGGACGCCAGTCCACGGCCCGGTCCAGCGGCGCGCCGCGCGGGGTTTCGAGTTCTGGCGCGGCCGCGTCGGATACCGCTCCGCCGGGGGCTTCCTCCAATGCCCGCGGCGCCGAGTCGGCCTGGGTGCCACCGGTCGCCGCCGCCGGAGCGGCGGGTTGCCCGGGTTGCCCCTGCCCGCACGCGGCGAGGGCCAGGGCGGCGGCTGCGGCGAAGGCGTGGCGGCGGAAACGTGTCATGGGCGACGCGTGGACGGAGGAGGCTCCAGTCTATGTGCAGCAAGGCGCTGCGGCGCAACCCGAGTTAAACGGGAACGTCAGCCGGGATTCGCCGCGCGGCCGTGCCATTCGTCTTCGAGCTGCCGCGGCCGGCAGGAGCTCCACGCCCCCCAGGTCAGCGCGACCAGGCACCCTGCCAGGAACGCCACCGGCAGGTCCCAGCCACCGGTGGCGTCGCGCAGCCAGCCCACCACCAGCGGGCCCGCGCAAGCAAGCAGGTAGCCGACCGCGTGCATGAACCCGGACAGGCTGGCCGAGCCGGCGGGGGTTCGCGTACGCATGTTGATCAGGGTGAGCGACAGCGGAAAGGACCCGCCTGCGAGCCCCAGCAGGACCGCCCATAGCACCGGCGCCGCGGCCGGCGCCCACAACAGTCCGGCGAAGCCTGCGGCGTAGCAGGCCAGCATCGGCGGGAGCAGCCTGAACGGCTGGCGTAGCCGTGCCGCCAATACCGGCACCGCGAGCGAGGTCACCAGCCCCGCCATCGAGTAGACCCCGAGCATTGCACCGGCCGCGGCCGGGCCGAGCCCGGCGTCGGTCATCCAGCGCGGGATCCAGGTGAACAGGGCATAGGTCACCAGCGAGGTCATCCCCAGCAGTGCGACCATCGACCAGGCCAGCGGCGCGCGCCACACCCGGGCGCCCGCTGGCGGCCGGACGCGCGGCAGCAGCACGGTGCTGTCCGGCCCGCGAGCGGCGACATCGCGCCGCCGGTTTACCCAACGCCATGGCAGTGCCGCCAACACGGCGGGGACGACCCAGGCCGCCAGCGACACTCGCCACCCCATCGCCATCGCCAGCGGTACGGCCACGAAGGCCGGCGCCATCGTCCCGAGTTGCATCGACGTGATGTAGACCGAGCTCACCGTGCCCACCCGGTCGAAGAAGTAGCGTTTGACCAAGGGCGGAAGCACGACGTTGCCGATCCCCATCCCGGCCAGCGCGACCGCCGAGGCGAGCATCAGGCCGCCGGTCCCGTCCACCAGGCCCCGTACTAGGAGCCCCATGGCCGCCAGGCCCATCGCCAGCACCACGGTGCGCTCCAGCCCGAGGCGGTGCACCAGCGGCGGAGTGGCGATGCCCAGCAAGGCGAAGGCGGCGGTCGGCAACATGCCGAGCACCGCCCCGGCGGTGGATCCGAAACCGAGGTCGCGGCCCACGAGTTCCAGCAGGGGCGTCAGCGAGGTGATCGCGGTGCGCAGGTTGAACGCGACCAGCGCGACGCCGGCAAGCACCAGCAGCCGGCCGCGCCAGGGAGTGGGGGTGGTCATGGCGGGCCATGCTACCCGTCGCGGCTATCCGAACGCGCCCCCGACGACGTCCGGCTCTGGAACACTGAAGTGCTCCTGCAGGTATTTCTCGCCCTCGTCGCAGAACAGGGTCACCACGGTACGCAGCTCCGGGTGCTGCTCGCGTACCCGCCGGGCGGCGACCAGGTGGGCTCCCGAACTGGGACCGCACAGCAATCCGTAACCACGCGCAAGCCGGCGCATCTCGCTGATCGCTTCGTCATCGGACACCGCCAGGGTGTCGCCGACCAGGCCGGCATGGCGGGCGAAGATGCCCGGCACGAAGCCGTCGGAAATGCCCTCGATGGCATGGGTGTCGACCTCGCCGCACAGGATCGTGCGCGACTCCGAAGGCTCCATCGCGAACAGCCGCACCGCCGGGTTGGCCTCGCGGAAGGCCTGACCGACCCCGATCAGCGTCCCTCCTGTCCCGACTCCCATCACCAGCGCGTCGGGCAGCCTGCCCTCCGGCAGCTGCGACAGGATCTCCGGCCCGAGGACCACCCGGTTCTCTTCCACGTTCCATTCCGACTCGAACTGGCTGGGACAGAAGAAGCCGTCCTGCCGTCCCAGCTCGCGCGCACGCTCGAGGGCCGAATTGACATGGAAGTTGCCGCAGAACTCGACCTGCGCACCGTACGCCCGGGAGATTGCGACCCGCTCGTTGGACAGTCCCTCGGGCATCACCACCCGCATCCGGTAGCCCTTCACCGCCGCCACCATCGACAGTGCGTTGCCGGTGTTGCCACTGGTCGCTTCGACGATCGTGTCCCCCGGCTCGAGCAGGCCTTCCGCCTCGGCCTTCTCGATCATGTAAAGCGCGATGCGCGCCTTGATCGAGCCCGATGGGTTCATGAACTCGCACTTGGCGAAGATCCCGTCGACCTCCAGCAACGGGGTATCGCCGATGGCATCGAGGATGGAGCGCGACACTCTGGGGAATCGGGTCGACATGGCGGGTCTCCTCGGAATGGACGCACCGGTTGCTTCCGGCCCCGGCAACGGCCAGTGATACGCCTGCCGGCGTCAAGAAGCAGCGTGCCCGGGGAAAGGATGGCCTGGCCGGATGGAACGCACCTTGATGCAGGTCAGCTGGCGATGCCCCGCGCTTGATATCGCAGCCGACACCCCCACTGTCGGGGCCTGCCCTGCAATGCACGGGCGCCCACGTGACACGGAACCGATCGCCATGACCGCACCTGCCGAAACCCGACAGTTCGAAGCCGAGGTCGCCCAGGTCCTGCACCTGGTCACCCACTCGCTGTACTCGCACAAGGAAATCTTCCTGCGCGAGTTGATCTCCAACGCCTCCGATGCCTGCGACAAGCTGCGCTTCGAGGGCCTGGCCAATCCGGACCTGATGGCCGGCGACGGCGAGCTGCAGATCGACGTCAGCGTGGACGAGAAGGCGCGCACGATCACCATCGCCGACAACGGCATCGGCATGTCGCGCCAGGAGGTGATCGAGAACATCGGGACCATCGCCAGTTCCGGCACGCGCCGCTTCCTGGCCGCGATGGCCAGCGAGCAGAAGGCGGACGCGCGCCTGATCGGCCAGTTCGGCGTCGGCTTCTACTCCGCCTTCGTGGTCGCCGACCGGGTGACCGTGCTGACCCGGCGCGCCGGGGCGCCTGCCGGCGAGGGCGTGAAGTGGGAAAGCGACGGCAAGGGCGAATACAGCCTGGAGGCGATCGAACGTCCGCAGCGCGGCACCGAGGTGATCCTGCACCTCAAGGAAGACGAGGACGAGTTCCTCTCGGCCTGGAAGTTGCGCGAGCTGGTCCACCGCTACTCCGACCACGTCGCATTCCCGATCCGCATGCCGAAGCAGGCGGAAGGCGACGAGGCGGCCAGCGGCGAGTGGGAGACCATCAACTCCGCCTCCGCCCTGTGGACGCGTTCCAAGTCGGAGATCACCGACGAGGAATACCAGGGCTTCTACAAGTCCCTGGGCCATGACTTCGCCGACCCGCTGGCCTGGAGCCACAACCGGGTCGAAGGCAGCCAGAGCTTCACCACCCTGCTCTACCTTCCGTCCCAGCCGCCGTTCGACGTGATGATGGGCGGGCGCGACGAGCGCAAGGGCCTGAAGCTCTACATCAAGCGCGTGTTCGTGATGGACGCCGCCGAGGAGCTGCTGCCGCACTACCTGCGCTTCGTGCGGGGCGTGGTGGACGCCGACGACCTGCCCTTGAACGTCAGCCGCGAACTGCTGCAGCAGAACCGCCAGCTGGAACGGATCAAGGCCAGCTGCACCAAGCGCGTGCTCGACCTGATCGAGTCGCTGGCGAAGAACGAGCCGGAGAAGTTCGAGACCTTCATCAAGGCCTTCGGCAATACCCTGAAGGAAGGCATCGGCGAGGACACCGCGAACCGCGAGCGCATTGCGAAGCTGCTGCGCTTCGCATCGACCAAGGGGGACGGCGCGGCAAGGTCGGTGTCGCTGGACGACTACATCGGCCGCATGGCCGACGGCCAGGACACCATCTGGTACATCACCGCCGACAGCCACGCCGCGGCTGCGGGCAGCCCGCAGCTGGAGGCGTTCAAGGCGCGCGGAATCGAAGTGCTGCTGCTGTCGGACCGCATCGACGAGTGGATGCTCGGCTACCTGCACGAGTACGACGGAAAGAAGCTGCAGAGCGTGGCGAAGGGCGAACTGCCACTGGACGAGGAGGCGAAGAAGCAGCAGGAAGAGGCCGCGAAGCAGGCCGAGCCGCTGGTCGCAAGGCTGAAGGCGCTGCTCGGCGACAGGGTGGCAGACGTGCGGGTATCCGCACGGCTCACCGATTCGCCCTCGTGCCTGGTGCTGTCGGAGTTCGACATGGCGCCCCACTTCGCCCGCCTGCTGCGCGAGGCCGGGCAGGAGCTTCCGGAAAGCAAGCCGACGCTGGAGGTGAACCCCGGGCATCCGCTGGTCCAGCGCACGCAGTCCGAAACCGACGAAGCGAAGGCCGGCGACATCGCGGCGCTGCTGCTGGAACAGGCGGAGATCGCCGCCGGTGCCCAGCTTTCCGATCCTGCCGCCTTCGTGCAGCGGATGAACCGGGTGCTGCTGGGCTGAGGCCCGCCGCATCGCTCCTCCCGAGGCCCCGCCTGCAATGGCGGGGCTTTTTTCTGCTGTCGAAGGAGTTCCTGCGACGCTTCTACTACCAGCGCGGCGGCGTCGTGCTGCAACAGGTTTCCCCCGCTTTGCGCCGGAAGCGCTGGTGGATGTCGCTGTACCTGTTCCTGCTGTCCGGATTCATCGCCGCGATTGCGATCCCCTTCGCCGCTACCGCAACCAGTTGGCCGCACTGATGGGCGGCATCGAATCCAGATGAAGGAGAACGCCTTGCGTACCAGGACGACCCCTCCCACCTTGTCCGCCCTGCTGCTGTCGCTCGGCTTGCTGGCCGGGGCCGCGGCCCCCGGCGCCACGACGGCGCAGGACATCGAAGGCGTGGAAGCCACGCCGGCCTCCAAGTCCGTGCTTGAAGACGGGCGCGAGCTCACCCGGCTGTTCCTGGAAGGCGACACCGCGGCGGTGCACGCACGATTCAACGAGGACCTCAAGGCCGCCATGGACGCCGCCACCCTGGCTGCATTCCGGGCCCAGGTCGCCGCCGGCATAGGCGAGGAGCAGGAGCTGCTTGCCGAACAGGTGGTTCCGGAACCCGGCCTGCGCGTGTATCTGCGTACGTCGCTATGGACGGGAGTGCCTGCGCCGGTATTGATCAAGTGGGCGCTCGATGCCGAGGAGCGGGTAGCCGCGTTCGCTGTCCAGCAGGCGCCGCGCGCCGCGGCCTCGCCCCACCTGCAGCGTGACACCATCGCCGATCTGCGCCTTCCGTTTGAAGGCGAGTGGTACGTCGGGTGGGGCGGCCGGGACATCGCGCAGAACTACCACGCGGCCGTGCCGGCCCAGCGCTTCGCCTACGACTTCCTGCGGGTAATCGACGGCAACACGCACACCGGTGATGGCACCGAGCTGTCGCAGTACCACTGCTGGGACCAGCCGATCCTCGCCCCGGCCGACGGGGTGGTGGTGGACGTGGTCGACGGCCTGCCCGACCAGCAGATCGGCACCACCAATGCCCACCAGCCGGCGGGCAACCACGTGGTCGTGGACCTTGGCAGCGGGGAATTCGCGGTCCTCGCCCACTTCCGCGAGGGCAGCATCCGCGTCGCGCCGGGGCAGGCGGTCGAAGCGGGCGACGAGCTGGGTCGCTGCGGCAACAGCGGGAACACCAGCGAACCGCACCTGCACTTCCACCTGCAGGACAGTCCGGCATTCGGCCAGGGGCACGGCTTGCCTGCCTTCTTCAACAGCTACGCCGCCGACGGCGAGCCTGTCGAGCGCGGCGAACCGGTCAAGGGCCAGCAGGTCCGCGCCACCCGCTGAGGCGTGCGGGGCGCCTGGCATTCACGCCCGGGGAATGGGCCGGGTGGGACGGTACCCGCGGTCGAGCACGTGGAACACACCATGGAGGACCCCGCCAGCGCCCGCGACCGGATGGTCGAAGTCCAGCTTGCCGGCCGCGGCATCCGCGACCGGCACGTCCTCGAGGCGATGCGCAGCGTGCCACGCGAGGCCTTCCTCGAAGGCGGGATGCGCGAGTTCGCCTACGAGGACAGCCCGCTGCCGATCGGCAGTGGGCAGACCATCTCCCAGCCCTACATCGTCGCGCTCATGATCGAGGCCGCCGGCATCGCGCCCGGTGACCGGGTGCTGGAGGTCGGCGCCGGCTCGGGCTACGCGGCGGCGGTGATGGGCCGGATCGCAGGCCGGGTGCACACCATCGAGCGCCATGCCGCGCTGGCCGACCAGGCCCGCGGCCGTTTCGAACGCCTCGGCTACGACAACATCGAACTGCGGGTGGGCGACGGCAGCCTCGGGTGGCCGGACGCCGCCCCCTTCGACGCCATCCTGGTCGCCGCCGCCGCGCCGGAGGCCCCGCTGGCCCTGCGCGAACAACACGCCATCGGCGGCCGCCTGGTGGTGCCCGTGGGCGATGACGAGCACGGCCAGCGCCTGCGGCGCATCACCCGCACCGGCGAGGACCGCTACGAGCAGGACGACCTGGGCGGGGTCCGCTTCGTGCCCTTGGTCGGCCGCCAGGGATGGCTGGAGGACGGCCGCCAGTCCGCCAGCAACCACGTGCCGGCGCGCCGCCGCAGCGTGCCGGAGCTGGTCGCCGACGCCGCCGAGTCACTGCCGGACATCGAGGACCCGGGCTTCGCCTCGGCCTTCGACCGCTTCGGCAACTGCCGGGTGGTCCTCCTCGGCGAGGCCAGCCACGGCACCTCGGAGTTCTACCGGGCACGCGCCGCGATCACCCGGCGGCTGGTCGAGCGCCACGGCTTCACGATCATCGCGGTGGAAGCCGACTGGCCGGATGCCGCCGCCATCAACCGCCATGTCCGCCACCTGCCACGCCGCGCCGATGCGCGCCCCGTGTTCCAGCGCTTCCCCACCTGGATGTGGCGCAACGTCGAGGTGGCCGAGCTGGCGGTGTGGCTGCGCCGGCACAACGAGGGGCTCGACGGCGCGCGCCAGGCGGGCTTCTACGGCCTGGACATGTACAGCCTGGGCAGCTCGATCGCCGCGGTGCTGGAGTACCTGGATCGGGTCGACCCCGAGGCTGCCGCCGTCGCCCGCGAGCGCTACGGCTGCCTGACGCCATGGCAGAAGGACCCCGCCACCTACGGCCGCGCGGTACTCAGCCGCGGCTACGGCAAGTGCGAGCAGGACGTGGTCCGGCAGCTGCACGACCTGCTGGCGAGCGAGCTGGAATATGCCGCCGGCGACGGCGCGGAGTTCCTGGACGCGGCCCAGAATGCGCGCCTGGTCGCATCGGCGGAGCGCTACTACCGCACCATGTACTACGGCGGTTCGCAAAGCTGGAACCTGCGCGACACCCACATGTTCGAGACCCTCGGGAACCTGCTCGAGGCCCATGGTCCCGACGCGAAGGCGATCGTGTGGGCGCACAACTCGCACATTGGCGATGCGCGCCACACCGAGATGGGACGGTCGCGCGGCGAGCTCAACATCGGCCAGCTGTGCCGGGAGCGGTTCGGCGGCCAGGCAGCGCTGGTCGGCTTCGGCACCCATGCCGGCACGGTCGCCGCGGCCACGGACTGGGGCGGGGAAATGGAAATCAAGAAGGTGCGGCCGTCGCGCCGGGACAGCGTCGAGCGGCTGTGCCACGACAGCGGGGTCCGGCGGTTCCTGCTCGACCTGCGCGAAGGCCATCACGAGGCCTTGCGCAAGCGCCTGATGGAGCCGCGGCTGGAGCGCTTCATCGGCGTGATCTACCGCCCCGAAACCGAGCTGCAGAGCCACTACGCCGAGGTGGTGCTGCCGGAGCAGTTCGATGCCTGGGTATGGTTCGACGAGACCACCGCGGTGTCGCCGCTCACCCCGGAGCGGCACGGCGACGGGATGCCGGAGACCTGGCCGTTCGGCCTGTGAGCCGCGGGTTTCCCCCAATGGCGGGGTAGGAAAACGCCTCATAGAGTGGCGGCGACCGGGCGATCCCACCGCCCGCATGCGCCCGCCATGTCTTTCGACGCGCCCAAGCTGGACCTGCCGCTGCCGCCCCCATCCTGGCTGGAGGGCCTGCATGCCCTGCCCGGCCTGCTCCGGCCCGACGGTGGCACGCGGCTGGATCCGCGGATCCTCAAGGCCGACCCGGCCGATGTCGAGTTCCGGCTGGACGAGGGCTCGGTACGCATCCACGACGAGAAGCAGGGGCAGTGGAACACCACCTACGTCGCCACCGCGGACATGCGGGTGTCGGCACCAGGCGGGGCCACGACCGAAGTGCCGGTGCGCTACGAGGTCACGATCCGCAACGAGAACGCCACGCCCGAACAGATGCGCGCCGTCAACCCGTTCGATCCGGCGACCCTGCCCCCGCGCACCCGCGTCGAGGTCCACGGCGCCGATTACGCCGGCACGGCACTGGAGCCATCCCTCGCAGCCCTGGCCGAAGCCAATGGCCTGGATACCGTGGCCGACCTGCGCCTGTCGCTCGAGATGACGGAGAAGAATGACCTGCGGGTGATGAGCGGAGCCGAACAGCTGTTCGACGCACCGCGCGACGGCGGCCCCGCGTCCCATCCCGCGGAGCGCGAGGATTTCACCCGCCACACCAGCCTGCTGTCCGACGCCGCCGGTGCCGACCGCGCCGGCTACTCGCGGATGCTGCTGACCGGCCAGCCGCCGGATGGAACCGTGATCCTGGCCGAGGACGTCGAGGCGAACGAGGTACGCGGCACCGTTGCCGAGGCCGGCTCGGGCGAGGTCAACGACATCACCTGGACGCTGGACGAGCACGGCCGCCCGGCCTCGGCGGAGGCCACGCTGACCTGGGAGCCCTCCAGCCGCGGCCGCGACTCCGACCGGATCGAGGGCAATGCCCAGAGCAGGTTCCGCGTCGACAACGAAATGCAGGGCACCGGCGACGACGTCGGCCACATCTTCGCCTACCGCTTCGTCAACGGACACGGCCCGGTCAACATGTTCCCGCAGTTCGGCCTGTTCAACCGCGGCGCCTACGCCCGGATGGAACAGGAGTGGAGCGACTGGCTGGGCAAGGGGATGGAGGTCGAGATCCAGGTGGAGCTCGTCGGCGAGCCGGGCTCCCGCCGTCCCGACGAGGCGCACGTCGACTACCGGGTGGTCGATCCGGACAGCGGCAACGTCGTCTACGACCCGGCGCTGATCGCGTTCGCCAACACGGACGGCCAGGCGTTCGACGCGATCGCCGACTCCGCCATGGACGAGATGATCGACACTGCGGTGGCCTGAAGCCAGACTGGCGCCAGGCATCACGCGACGGGACACACGCTTGGACAGGAATGAACTGATCGCCCGGATCGGCCGGCTGCTGGTCGCGGACCCGGCCGTGTCCGACGGGGAATGGGACGGCTACGCGCTCGTCGTGCGCTACGGCGACGGACCGGTCGCCCGCAGGCTGAGTGGCTTCCGCTACGCCGACGACGGCGGCCACCAGGCCGCCACCCCGCGCGACCCCGCGATTGGCGAGGCCTTCGACGAACTGCGCCACGCCACCCGCGTGCATGACAAGGCGCCGTGGGAGGCTTGCGTCCTGCGCGTGCGCCGCGACACCGGCAAGCTGAAGCTCGAATTCGAGTACGACCGGCCGGAGCAGTGGGACATCACCCCGGATACGATCGCCGCGGTCGCCGAGCGTGCGCGCCCCCCCGCGCTCCACGATTCGACCGGCAACTAGGCGTCAGCGCCTCCGCAATGCCAGGGCGCGGCGTGGCCGCGGGCTTGACCTTGCGCGTGGCAGCCTCCCGGCACACCCGCACCGGAGACGGCCATGTCGCTATCGGCGTTCGGCCTGAACTGCACCCTGACCCCCTCCCCGTCCCCGTCCTCCACCCAGCTGCTGCTCGACCAGGTGCTGGCGGCCTTGGCCCGGCACGGAATCACGGTCGACAGCACCCGCGTGGTCGACCATGACGTGAAGCCCGGCGTGCGCGCGGACGAAGGCGACGGCGATGCGTGGCCGCGCATCCGCCAGCGCATCCTCGACGCCAACATCCTGGTGGTCGCCACGCCGGTCTGGCTCGGGCAGCCCAGCAGCGTCGCCAAGCGCGTCCTGGAACGGCTCAACGCCTTCCTTGGCGAGATCGACGAGGACGGCTGCAACCCGACCTTCGGCCGCGTCGCCACCGTGGCGGTGGTCGGCAACGAAGACGGCGCCCACCACGTCATCGCGGAGCTGTACCAGGGATTGGCCGACGTCGGCTTCACCCTTCCCGCTGCCGGGGCGACCTACTGGGTCGGGGAGGCGATGCAGAAGACGGATTACAAGGACCTGGCGGAGACGCCCGAAAAGACCGCCTCCACCACGGCTACGCTGGCGAGCAACGCGGCGCACCTCGCGCGGCTGCTGCGGGAGCGTCCGTACCCGCCGCCCAAGCCCGGGTGAAGCCCACCGCGGCAACGCATGACGGTGCATCCTGCGATGATGGCGAATGAGCACGCCTCCTGATTTCGCGGCATTGCCGCTGCCCGCCTCCCTCCGCCCGGGCCTCGACGCCCTGGGCTACTCGGTCATGACACCGGTCCAGGCCCAGGCACTGCCGCCGATCCTGGAACGCCGGGACGTGATCGCGCAGGCCCCCACGGGCAGCGGCAAGACCGCGGCCTTCGGACTGGGCGTGCTGCATGCGATCAACCCGGACGCCGTGCGTACCCAGGCCTTGGTCCTGTGTCCCACGCGCGAACTCGCCGACCAGGTCGGCAAGCAGCTGCGCCGGCTCGCAACCGGCATCCCCAACCTGAAGCTCTCCGTGCTGTGCGGCGGGATTCCGCTCGGCCCCCAGCTGGCCTCGCTCGGCCATGCCCCGCACGTGGTGGTCGGCACGCCGGGGCGGATCCAGGAACTGGCGCGCAGGAAGGCGCTGCGGCTGGATGGCGTTGGCGTGCTGGTGCTCGACGAGGCCGACCGGATGCTGGACATGGGCTTCGAGGCCCAGCTCCGCGACGTCGTGAAGCGGGTACCGCAGGACCGGCAAACACTGCTGTTCTCCGCCACCTTCCCCGACCCCATCCGGACGCTGGGCAACGACATGCTGCGCGAGCCGGTGGAGGTGAGCGTCGAGGTTGGCGAGGCGCCGAGGGCGATCGAGCAGCGGTTCTTCGAGGTCGAGCACGCGCGCAGGGCACCGCTGGTCGCGGCGTTGCTGCTACGCCATCGCCCCGAGTCCTGCGTGGTGTTCTGCAATACGCGCAGGGATGTCAGTGAACTGGCCGACTCGCTCACCCATTACGGCTTCGCCGCCCTGGCGTTGCACGGCGACCTGGACCAGCGCGAGCGCGAGGAGGTCCTGGTCCGTTTCGCCAACCGCAGTTGCAACGTCCTGGTGGCCAGCGACGTCGCTGCGCGGGGGCTGGACGTCGAGGACATCGGCGCGGTGGTGAACCATGAGCTGCCTTCCGACGTCGACACCTACCTGCACCGGATTGGCCGGACCGGAAGGGCCGGTCGTGCCGGGCTGGCCCTGAGCCTGTGCACGCCGCGCGAGATGCCGCGTGTGGCCGCCATCGAGCAGCAGCAGGGCCGCCCACTGCGCTGGGAGCGCGTGGAACCCCTGTCCGGGAAGCCTGGGCGGGTCCCCCCGGCGGCGATGGCGACCCTGCGCATTGACGCGGGCCGTGCCGACAAACTGCGCCCCGGCGACATCGTCGGTGCCCTGACCGGCGAGGCCGGGCTGCACAAGGACGCCATCGGCAAGATCGATGTGTACGACACGCGCAGCTACGTGGCGATCGCCCGCGCGAGTGCGGCGCAGGCGCTGGCGCGCCTTCGCGCGGGGAAGATCAAGGGACGGAAGTTCCGGGTGAACCCGCTCGGATAAGCCGCCCGGGGCCGCGCTCCCAGCCGGTTCGCGGACCGACGCCGCCACCCGCCGCAGATTCTTCCGGCAACCTGGCCGAACCGGCGATCTCCGTGAGCGGTGCATGGTCCGAGCTGAACCCTGTGGCGGCCCGCCCGCCGACCGGTGAAGGCATCCGCTCACCCGGGTGTAAAATTGCCTGTTTTCCGCGGCGAACCATGGCGAAGGCATCACAAAGGGAGGCGGTCCCGGCTCCGGCGTTCATACGCCTGCTTGCGCGCCTGGCCGACGTGGAGCTCCGCACGCCGGACCACGCTCTCGTGGACCGGCTGGGCGAGTGGGTCGACTGGACCCGGGCCGTGGCACTGTCCGGTGCACTGGACGGCCGGCTGCCGGCGGGCGCCGACGCCCCGGCAGCGGGTGGCGATGCACGGCAGGAATGCGCGCGCGTTCGCGCCGGGCTGGTCACCGCGATCCACGCCGATCCCGACACCGCGGCCCCAAAGTGGGGGAACACGCGACCCGGCAGCGACGGATACGCCGTCTACCGCGAGCGCTACCTGGAGCTGCAACGGACGATGCAGGCCGAGACCGGGCGCCTGCGCGGCCAACTGCGTGAGCGGCTCGGCCGGGCTTCGGCGGAGCTGGCGCGGCTCGCCGAGGTGGATGCAGTGATGGAAGCGACCCTGAGTCCACGCGAACTCACCCTGCTGGCCACCGTCCCCATCCTGCTGGGCCATCACTTCGAACGCCTGCGCGCCGACGGAGAGGCTCCGCAGGCAAACCTGGAATTCCCTCCGGACCCGGGGGGGGCCGGCGCCGACACCTGGCTGGACGTGTTCCGCCGGGACATGCGCAACGTGCTGCTCGCCGAACTCGACGTCCGTTTCCACCCTGTCGAAGGGCTGCTTGCAGCGCTTCGCACCGCATAACGAAGACCCCATGCCCAGAACCCTGCTTCACCTCGTCGTGTTCCTGGCCGGCCTGGCCGCCGTGTGCTGGATCGGCGCCAGCTATCTTGGCTCCAACCTCCCGGCGGCCACCATCACCGCGGTGATCGGCGCCTGCTACGTCGCCGGCGCGCTGGAGCTGCATCGCTACCGCCAGGCCACCGCCACGCTGGCCCGGGCGGTCGCGGAGGCGGACGCGGCCACGACGGGACTCGGTGACTGGCTCGCCCGCTTGCACCCCAGCCTGCACAACGCGGTGCGGTTGCGGATCGAGGGCGAACGCGTCGCCCTGCCGGCGCCCGCCCTCACCCCGTACCTGGTCGGCCTGCTGGTACTGCTGGGCATGCTCGGCACCCTGCTGGGGATGATGGCGACCCTGCGCGGCACCGGCCTGGCACTGGAGAGCGCGACCGACCTGGACGCGATCCGCAGCTCGCTGGGCGCCCCGGTCCGGGGCTTGGCGTTTGCCTTCGGCACTTCGATCGCCGGCGTGGCCAGCTCGGCCATGCTCGGCCTGTTGGCCGCCCTGTGCCGGCGTGAACGGCTCCAGGTCGTGCAACTGCTCGATGTGCAGATCGCGACCACCCTGCGTCCGCACTCACAGGCCTGGCAGCGCGAGGAGGCGTTCCGCCTGCTGCAGCAGCAGGCCGGGCAGATGCCCGCGCTGGTCGATCGCCTGGACGCCATGATGGCTGCACTGGAGCAGCAGAACCGGGCAGCCGCAGAGCAGCTGTGCGCGCGCCAGGATGACTTCCATGCCCGCAGCGAGACGGCCTACGCGCGCCTGGCCACGTCCATCGAGCAGTCGCTGAAGGCCGGCGTGGCCGACAGCGCGCGCGCCGTTGGCAGCGCGCTGCAACCGGCGATGGAGGCCACGATGGCCGGCCTCGCCCGCGAGGCGGCGTCCATGCAGGCCACCGTGACCGGCGCCGTGCAACAGCAACTCGACGGCCTGGCGACCGGCATGGAAACCGCAACCGCGGCCGCCGCTGCGCACTGGGCCGGCGCCGTGGCCGAGCAGCAGCGCACGAACGCCGCGCTGGTGGAAGGCCTGCGTGAGTCGCTGACCCGGTTCACCGACAACTTCGAGCAGCGCTCGACGGAGTGGCTCGCGTCCGTATCGGCCCGGATCGACGCGGCGACCGAGGCGACGGCCGAGGCCTGGAGCAACACGCTCGCACGCCAGGAGTCGGCCAATGAAGCCCTCGCCTCGCGCAACGAGCGGGCGCTCGCCCACGCGGCCACCACGCTCCAGGAACGCGCCAGCGACCTGGCCGGCGTGATGCAGCACTCGCATGCCGAGCTCCAGGACGCCCTGGAGTCTCGCGACCGGCAGCGCCTGGAGCGCTGGACGGAAGCGTTCGGCGCGATGACGGCGCAGGCCCAGGCACAGGCCCGCGACACCCTCTCCGAAATCTCCCGCCTGGTGGACGCGGCATCGGAAGCCCCCAGGGCCGCGGCCGAGGTGGTGGCCGAGCTGCGGCAGAAGCTGTCCGACAGCATGGTCCGCGACACCGCGCTGCTCGAGGAGCGCACCCACCTGCTCGGCACGCTGGAAACGCTGCTCGACGCGGTCAACCATGCCTCCACCGAGCAGCGCGCTGCCGTGGACGCCCTGGTCGGCACCTCGGCCGACCTGCTGGAACGGGTCGGCACCCGCTTCACCGACCACATCGAGGCCGAGACCGGCAAACTCGGCAGCGCCGCGGCACAGGTCACCCGCGGGGCGGCCGACGTGGCGGGCCTGGGCGAGGCCCTCAGCGCCGCGGTGCGGCAGTTCGGCGACTCGGCCGCCGCCCTGGGCGGGCAGCTGCAGCAGATCGAGGCGGCGCTGGAAAAATCGTGGGTCCGCAGCGACGAACAGCTGGCCTATTACGTCGCCCAGGCCCGCGAAATCGTGGACCTGAGCACGTTGTCGCAGAAGCAGATCATCGGCGAACTGCAACGGCTTGCCGGCTCGCACGTGCCGGGCGGAGCGCAAGCCACATGAGCGACGAAATCGAGTTCGAAGGCGAGTCCACCACCACGACCTGGACCGCGTTCGGCGACCTGATGTCGGTACTGCTCGGTGCGTTCGTGCTGATCCTGGCCGGTGTCATCGGCATCCAGCTGCAGCTTTCCAGCAAGCTCGACGAGGCGGTCAGCGAGGCGCGGCGCCTGCAGACGCTGGAGCAGGCGCTCGCCAGCCCCCTGGCCGACGGCCGGATCACCCTCGTCGACGGCCGCATCGGCATCAGCGGCAGCGTGCTGTTCGCGCTCAATTCCGACCAGTTGCAGCCCGAAGGCCACGCGCTGTTGCAGAGCCTGGCGGCACCGCTTTCGGGCTACCTGCACTCTCGCGGGGAGATCCTGATGGTGAGCGGCTTCACCGATGACCGGCCGGTACTGGACAGCAACCTCCGCTTTGCCGACAACCTGGAACTGTCCGCCGCCCGCGCGCTTACCGTCACCCGCGCCCTCGTCGCCCACGGCGTCCCCGCCGGACAGGTGTTCGCCGCCGCATTCGGTGACCAGCATCCGGTTGCCTCCAACGCCGACGAGGCAGGACGGGCACGGAACCGGCGCGTGGAAATCGCCCCGGTCCCGGGGCCGAAGGCAGGAGGCGCGCCGGATGCCGGCTGAGCGCGCCAACCACAAGCCAGGCCCACTACGGGAGCTGCTCGACCATATCGAGGCCTCGGCAGGTGCTCTCGAGCGCCCCGGCCTGGAGGAGTTCCAGGAGCTCTGGGGCCGGATCCGCAACGGCAGCCAGGTTCGCCTGTCATTGGCCAGGGTGCCCCAGGGTGCCGGCCCGCTCCACTCGAGCACCCTCCTCCATCGCGCCATGACCCTGATGCGCACTGCCTCGCCCGGCTATCTGGAGCACTTCATCGCCTACGCCGATGCACTGTCGTGGATGGAGCAGCTGCAGCCCGGCGACGTGCCGGACAGGCCCCCCGCGAAACCACGCACCCGCAAGCGCGCCCCGTAAGCCGTCCTGCCAGCCCCCACATGGCAGCGACGGCTCATGTGCATGCGCCTGTCTCCCGTTGGAAGACCTGAAGGTCAGAGCATCGGCAGCTTGAGCCCCTGCTCCTTCGCACACTGTTTCGCGACCTCGTAGCCGGCGTCCGCATGCCGCATGACGCCAGTGCCCGGATCGTTCCACAGCACCCGCCCGATCCGCCGGTCGGCGGCCTCGGAGCCATCGCAGACGATGACCACGCCGCTGTGCTGGCTGTAGCCCATTCCCACGCCCCCGCCATGGTGCAGTGATACCCAGGTGGCGCCGCCGGCGACGTTGAGCATGGCGTTGAGCAGCGGCCAGTCACTGACCGCGTCGCTGCCGTCCTTCATCGCCTCGGTTTCGCGATTGGGGCTGGCCACGCTGCCGGAATCGAGGTGGTCGCGACCGATCACCACCGGCGCCTTCAGCTCGCCGTTGCGGACCATCTCGTTGAAGGCCAGGCCCAGCCGGTGGCGCTGCCCCAGGCCGACCCAGCAGATGCGCGCGGGCAGGCCCTGGAAGCTGATCCGCTCGCGGGCCATGTCCAGCCAGTTGTGCAGGTGCGGATCATCCGGGATCAGCTCCTTCACCTTGGCATCGGTCCGGTAGATGTCTTCCGGATCACCGCTCAGGGCCACCCAGCGGAACGGTCCGACGCCACGGCAGAACAGCGGCCGCACGTACGCGGGTACGAAGCCGGGGAAGTCGAAGGCGTTGCTGCAGCCTTCGTCCTTGGCCATCTGGCGGATGTTGTTGCCGTAATCGACCGTGGGGATGCCCTGCGCATGGAACGCGAGCATCGCCTCCACGTGCGCGCGCATCGACTTCTTGGCCGCGTCGCGGACCTTGGCCGGGTTCGCCTGCTGTTCGGCCAGCCACTGCTCCACCGTCCAGCCGGCCGGCAGGTAACCGTGTACCGGGTCATGGGCACTGGTCTGGTCGGTGACGCAGTCAGGACGCACGCCGCGCTTCACCAGCTCGGGCAGGATCTCCGCGGCGTTGCCCAGCAGCGCGATCGACTTCGCCTCGCCGGCGGCGGTGTACTTCGCGATCCGTGCAAGTGCGTCATCGAGGTCGCCGGCCTGCTCGTCGACGTAGCGGGTGCGCAGGCGGAAATCGATGCTGGCCTGCCGGCACTCGATGGTCAGCGAGGAGGCCCCCGCGAGCGATGCCGCCAGCGGCTGCGCGCCGCCCATCCCGCCCAGCCCCGCCGTCAGGATCCACTTGCCGCGCAGGCTGCCGCCGTAGTGCTGGCGCCCCATCTCCACGAAGGTCTCGTAGGTGCCCTGCACGATGCCCTGGCTGCCGATGTAGATCCACGAGCCAGCGGTCATCTGGCCGTACATCATCAGGCCCTTGCGGTCGAGCTCGTCGAAATGCTCCCAGCTGGCCCAGGCCGGCACCAGGTTCGAGTTGGCGATCAGCACCCTCGGCGCGTCGGCATGGGTCGGGAAGATGCCCACCGGCTTGCCCGACTGCACCAGCAGGGTCTCGTCGTCGCCCAGCGTGCGCAGGGATTCGAGGATTGCGTCATAGCTTTCCCAGTCGCGAGCGGCGCGGCCGATGCCGCCGTACACCACCAGGTCCTCCGGGCGTTCGGCGACGTCGGGATCCAGGTTGTTCTGGATCATCCGGTACGGCGCCTCGGTCAGCTAGGAACGGCAGCTGAGCTCGGGACCGCGCGGTGCGCGAACGGTGCGGGTGGGATCATGGCGGGTGGACATGGCGGCTCCTTGGACAGCGAACAGGCGATTATTGCAGGCTCGCCCGTGTCGCTGCCCGTGGACGCCGTCTCAACGGATCGCCGGATCCAGCCGGCGCAGCGCGTCGGCAATGTCGGTGGCGCCGGTACGCTCCAGGTCCTCGCGGCTGTAGACACGGCCGTTGGCCGCTACGCAAGCCTCGCTATCCAGCGACTTGACCTCGCCTTGTTCGACCTTGCGGTCCTGGCGGTCGCGCAGGTGGCTGCCGGTGTAGCGCAGGCAGTCACGCTCGGCATCGGCTTCCGCCTGGCGCGTCGCGCCGCTGTCCTGCCCGGACGCGGAACCGGTCTGTGCGGACGCCGCCAGCGGAAGCGACAGTGCGATCAGGACGAGCAGCTTTTTCATCGTCAGCCTCCTGGGACCATGGGCCGGAATGGCCACCCCCGACGATACGCCGGCGGGACCGGCACTGCAGTGGGCCATGGCACGTCCATTTACCCGCTATTCGTGACCAACGGGCCGCGGGACTGCAACCTGCGCTGGCTATCATCGGCGCAATGAACATGCTCCGCGTCGCGGCACTGGCCGCCTGTTTCCTGCTTGCCGCCTGTGGCAGCACGCCCGCCCCGCTCGAGGCTTTCCAGCAACCGCAGTCCGCCGCCCACCGTCCAAGCGTGCTGCTGGTCTCCATCGACGGGTTCCGCGCCGATTACCTGGAACTGGGCCTCACCCCCAACCTGCAACGCCTGGCCGACGAGGGTGTCCGTGCGAAGTGGATGACGCCTTCGTATCCCAGCCTGACCTTCCCCAACCACTACACCCTGGTCACCGGCCTGCGCCCGGACCGCCACGGAGTGGTCCACAACACCATGAGCGATCCGCTGCTGGGCAAGTTCCGGATCAGCGATCGCGAGGCAGTGGGCAACGGCGCCTGGTGGGGCGGCGAACCGGCCTGGGTCGGCGCCGAGAACGCCGGCATGCCGACCGCCGCGATGTTCTGGGTCGGATCCGAAGCGCCGGTGGCGGGCGTCCGGCCGACACGCTGGTCGCAGTTCGACGCACAGGTCGGGGTCGATGAACGGGTCGACCGCGTGCTGGGCTGGCTGGCGGAACCCGACGCGACCCGCCCGCGCCTGGCCACCCTGTACTTCGAGCATCTCGACAGCACCGGGCACCGGCACGGGCCGCATGCACCGGAAACCCACCAGGTGCTGCAGGAGATGGACGCCGCCGTCGGGCGCCTGCTGGACGGCCTCGCGACGGCCGGACTCACGGACCGGGTGGACCTGCTGGTGGTGTCGGACCACGGCATGGCCGAGGTACCCGCCGGCCACGTGGTGGCGGTCGAGGACATGGTCGATCCGGCCGATGTCGAGCTGGTCAGCGCCGGGCAGTCGATCGGCTTCCAGCCCCTGCCGGGCCGCAGTGGCGCCGCCGAGGCACGGCTGCTGGGAAGGCACGACCACTACGAGTGCTGGCGACGTGGCGAGCTGCCCGCACGGTGGAACTACGGCAAGCACCCGCGGGTGCCGGCGATCGTCTGCCAGATGGACGAAGGCTGGGACGCGCTGCCGCGCGAGTACGCGACGCGCGCCGCCGCGCACACCCGTGGCTCGCACGGCTTCGATCCGGCCCTACCGTCGATGCGGACGATCTTCCTCGCCTCCGGGCCGTCGTTCGCCCGCGGGGTCGAGCTGCCGCCGATCGACAACGTCGATGTGTACCCGCTGCTGGCCGGCCTGCTTGGCATCGAACCGGCCGAGCACGACGGCGATCCGGCCGCCCTCCGCGGGGCGCTGCGGTCAGTCCGCCAGCATCCGCTGGACCGCTGAGGCGTAATCGGCGGCGATCGAGTCGGCGCGCTGGTGGCGGCCGTTCTCCGCCAGGCAGCGCCCCCCGACCCAGGTTTCGCGCACCAGGTTGCGGTTGCCGCTGAATATCCACCGGTCGACCGCATCGTCGTCGTCCGCGCCTGCGAACTGCGGCGCCCGTACGTCGAGCACCAGTGCATCGGCGAAATGCCCGGGCTGCAGCAGCCCGACCTCGTGGCCACTGGACGCACTGGCGCTGGTCGCCACCGCCCGCAGCAGGGTTTCACCGACGCTGGGGCTGTCCGCACCGACGGCGATGTTGCGACGCCGGGTCACCAGGCGCTGTCCGTACTCGAGCCAGCGCAGCTCCTCCACCGGCGAAACCGAGATGTGCGAGTCCGAGCCGATGCCCAGCCGGCCACCGGCGTCGAGGTACTCGCGCAGCGGGAACAGCCCGTCGCCCAGGTTGGCTTCGGTGGTCGGGCAGAGCGCGACCGTCGCGCCGCTCCCGGCGAGCGCGACCACTTCGGTCGGGTCGAGGTGGGTGGCGTGGACCAGGGTCCAGCGCGCATCCACCTCCGCGTTGTCCAGCAGCCATTGCACCGGCCGGGCACCGCGATGCTCGACGCACTGCTCCACCTCGGCGACCTGCTCGGCGATGTGGATGTGGATCCGACTGTCCCCGGGCAGGGCAACCAGCAGTTCGCGCATCGCCGCCTCGGGCACCGCACGCAGGCTGTGCAATGCGCAGCCGACGCGCAAGGTCTCGCTCTGCTCGGCGCGCAGGGTCTCCAGCAGCCGCAGGTAGCCGTCCACGTCGTGCGCGAAGCGCTGTTGGCGGGGCTCCAGCCCCTGCCCACCGAAGCCGCCGCTCATGTACAGCACGGGCAGCAGGGTCAGGCGGATGCCGGTGTCGTGGGCCGCTGCGATCAGCGCCCGCGACATCGCCGCAGGGTCGTCGTACGGGGTGCCATCGGGGCCGTGGTGCAGGTAGTGGAACTCGCACACCGTGGTGTAGCCGGCCTCGAGCATCTCCGCGTACAGCTGGGCGGCCACGGCACGCATGGCGTCCGGGTCCAGCCGCTGGGCGAAGTGGTACATCGCCTCGCGCCAGCTCCAGAACGAATCCTCGTCACGCGACTGGCGCTCGGCCATGCCGGCCATCGCCCGCTGAAAGGCATGTGAGTGCAGGTTGGCGATGCCGGGCACCACGCGTTGGCGGATGGTGCCGCCGTGGACTGTGTCCTTGATGCGTCCGTGCAGGTCGAGGCTGAGCTTGATGCCGTCCTGCCAGCCGCCTGGCTGCCAGGTCCTGGCGTTGGGAATAGTGGTCATGCGGGAGATTCTCGCCCGCCCGCCGCCGGCTGGCGAGCACACGGTGCCTACAATGGCGGGCCACCCGCAGCGGGCGACTGCCCACGGAGCCGCCGATGACCGATGCCGTTGCGACGCCAAGCCCTCCCTGGGACGGGCTGATCGTCGGTGTTTCACTCGCCACCATGGACGACGACGGTGGATCCGGGACAGCGGCCGGATACGGCGAGATGGCGGACGCCGCCCTGGGTTGGCGGGACGGCGTGCTGGCCTACGCCGGCCCGCGCAGCGCCCTGCCAGGGGCACCGCAAGAGCTGGCCCGCGAGGTGATCGAAGCCTCCGGCTGGATCACGCCTGGCCTGGTTGATTGCCACACCCACCTGGTGTTCGCCGGTGACCGCGCGCGCGAGTTCGAGATGCGGTTGCAGGGGGCCAGCTACGAGGACATCGCCCGGGCCGGCGGCGGCATCCTGTCGACCGTGCGTGCGGTCCGCCAGGCCAGCGAGGAGGAACTGCTGCGCCAGTCCCTGCCCCGGGCCCGTGCGCTGGTGTCCGACGGCGCAACCACCCTGGAGATCAAGTCCGGCTATGGCCTGGACCTGGAGAACGAACGCAAGATGTTGCGCGTGGCGCGCCGGGTCGGGGAGGCGCTCGGGATCAGCGTACGTACCACCTTCCTCGCCGCACACGCGCTACCGCCGGAGTACGCCGGCCAGCCGGACCGGTACATCGACGCGGTGGTCGCCTGGCTGCCGCAGCTGCACGCGGAGGGATTGGTCGACGCGGTGGACGCGTTCTGCGAAGGCATCGGCTTCACCCCGGCCCAGACCCGGCGGGTGTTCGAGGCGGCACGCGAGCTGGGCCTGCCGGTGAAGCTGCACGCCGACCAGTTGAGCGACCTCGGCGGCGCCGGGCTGGTGGCGGAGTTCGGAGGCCTGTCGGCGGACCATGTCGAGCACAGCAGTGTCGACGGGGTCCGGGCGATGGCGGAGGCCGGCTCCGTGGCGGTCCTGCTGCCGGGGGCGTTCCATGTCCTGCGCGAAACCCGGCTCCCGCCGCTGGAAGCCTTCCGCGAACACGGAGTGCCGATGGCGGTAGCGACCGACTGCAACCCGGGAACCTCGCCGCTGCAGTCGCTGCGCCAGGCCATGCAGCTGGCCTGCACCCACTTCCGCCTGACCCCGGGCGAGGCGCTTCGCGGCGCCACCTGCCACGGGGCCCGGGCGCTTGGCCTGGCCGACCGCGGGATGCTGCGGGCAGGCCTGCGTGCCGACTTCGTCCTCTGGGACGTCGACCATCCAGCCGAACTGGGCTATTGGCTCGGGGGGCGGCTGGCGACGGCCGTGTTCGCCGGCGGGCGCGAGTTGCCGCTGCGCGACTGAGGCCGGCCGGCGCAAACAAAAGGTTCTTCGCGGAAGTCCGGGGACGGACAGCAAAAAAGGAACGGTGGTTCGGTGAAGATGTTTGTGCGAGCAAACGTCCCAACCGAGAGCCACCGTTCCCATGGCAGATGGTAGTGCCT
>Ga0079224_100000252_pt1 | contig 47787 bp, 44 predicted proteins | sample Stecom2015_FD_80414 | JGI IMG/M metagenome (GOLD analysis project Ga0079224, IMG submission 80414) | Agricultural soil microbial communities from Utah to study Nitrogen management - Steer compost 2015 | ecosystem: Environmental > Terrestrial > Soil > Agricultural land | place: USA: Utah... | reverse complement strand
GCAAGAGACGTCCGAAACCCTATCCGTGGCTGAAAGTGCCTCGGGCTGAAGCTCACCGACAGATACGAACCCATGGCCATCTGCTATGCGCTTAACTAAGCGCCATTGCGGTTAGCGGTTAGTAAGAGACGGTTGGCGGTTATCAATTTGGTTGGCGGGTAGTAGCGCTGATCCCTGGCGCGTCGCATACCGAGCTCTGCTGATCCCTGGTCGGGTCGCATACTGATAGCGTTTTCATCGCCCTCGCCAGCTCGCGCTGCAGATGAAACGTGCGACAAACGCCTCTGACTAACCGCTAACCGCTAACCGCTAACCGCTTCTCTTCCGCTAACCGCTAACCGCTTCCCGCTTCTTGTCCACCGCCTCCTCGTCAGCCAATTGTCAGCCCTGTAGCGGCACGATAGGAGCGTGACGAACGCTTCAGAACATAGACGTGTGCGAACGTTTGCGAGTGAACCGGCGCAGATGGTCGGGTTCGCGAGCCGGACGGCCGCGCCGCCCTCCATCGCGCCTGCGCGAACGCCGTTGCGTCTCGTTCCGTCGGCTCGAACTGTGTTCGTCGATCTCTTGTCGAGTGTTCCCGAGCTTCGCGCCGAGCCGGGGACGATCCTACTGGCGCGCTCACACAGGAGTTCGGTATGAAAATCTCGTTTATTGCTGCGGCGGTTGGTTCCGCCATGGGCTTCGCGTTGCTCGCCTCGGCGCCGGTTTCGGCGACTGGCCTCGCGACTTGCGACTCGGGCCCGCAGAACACGTGGCAGGCGCAGGAGAAACTGGAGAAACAGCTCGGCGAGCTGGGCTGGAAGGTGCGCCGGATCAAGATCGACGGCGGCTGCTACGAAGTGTACGCCGTGGATGACCGGGGCGAGCGTGTGGAAGCCTACTTCCATCCGCAGACGCTGGCGCGTGTGCCGATCAAGGAATGAGCGGCGCTGCTGTGAACGAGCGTCCCACACTACGCGTGTGGGATCCGCTCGTGCGTATCGGCCATTGGTCGCTGGCCGCGTGCGTGCTGCTCGCCTGGCTGACGCGCCATGAGCCTGGCCGGTGGCACGAATGGCTGGGCTATGGCGCGTTGACGATCGTCGGCGTGCGGTTCGTGTGGGGCTGGATCGGTTCGCGTCACGCGCGCTTCGCCGATTTTGTCCGCAGTCCGGGCGAAACTCTCGAGTACGCCGAGCAGGCGTTGCACGGAGCTGAGCCGCGCGTCGTCGGGCACAATCCTCTGGGCGGCTGGATGATCGTCGCCTTGCTCGCGACCGTGGCGTGCGTAGGCCTGAGCGGCTGGCTGTACACGACCGATCGCTACTGGGGCGTCGAGTGGGTGGAGCGGCTGCATGGCGCTTCGGCGGATGTGCTGCTCGTGCTGATCGGGCTGCATGTGACCGGCGTTCTGTACGCATCGTGGCGCCACCGCGAGAATCTCATCGCATCCATGGTGCACGGACGCAAAAAGTCGTGACTCGCGGCGAGCCGGGCGCCAGCGGATCGATCGCGCCGCAAATCGCTGCGTCCGCCATACGCACACGGTCCGGATAGCCTGATTGCCGTCTCGCGCGTCGTGGCGACGCACTTGCAGACGATCGACCGCTGCGAACGACTACTGGCGCAAACAGGCGGATGGCGGCAGACGTGATGACGCGCAGTAATCAATGCGCGTGAGAAGGCGGCGAATCGGTGACGTGATGTCCGTGAGAGTGTGAGTGAGTGAGCACGGGGTGCAGGGCGGCGGCGGCCAGCCAGACTCCGAAAGCCAGCAGCAGGACGCCGCTGACCAGGCGCGCCGAGCGGTCGTGCACCAGCCGCTGAACTTGCGTGACCAGCACACTGCTGGTGAGCATCGACGGCAGCGTGCCGACGCCGAATGCGAGCATCACAGCCGCGCCGTTCGCCGCGTCGCCGCTCAGGGCGGCGAACACCAGCATCGAATACACCAGTCCGCAGGGCAGCCAGCCCCAGAGGAATCCGAGCAGCGCCGCATCGCCGACTCCACCGCCGAGTGCGGCGCGGCCGGCGAGCGGCTGGATCGTGCGCCACAGTCGTGCGCCGAGACGTTCGAGGCCGGCGAGCGCGTTCCAGGCGAACAGCACGCGCATCGCCACGAGAATCAGCAGCACTCCGCTCGCCAACCGCAGACCGATCGAGATCCGCGCAAGGTCAAGCGCCGCGTGCAACGTCGCGCCGAGAGCGCCGCATAGTGCGCCTGCGACAGCGTAGCCGCCCAGTCTGCCCGCGTGATAAAGCATGGCGCGCGCGAGCACGCCCGTTGTGTCATGCGAGGCGGCTCGGGCGCGCATACCGAGTGCGCCAGCCAGTCCACCGCACATCGCCAGGCAATGGCCGCTGCCGGCGAAGCCGGCGAGCAACGCGGCGGTCAGCGTAACGGCGCCCGCATCCATGGGGTCACTGTTCGGGCCGTGCAGGCTCTTCGGGCGGCGGCTGCGGCTGCTCTTCGCGCAGTACGTCCCAGGCTGGCGACTTGAGATCGTCGAACTGGCCGGCGCCCACCGCCCAGAAGAACGCCCAGCCGGCGAGCACCACCAGCACCAGCGTTACGGGTACGAGAATGAACAGGATACTCACGGTGCGACGCCTCCATTCACAGTGCGGCGCGGCAGCAGACGCGTGGCGTTCAGCACGACTGCGATCGAGCTGAGCGACATCCCGAGCGCCGCAACCCAGGGCGGGATGAAGCCGAGCGCCGCGAGCGGCAGCGAGCCGAAATTGTAGACGGCGGCCCAGATCATGTTCTGCCGGGCGACGCGCAACGTGCGGCGTGCGACGTCGATCGCTTCAGGGAGTACGGCCAGGTTCTCTCCCACGAGCACCATATCGGCGCTGGCGTGCGCCAGCCCGGCGCCGCGCGCCATGGCGATGGACACGTCGGCCGCGGCGAGCACCGGCGCGTCGTTCACGCCGTCGCCTATCATGGCGACGCGTCGTCCTTCGGCCTGCAGCGCTTGCACGTGCGAGAGTTTCTCCGTCGGATCACGACGCGCGAACTGCCTGGTCACGCCGCACCGTGAAGCAATGGCGGCGACCGCCTCGCTGGAGTCTCCGCTCAGGATTTCGGAAACGACGCCCCGCTCCCGCAAGGCGGATGCAACGCCCGGTGCGCTCTCGCGCAACGTGTCGCGCAGCTCGAAGCGGGCGAGCTCCCGTTGCTCGTCGCCAAGCGCCACCACCGTCGCCGCGAGCTCAGCTTCGGCGCTCGCCGCGCCGCGCAGCTCGGCGACGAATCGCGGCGAACCGATGCGATAGCGGCGTCCCGCGACCACGCCCTCCACGCCGGCGCCGGCGAAGGTGTGCACATCGTCGGCGATTTCGCCAGAGGACAAGCTGGCGAATGCACGCGCCAACGGATGTTCGGAAGCGCGTTCCAGCGCGGCGGCGATCCGCATGCATTGCGCCTCATCGAGCTCGGCCAGCGGAATGCAACGCTGCACCGACACCTCGCCGCGCGTGAGCGTTCCGGTCTTGTCGAAAACTACGCGATCCACGCCGGCCAGCGATTCGAGCGCATCGGGTTGCACGATCAGCACGCCTTTGCGCGCCAGATGCGCGGCTGACGCGGACAGCGCGGCGGGCATCGCGATGGCGAAGGCGCAGGGGCACGCGACGACCAGCACGGCGAGCGTCGCCTCGAACGCCCGGGTCGGATCGACGGCCAGCCAGATTGCGGCAGTCAGCCCCGCGCCCAACAGTACATACCTGAGGAAACGAGCGGCCGCCGCATCGGCGGCCCGCGCCAGCGCCGGTTTGTGCGCCTGGGCGCGCTGCAGCATGGCGGCGATGCGGCGCAACCCGCTCGCCGCGGCGGTCGCCGACACCCTCATATATATGGGGGCGTCGATATTGACCGAACCGGCCGTCAGTTGCTCGCCGGCGCGGCGGCGCACCGGGAGCGATTCGCCGGTCAGCAGCGCCTCATTGACGGATGCGTCGCCTTGCAGCAACTCGCCGTCCGCGGGAATCACTTCGCCGGGGCGCACCAGGATCACGTCGGAGGGGCGCAGGTCCGAGGTCGGCGCGTCCACGATCTCCCCATCCACTACGCGATGCGCACAGGCGGGCAACTGGCGCGCCAGCGCATCGCTCACCTCCGTCGTGCGGTGACGCAGGCTCATCTGGACGAAGCGCGCCAGCGTCAGGAAGAAAATGAACATGGTGACGGAGTCGAAATAGATCTCGCCCCCTGAATCGGAGAACGTATTCCACACGCTTGCCGAATATGCGAGCAGCAGCGCAGCGCTCACGGGAACGTCCATGCCGACCCCGCCGGCGCGCACGCTCGCCCACGCCGAGCGGAAGATCGGGGCGCCTGCGTAGAACATCACCGGTGTGGCGACCAGCAGGCTGACGCCGCGGAACAATGCAAGCAGCTCCGGCTGCATCCGCTCGCCCGCAATCTGCGCGGCGTAGATCGCGATTGCGAACATCATCACCTGCATCATGCCGAACCCGGACACCAGCAAGCGTTTGAGCGCATTGCGACGCTCGCGCTGCTGGGCTTGAACCAGGTTGTCATCGCCGAGCGGATGAGGTCTGTAACCGAGACGCGCGATGGCGCGCAGCACCGCGCCGAGATCGAGTCTGTCGCGATCCCAGGAAACGTGGGCGCGGCCGGTCGATGCGTTGGTGCTCGCCTCGCGCACGCCGTCGAGTCGGGCGAGCGATTGATCGACCAGCCAGCTGCAGGCCGAGCAGCGCAGCCCGTCGATCGCGAACGTCGCCGAGTCGCATTCCCCGGAAGAGCGAACGAACTGCGCAGCTACATCCGGCAGCGAGTAGGCGCTCCAGGCGTCCTGCTGCTCGGTGAGCGTCGGACGTTCAGCGACGCGCTCCCGGAAGCGGTAGTAGTCGCTCAGCCCGGCGCCGGCGATCAGCTCGGCGACCGCCAGGCAACCCTGGCAGCAGACCGGTTCGCTGCGGCCGTCGATCTGCGCTACGAGGCGCGAGCCCAGCAGCGGCTCGCCGCAATGGAAGCATCCTTGATTTGCGGATTCCGGGGCAGTCTCCGCGGAGCGGTGGGGCAGCAGCAGCGGGTCGACCGTCCGTGCGCTCATGGTCCCGCAGGCGCGATGAAACGCGCCTTTGCTTCCGTATCGATGCGCCCGTCGTCCGAGCGCACCGTAATACGTATGTCGTGGCCGCCGCTCACCGCGCCTCCCGCGATGCGCACCCGGATCGGGGCGCCGAGCACTTGGCCGGCTCCTACCTCGTACACGTCACGATCTGCGTCGACGATCGCCCCCGGCAGATCCAACACATCCAGGCGCACGGAGTGCGCCGCGCTGTCCTTGTTGACGAGCCGAACCGTGTAGACGTTCTCGATGGCGCCGTCGTCGAGCCGCCGGAACAGCGCGTTGCGATCGCGCAGTACGTCCACCTCCAGCATCTCGCGTTGCGAGACGGCGATGAAGAAGCCGACGATCAGCGCCGTCAGCACAGCGCCATAGATTACGGTGCGCGGACGCACGATGCGCGTCTTGGCGCCTTCGAGCGCGTTCTGCGTGGAGTAGCGGATCAGGCCGCGTGGATAGTTCATGCGGTCCATCACTTCATCGCACGCGTCGATGCAGGCGGCGCAGGCGATGCATTCGAGCTGCAGGCCGTCGCGGATGTCGATGCCCGTCGGACACACCTGTACGCAGATGGTGCAGTCGATGCAATCGCCGAGTCCGCGATCCCTGGGATTCGCGCTGCGCGGGCGCGCGCCTCGCGGTTCCCCGCGAGCCGCATCGTAGGAGATGATCAGCGTATCGCGGTCGAACATTGCGCCCTGAAAGCGCGCATAGGGGCACATGTACTTGCATACCTGCTCGCGCATGTACCCCGCGTTGCCGTAGGTGGCGAAACCATAGAAGAGCACCCAGAACGTTTCCCAGCCGCCCAGTGATGCGCTGAACATGTTGGGCGTGAGCTCGCGGATCGCGCTGAAGTAGCCGACGAACGTCAGGCCCGTGTACAGCGCGAAGCTGATCCAGAGGGCCTGCTTGGCGGTCTTGCGCGCCGCCTTCCTCCAGGTCCACGGCGCCCGGTCGAGCTTCATGCGCTGCTGGCGGCCGCCTTCGACGAGCCGCTCCATCCAGACGAAAATCTCGGTCCAGACCGTTTGCGGACATGCGTAGCCGCACCACAGTCTGCCGGCCAGCGCCGTAAAGAAGAACAGCGACAACGCTGCGATGATGAGCAGCCAGGTGAGCAGGAAGAAGTCCTGTGGGAAGAACGTCAGACCGAAGATGTAGAACTTGCGCGCCGGAAGATCGAACAGAACCGCCTGTCGGCCGTCCCACGAGACCCAGGGCAGCGCGTAGAACAGTCCGAGCAGGACGCACACGGCGAGCACGCGCAGCCGGTTGAAGCGTCCGCTGACTTCGCGCGGATAGACCTTTTCCTGGGCGGCGTACAGACTACCGCCCGTCGTCTCGACGGGCTGAGCGTTCATGGCTCGTGGCGCTCGCTCGAGCGCGTGTCGATCAGGTAGGTCGTGAGCAGGCTCGCGATCGTGCACACGCCCCAGAAGAAAAAGAACCCCAGCGCGTAGCCCGTCATACGATCGGCCAGCCACTTCGGCGGCGCGTGGTCGTCGGCGAGCAGCACAGGATCAAAGCAGGCGAAGAACACCATCGTGGCGAGACAGGCGGCTAGAAAGGAGGACCACAGAAGCGCGCCGAGGTCCTGACGGCGGCGCGACCAGCGCTCGGAGTCGGCCGACGAACGTGCGTCGGCCGGGTTGACGCCCGCTGGGAACGGAGGTCTGGCGGTCCTGCGCGGGCTGATGCGGGACTGCTTGCTCATGCCCCGATATCAGCCGGCGGCGTCCGAAGCCTCGCGGGGTGAGCTGCGCGCGGTCGCCGCGGCGACCGCGCTCTCGCCAGGCTCGACTTGGTGCGGGTCCGTCGCAACACCCTCGTTGGTCTGGTCGCCGCGATCGTGGGTCTGCGAAGCTGGGGAGGATGCGGCTCGTCCGCCGCCCAGACTCAGCACGTAGGCCGCGAGCAGGCGAACCTTCGTTTCGCCGAGCGACTCCCGGTGTGCGGGCATTTCATTGCTGCGTCCGTTCGTGATCGTCGCGCGCACCGACTCGAAGTCGCCGCCGTGCAGCCAAACCTCGTCGGTCAGATTCGGAGCGCCCAGCAGCGGATTGCCCTTGGCGTTCGCGCCATGACATGCCGCGCACATGGCCTCGAACCGCGGTTTGCCGGCGGCGACCCAGTCGGCCGGCGCCTCCTGTCCGCTCAGGCTGAGGACGTAGGAAGCCACCTCGTTGACGCCGTCTGGTCCGAGCGCCTCGCCGAGCGCCGGCATGACGCCGCGTCGACCGTTGGCGATCGAATCGTGCACGGCGTGCTCGTCTCCGCCCCATAGCCAATCGTCGTCGGTCAGATTGGGAAAACCGCGCGCGCCGCGCGCATCGGAGCCGTGGCAAGTGGAGCAGTTCGCACCGAACAGATTACGCGCCGTGGACATCGCCTGGGGATCGCTCGCCAGCTCGAGCAGGCTCTTCGCGCTGAACGGCGCCATACGCTCCTCGAACTTCGCGCGCTGCAGCTCCATTTGGCTCTCGTAGGCGGCCACCGAGCTCCAGCCGCCCACGCCCTTGAAGGCGCCCAGCCCCGGGTAGAAAACGAGATAGCCGACGGCGAAGATGATCGTGAGGATGAACAACCCGAGCCACCAGCGGGGCAGCGGATTGTTGTATTCCTCCAGATCGCCGTCCCACACGTGGCCGGTTTTCGCCGGCGCGCCGTCCGCGGACGGCTGCGCGTCGGGCGGCGCGCCGTTCGCGGCCCGCGTGCGCGCGGTCCACCACATCAGCCATACGCAGGCGGCTATGTTGATCGTCGTGAACGCGATCACGAACAGGCTGGCAGGGTGACTCATCATCGTCTTTAGAGAATCTCTGATTTACGCTGTTTCTGTGATCTGGCGCCGCTCGAAACGTGTTTCGTTCTTGGCTGAACCGTCAGACCTGCCTCAGCTCCGCTGCGGCGGCTGCGCGTCATCCTGCAGCGGCAGCAGCGCTGCAGCCTCGAAATCATCCTGCCGACGCTTGCTCCACGCCCACGCCCATAGGGCGATGAACGCGATGAGCAGCACCAACGTCAGCAAGCCGCGAACCATCCCGATGGTCATGGCTGACCCCGGGTCGAAGCGCCGGCCTGCGCCGCTGCAGCCTTGTGCGCGGTCTGCTCCACGGGCGCGCCGCGGAACTTCAGACCTTGCAGGTAGGCGATCAGTGCATCCATCTCCGTGCGTCCCGCGAGCGCATCGGGCGCCGCCGCGATGTCCTCATCGGAGTAGGGCGCGCCCAGCGCGCGCAGCGCGCGCATCTTCTTCTGCACTGTGGCGGCGTCGAGCTGTCGCTCTTCGAGCCACGGAAATCCGGGCATGTTGGACTCAGGGACGACATCGCGGGGGGCGATCAGGTGCACCCGATGCCACTCGTCGGTGTACCGTCCGCCGACGCGCGCCAGGTCCGGTCCGGTGCGCTTGGAGCCGAACTGGAACGGGTGGTCGTACACCGTCTCGCCTGCCAGCGAGTAGTGTCCGTAGCGCTCGGTCTCGGCTGGCAGAGGGCGCACCATTTGCGAATGGCAGTTGTAGCAGCCTTCGCGCACATAGACGTCGCGTCCCTCCAGCGCCAGCGGTGGGTAGGGAGTAACCCCCGGCGAGGGCTCGACGACGGAGCGCTGTGCGTACAGCGGCACGATCTCCACGAGCCCGCCGATGCTGATCACAACTGCGATCAGCACGCCCATCAGGCCGATCCTCTTCTCTACGATTTCGTGATTCATGTCTGAACTGGTATTCGTGGTGATCCGTCAGAGGCTGCGCGCCAGCTCTCGACTATCCTTTATCCGCCATGCGCTTGTTTCATCACGCCGGCGCCAGCACGGGAACGTCGACCGGCTTCGTCTCCCTCACCGTGCGCAAGACGTTGTACGCCATGAGCAGCATTCCACTCAGGAACATCAGCCCACCGAGCAGCCGCACGGCGTAGTACGGGTAGGTCGCCTTCAGCGACTCGACGAACGTGTAGGTGAGGGTGCCGTCCTCGTTGAAGGCGCGCCACATGAGGCCTTGCATCACCCCGGCGATCCACATGGAGGCGACATACAGCACGATGCCGATCGTGGCGATCCAGAAGTGCGCTTCCATCAAGCGCACGCTCCACATCTGCGTGCGGCCGAAGAGCTTCGGGATGAGCGCGTATGTCGAGGCGATGGTGATGAACGCCACCCAGCCGAGCGCGCCGGAGTGCACATGTCCGACGGTCCAATCCGTGTAGTGCGACAGCGCGTTGACCGTCTTGATGGACATCATCGGCCCCTCGAAGGTCGACATGCCATAGAACGACAGCGAAACGACCATGAACTTCATGATCGGGTCGGTGCGCAGTTGCCGCCACGATCCCGACATCGTCATCAGGCCGTTGATCATGCCGCCCCACGACGGCGCCAGCAGGATCAGCGAGAACACCATGCCGAGCGACTGCGCCCAGTCCGGCAGCGTCGTATAGTGCAGATGGTGCGGCCCGGCCCACATGTAGATGGAGATGAGCGCCCAGAAGTGCACGATGGAGAGCCGGTAAGAGTAGATCGGCCTGCCGACCTGCTTCGGCACGAAGTAGTACATCATCCCGAGGAAGCCGGCGGTCAGGAAGAAACCTACCGCATTGTGCCCGTACCACCACTGCACCATGGCGTCGACCACGCCCGAGTAGACGACGTAGGACTTGGTCGGCGACACCGGAATGGCCAGGTTGTTGAAGATGTGCAGCACCGCGATGGTGATGATGTACGCCGCGAAGAACCAGTTCGCCACGTAGATGTGCTTCACCTGGCGGCGAACGATGGTGCCGAAGAACACGACTCCATAGGTCACCCATACCACGGCGATCAGCAGGTCGATCGGCCACTCGAGCTCCGCGTACTCCTTGCTCTGCGTGATTCCCAGCGGCAGCGTGATCGCCGCAAGCACGATGACGGTCTGCCATCCCCAGAACGTGAATGCGGCGAGCCGGTCCGAGAACAGGCGCGCATGACAGGTTCGCTGCACGACGTAGTAGGAAGTCGCGAACAGGGCCGACCCACCGAAAGCAAAGATCACGGCGTTCGTGTGCAGCGGCCGCAGACGGCTGTACGTCAGCCACGGAACGTCGAAATTGAGCGCCGGCCAGAGCAGCTGCGCCGCAATCAGCACACCCACCGCCATGCCGACGACGCCCCAGATCACCGTGGCGATCGCGAACTGACGCACCACGGTGTCGTTGTACTTGAGCTGCGCCTGGTGGCCGGCGGCTGAGCCGCCCGCCGCGGCGGAGCCTCCTGCGTTGGACGTCCGGGCGGGGGGTGTAAGAATTTCTGACATCTGGCGTTCTCGGCAGGCCGCTACAAGACAGCGCGCAAAGGTACAGGCGCGCCTGTCTTTAATCAAAGGTACAGGCGCCTCCGTTCTTGATGATTACGGAACGCCCGAGAGCAGATGCGTGCTGGCACGGAGGAAGCGGTCGGCGGCCAGGCGCCGGTGATTAGCGGTTAGTCAAGAGATTCGCGGCCCCTCGGAACCGACCGGCCACCGCAAAACCACCGGCCGCTTCCGGTGGTTTTCAGCTTTACACCGATGCCCTAAGGGGCGAATACCCCTAATGGATGATGCGCCCGGGCGACGCTGATGATGAACGCGTAGACGCCCAGCGCCGCCACCCATGCGCCCACACGCACAGTCCGCGTCGAGCCGCGCTTGAATGCAATGATCCCCAGTACGATGTAAGCGATCAGAGCCAGCACCTTGACCGTGAGCCACCCATGCACGAACGGGTACTGGTGCAGGATCGTGGACAGCATCAGCGCCGCCGTGAGCAGCACGGTGTCGATCGTGTAGGTCGCATAGCGCAGCGGCGCCGCCATGGGCCAGGCGGCGCCGAACTGCAACGCCAGTCCTCGCAGCGCAAACAATGTTCCGCTTACGAGGACGGCGGCGATGTGGACCAACCGGATCTGCGGATAGAACTCGATCATTGCTATGTAGACGCTGAACAGGCGCGGTCCGATGAAACCAGCAGCTTCGCAAGCCTTGGTCTCACGACCGCGTTCATGCCGCGGCCTGCCGGCAATTCATACCGCTGTGGATGATAGCGCGCCAAGGATCCAGCCCGTCACCGCTTCGCCGGCTGCACGCCTTCGGGCAGCAGCGCAGCGTCGCGCGGCGCGATCCACAAGCGCAGCACGAACCAAGCCAGCGTCACTGCGCCGACGCTGAAGACGACGTCGCCGGGCACTCGCATCCACACCAGCAGTTGGATGATCGGCTGCTGCATGAATTCCGCGGAGCGCGCGTACCAGTAACCGTGCTCGATCGCGGCGTTGAGCTGCAGGACGCCCATGGGCAGCAGCGTCAGCAGCGCCATCCCGGCCAAGCCCAGGTTGAACGCCCAGAAGCTCGTTTTCAGGATTTTTTCGTCCCACACGGCGTGCGGCCTCAAGCCGCGCAGGCAGAACAGCATCAGCCCGATGCCGAGCAGCCCGTACACGCCGAACAGCGCGGTGTGGCCGTGGAGCGCCGTCAGGTTCAGTCCCTGCATGTAGTACAGCGGCAGCGGCGGATTGATCAGGAAGCCGAACAGTCCCGCGCCGACCACGTTCCAGAATGCAACGCCCGTGAAGAACAGGATCGGCCAGCGATAGCGCTGCATCCAGGGCGTCGCCGAGCCGTGCTTATAAGTCTGGTACGCCTCGAAGCCGATGAAGGCGAGGGGCACGACTTCCAGTGCGGAGATGCTTGCGCCGAGAGCGATCACGGCCGTCGGCGTGCCGGTGAAGTACAAATGGTGCAGCGTGCCGAGCACGCCGCCCGCGAGGAACACGATCGTGGCGAACAATACCGCTGTGCCCGCTGTCGCGGCTTTGATCAGGCCCAGCCTGGTGAACAGGAACGCCATCACTGCCGTGGCGAACACCTCGAAGAAGCCTTCGACCCACAGGTGCACCACCCACCAACGCCAGTACTCGACGATCGACAGGTGCGTGTGCTCGCTCCACATCAGGCCGGCGCCGTAAAACAGGCCGATGCAGACCGTTGACAGAAACAACAGCATGATGATGGTCGTCGATTCCCCGCCCTTGCGGATCGCCGGCAGCAGCGCACGGCCGACGAGCGTCAGCCACAAGCCGAGGCCGACGAACAGGAACCATTGCCAGAAGCGGCCGAGGTCCACGTACTCCCATCCCTGATGTCCGAACCAGAAGTTGTGCTTGAGGCCGAGCTTCTGCATCACCGCCAGCCACTGCCCGGTGAAGGCGCCGACCACGATGATGATGAGGCAGACGAACAGAAGGTTGACGCCGAACCGTTGATGCTTCGGCTCCTTGCCGGAGATCGCCGGGCCGATGTACAGGCCCATCCCGAGCCATGCGGTCGCAATCCAGAGCACCGCGAGTTGTGTATGCCAGGTGCGGCTCAGCGAATAGGGCAGTACGTCGGAGAGTACGAAGCCGTAGGCTTCCTGACCTTCGACCTGATAATGCGCAGTGATCGCGCCGAGCAGGATCTGCGTGAGAAACAGGGCGAGCACCAGCCAGAAGTATTTGGCGGTGGCGCGCATCGAAGGGGTGACGCGCACCAACGCCAAAGGATCGCTGGCGGGCAGCTCGGCCGGCGGTTCTTCGCGATGGCGCGCATGGCGCCAGCCAAGCAGCGCGATTCCCGCAATCAGGAACAGCACGCTGAACACGGTCCACAGCAGCAGATTGCCTGAGGGTGCGTTGCCGACGAGCGGATCGTGCGGCCAGTTGTTCGTATACGTGATGTCGGCGTCCGGCCGCTTGGTGACCGCCGACCACGCCGACCACCAGATGAACGCAGTCAATGCTTCCCGATGCTGTGCATCAGGCGCCGTGTCGTTCTTCATGGCGTACGCCTTGCGCAGATCGAGCAGCTCGGGATCCGAACCGAACAGGCCGGTGTAGTGCTCGCGCACCTGCGCGATGGCTGCGGCGCGATCCTCCGAGATGGTGATGACGCCTGTGTCGGGGTCATACGTGTTGGCGCGAATCCTCGGCTGCAGACGCGCTTGGAGCGCGGCCTGCGCGTCGGGCGCCAGCTGCGAGTACGTGCTGGAAGTTTCGCGCCGCGCTTCGATGTCGAGCCATGCAAGCGCTTCGCGATGCAGCCAGTCGGCGGTCCAGTCCGGCGCCACGTAACCGCCATGTCCCCAGATCGAGCCGAGTTGCTGGCCGCCGATCGATTGCCAGACTTGGCGTCCCTTCTCGATATCGGCTTGCGTGTAGATCGTCTCACCGGCGCTAGTGACCACTGCGGTGGGAACCGGCGGCATGACGCGATGTATCTCACGCCCGATCCACAGCAGGACTGCAAAGGAAATGAACAGCAGGACGCCGAGGCCTGTCCACAACCGACGATTCGAGTACATGCTCACTCTCCGCAACTGCGGCGCATGCTGCACATGCGTCGATGCAGTCGCCCTGACTTAGGTCAGGCAAGTCGCACGAGTGGTGATCGATCAGTGGTGTGTTGCGCGCGGCGCCTTAGCGATGCGACGCAGAGGACGACATCTGCAGGCGAATCACTGTCAGGCGACAGTGCGGTGATGATGCTCGAGCGCAGTGATGGTGAGTGCAGCGATGATGCTCGAGCGCGCTGAGTGAAATGCTCGAGCTCAGCGGCGATGCTCGAGCGTGAGCTGCGTCTCAATCGCGCAGCACGCTGCGCGCGATCTCCTCGAGCCGCGGGCGATCGAGAAGATCCACATCGCGACGCGCCACCGCAATCAAGCCTTCGTCCTGAAAACGCCGCAGCACGCGGCTCACGGTTTCGGACGCGAGCCGCAGATAGTTCGCTATGTCCGTGCGGCTCATCGTGAGCTGGAAGCGATTCGCCGAGAAGCCTCGCGAGGCGTAGCGCCGCGAAAGCGCGATGAGGAACGCGGCCATGCGTTCGTCGGCGGTGAAGTTGCCAGCCAGCAGCGCCGCCTTGCCGATGTCGAGGCTCAGCAGACGAAAAAGCTGTTGCTGCACGCCCGGCATGCGCGTCGCGAGCGCTGCGATGTTCGGGAACGAGAATCGGCACAGCAGGACCGCGTCGAGCGCCACGGCGTTGCAAGGATAGCGCTCCTGGGAAATGGCGTTCAGGCCGATGATCTCGCCGGGCAGGAAGAAGCCGAGCACCTGCTCGCGCCCCTGCGCATCGTTGACGTAGGTCTTGACGGTTCCGCCGCGCACCGCGGCGATGGCCGTGAACGGGTCGCCTTCGCGGAAGATGTGCTCGCCCTCCCGGAAGGGCCCGATGTGCTCGACCAGCACGTGCAGCTCGCGCAGCTGGCTCTTGTCGTAGCCCCTGCCGAGACAGGCGGCCGAGAAGGCGCACGTGCTGCAGAAATTAAACTCGTCGCCGTCGTCGGCGATCGGGGGGCGGGCGCGCATCGCGCGTGGATCTCTCACGGGCGGAGCCGTCCTTGCGCCGGGTCGAGGCGGCGCAGTCGCGTTGCGCCCGGCCGGGCGCAGTGGCTCAGATGACGCGCGAGAAGTGCGCGGGCGTGGCGGCCGCGTCGGCGGGCGTATGGATGTAGCGATCGAAGCACATGGCGATGATACGCAACAGGAGCCGTCCGGTCGAAGTCGCCTCGATGAAATCCTCGCCCACGCGCGCCAGGCCGTCCTCGACCAGCTGGTGCAGGCGGTCGAGCGCATCGGCGAAATAGGTCACGAAGTCGATGTCGTAGCGGGCCTCTATGGCCTGCACGTCGATGCGACCCAGGCACATGAGCTGCTGGATTACGTCGCCGCGCAGCCGATCGTCCAGATCCAGATGACGGCCGCGCCAAACCGGCAAGCGCCCCGCATCGAGCGCCGTCTCCCAGCCTGCCAGATCGCGCGGATTCTGGCTGAAGCTGTCGCCGATGTGGCTGATGGCGCTCACGCCCAGGCCGATCAGATCGCTCTCGGCGTGAGTCGTATAGCCCATGAAGTTGCGCTGCAGAGTGCCGGCCGCCTGGGCGCGCGCCAGCTCATCGGTCGGAAGGGAGAAGTGGTCCATGCCGATGTACGTGTAGCCGCTCTCGCTCAGCTTCTCGATGGCGAGTTGCAGCAGCTGCAGCTTCTCCTGGGGCGAAGGCAGCTCTTCGGCCACGATCTGCCGCTGCGCCTTGAACATCTGCGGCAGGTGCGCATAGCTGTAGACGGCGAGGCGATCGGGCCGCATCGCCAGCACCGCGTCCAGCGTGCGTGCGAATCCGCTGACGGTCTGGCGCGGCAGTCCGTAGATGAGATCGAGATTTACCGAACGGAAGCCGGCCGCCCGACAATCCTCGAGCGCTTGGCGAGTCTGCTCGACGCTCTGTATCCGGTTGACGGCCTTCTGCACTTCCGGGTCGAAGTCCTGCACGCCGATGCTGGCGCGATTGAAGCCCATCCGGCCGTACGACGCGACGTCGCCCGCCTCCAGGAAGCGTGGGTCGAGCTCTATCGAGAAGTCGCGATCGGCGGCCGTGCTCAGGCGGAAGTGGCTCGCCAGGCTGTCGAGCAGCTCTTGGAGCTCCGGCGGCCGCAGGAAATTCGGCGTGCCGCCCCCCAAGTGGATCTGTACGACTTCGCGATCACGGTCGAAGAGCGCTCCCATCCTGGCGATCTCGCGCACCAGGCGCGCGACGTAGGTGCGCCCCTTGGATACGTCGCGCGTGATGATGCGGTTGCAGCCGCAGTAGAAGCACGGGCTGAAACAGTAGGGGATGTGCAGATACAGCGACAGCGGCTGCGGGATCGGCTCCTCGTTGCTGCGGCGGATGTACTCGCGCAACATCGTTTCGTCGAAGTGCGGGCCGAAGTTCGGCGCCGTCGGATACGATGTGTAGCGCGGTCCGGGGCGATCGTAGCGCCGCAGCAGATCGGCGTTGAACAGCGGAGTTTCGTGCATGGAGGCAGTGTGCGCCGCTCGGGCGGCGCTTGCGCTGATCTGAATCAGTTCGCAGACGGCTTGCGAGGCGGGCAGACATGCGGATTCTTCACGGATTTTCAACAGGCTAGCACTTCCGGGGCGCCTGCTCTGCACGGACTCCCCTCGGTTGCCTTCGGGAAACTCTGTAGAGATTCCCAGGCGCGTACGGCGAGAATGCAGCGCCGCATGGGACATGGGATATGGGAGGAATGCATGCCGATCGCCCGCCTGGCCGTCGCCGCCGCTGCGCTCGTGATGCTAGCCGCCTGCCAGTCCATACGGCCGGAGGCGCCGCTCGAGCAGCAGTCCGGGCTCGAGCTCTATCAGCGGCTTTGTGCGAGCTGTCACGGCGTGGACGGGCGCGGAGACGGGCCGGTTGCGCCGCTGATCAAGACAGGCGTGCCGGACCTGACGCGCCTCGCGCTGCGCGACGGCGGCGAATTCCCGACGGAGGACGTACGCCGGATCATCGACGGCCGCTATGAGCGGCCGGCGCATGGGCCGCGCGACATGCCCGTCTGGGGTTGGCGTCTGTACGACATGTCGAGCGAGGACGGCGCAGGCGAGCGCGCGCGCGTGGACGCCATGATCGGCCGGCTGGTCGAGTACCTGCGCTCCATACAGGCGACGTCATGAAAGCGAATTCCGTAACGGCGTTCTCGATTCGCCGAACGCTCCGCGCGCTGGTGTTTGCAGCGTCGGCGCTCGGCTTCGGTGCGGCGTCCGCGGCCGATTACCTGGCGATGTCGGGCTCAGAGCTCTATCGCCGCTTCTGCGCCTCCTGTCACGGCGTTGAGGGGCGGGGCGACGGTCCGGTGGCTGATTCGTTCACCGTGGAGGTTCCGGACATCACGCTGATCGCGCGGCGGCGCGGCGGCCAGTTTCCCCGCGAGCGCATCGAGAAGATCATCGACGGCCGGCACATCATCGCCGCGCACGGTTCGCGCGCCATGCCCATCTGGGGCGCCGACCTGACGCGCGCGGAGATCGGCAGTCCGGACGCCGAGCGGGCGGCGCAGACCATCATCCGCAGGCTCGCGGACCACGTCGAACAGATGCAGCGCGGTTCGACGGGCAGTCGGTGAGCCGCTGGCCGCCAGGAACGCGCATACGGTTCTGGGCATTGGACCGCTGAGTCCGGCGGCGCAGGCGAGGAATACATCAGCGTGCTTATTCGAGAGGAGTTCACATGAGAGTCGGCGATTACTGCAATCGTGATGTCGTCACCATCGATGCGCGCGCCAGTCTGTCCGATGCAGCGGCCCTGATGCGCGAGAAGCACGTCGGGCTGCTCGTTGTGGTGGAGGAGGGCGATCCCTGGCGGCGCCGTCCCGTGGGCGTGCTCACCGATCGCGACATCGTCGTCATGGTGTTCGCCCCGGGCGCCGACGTTGCGGCGCTCGCGGTCGCCGACGTGATGACGCGCGATCTGGTGCTCGCGATGAGCGATGAAGATCTCGGCGAGCTGATGGCGAAGATGCGCGCAGCCGGAGTGCGTCGCGCGCCGGTGGTCGACGCGGACGGCGGGTTGTACGGAATCATCGCCGTGGACGACGCGATCACGCTCGTGACGGGACTACTGTGCGACATCTCTGGCGTCATTCGTCATGGACAGCGTATCGAGCGCCGGGTGAGAGGGTGAAGGAGTGATGGGGCCAACACGGGAGACGTGCGGGTGAACGCACAGCTCGCGCCCTCCCGCGCTCACCCCTTTCATTCCTTGCCCTTTCCCCCCTTCACCCTCGGTTGATCCAGATCAGCGCCCGCGCGCCGCAGCGCGCGCAAGATCCGGGGATGTGTGCGATTCAGCCGGCAGCCTCGCTTGCGTTCGAGCATGACGAGGTGATCACGTGAGCGATCCCGCCCGAGTTCTCGGAACGCGCGCCGGCGTCATGAAACGCTTTGCACTGTTCGATTACGGATTTCGTCCGTTCTTTCTGCTGGCCGGCCTGTACGCGCTGGTCGTCATTCCGGCGTGGCTGTATTTCTTCGCTCACCACGGGACCTCTTTCGGCTCGCTGCCGCTCATGTACTGGCATGCGCACGAGATGATCTACGGCTTCGTGGCGGCGGCCGTCGCGGGCTTCCTGCTGACCGCCGTGCCGAGTTGGACGGGCGCGCGCGGTTTCGGGGGCAAGCCGCTGGTGATCCTGGTCGCCTTGTGGATCGCCGGGCGGATCGCCGTCGCCAGCGTGGGCGAGGTTCCCTTCTGGCTGACGGCCGTTGGTGCGCTCGCGTTCTTGCCCGGGCTCGCCGTGCTGCTCGCACCGCCGCTGCTCCGTAGCAGCAACCGCAATACGCCGCTGCTGGGCGTGCTCGGCGTGTTGTGGCTGATCGACGCGGCGTTCCTGTTCGCGCTGCGCTCGGGGGACGTCGCCCTGGGGGCGCGCGCGTTGAATGTGGCGATCGACCTGGTGCTGGTGCTCGTCACCGTGATCGGCGGACGGATCGTGCCGGCCTTCACGGCCAACGCGCAGCGTCGGCGAGGAGTAGCCGCCGACATCGTCAGCCGCAGGTGGTTGGAGTTCACGGTGATCGCGCTGATGATCGCCATCGCGGTCGCGGACGTATTCGCGGCGCCCGCCGCGCTCGCGGGCGCGCTCGCTGCACTGGCCGCCGCCGCCCACTTGGTGCGGCTCTCGGGATGGCGCAGCTTCAAGACGCGCAGTGAGTCGATTCTATGGGTGCTGCATGTCGGCTACGCATGGCTGCCGATTGGCCTGGGGCTGAAGGCCCTGTGGCTGCTGGGCGGGGTGTCCTGGGCGATCAAATGGCAGCACGCGCTGACGATGGGCGTCTTTGCGACCATGATCCTCGCTGTCATGACGCGCGCCTCGCTTGGCCATACGGGGCGTCCGCTCGAGGTGTCGCGCACCATCACGGTCTCGTATCTGTTGCTCACGCTCGGCGTCGTGCTGCGAGTATTCGGCGGCGCGCTCTGGCCTGACAGCTATCTGCTCACTGTGACGGCGGCGGGCGTCGCGTGGACGCTCAGCTTCCTGCTGTACGTCGCCGTGTACACGCCGATCCTCGTGGGACCCAGAGCGGACGGCCGGAGCGGCTAGGGAGCCTCTGATTCACTCTGTTTCTACGATCTCGGGCGCTCGAAAACAGCACGCATTGCGAGCATTCGTCGGGCTGAACCGTCAGGGCGGCAGGTTGACCAGAGCTTCCTTCCCTCACCCCTTCACCAGTCTGCGCAGCCATCCGAGTAGAGCCGCGGGCAACAGTTCGGGGCGGTGGAGCACGGCGTACTGGTGCTCGCCGAATACCGCCGGAAGATAGTTCGCCTTGCGGCGGTCCACCGTGAGGCAAAACGGGTACACGCCCTGAAGGCGAGTCTCGGCGATCGCCTGGCGCATGTCCTCCAAGCCATATCGGCCGTCGTACTCGTCCATATCGTTTGGCTTGCCGTCAGAGAGCATCAGCAGCAGTCGATGGCGCGCGGGCTCGCGCAGCAGTAGCTGGCTCGCGTGGCGGATCGCGGCGCCGGCCCGCGTGTAACGCTCAGGCTCGAGACCCGCGATCCGCAGCGCCGTCTGCTCGCCGTAACTCTCGGAAAATCGTTTGACGGCGCGGATCGTCACTCGCGACGGCCCTTCACCGGAGAATGCGAGCACGCTGTATCGCTCCCCCAGGCTCTCGAGCGCCAGGCAGACCAGCAGCAGCGCTTCGCGCTCGACGTCGATGATGCGCCGTCGACTGGCGATCCAGGCGTCGGTCGAGCCGCTGACGTCGATCAGCAGCAGCACCGCCATCTCGCGCCGCATCGTGCGCGTGCATTGGTAGAGCCCCGGCGGTCGCGCGACTCCCGCGCGCGAGTCCGCGAGCGCGTCGATGCACGCTTCCAGGTCGAGCTCCTCGCCGTCGTTCTGCTGCCTGAGGCGCATGCGTTGCGCGCGCAACGATTCGAACTGGCGGCGCACGCCGTTCAGCATCGCCCGATGCTCGGTCAGCGTGCGGGCGACCCAGTCGGCGGGCCCGCACTGGGCCTCGAGCAGATGGACGGTCGCGCCCGGCTCACGATACGCGCCGGCGCGCCAGTCCCATTCCGGATAGGTCAGGATCTCGGCCGGCTCTGCGGCGTGCGTCATCGCGCGCCTGGCCGCGGCCGGCGGCGGATCCTCGGACAGGAGCACTTCTTTCGGCGCGCCTGGCGCGGCGATCAGCCGCGCTTCGGCGAGCTCGGAAACGGACTCGGCGAACTCCTCGGCCGCCGTGTCCTCGTCGCGATCGGTGGGCCGTTGGGCGCCGAACGGGTCTTCTGCGTGCTCGTGCGGCTGTGCGGTCTGCACCATCCACACGCCGTCGCCGCTGCGTTCATCGCGCTCGTCAGCCGGGCGCACGTTGGGCCGGCGCGCGAGACGGGCGCTGCGCGCTGCACGCTCTGCGGGCGCCTCGTTCTCCACGAGCTGCGGCGCGCTCTGCGATGAATCGCAGGCGGCCTCGCGCAACTCGCCGAGCCACGCATCGCGAAACAGAAGGCCGGCGGCATGGACGCCTGCTGGTCGCGCGGCATGCAGCAGGCGCGCGGCGATTTCCCGCGCCTGCGTCGCTGATTCGTGCGGCGTGCACGCGCCGCCCGCTTCGTCGCCGCCCTGTTCCATCGACTCGCGAATCCACAGCTCGAGCGGCCGCCGGCAGGCCGGAAAATCCTCCGGCGCAGGCCGAGCCGCCAGCGCCGTGCGGCGAAATGCGAGCAGTGCGCCGCCAAGTCCCGGAAGAAGGCCGCGCAGCTGCGCGTCGGCGCGGCGGGCTTCGAGCGTCTCGAACACCGAGCGCTGCAGCGGATCGTCGAGCAAGCACAGGTGTTCAGGAGCGCGGCGGCAAGCGCGCATCGCCTGTTGCAGGCCCATGAGGCGCAGCTGTTCGCTCGCAGTCTGCGAGCACTGATTGACGGGCGGCGCCGGCAGCCAGATCGTCGCGCCGTCGGTGGCGGGAATGGCGACCCGTGCAGCGGGAAATTCTTCGCGTCTGAATATTCTGCGCAGCAGAGGCGCAGGGGGCGGCGGCTGCGCCGTACGCAGCGTCCAGCTCTGGCCGAGCGCGGCGGCGATCAGCAGATCGAGCCGGTGCAGGAACTGCGTCAGGTCGAACTCTGCGGCGGCGCCGCGGCGATTGCGCCGCCACAGATCACGCACGAACATCGTCGCGTAGCGCGCGGCGTCGGTAATGACGTCTTCCGCTTCCGCCATACAGCGCGCCTCACACGAAACTCGCGTCGACCAGATCGCGCATCGCGCCGACCAGCGTCGCATCATCGGACAACGGCGCCACGAGTGCGGCGTAGCACGCCTCGCGGATCGGCACTCCGCTGGCCGCAAGTCGCGCGGCGGCGATCAGCAGGCGCGTGCTCGGGACTTCCGTGAGGCCGCGGTCGCGCAGTTCTCGCAAGCGGGCGCCCAGCGCGACGATGCCGTGCGCGCCGGGCCGATCCAGCCCGCTCTCGTGCGCCACGATTGCGGCTTCCTGCTCGAGCGGCGGAAAGTCGAACTCCAGGGCCACAAATCGCTGTCGGGTGCTGGGTTTGAGGTCCTTCAGCATGCGTTGATAGCCCGGGTTGTACGAGATCACGAGCTGGAATTCGGGAGGCGCCTGCACTGTCTCGCCGGTCTTGTCGATGTGCAGCGTGCGCCGATGATCGGTCAGCGAATGCAGTACGACTATCGTGTCCTGGCGGGCTTCGACCACCTCATCCAGGTAACACAGCGCGCCGCTGCGCACTGCGCGAGTGAGCGGGCCGTCTTGCCAGTATGTGCCGTCATGACGAATCAGGAAGCGTCCGACGAGATCGTTCGCGGTGAGGTCGTCGTGGCAAGAAATCGTGATCAGCGGGCGTCCGAGCTTCCACGCCATGTATTCCACGAAGCGCGTCTTGCCGCAGCCGGTCGGCCCTTTGAGCATGACGGCCAGGCGGCGCGCGTAACATTGTTCGAAGATCCGCGTCTCCTCGCCGCTGGTCACGTAGTACGGCGCCGGAGCGGCGGCGTCGGGCGCAACCGTGCGTGCGGGTTCGGTGCTCATGCGGTCGGCTTACGCGGTGAGTCCGCCCCGGAGAGCGCTCCGGCAAAGGACGGCTATGCGCGCGCTGCGTCAGGTTGTGCGACGGGCGCGCCTTCCTTCACGACTTCCAGACGCGGGCCGGTGCGGAAGAAGTCCCAGATGAACAGCGCCACGCCGACTGCGAAGACGGCGGCCGTGGCGATCAGCATGAGGAAGTGCACCTGGATCTTCAGCTGCGTGTCCAGATAGCCGAGGCCCAGAATGCGCTCCAGATAGACCTGGCCAATGCCTGCGGTTGCGAACGACAGCGTCATGCCGAACATGCCGGAGGTCTGCAGCCAGAACGCCCAATACCCAACGGCGCTGCCGCGATCGGGGCGATCGTGCGTCAGCGAGGGCAGGGCGTAGCTGATGACAGCCATCACGATCATCGCGTATGCGCCGTAGAACGCTGCATGGCCGTGCATCGCCGTGATCAGCGTGCCGTGCGTCCACTTGTTCACCGCGGGCCAGGTGTGCGCGAGACCGAGCAGGCCGGCGCCGAACAGCGTGTAGACGGCGCTGCCCAGCGTCCAGTGCAACGCCAGCGTATTCGGATGCGCCAGTCCTGAGCGGCGTATCGCCCAGTAGGCGTAGACCGCCATGCCGACCAGCGCCACAGGCTCGAGGGCGCTGAACAGCCCGCCGATCGGCAGCCAGTAGTGCGGCACGCCCACCCAGTAGTAGTGGTGCGCGGTGCCGAGAATGCCGGCGATGAACACCAGCCCGACGATCACGTACAGCCATTTCTCGAGCACCTCTCGATCGGCGCCCGAGAGGCGGATCAGCAGGTAGGCGAGGAAGGACGCCTGGATCATCTCCCAGACGCCCTCGACCCACAGGTGGATGGTCCACCAGCGATAGAAGATGGATACAGTGTAGTTCTCGTAGTGCAACAGCGCCGGCAGGTAAAGCACGGCGGCGCCCGCCACGCCGAGCAGCAGCACGCCCTCGGTGGTGGTGAAGCGGCCGGATTTGCGGATGGTCATCACCACGTTGTAGATGAACATGAGCATGACGATGACGATCACGATTTTGTGCGGCAGCGGCTGCTCCAGCATCTTGTTGCCTGTGCCGAAGCGGAACAGGTAGCCGATCACCGCAGTGACGCCCATCACGACCCACAGGCCGAGCTGGATGTACGCCAGCCTCACGCTGTGCAGTTCGGTGCGCGACTCGTCAGGGATCAGCCAGTAGGCGGCGCCCATGAACCCGGTGAGCACCCACACGATGAGCAGATTCGTGTGGATCATCTTGCTGACGTCGAACGGCAGGATGTAGAGCAACGGATCTGGGCCGAGATATTTCGCGGCCGAGAGCAGTCCGAAGACGATCTGCAGTCCGAACAGCACCATGGCCACGGCGAAGTACCAATAGGCGACGGCTTGCGAGCGGTATTGCATCGGAAGAACTCCCTGGGGCGGCGTTATCTGAGCGTCGCCAGGTACGCGACCAGTTGGTCGAGCTGTTCTTGAGACAGGTCCTTGCCGTAGGTGTTGGGCATGAAGGACTGGCCGTTGGCGGAGTACATGGCGCCGGCGACCAGGTGCATGCTGGGGCTGACGATCGACTCGCGAATGTAGCCCTCGGCGTCGGTCGCCTCGCCGGAGTACTCGGCCGATTCCACGGTCTCCTGCGCCCTGGCGGCGATGCCGGCGAGCGAGGGGCCAGCCATGTTCACGCCGGGCGCAGTCGAGTGACAGGCGACGCACGCAGGCGTGACCGAGCGGAATACGGCCTCACCGAGAGCGATCGGATCCTCTGCGCCCGAGACGGGCCGGGCGCCGGGCGGCAGGCCGCGTTCGGCGGCGCTCACGTGCGCCGGGTAGATATCCGCGCCGGGAATCGCCGAGCCGGTGACGAGGATCGGCCGCGGCGGCCAGCCTTGGTTGTCCACCTTGCTCACCCAGTCGAGAAAGGCGATCAGATCGCTGATCTCCTTTTCGCTCAGATCCTGCCGCGGCATCAGGCGGCGATGCCGCTGCTCGTCGTAGAACGCCGCAGGATTGCGCATGTACGCCGCCAGGTACTGCGCGCCGCGCAGCTGCGTGATCTTCGTGAGGTCGGGCGCGTAATAGGCGCCCTCGCCGAACAGCGTATGACAATTGACGCAGTTGTACTTGTGCCAGACGTCCTGTCCGCCGCGCACCTCGTCGGTGATGTTCTCGGCGTTGGTCAGCCGGGGAAACTGCCGGTGACTGTCGACCGTGAGCGCGAGAAAAACCAGTGCGCTGATGGCGGTGGCCGCAATGGCGAACGTGCGCGTCTGGCGCTTGTTCATGTCAGGAGGCTCCTGCGAGGCCGCGGCGTGCGGTCAGACGCCGATGCCGCTCCAATGGGTCATCGAGATCCAGCTTGCATAGAGCAGAGCGCCGGTCATCGCCGCCAGCACGAGGTAGCTCAGAATCCGCAGAGATGTGTACCAAGCGCCGCCTCGCATCAGAGCCCCTTGTTGTTAGCAGTTCGATCAGCCCGGCGAGCCGATCTCGCGTGCGTCCGGATCCGCGTCCCAACCGTACTCGTCGGGCGCACCCATATCGCAAAGCGCATTGTCTGTGCAATGCGCAGATGCCGTGCTGCGCCTCTGACGTTGCGCCAAACCGTGCAAGATCTAAGCAAAGTCCCGATTTGCACGCCTGCTCGCCGCTCGGCACATTGGGCCGCCTTCACTCGCAGGGCGGAGTCATGACTCAGCGAAACCCTCTGCACAAGCTGGCGGCGCTTGGCCAAAGTGTGTGGCTCGATTACATCCAGCGCGGTTTCATCGCCAGCGGCGAGCTGCAGCAGCTGATCGAGCAAGACGCCGTGAGCGGCCTCACGTCCAACCCCGCCATCTTCCACAAGGCGATGGTGGAGTATGTGCACTACGATGAGGCGCTCACGCGGCTGGCGCGCGAGGGTCTGGCGGCGCACGAGATCTACGAGGCGCTGATCCTGGAGGATATCCGCCGCGCGGCCGACGTGCTCGCGCCGGTCTATGCGCGCACGCACGGGCGCGATGGGTTCGTCAGTCTGGAAGTCACGCCGCACCTTGCGCACGATGCGGACGGGACGTACTGGGAAGCCAAGCGTCTCGCGACGCTCGTGGACCGGGAGAATCTGATGATCAAGGTTCCCGGCACGATCGAGGGAGTCCAGGCCATACGCCGCCTGGCGGCCGACGGCCTGAACATCAACGTCACCCTGCTGTTCAGCGTGGAGCGCTACGACGCCGTTGCGGACGCTTACATGCAAGGGCTCGAGGAGCGGCTGGCCGCCGGCCGGCCCATCGACCGCATCGCCTCGGTCGCGAGTTTTTTCGTCAGCCGCATCGACACGCTGATAGATGAACGACTGGAGAATATCGCGCACGCGCACTCGGCTGCGCTGCGCGGCGAAAGCGCGATCGCTTACGCGCGCTTGGCGTACCGCCACTTCCGCCGGCTGACCAGCCGCGATCGGTGGCTGCGCCTTGCAGAACGCGGCGCGCAGTTGCAGCGACTGCTGTGGGCCAGCACCGGAACGAAGAATCCGGCGTACAGCGACGTCAAGTACGTCGACGCGCTCATCGGACCGGACACCGTGACGACGTTGCCGGTCAAGACGCTGATCGCATATCGCGACCACGGCGATCCGCAGCTGCGCCTGCACGCCGGTGAAGAAGAGGACGCGCACGCTCCGGAAGACGTCATTCGTCGATTGACGGAGCTCGGGATAGATTCCGCGGCGATCGCGGCCGAGCTCGAGATGCAGGGCGTGCGCAAGTTTATCGAACCACTCGAATCGACGCTCGCTGCGCTGCGCGACAGGATCGCCGACATCCGCGCGGCGTGAGGCGGCGGGAGCGAGATGATTCGTAATCCGTGCTGCGTGACTGGCGGGCGGATTCGGCGCCGGCTTGCGGCGTCAACTCGGGTTCACCAGTCGCCAGTCACTTCTCCTCGCTTTCCCGCACCAGCAGCACGGGAACCGGAGACATCCGCAGCACCAGCTCGGCGTCGCTTCCCATGACCAGGCGCCGTACGCCGCGGCGTCCGTGCGTACCCATGACGATCAGGTCCGCGCTCCACTGTTTCACCTGATCGATGATGACGTCCGCGGCCCGTCCGCCGAGCGTCTCGACGAGTTCCGTTTCGACTTTCAATCCCTGCGCCTGCGCGGCGTCGCGCGCCTGCTCGAGCGTCTTTCGTCCCGTTTCGCGCAGGGACTGGATCACGTCGTCATGATATGTGACGGCGGCGTACCCCGAGTCCATGATCAATTCGTTGACTGCGTGGACGATGCGCACCTGGGCGCCAACGGCTTGCGCCAGCTTCAGCGCTTCAGCGAGCCCTCTGTTCGACGCTGCGCTGCCGTCCACCGGAACCAGGATCTTCTTGTACATCTTGGCGTCTCGCTGCTGCACCTGCGGCCCAATCCTACAGGGTCGAGCCGAGGCGCCTACCGTGAGTTCCCGCAGGTCCTTCGGGCTGCTCCTTAAATGAGCCGTGATCTGAGGGGGTGCAACAAGCGTCTGGGCGCGCGTCCATCCGGCCAGCCGCGGTCAGTCGTTCGGGCCAGACAGCGTAAAGAGCGCGGTGGCGCCGGCGCCCGGCGAGCTCTCCAACCAAATGCGTCCGTTATGGCGTGCGACGATGCGCTTCACCGTCGCGAGACCGACGCCTGAACCTGGGAAGTCGCCGTCGTGATGCAGGCGCCCGAAGGGCTTGAACAATCCTTCGGCTCGCGCCGGGTCGAATCCAACGCCATTGTCCCGCACGAAGTAGACTTGCTCGCCGTCGCCCGCGGTGAACGACCCCACTTCGATGAGCCTATCGGGCGTATCCCGCGAGAACTTCAGAGCGTTGCCCAGCAGGTTGTCGAAGGCGATGCGCATCAGGCCCGGATCCGCCCAGGCCTTCATGCCGGGCTGCACGATGAAGCGCGCCGGACGCTCCTCGCCTTGCATCAACGCCTCATAGCTCTCCTCGGCGACTGCGCTCAGATCCACTTCCTGTCGGTTCAGCGGCGAAGTCATGACGCGCGACAGGCTGAGCAGGTCATTGATGAGTTGCGACTGTCGCCGGTTGGCGGCGATCAACTTCGCCAGGAGCTCGCGGCCTTGGCCATCGAGCTGTGCGGAATGCTCCGACTCGAGCAGCCGCGCAAAGCCGTCCACGGCTCTCACTGGCGCGCGCAGGTCGTGGCTGACCGAGGATGCGAACGCTTCGAGCTCGCGCACGGCTTCGTGGAGCGCGGCCGTGCGCTCCGCGACGCGTTGCTCGAGCAGCTGGTTCAAGCGCCGCGTATCCTGCTCGGCCGCCTTGCGCTGCGTGATGTCGTACATCGTCGTGCGGCTGTAGATGAAGCGGCCGGCGGCGTCCCGCAAAGCCTTTGCATGGAGCAGCACATGGCGCTGCGCTCCTTCGCGCGGCTGCAGGTCGACTTCCTCCTGGCGAACGTCGCCGCTCTGCACGAATTCGGGAAACCCCTGGACGAAACGCTCGGCGTCGGCGGGCGACAGCACGTCCGCGAAGCACAGCTTGCCGATCACGTCTTCGCGCCGCATGCCGAGCCAACCGAGCTCGGTGTCGTTGACCCGTACGTAGACGCCGTTGCGATCGAGCGAGTGGTAGCCGCAGGGGGCGTTGTTGTAGAGGTCCATCAGCTCGTCATACGAGGCGCGCAGCACCGCTTCGGCGCGCCGGCGCTCGCTGAGATCGTGAAATACCGAGACCACGCCATGCGGGCGCTCGGCCCCTTTGCTTATGAGCGGTGTGGCGTCGACCGAGATCCACACGAGCGGGCGGTCCTTCCTGCGCACTCCGACGATCATGCGCTTCTGTGGTTGACCCGTGCGCAACGCGGCGATGCTGGGGTAGTCGTGAGTCGCATAGGGCGTGCCGTCCTCGTGCACGAGCTCCACCTCGACTTGCTCGGCGGTGGTGCGCCCACGCATCTCTTCGATCGTCAGACCGAGAATGCGTTGGCCGGCCGAATTGCAGGTGAGCACGCGGCCCGATGCATCCTGCACGAGCACGCCCTCGGACATCGCCTCGAACAGGCGGCGATATTCCTCTGCACTGACATCGTCCTGCGCCGGCGGCGTCCGCGATTTCACTCTCGCCCCTTTGACTCGAGCGTCGATCGACGGCCCGAGTCTAACGCAGCGCCATACATGCTTCCGAGAATCAGTTGCGCCGCCTTCTCGCCGATCATGATCGTGGGTGCGTTGGTGTTGCCGCTGACCAGCGTCGGCATGATCGAAGCGTCCGCCACGCGCAGCCCCTGTACGCCGTGCACGCGCAGCATTGCATCCACCACCGCATCCTCGCCCGGTCCCATGCGGCAGGAGCCGGCCGGGTGGTAGATCGTCTCCGCCTTGCGACGAATGAACTCGGTGAGCTGCGCGTCGCTGATCAGGCGCTCGCCAGGAAACACTTCGCAGCCGCGGAATGGATCGAGCGGCGCAGCATGCAGGATTTCCCGGGAAAGCCGCAGCGCTTCGAGCAGCACGGCCAGATCGGGCGGTTGGTGCAGGTAGTTTGCATGAATCAACGGTGGGTCGCCCGGGTTCGCGCTGCGCAGACGAATGCGGCCGCGGCTGCGCGGCCGCAGGCCGCAGGCATGCAGGGTGAAGCCATGACCCGGCAGCCGATTGCGGCCGTGATCGTCGAGCTGCGCCGGCACGAAGTGGAACTGGATGTCGGGGCGGCCAGGCGGCGCAAGGGAGCTGCAGGCGAAGCCGCCTGCTTCGGCGATGTTCGACACGCCCGGGCCGCGGCGGCGCAGCAGATACTCGACGCCGACCCGCGCTTGCTGAAGGGCGTTGAAATCGTAGGTGTCGCGCCGGGTGCTGCGATACAAGGTGCACACGTCCAGGTGGTCTTGCAGATGTTCGCCGACGGCGGGAAGGTGGACCCTGACGTCGACGCCCAGGCTGCGCAGATGATCCGCCGGTCCGACGCCCGACAACATCAGAAGCTGCGGCGAGTTGATGGCGCCGGCGCACACCAGCACCTCGCCTTCGCATCGCGCCGATCGGCGCACGCCGTCCGCGCGCCACGCGACGCCCACCGCCCGCCCGCCTTCGATCAGGATGCGCTCGGCCAGCGCTCCGGTTTTCACCGTCAGGTTCGCGCGTTCCATGACCGGCCGAAGATAGGCGACCGCCGCGCTGCAGCGCCGCCCGGCGCGCTGGGTCACTTGGTAGAATCCGACGCCCTCCTGCGATGCTCCATTGAAGTCGTCGTTGCGCGGCAGGCCGAGTGAAACCCCGGCCTCGATGAACGCCGCGCTCAAGTGGTTGTGGTCGCGCAAATCCTCTACGGCGAGCGGTCCGCCCACGCCGTGCCAAGGTGAAGCGCCGCGCTGCTGATCCTCGGACCGCAGGAAGCACGGCAGCACCTCCGCGAAAGTCCAGCCCGGGGCGCCCGCGCGCGCCCAGTCGTCATAGTCCTCGGGCTGGCCGCGGACGTAACACATGGCGTTGATCGAGCTCGAACCGCCGAGGACTTTGCCGCGCGGCCAATACAAGCGGCGGCCGTGCAGCTCACGCTCGGGCTCGGTGTAGTAGCTCCAGTTGATGCGGCGATTGTGAACGAGCTTGGCGAGTCCCGCCGGCATGTGGATGAAGGGGTTGCGATCACGTCCGCCCGCCTCGAGCAGCAGGACGCGCGAGGAGAAATCTGCGGACAGTCGGTTCGCGAGCACGCAGCCCGCCGAGCCGGCGCCAACGATGATGTATCTGTAGTCCGCGCCGGACATGGTGTGGTCCGCGTTCAGCGCGTCTCGACGTCCGGCGCGCTCTCGCCAGCGAACAGCGCATTCATCAACCGGGTTTCTCGTTGTTGTATCGCCTGCAACAGCGGCCTGGCGTCGCGCATCCTGGCGAACGCTCGATAGCCGCGCTCGAGGAATTGGTGAAGGTACGTGACGCCTGCGAGTCGCGCAGGCGTGCGCGCCATGCGCAGCGCCGCGCCGATGACCGGCATACGGACCAGATCGTCGAGTGCGGCGCCGGCGAACTGAATGAGCTCGATTTGTCGTACGCGGTCGGGTCGGCGCCCGACGCGGCGATAGGCGTTTGCGTAGGTCACGCCGTCGAGTTGCGTGTCCTGGAGCGCGCTCACCATCTCGAGGTCCAGATCGTGCGACAGCGCCTCGAGCTCGAGCGCGGCCACTACGGCGCGCGATGCGCGCGGAGGCAGCAGGCGTTCCCAGGAACTCAGCACCTTGCGCAGGTCGCGGTCGCGCCGCGAATACTCATGCGGCCCGTACAGGTCGCTGACGAAGAACTCGAGCGCTTCCGCGTAACGCGGATCGCGCTCGAAATCCGCGTACGTGCGCCTCAGGCGCTGCACCTGCCAGCGTTGCAGCCGCGCGAGGCGCTTGCGCGTCGTCGGCTCGCGCCGTACGCGCTCGCGCGCCTCGGTAAGCGCCTCAATGAGCGCCAGGGCGGTCGTCATGCTGACGGTCGAGCCAGTCGGCGAGCTGGTCGAGCGTGCGGGAGAGCTCGCGCGTGACGGGATGCGGACGGGGCAGGGACGCTACGCACGACAGGAATGTGCGCTGCGGATCTGCCAGCCGATCGCGGAGCAGCCGCACGCCGTGCCGCGCCAGTACGGGATCGAGCTCGGCGGCGTGCGCCAGCAGGTCGTGTCGCGTACGCTCGTAGGCGTGGCTCGCGAGCCGCACGCGGTCGCGATAGCGGAAGATGTTGGCGAAGAACATCTCCTCGTCGTCTCTGTCCGGCTCAAACAGCAGGCGGTCGACGTACGGGTAGCGATCACGATAGCTCGCCATGCCAACCTTCATTCGCGACTGGATGAGCGCGCGGAACGTCTGGTTGAGAACGACGCTCAGGCCTTCGTCGGCCAGATCGGCGCGCGGAGCGCCGCGCTGCAGGCGCGACGCATCGAAAGCGACGAGCGGGTTCACGGAGATGAGCAGATCCGCGCCCTTCTCGAGGACCAGCGAGGCGTGCACCGTGCGCAGCAACGCGCCGTCGACGAAGGTGCGGCCCTCGAATCGCACCGGGGTGTACAGTCCCGGCAGCGCCGTGCTCGCGCGGATCGCCTGCGAAATCGGTATGTGATCGAGCCCCTTCTCTCCGAAACGGACCTCCTCTCCGGTATTCAGATCCGTCGCCACGATGCGCAGCACGCGCTTCAGTTTGCGGAAATCGTTGCTGCGTCCGCCCGTGCTCAGCAGGCGAGCCAAGTAGCGTTCGAAAGGAGCGTTGTCAAATACGCCGGTCGGCAGCGCGAGCGTCAGCGGCGCAAGCGCCTCGGCCCAGCTCTGGCCGAACGGATTGCGCGTCCAGCGCTGCAGCGCGCGCGCCGCAAGCCCAGGGACCGACAGAGCGCGTTGCGCATATTCCTGCAGCGCCGGGCGCATGAGCAATCCCGGCGTGAGAGCATGCGCGTGCGCAGAGTGCTCGGCGAAGAACAGGCGGACGATTTCCCTGGTCGACAGTCCGTTCGCAAGTCCCGCGGCGATGATGGCGCCGGAGCTGACGCCCACGTAGCCGGACAGGTCGGTGAGGTCGAGTCCCTGGGTGCACTCCGAGAGCGCGTGCAGGCAGCCAATCTGATAGAAGGCGCCGAGCGGTCCGCCGCCCGCCAAGCCGAGAGCAATGCGCCTGCGGCTTGGTCGTCGGCGTACGGCCGCTTCGACCTGCAGCATCGGCGAGTGGATGCGCGCTCAGACGGCGGCGACCTGGTTGGCCGCCGACGCGGATTGCGTGCGTGCTTTGCGACCCGCGCGTTTGGACGTGGTGCGACGTGAAGCGGCTGCAGCGCGCGGGCGAGATCCGGTCAGGTCCTGGACCGAGCGCCTGAGCTGATCGACCTTGCGCGACAGTTGTTCGATCTCGACGGCGGTAGGTACGCCGATTTCCTGCAAAGCCTGCTGAACGCGCGTCTGAAACATCTTCTCGATTCTTTCGAGCGTGTCGCCGGCCGCCTCGCGCATCGCCTCGGCGCGCGGCCCAACGGCGCCGCGCACGGTGGCGACGGCGCTCTTGACGGCGCCCTCGGCGGCTTTGCGTCCGCGTTCCTGGATCACCGCGCCTTCCACCACCAGACTCTCGAATAGCTTCGGCCCTTCAGTCTGCGCTCGCGCCATTGCGCCCAGGCCGGCCAGCCAGATCTGCTGAGCGATCGCCCCTGCGCTCGATGCGCTCCTGCTCGTCTTCGAACCCGCTCGTCCGCCCTTCTTTCGCGAAGCCATGACAGTCCTCCTAAAGACGCCTTGGGTGACGTGACGTCGCTCGCGCCGTGTTGCGCAGGCGACGAGGGCGAAGTGTGAGAGTCCGTGCGCAGTCTCGGTATAGCGAATATCCACACGCGGCTACGCAAGCGCCTGCGTCTCGTCAGTCTGCGCCGCCGAACCCGTGCGCCACGCGTGCGCGCAGTTGCTCGAACTGCGTGATGAATTCCTGCGCGAGCGGGCGCGGGTCAGGGATCAGATTGCGGTCCGCCATCACCCCGAAATGAACACGGTCCTGGTACGTGAGCAGGCTCACGCCCAGGCCGATGTCGCCCGCCTGAGGAACCCAGAAGAACAGGCGATCCAGACGCGCGCCGGCCACGTACAGCGCCTGTCGCGGACCCGGTACGTTCGAAATGACTACGCTCGCCTTGCCGGAGAAGAGATCGATGGCGCCCTGTTCGATGAACTGCGGCGCCATTCCCATGGCCGCGAGCAGCCACAGAGTGAGCGTCGCCTGCGGAGATTGCTTCAGACGCTGCATCTCCTGGCGCACAGCGTAGATGCGCGCGAGCGGATTGCGCTCGCCGATCGGCAACCTGGCGTACACCAGACCGAAGTGGTTGCCCAGCGTGACCGGCGCATCCGGGGGGCGCAGGTTGACGGGAACTACGGCGCGCACCACCGCGCCTGCGTCCAATGCTGCACCGCGTGCGCGCACGTAGCCGCCGAGCGCACCGGCGGCAGTCGCGAGCAGCACATCGTTGATCTTGCAGTCGAGCGCTTTCGCGACCGCCTTCACTTCGGCGAGCGGCGCCGGATCCGCCCACACGATCTGCTTGCGCACGCCCAGCGCACCCTTGAGCGGCGTCGATGGTTCATCGGCGAGCATGGCGATGGCCGCCAGCTCGGCGGCGGCCGAAGCCGCCTGCCGCGCGAGTTCGACCGCGCGCGCCGGGTTCGAGAGCATCTTCAACGACGACGACAGCGCGTCGACGGCGTTCTGCGTCAAGTTGCGCGCGGCGCTGAGGGCCGGACCCACGACGGGAGCGAGCGACTGCAGGGAAGGCGATTGCGCGGGCGCCTCGATCGGAGGCGGGGCCGCGGGCGCATCTGGGCTCGCATCGGCCATGAACAGCAGCACCCGCAGGAGCGCCATCCCGTCTGCATAGCAATGATGGAAGCGCACGATCAGCGCGCTGCCTTCGCCCCAGCGTTCGACCAGGTGTATCTGCCACAGCGGCCGGCGCGGATCGAGCGGCGTGCTCGCCAGGTCGCTGGCGGCGGCTTCCAGTTGCGATTGGCCGGCGCGCGCCGGCAGCGTCAGCACGTGCAGGTGGCTGTCGATGTCGAAATGCGGGTCGGAGCGCCACCAATACCCGAACACATCGTTCTGCGGAATCTGTTGCAGGCGCGAGAAGCGCATCAGGCGGGCGAGCAGCAGGTCGCGCAACCGAGCGCGCTTCAATCGCGTGGCGAAGGTGAGCACGCCCACGACCATCATGGGATTGGTGGGCCGCTCCATGCGCAGCCACGCCAGATCCACGTCGCTGATGGGTTCACGGGCCGTCATGTCGTCGCTTCGAGGGGGCGGTCCGTACAATTAATGCCCGATACGCTTCACTGTAAAGCGCGCCCAACCTGAGTGAGCTACGCGGTAGTCCCGATGACCGCGGAGCGCGCGCTTTCGTAGTCTGAAGAGACTTCTTTCCGGAGGCGCAAGCATGGGCTGCTTCGTCACCGGCGCCACCGGCTTCATCGGGCGTTATCTGGTCCGGGAGCTGCTCGCGCGCAACGACCCACAGGACGCGCCGATTTTCGTACTGGTGCGCCGGCGTTCGCACGGGACGCTCACGGCGCTGCGCGAATGGTGGGGGCCGCGTTCCGATCGTGTGCACGTTGTGGAAGGCGATCTTGGCGCCAGATCGCTCGGCGTGAGCGCAGCCGATCTCGAGCGGCTGCGTGACTCGGTGCACCATTTCTATCACCTGGCCGCCATCTATGATCTGCAGGCGGCGCCGCAGGCGCTGCATGCAGCCAACGTGGACGGCGCTCGCCGCGCTCTGGAGCTCGCTCGTGCGGTGCGCGCCGGGCGCTTTCATTTGATGAGCTCCATCGCGGCGGCGGGTCTGTATCCCGGCGTGTTCACCGAAGACATGTTCGAGCAGGCGTGCGGACTGGATCATCCGTATTTCCGCACCAAGCACGACTCCGAGGCGCTGGTGCGCGGCCAGTCGCACACGCCGTGGCGGGTGTACCGCCCGGGGATGGTGGTGGGCGATTCGACAACCGGTCACATCACCAAGGTCGACGGCCCGTATTACTTCTTCAAGCTTCTGCAGTCGCTGCGTGATCTGCTCCCGCCGTGGGCGCCGACGATCGGCTTCCAGGGCGGCTACGTGAACGTCGTTCCGGTCGACTACGTGGCGCGTTCGCTGGCGCACATCTCACACCTCGAGGGGCTCGATGGACGCTGTTTCCATCTCACCGATCCAGAGCCGCGGCGCGCCGGGGAGCTGCTCAACGTGTTCGCCTGTGCGGGTCACGCCCCGACCATGAAAGTGCGGGTGGATTCGTCGCTGCTTGAAGCGATCCCGCGCGCGGTGAAGGCGGCGCTGCAGGACAACGAGGCGCTGCAACTGCTGCTCAACGAGGCGCTCGCGCGGCTGCATATACCCCGCGACGTGCTCCGCTTCCTGAATCTGCCGACGCTCTTCGACAATGTGCAGGCGCGCGCATTGCTCGAGCCTGCGGGCATCCGTCTGCCGAGACTGGAGGACTACGCTTGGCGGCTCTGGGACTACTGGGAGCGCCATCTCGATCCGGATCTTTCGCTGTCGCGCAGTCTGCAGGGCGCCGTCAGCGGCAAACGTGTGCTGATCACCGGCGGCGCCGCCGGCATCGGCCGCGCAACGGCGATCAAGCTGGGCGATGCGGGCGCCCGGCTGCTGATCGTCGATCGCGCCTCCAGGGGGCTTTCGGATGTACGCGAGGAGATCTGCGATCGCGGCGGTCGCGTCAGCACGCATGAATGCGATCTCACCGACGAGGCTGACTGTGCGCGCCTGGCGGCCGAGGTGCATGAGCGATACGGCGGCGTCGATGTGCTGATCAACAACGCCGGCCGCTCCATCCGCCGCTCCGTGGCGATCTCGTACCAACGTCTGCACGATTACGAGCGGCTGATAAAGCTCAACTATCTGGCCGCCGTGCGGCTGACGCTGGAGTTTCTGCCGGGCATGGCGCAGCGTGGCGACGGCCACGTGATCGCCATCTCCTCGATCGGCGTGCTGACCACGCAGCCGCGCTTCTCCGCGTATGTTGCTTCGAAGGCGGCGCTCGAGGCGTTTACGCGCAGCGCCTCGGCTGAGTACCGCGATCTGGGCGTCAGCTTCACCGTGATCAATCTGCCGCTGGTGCGCACCGGCATGATTGCGCCGACCAGCGCTTATGCGCGGATGCGCTTGCTCACCCCCGAGCAGGCCGCCGAGCGCATCGTGAGCGCCATAGTGCGCCGCCCGGCGCGCGTCGCTCCATCGCTCGGACGATTCGTCCAGGTGCTCGAAGCGATCTCGCCAGACTTGGTGGACATCCTCAACAACGCTGCATTCCATATGTATCCGGATTCCGCCGCGGCGCGCGGCGTCGAGGGCCCGGATCCGCCGCCGACCCGACAGGCGCTGCAGTTCGAGCGTCTGCTGCGCGGTCTACATTGGCGCTGAACGTTGCGGGAGCGCAATCCACAACCCGACCGCCGCTGTGGAGACGGCGGTCGAAGTACACTCATACGCACAGTGAGGCGGCCCGGGCGGCGTATGACCAAGCGACAGATTCTGATCCTCGACGGACATCCCGATCCGGACCCACAGCGCTACGTGCACGCACTGGCCGCGGCCTATCGGGACGGCGCAAGCAGCGCCGGTCACGAAACGCTGCTGCTGCGCGCCGCCGACTTGGACGTTCCGCTGTTGCGAACGCAGGCAGAATACGAGCGTGGGGAGCCCGGTGAGGCGGTCCAGCGAGCGCAGGCGGCGTTCGACTGGGCGACGCATGTCGTGATCCTGTACCCGTTGTGGCTGGGCGCGATGCCGGCGCTGTTGAAAGCGCTGCTCGAGCAGATGCTGCGGCCCGGATTCGCGTTCAGCACGCGTCAGCTCGGCCGCCCGCCGGTCAAGTTCCACGCCGGCAAGAGCGCCCGCATTGTGGTTACCATGGGCATGCCGGCGTTCGTGTACCAGCACTGGTATCGAGCGCACAGTGTGCGCAGTCTGCGCCGCAACGTGCTGCAATTCATCGGCTTCAGGCGCGTGCGCGTGAGCCTGATCGGGGCGATGGGAACGCTGAGCCGCGCGCGCTATGAGGCGTGGCTGGATAAGATGCGGGCGCTGGGTCGGGAAGGGCTATGAAGAATCTGTCAGAGATTGGCGGTTGGTGCGCGGGATCTGCGCTGCTTCCGACCAATCGCCAAGCGCTGACCGCCAAGGAAGCTCGGATTAACCTACCGCCCCGACGGTTCGGGTCAAGGAAATGCCTGAAATGCACACGGCGTTTCGAGCGCCTGGCGATCACGGACACGGAGTAAGTCAGAGGCTCCCTAACAATCGAGGTGACGATATGAACGAACGTACCAGGCATCCTGCGGGAGAACGTGAGCTGCTGGAGGAATTCGCGGTCGCGGATCGCGACGACGACGGGCGGGTGGATTTCGCCGAGTTCAAGGCGCTGCTCGAGGGGTTGGAGGCGGGAATGTCGGAGGAGGAGATGCGCATCGGCTTTGCGGAGGTCGACGCCGACCAAGACGGGCTGATCGACTGCCGCGAGTTCGCCGCATGGTGGAGCTCGGATTGACGCGCTTCAGCGCAAGTACGCCTCGGTGCTGTAGCGCCGCATCATGCGATGGCTGTTGAAATAGGAGGCGTTCTTGCTGATCGCGCCTTTCATCACCCGCACCCACGTCTCGCCCGGGGTTTGCCCGTAGAACAGCGGCAGAACGACGTGCTCGAGCTTGTCGTACAGCGCCGCAGCGTCTTGCGAGGCGTCTTCGGCGTCGATCGACCAGCCGGTGACGCCCTCGATGCAGCCCTCGACCCACCAGCCGTCGAGCACCGAAAGGCTTGGCACGCCGTTGAGCGCCGCCTTCATACCGCTCGTTCCGGACGCTTCGAGCGGGCGCAGCGGCGTATTGATCCACACATCGGCGCCGGACACCATCTCCAGGGCGAGATCCATGCCATAGTCCGGCACGTAAGCGGCCGCAACGTCCCCGCGCAACGCGCCGATGTATGAATGCAGCTCGCGAATGAGCTGCTTGCCGCCGCCGTCTCGCGGATGGGCCTTGCCGGCAAGCACGATCTGAAAGCGGCGGCGTCGCGCGATGGATCTGAGGCGCTCGAGATCGCTGAACAGCAGATCGGGGCGCTTGTAGGCGGTCATGCGGCGGGAGAATCCGAGGATCGGAACGTCAGGGTCGAGCGTCACGCCGGTTTTCGCGCGCACCGATTCGATGAGCTTGGCTTTGCAGCGTGCGTGCGCTTCGATTACCGACTCGTCGGGCAGGCAGCAGTCGGCGCGCATGAGTAACTCGGTCTCATGCCCCCAGCCCTGAAGGTAACGGTCATAGAGACTGCGAAAGCTTTCCGCCGCCCAGGTATAAGGGTGTACGCCGTTCGTGACGGCGTGCACCTGATAACCGGGGAACATCCGACCCGAAGTCCGCGCGTGGCTCTTGGCCACTCCATTGACGAACTCGCTGAGATTCAGTGCGAGGCGCGTCATGTTCAGGACGTCCTGTCCGGCGAGCGCCTTGATGACCTTCAGATCGATCGGCTCACCCAGCACCCCGCGAACGAGCTCGTAGGAGAACCGGTCGTGGCCTGCTTCGACCGGCGTGTGCGTCGTGAATCGGCAGCGTGAGCGCACCCTGGGAAGGTCGTAGGGCGCTTCGCCCGAATGCACTTCATCGCGCGGATAAGCCATCGTTCGCAACAGCTCGACGCCCAGCAGCGCCGAGTGGCCCTCGTTCATGTGATACATCGGAACGCGGAAGCCGAGCGCGTGCAGCATGCGCACGCCGCCGATGCCGAGCACGATCTCCTGCTTCAGTCGATAGGCGTCGTCGCCGCCGTACAGGTAATGGGTGATCTCGCGATCTTCCGGGCGGTTCTCCGGCAGGTCGGTGTCAAGCAGCAGCACCGGCTGCCGGCCGCCTAGCTGACTTTGCAGAACGTATAGCCAGGCGCATATCCAGACGGGCCGCCCCGCGATATCGACAGCGATCTTCGCCCCGAGGGGCGTCGCCCAGTCCTCGGGGCGCCACGGCTCGGGATGCTCGATCTGCCATCCTGCAGAATCGATCTCCTGGCGGAAGTAGCCGCGGCGGCTTACCAGCGTAACCGCGACGAGGCGCAGCTCCAGGTCGGCGGCGGAGCGCATCGTGTCGCCGGCCAGTACGCCGAGGCCGCCTGAGTACGTGGGGATCTTGCTGTGCAGCGCGATCTCCATCGAGAAGTAGGCGACTCGTGAGTCCTGTGTGAATTCGGCGAGCAGCATGCCGGCGGCCTCACTCAGCCTGGGGAAGCTCTGATTAACCTACTACCCTGACGGTTCCGCCCAAAGAGATGCTCGCATTGCATGCTGTTTCGAGCGCCTCGAGATCGCACGGAGCAATCAGAGACTCCCTAGCTTGCGGGCGGCGCGACCTGGCTCGCTTCCAGTAAGGCGGCGCCGTGAGCGAGCATGTCGTCGATCGCCCGCGTCTCATCGCCGGGCTGGGCGTTGACGGCGCGGCACGCATCCGCCAGCACCACTACCTCGAAGCCGTGCGAGCGCGCGTCGACCACGGTGTCGTGGACGCAGTAGTCGGTGGCCAGTCCGCCGACGAAGACGCGTTTGACGTTCAAGTCGCGCAGCTTCTGCAGAAGCTGAGTGCCGGAGAAACCGGAGTACGCTTCCGCCGTCGGCTCCTGCGCCTTCGAGATGATGCGCGCGTTCCGAGGAATGCGCAGTCCCGGCGCCCACGCAGCGCCGGCAGTGTCGCGCACGCAATGCGGCGGCCAGCGTCCGCCGGCGGTCTCGAACGAGCAGTGATTCTGCGGATGCCAGTCGCGGGTGAAAAAGATCGGCAGATCGCGCGCTGCAAAGGCGTCGATGTAGGAGTTCAGCGGCGCAATCACCTGATCGCCTGCGGGCACGCCGAGCGCGCCGCCAGGCAGAAAATCGCATTGCATGTCGATCACCAGCAGGGCGTCGTCTTCGCGCAGGCCCAGATGTCTGCTGAGTTGCGTGCGTCGCTCGTGGCTCTCGGCCGGCGCCTCGTGAGAGGACGCCGAGGGGCGTGTGTTCATGGTCACTTCATGCGAGGCGTTTTGATTCGGGCGTCGTCGTTGCAGCGTATCTCCGCGCGTCGTGCAGGCTATCCGATAAACCCGCAGCCATAGTGTGGGCGCGTGCGCAGCGAATTGTCGAAGTGGGTCGAGCGCGATGGCGAGCGAATATCGCAGTGTACGTATAGGGGTGTTCCGTACGAGGTAGGTAGGCGCGCGAATATCCGCGGCGCGACGGCTGGACATAAGCTGGCGCACGTTGTGCTGAAGCTTCGAAGGGAGGAGTCGCAGTGAACGATGCGGGACACACGTGGGCGATAGTCTTGGCGGCCGGAGAAGGAACCCGTCTGCGAAGCCTCACGACGACATCCACGGGTGAGTCCGTGCCCAAGCAGTACTGTTCGCTGCGCGGCGGACCTTCATTGCTGCACGAGGCCTTGCAGCGCGCTCACAGCGTCGCCGACCGCAGCCGCATCTGCACGATCGTCGCCAGTCAGCACCAGCAATGGTGGGAGTCGGCGCTGTGGTCCATGCCGCGTTCGAATCTCATCGTACAGCCTGAGAACCGCGGCACCGGCGTCGGCGTGCTGCTGCCGTTGCTGCATATTCTGGAGCGCGACCCGCAAGCGCATGTCGTTTTGTTGCCCTCGGATCATCATGTGCGCGACGAGCATGTGCTGAGCCGTTCCTTGCAGCGGGCGGTCGAGCAGCTGCGGACGCGCCGTCGGGAAATCGTGCTGCTCGGCCTCGAACCGGAGGATGCGGATCCGGAACTCGGCTATATCGAGCCGGGTGATGAGGACGGTCTGGGCGCGCGGCGCGTGCGCCGATTCGTCGAGAAGCCGTCCGCTGCGGCGGCGCGCGAGCTGATCGCAGCCGGCGCACTCTGGAATGTCTTCATCCTGGCCGCTCGCGCGCAATCGCTGCTCGAGCTCTTCGTCATGCGCCACACCGACACTGTGGCGGCGCTCACCGACGTGGTCGTCTACGACGCAGAGCATCCGAGCATGCCCAAAGCCGCACAGCGCGTTTATCGAACGCTGCCGCAGATCGATTTCTCGCGTCACGTGCTGCAGGGCTGGGAATCAGCGTTGCGTGTGCTGAAGACGCCCGCGTGCGGCTGGAGCGACCTCGGCACGCCGGAGCGAGTCGGGCGCACACTGCTGCGTGTGCAGGCGCGCGAAGCATACACTCCGCAGGCGCGGGGCGACTTGGCGGGCCATCTGAGTCTCGCAACGCAGCATCTTCTGCAGCAGTCGGCGCGGGTCGGCTCGCATGCCGCGCGTCCTTAATCCGTTAACGGTTACGAGGTAATCCGCATGGATGTACACGCGGGAAGCCTGAACACTGCACGCGCGTTGTCGCGCATTCACCCCGGTACGAACTAGGAGGAGGTAAACATGAATATCACGCGCTGGGAGCCCTTCCGCGAGATGGAGCAGATGTTCCGTCAGTATTCGCCGTTGTTCGGACGGCCATCTTTGTGGCGCGAGTCCGGAGACGGGGCGCAGTGGACGCCGGCCGCCGACATCAGCGAAACGGATAAGGAGTTCCTGATCAAGGCTGAGCTGCCGGAAGTGAAGAAGGAAGACATGAAGATCACGTTGCAGGACGGCATGATCACGATCAGCGGCGAGCGCAAGCATGAGAAGGAGCAGAAGGACGAGAACGAGATTCGCGTAGAGCGGTTCTACGGAACGTTCTCGCGCAGCTTTGCTCTGCCGGACAACATTGACCAGGAAGCGATCCGCGCCGAGTGCAAGGACGGCGTGTTGCGCATCCACGTGCCCAAGACGGCGGCCGCCAAAGCCAAGCCGATCCAGATCGAAGTGAAGTAGTTAGCAGGATGCCGCGGCATCCACGTTGCGCCGCAGCCCGGCGGAATCGAACGCCGGGCTGCGCCGTGGTCGTGCGTGCGGCCCGCGCTTGCAGCGCCTCAGCCGCGCGGTCCGCACGTACGACGCGTTCCGATTCACTCACGCCATCTCGAGAGGAGCCGCATCATGCTTCACGCACTGGTCGCTGACAGCAAGGTCGTTCGGGTCTTCGCGGAAGCAGGCGACAGCACCGTGCGTGAAGTGGCCACATTCCGTAATCCGAATGCTGCGCCTCACGAGCGAGACCTCGTGACAGACCGGCCAGGACGGACCCTGAATACTGCGGCGAACGTGCACCAGGCGTTCGAGCCGAGAACCAGCGCGCGGCGCCTCACCACTCAGCGCTGGCTGAAATCGCTCGGTCCACAGCTTCAGGCCGTGCTGGCCGCGCAGAACAGCGAAGGCGTCGTGCTGGTCGCGGCTGCGCGACTATTGCCGCAATTGCGCAGCAGTCTATCGCCAAAAGCGCGTACGCTGATTCGGGCGGAGCTGGCGCGCGATCTCACCAAGCTGCCGATCGACTCGCTCAACAAGCGCCTGCAGCCTTCGCTGCGCGAGGTGCGGCGCGAAAGTGCGCTGCAGCGTCCCAGGGTGGTGCGCTTTGCGAGGACGGGCGCGCCGGCTGGTTGAGCGAGCGGAGCGTCGCGTGAGCGTCGACCTCGCGGACAAGGTCCAGGCGCTGCGCTCGAGCGACGCCTATGCCGAGCGGCCGCGCGAGGTGCAGGCGATCGAGACGCATTTCGCGTGGGTGTTCCTGACTGAGCGGTTCGCTTACAAGCTGAAGAAGCCGGTGCGCACTGCATTCGTGGACCTCCGGTCCCTGGGCGCGCGGCGCGCCAACTGCTTGGAGGAGTTGCGCCTGAATCGGCGGCTGGCGGAGCACGTCTATCTGGACGTGGTTCCATTGGTGCAGCACGCCGACGGAACGCTGCGCCCGGAAGGTGAGGGCGAGACGATCGACTGGCTCGTGAAGATGGTGAGATTGCCGTCCGATCGGATGCTCGATCGCGCCATTGCGGCGCAGCGCGCGGCGCCCGCTGCATTGGACGCAGTGGGACGTCGTTTGGCCGAATTTCACGCTGTGCAAGCGCGCATCGACTTTGATCCGCGCGGATATGTCGAACGCATGGTGCGGCAGATCGACGAGGATCGTGTGGCGCTGCTCGCGCCGGAGCTCGGACTGCCGCCGGACCTGGTGGGATCGGCGGCGCAGTTGCAGATGACGGCGCTGGAGAACCTGGAGGCGATGGTCCAGGCGCGCGCTCGCGAGCGGCGCATCGTCGAGGCGCATGGCGACCTGCGTCCCGAGCACATCTGTCTCATCGATCCGCCTTGCGTGATCGACACGCTCGAGTTCTCGCTGGATCTACGGACTCTTGATCCAGCTGAGGAGCTGGCGTTTCTGCGCGTGGAATGCGAGCAGGCCGGCGCGGACTGGGTCGGCGAACGGATCTTCGACGCCTGGCGTCTGGCTTCGGGCGATCCCATAGCCGCTCCGCTTGTGGACTTCTATCGCAGCCGTCGTGCGGTGGTCCGCGGCAAGCTGGTCGCCTGGCATTTGCTCGACCCGGCCGTGAGCGCCGCACGGCCGTGGGCAGAGCAGACGCAGCGATATCTGGAAGTCGCTTGCACGTATGCGCGACTGGCGGCCGGCGGCGCCTGAGGGCGTTCGCCGCCTCAACGCATCGCCAGCTCCGCGATGGCGGCGGCGAACAGACCGGCTATCCCGCAGACGTTCAGTCGGCCGGCGGCGGCCGCCTGCCCGAACTCTGGGGGCGTCCGGACGGAATCGCTGACCAGCACGACGTCCGGCCCGCTGTCGGCGAAGAGCTGCATCGCTTCGGGCGTGAACGCGGCATGCGTGGCTGCGGCGCGCACGCTGCGCGCGCCGGCGCGCCGCGCTGCTTCAGTCGCGCGCAGGATCGTGGTTCCAGATGCGATCAGGTCGTCGAAGATCAGGATGTCGCGGTCGGCGATCGCGCCGATCAGCATCTCGCCTGAGACGACGCCTTTCTCACGCCGCTTCTCCATGAAGCCGAAGCCGACGTCATGTGCGAACCGCCTGGCCAGCACATCGCGCAATCGTTGCGCACGCTTCACGCCGCCTATGTCGGGAGACAGCACTGACAGTTGCGAGGTCGTTTCCATTACGCGCGCCAGCTCCTGCGCGAACACGGCCGCCGCCTCCAGGCGGATCGTTTCGCAGCGGAACGCGTTGTCGAAAGCCGCCTCGTTGTGCACGTCCAGCACGACCAGGCGATCGACGCCCGCCGCCTCGAACATCGCTGCAACGTAACGCGTCGTCACCGGGTCGTGAGGCTGTGTGCGCCGATCCTTGCGTGCGTAACAGAGGTATGGAATGCATGCGGTCACGCGAGCCGCGCCGGCGTCGCGCAACGCCCCGATGAAGAACAACAGACGGCAGAGCTTGTCGTTCGCTGACGCGTCGACCTCTCCGAACAGGCTGTGCACGACGTACACGTCGCATCCGCGCACGTCCCTGAGCGGGCGCATCTTGTGCTCGCCGCCGTCGAACTCACGCTCCTCGCTCGTCGCGAGGGCGACGCCAAGTTCCTGGGCGATGGCGCTCGCCAGGCTGGCGCTCGATTGTGGAGCGAACACCCGCACACGGTCGCTCACGACATGTCCGCTTTGTCCCACCGTCTGCATCATCCGCTCCGTCGTTTCACGTATCGCCCCTCGGCCTGTCACGAGTGTAATCGCTGGCGGCGCCGTGTTAAGTCTATCGGACTGCGTAGCGACGCAGGCAAGTTCATGTTGGCGTCGGCCGCGCCGTGGTCCAGGGGATGTGAGCCACCGAGAATGAATGCATCTGACGGCTGGCCGGACCGCAGCCCGGCGCTGCTGACCGATCTCCATCAGCTCGCGATGCTCGACGCCTATTACTGCGCGGGCATGGAGCAGACGGCTATCTTCGAGTTCTTCGTGCGGCGGCTCCCGCATGGGCGCAACTTTCTGGTGGCCGCAGGGCTGGAGCAGGTGCTCGACTACCTGCAGAACCTTCGCTTCACCGACGAAGAGGTCGATTGGCTGAGTTCACTGCGACGTTTCAGTCCAACTTTGCTCGACCGCCTGCGCTCCTTCCGTTTCACCGGCGACGTGTTGGCCATGCACGAAGGGTCGGTGTTCTTCCCGAGCGAGCCAGTGCTGCGGGTCGCCGCGCCGTTGCCGCAGGCGCAGCTCGTCGAGAGCCGGATCGTCAATTTGCTGCACCATCAGATCGTGGTCGCCTCCAAGGCGGCGCGTTGCCGGATCGCCGCCCGCGGCGCCGAGCTCGTCGACTTCGGCATGCGGCGGGCGCATGGCGCAGAGGCGGCCTTATACGCGAGCCGCGCTGCGCATATTGGGGGGTTCGATGCGACTACGACCATCGAGGCGGCGCGGCGTTATTCGATTCCGCTGGTGGGTGGGATGGCGCACTCGTTCGTGCAGGCGCACGAGCGGGAGTTTGACGCATTCAAAGCTTTCGCAAAGCACCAGCCGGAGCATCTCATTCTGCTGATCGACACTTACGATACGGCGCAAGGCGCGCGCCGAGTCGTCAAGCTGGCGCGAGAGCTCAGTCGCGCCGGCGTGCGCGTTCGAGCAGTGCGCATCGACAGCGGAGATCTCGCGGCCGAGGCGACGCGGGTGCGCAGCATCCTCGATTGCGGCGGCTGCAACGACGTTCGCATCCTGGTGAGCGGCTGCGTGGACGAGTATGCGATCGCCTCAATGCGAGCGAAGCAGGCCCCGATCGATGCGTACTGCGTCGGTACGCGCCTGGCGGTTCCCGATGACGCGCCTTCGCTCGACTGCGTTTACAAATTGCAGCAATACGCCGACAGGCCATGCCGCAAGCGCTCGCCCTGGAAGGAGACGTGGCCCGGGCCCCGACAGGTCTACCGTCGGTACGATCCGAACGGCCGGGTGTGCATGGACGTTCTGGGGTGCGCCGACGAGAGCATCGAAGGCAAGCCGCTGCTGCACGAAGTGATGGTGCATGGGCGACGGCTCGGACCGCCGCCGCCGCTATCCGAGATCCGCAGGCGTTGCGCGGAGGAAGTGGCCACGCTGCCGATCGAGTTGCGCAGCCTGGAGAAAGCCGGGCCCCCGCCGGTCAAGGTGTCGCAGCGTCAGCACGCGCTGGCGGTGGAGATCGACCGCATCGAGCGCTGAGAACCGGCGCCGGTCAGTCAACGGCCCTAGGGCGTGATCGCCACCTTCAGAACGCCATCGCGTTGATTCGAGAACAGGTCGTAAGCCGCCTCGATGTCGTCGAGCTTGAAGCGATGCGTCACCAGCGCCTTCAGATCGACGCGGCCTGAGGCGATCACGCTCATCAGGCGACGCATGCGCTCCTTGCCGCCCGGGCAGAGCGTGGTGACGATCTTGTGGTCGCCCAGTCCGGCGGCGAAGGCGCCGAGCGGAATCGTGAGATCCTTCGAGTACACGCCCAGGCTCGAGAGCGTTCCGCCCGGGCGCAATACACGCAGCGCCGCCTCGAACGTCGCCTGAGTTCCAAGCGCTTCGATGGCGACGTCGACGCCGCGTCCGCCGGTCAGACGCAGGATCTCCTCGACCGGCTCGCTCTTGCGGAAGTCGATGACATGATCGGCGCCCAGGCGTCGGGCGATCTCGATGCGCGCTGGGACGGATTCCACCGCGATGATGTTCGCCGCGCCCATGAGCTTTGCGCCGGCCGTCGCGCACAAGCCGATGGGACCCTGGGCGAACACCGCTACGGCGTCGCCGATCCGCACGCCGCCGCTCTCGGCGCCGCTGAAGCCGGTCGACATGATGTCCGGGCACATCAGCACTTCTTCATCGCTCAGCTCGTCGGGCACGGGCGCGAGATTGGTCATTGCATCCGGAACCCGCACGTACTCCGCCTGACAGCCGTCGATGGTGTTGCCGAACTTCCAGCCGCCCATCGGCTTCCAGCCGTGCTCCACGTCCGCGCCGTCCTGCGAGTGCTGGCCCGCCAGGCATGCGTGGCTGTAGCCGCTGGGAGTAATGGCGCCGGCGATCACGCGCTGACCTTCGCGGAAGCCCTGAACTTGCGCGCCGAGCTTCTCGATGACGCCGACCGGCTCGTGGCCGATGATCAGTCCGGATCGCACCGGGTATTCGCCTTTGACGATGTGCACGTCTGTGCCGCAGATCGTCGTGGTCGTGAGGCGCAGCAACGCGTCTAGCGGGCCGATGTCGGGGATCGGCCGGTCCTCGAGGGCGATGCGGCCGGGCTCGATGAACACGGTCGCCTTCATCATTTTCGCCATGGCGGTTCCTGCAGCGCGCGGACTACGCGCATCAACGTGGACGAGGTTTGAGGAGTATGCGCGGGCGCGTTCGCCAGCCTACCCGGGAATTCCGCGGCGCGATGCAGGATGTCCGAAACGCGGCGCGGGCGGCCGACGGATCAGCGGTCATCTTTCTTGTTGCGCGCATTTGGTTCTCCTATGCTCGCAATTCGACGCGGCGCGAAAGTCGCAACGCGTCGAGCAGCCGACAGCGAATTTTTTCGACGACGATGTCGGCGATTCCGGTCACGCAGGAGATTTAAATGCGGGTTCTGGCTCTGAACTGCGGAAGCTCCTCCGTGAAGTGCGCTTTGCTGGACAGCGAACGACGCACGCGCCTGCTGGATGTCCGAGTGGAGAACATCGGACGGCAAGACTGTCGCCTGGAGGTCGACGGTGAACGGCGCGAAGCCGCAGACATCCTGGATCTGGGTGGAGCGGTCGCCGGTGTTCTGGAGCACGTCCGCTCCCGCGCGGCGGAATTGGGAGCGCCGCAAGCCATTGCGCACCGTATCGTGCATGGCGGCGCACAGTTCCACCAGCCGACAGTCCTGAATGACGACGTGCTGGCGCAGATCGAATCGCTCAACAGCCTTGCGCCACTGCACAATCCGCCGGCGATCGAAGCCGTGCGCCTCGCCGTGGCTGCATACGCCGACGTACCTCACGTAGCGATCTTCGACACAGCATGGCACGGCACGTTGCCGCGGCGGGCGCGGGAGTACGCGTTGCCCGCCGATCTGCGGGAGCGCTTCGGGATTCGCCGCTTCGGCTTCCACGGCGTAAGTCATGCGCATGTGGTGGGCAGCGTGGCGGCGCGTATGCACGCCTCGCCCCAGGAGCTGCGCATCATCTCCTGTCACCTGGGCAATGGGGCGAGCGTGGCCGCGGTCGAGTACGGCCGCAGCGTCGAAACCAGCATGGGCATGACGCCGCTCGAAGGTCTGGTCATGGGTACGCGCGTCGGCGATATCGACCCCGGCGTTCTGCTGCTGCTGCTCGAGGCCGGCATGACCACGCGCGAGCTCGACGAGTTGCTCCACCGTCATTCGGCGCCGACCGGGCTTACCGGCACGCACGACATGCGCCGCATCGAGCAGGCGGCGGCCGCGGGCG
>Ga0079224_100000251_pt1 | contig 47901 bp, 100 predicted proteins | sample Stecom2015_FD_80414 | JGI IMG/M metagenome (GOLD analysis project Ga0079224, IMG submission 80414) | Agricultural soil microbial communities from Utah to study Nitrogen management - Steer compost 2015 | ecosystem: Environmental > Terrestrial > Soil > Agricultural land | place: USA: Utah... | reverse complement strand
GCCCCGGGGCACCCAAGTGCTTTCGAGCTGACTGGCAGTAGAAGTGGCCTGGGCCATGTAGTAGGCTTACAGGCAACCAACTTGATGTTGGTCAACCTTCGGGAAGGTGAAGAGATGCTGGTGTCCACGGGGCCCATCGCGCTCGCGCGGCCTGGATGGGGCCTGAAGGAAGGAACGATCGTCTCGCTGGTCTCCAGCGACTCCGGAGGCAGGCCGGACGTGCTCTGCGCGCAGATGATCGCGGGGGCCGCGATCTCCGGAGTGAAGACCCTCGTGCTGCTGAACGGCCTGCGCACCGACGACGACGTATGGAAGGCCATCGGGGACATCCTTGGCGGCGGCAACCCCAAGGCGGCGGCGCAGGAGATGCGCCACATGAAGCTCGTGATGTACGCCTCGGGCACGGGCCGGGAGCACGTCGGGAAGGCGGAGCTGGTGTACGCTCCTGGACTCAACCCCACCGAGCTGAGCCGCCTCTCCGACGAGACGACGGCGCCGATCCTGACCCTCTCCGACCTCGAAAGCGAGGTCGTGAAGCGGCTGTCCAGCGAGGTCATCCGCGTGGGAGGCGACGCGATCGTTCTCGACGCGGAGGGCTTCGAGGTTCCTGTCGTGTTCGACCCGAGCGGTCCGGTCTACCGGGTGGCAGAATGAGGCCCCCGGCGCTCATCGTGAACGACGGAACCAGTCGCGCGTTCTTGTCTGACGGAATGCCAGGGACAGGAGGGCTCTTCGTGCCGGAAATGTACCATTTCCCCTCAAGCGGACGATCGCGCAGGTTCTGGTCGGGTGTGCCGAGCAGGATGACTTGGTCCTCGGGGTCGACGACCGTACTCGACCGGGATTCCCGAACGCTCCTCATGCGTGAACACGACCTCACGCGCGATGCAAGTGGACGACTCGCGCGCAAGAGCTGAAGGAGAAGAAGCGGTGGGCAAGGCTCTTGAAGTGATGATCGCGGCGCTGGACGCCGCCGGATCCAAGCGGTCTCGGGCCGGTGGTGGCCAGGTGTTCCAGTGCCCGGCGCACGACGACAGGAGCCCCAGCCTCAGTGTGAGCGCAGGCACCAAGGGTATGGACGTGGTCTTCAAGTGCCACGCGGGGTGCGAGCGGGACGACATCCTCGCTGCTCTCGGTCTGACCTGGAAGGACATCCTCGGGAAAGGCGACAGCGAGGAGTACCGCAAGCGTCGCGCCGATCTCTGGATGCCCTGCCAGGGAGGCAAGGACACGCCCGACAGTGAGCGGTGCTCCGGCCAGAAGAAGGCCGAGTACCAGTACACGGACGAGAACGGGAACCTGCTCTATGCGGTGGCCCGGTGCTCTCACAAGGGGAAGGGGTGCCGCGCCCCGTTCGCCCAGTGGCGCCCCGACTCGACCCGCCCGTACGGCAAGGCGTGGGGCCTGCCGGGTTCGGTCCGGCGGGTGCTCTACAACCTGCCGAGGGTGATCGAGGCGGCGAAGGCTGGGCGCAGGATCTGGATCGTGGAGGGCGAGAAGGACGCCGACCGGATGAAGGCAGACTTCCCCGACGAGGTCGCCACGACCGTGGTCTCCGGCGCTGGCAAGAGCAAGTGGAAGCTGGAGTACACCCGGTACTTCAAGGGCGCCTCCGAGGTCATCATCTTCGCGGACTGCGACAAGACGGGGCTGGAGTTCGCCGAGGAGGTCTACGGCCACGTCAGCAAGGTCGTGAACAAGGTGAAGGTCGTGTGCTCACCGCTCATGAACGACGGTGCCGACTTCTCGGATCACCGCGATCACGGTTTCGGGCTCGACGAGTTCGAGATCGTCCCCTTCGAGCCGATCAAGAAGCGCCCCAGGATGGCGATCGTCGTCGAGGAGGAGCACCGGGAGAAGCCGGTCGTCTTCAGCGGATTCAGTCAGGAGTCGGTCGAGCGCAGCCTGGTCGGCTCGATCCTGCGGTACGGCAACTCGTACGGGATCAACGAAGTGGATCTCCAGACCGACAAGCGGTTGAACGTGATTGTCAAGGCATCCGCACGACTGGCGGCCAGCGACCTCGTGATCACGCCCGAGATGGTTGCCGCAGAGATCGAGGACATGGGGGTCAGCACCTACGACAAGGCGCTGCCCTACGCCCTGGAGCTGGAGGCCGTTGCCTTCGACGACACGGCGAAGCCCCTGATCGCGGCACGCATCCTGCGGGAGCGGACGATGCGCAGGAGCCTTGCCTACGTCAGCCGCGCGACGGAGTCGGCGCTTCAGGACGAACGGCGTTCGTTGGAACAGATCCTCAGCGACGTCAGCAGGACGGCCGAAAGGCTGAACGAGGAGTACGCCAGCCTGGAGCGGGAGTACTGCCAGCCGGTCGGCGACGTCTTCACCGGGGACGTTCTCGAAGAGATCGTCATGGAGGAGATCGAGGAGCCGACGAACGTCAAGCCGATCAGGCAGGTGGTCATCCCCCTCAAGGGGAAGCAGGCGGCCCAGGGGGGCTGACATGGCCCAGGCCATCTGGTAATCTCAAAACAAGGGAAGGGGGCCCCGGTTGAGACCGGGGCCCATGAGAGGAGACGAGATGGCCCGCGCGGCGAACAGCCCGTACCGGGAGGACTGGTACGAGAGCAAGCTGGAGGGAGCGGCCACCCCGAAGGACGCCTTCGAGGTTCTGCGGGGACGGCTCGCGGCCAGCGTCAAGAGGCTGCCCGAGGAGTTGCAGTACGGCGCGTACGCCACGGCCGTGGACGCCCTCAAGGGTGTCATCGAGGCGGTCGAGGACGCGATCGACGACACGAGGCCGGTGGGCGCGTGAGGGTCGACGGAACGCGGCTGGACCTGCGCACGATGGCCAACCGGGAGGGGCGTGGGCCGCTGATCGGCGGCCGACGGCACCTCGGGGTCGGCGGCAGCATGGTGATTGTCAGTGAACTCGACTCCCCGGATCGCGCGGGGATCAACATCGCCGTGCCCGACCCCTGGATCACGATCCACTGCATCACGCACGGGCGCGACGAGCACAGGTCGCCCATCGACCAGGGTGGCTGGCTCGACGTCTCCGACCTCACGCCATGGCGCGAGTACTGGCTGGAGCTGGACGCACTCGGAGGCATCCGGGTGGAGCGCGCCGATTCGGACGGCACCGATTACCGCTGGTACTGGCCGATGCCGTACGACTCGTGGAGACGAATCAAGTGCGGGTGAACAACGGGCGCCTCGACCTGAAGAGCCTTGTTGTCGGGGAGCCCTGCACCATCACGACCGGGGGCGCGTCGATCCGGATGGTGCACACCGGCCGGAGCATCGAGATGGGCATGTACCTGAACGGGGTCGGCATGGGTCCGATCAGGGACGACCGGCTGATGCGGATCGAGGACGAGCACGGGAAGGGGTTCTTGACCTACTGGCTTCTCCTGGACCGGCTGGCGCCGCGACGTCTGTACACCGTCCTGGTCACGGATCCGGGCGCCCTGTGAGGCGAGGCCGAGGACGCGCGCTTCACGGGGGTGCCCGGCTGGCGGATCTCCGACGACACCCCCGGCCTTGAACCCGAGCCCAGTGACCTGAAGTCCAGTGGTCCCGTGTGTGGCCTGATCGGGAAGCTCCTCGGGAGAAAGGGAGGGTGACGCGAAGGAAGAGCCGATGATGGGGAGGGGGTGAGTGAAATGTGCGACTGGTGCGGACAGGGGTGTGGAGACCCCACCCAGCCTGGCCCGCAGACCCCGGAGAATCCGGAGAATGAGGACTGAGCACGTGACGTACGTCGAGAAGGTCCGGGAAGCTCTGGTCGAGCAGCTTCCCGGACTGGCGAGGGAAGACCGCAGCGGCCTGCTGGACCTGTACACGGTCCTCGTGCTGATTCGCGGCGAGGGCACGACCCTGGAGCACGTCCACGACGCCTGGAGCGTCTGGATGTCGCGCACCAGGCCGGACCACCGTTCGATCATCCCCTTCGGCGAGCTGGCCACCGAGGTCCAGGAGATGGACCGCAAGTACGCCGAGGCCATTCAGGAGACGGCGCGCAGAGTGAGCGGTGAGGGCCGGTGAAGGGCGCCAAGAGGGCGGCTTCCGTGCTGGCCGCGAGTGCACTGGTGGCGGCGTTCTGCACGGGTGCATCTGCGGGGAAGGGTGAAGTCGGCAAGGAGCCTGTCGCGCGGTCCGCTCCGCGCCAGCAGGTGAGGATCGAGCTTCCGCCGCTCAAGCGGATCGAGCCCACTCCGAAGCCGTCTCCGACCGCGAAGCCCCCGACCTCGCCCACGGCGAAGCCCTCGGTCACCCCCACGGCGAAGTCGACCTTCCGACCGAAGCCCGTGGTGAAGCCCCGGGCCCGGCCGACTCGCACGGCGAAGAAGGAGCGGCGCCCCGTCGAGCAGGTGACGAGGATCGGCGGGTACGCGTACTGCGGGTCGGCCGTCCCTGCGGCGCAGAGGTGCATCGATCAGGGGAAGCTGACGCTGTACTACCCGGCTGGCGTGAAGACGCTGGCAGGTCACAACTACATGGGGTGGTACTGGATGGACGACCTGCCGGTGGGCCGGAAGGTCGTCATCTCCTCGGGCGGCCTGGCGGGGACCTACCGGGTGTACGGGCACGGCTGGGCGAAGCGCGGAAGCCAGGGAGGCACCTTCCCGGCGTCGGGGCTGGGGGCCTCCGTGGCGCTCCAGACCTGCACCAGCACGGGGACGGGCTTCTCGTTCCTCCGGCGCCTGTGAGCGGGTGAGGTTACTCATCGAAAACCGCTACAGAAAAGCGAAGTTCTGCTGTAGAGTAGTACTTGTAGCCGGGAGGAAGAAGCGGCGCCAAGACGGCGGCTGCGGACACCTCCCGGCAGGCAAAGGGATATAGCTCAGTCCGGCCAGAGCGGCGGTCTCCAAAACCGCGTCTGCCGCAGGTTCGAATCCTGCTGTCCCTGCTGATCCTCCGGGGTTTCAACCCCCCCGTCACCCCGGAGGGTCTTCGGAATGTAGCGCAGCTTGGTTGAGCGCACTCGCTTCGGGAGCGAGAGGTCGCAGGTTCGAATCCTGTCATTCCGACTGGACTCCGGGCGGCGTATCGGAAGTACCTCTTTCCCTTACGACGTCGTCCACTCCGTCCGGAGTCCTCAGTTCTCGCTGCCAGTTGTCCTTCTTTTCGGAAGGTCGACATCCCGCAGAGGTGGCATCCTGCGAAGGGGAAACCTGTCCACCGATCGGTGCGAGAGGGTCGGTCAAAGTACCGGGCAGAGTTCCCCGCCCGCCTCCGTAACTCAGTCGGTAGAGTGCTTCCCTCGTAAGGAAGATGCCGCAGGTTCGATTCCTGTCGGGGGCTCGAAGGTGCGGTGCGGACTCATAATCCGTAGCCGTATGCCGGTGGAAGGTGCGGGAGGACAGACCCGGCCGGAAGCAAGGCAGACCCCTGGTGGAACGCTGTCCCGGGAAGCCAGGGGTTCCTGTGAAATCGGGACGAGAAAGAAGGTGCGATCGTGAGCTGCAAGTGCAAGGCTCGGACGTACGAAGGCCGCCTGAAGAAGGTGGAGCGAGACGGGTCCCCGTCCACGTCTACACGGGCCACTACTGGGGCCCCAGGGACGACAAGCAGAACTGAAGAACGCGCGCCCTTAGCTCAGTTGGTAGAGCACCGTCCTCTTAAGTCGGGTGTCACTGGTTCGAGTCCAGTAGGGCGTACTGCTGCATCCTCATGGCTTCCTGGAGCTTGGATGCGGTCGGCCTGGATCCTGCCTTGGTCACGCTTGGCGGAAAGGGTGAAAGGCTGAACGAGGTGTGGCCCAGTTCGGATGGGGCAGCCGACTACGGATCGGAAGGACGGGGGTTCAAATCCCTCCACCTCGGCTCTACAATTTCATATGCATCATGGTTTCGTAGCTCAGAGGAAGAGCATCCGATTGTCATTCGGAAGGTCGCGGGTTCGAGTCCCGTCGGGACCGCTGGCTTCGGGGGCGGATTCTCGTGGAGTTCGTGGTTCACAGGCCCACTATCCACGAGACAGAGAGTGAGGCAAAGCGAGTTCATGAGCCAACCTTCTCCGGGAGGCGAATGGAGGGCGGCCCCTGCCCAGCTATACATCAAGGGGTGCAAGGCCCTGTAGCTCAGTAGAGTAAGAGCGCTGGGGTGAAAACCCAGAGGTCACTGGTTCAAATCCAGTCGGGGCTACTGGCCGGATGGCTGTCCGGTTGCCGCACTATTCACCAGGCGTGCCAGGTGGAAGAATAAAGGAAAGGATAAGAGCGTGAAGCTGGTTCTGGAGCTGGATCTCTCGAACGACCGGTTCAAGCTGAACGACAGCAACCTGGTGGACGGCGAGGAAATCTCCGACCACCTGCGAGAAGTGGCCGACCGGATCGGCCGTCACCCGGTGGGCGGCGGCGAGAAGGGTCTGATCGTAGTGGCGGGCTACTCCGCTGGCTTCTGGGAGATCAAGGGCTGACTCGCACCGGAACAACAACTGAATATCGGTCCCCGGTAGGTTAATTGGCAGACCACCGTCCTCTGGAGTCGGGAGTCCTAGTTCGAGTCTAGGCTGGGGAGCGTGCACGTGGTGGATATAGGAGTGCGGTCCGGTTGCCATCCACCCGACAATCGGAACAGTTGAGAAGCGCAGCAGAACAAGGTCGGTGCGCCGCGTGGGCTAGGGATGAGGCTCACTACAATTCAAAAAGTGAAGTCATTCCCTGGTAGCTCAGTTGGCAGCAGCGTCCGATTGTTAATCGGAAGGTCACAGGTTCGAGCCCTGTCCAGGGAGCGCAAGCAAGGGGAAGTGCCGGAGTCCGGCTTATCTACGACCTGCGCTACAGCGCTTCGGAACTCCGTGACGCCGAAGAGCAGGGCCGCAGGCCGCAGCCCCGGAAAGTGAGGCGTACCGCTCGCTGGTGGACCTACACCGGGGCCTGGACTCCCAGTTCCAGCCGGACCTACTGGGCCGGGAAGAACGAACGCGCCAACCGGCGCTACGTGAAGGATAAGCTGGAGGCCGGGCGCCGCACGAGGGGCGAACTCGAACGTCGGCTGTACGAGAAGGCCGAGAAGGCTCCTCGCCGGATTCTGTACGACATCTGGTGAGAATGAAAGGCTTCTGTAGCTCAGGGGATAGAGCACTGGTTTCCTAAACCGGGTGTCGCAGGTTCGAGTCCTGCCAGGAGCGCGGCGGTGCCACCGCGTCACGCCGGGCGCGAATGGGTGCGAAGAGGCCAACTCCAGTGATCTGCGTGGCGGCTCTCCTGGTGAAAGATCTCGCACGGTCGAGGCTATACGGCCCCCGCGCTCTTGTATCGGAAGGGGAAGAGGAATGGCGGAATACAAGGCCGGGATCATCAAGCACGCCGGAGCCTGGTTCAAGCTGCGCGTCAACGACGACGGTGACTGGCTGACCGAGGTGGACGGCCGGGACCTGAAGCACCCCACCCGGGCCAAGCTGCTCACCGACATCGATCGCGTGATGCGCCTGAAGAAGAAGGCCGTGAACATCCCGTTCACGAAGATCGAGTCGAAGAACAACGGCTACATCACGCTGAAGCACGGCGTCGTGACCGGCATCCATGCGGGCACCGGCAACCTGCTCGTTTCCTGGGACGACGGCACCAACGGCCAGCTCACCGTGGGCTTCGGCTCGGAGGTCATGCGGCGCCTGCTGCCCCACGAGGAGGACGAGCTGCGCCGTCTTGCCAAGGAGGCGCACGAGAGCGCGGAGACCCTGCGCGAGTTCAGCCAGCGCCGCCAGGTCTACAAGGGCACGAAGGGTCTGGTCGACCAGGTCGAGGCCGAGCTGAAGAAGGGGGAGAAGTGATGGAGGACAACCTGACGACGGTCGACAACGCGATCGACTTCCGTGACGTCGTGATGACCCTGGACCGCGAGGACCACAAGCGGCGCATCTACGCGCGCCGGGCGGGGACCGAGCAGATCTACGAGATCATCCCCCGGCACGTGGACCTGTTCCAGAAGATCACCTTCGACGACCTGTTCCTGTCGAACCACCCTCCGGTCTACATGGAGGACATGGCCCAGGCGCTGAACGGCGTGGAGCAGGGGACCCTGATCCTCGACGTATTCACCCGCTGATTCTGGCCAACACGCCTTCAGTGCGGTAAGGTTGGAACACGGCGACCCGACACGACCACGAGCCGTGCCGGGCCGCCACCATGAAGCCCCGGACCTGACGCCGGGGCTTCTCCATCGGATGAGGAGAGAAGCGATGGGTACGTACGACGGCGGGCAGGCGCCCGTGGACAGCTCGACCTGGAAGCAGCCGACCAGCGGCAAGAGTGGCGAGACGCACCCGGCCCCGGCACCGATGGTCCGCGACGAGACCACCGGCACCATGAAGCGGGCCGTCACCCCGGACCCGTACAAGAACGGCGGCAACGGCCACACGCTGCGCAACTTCGGGCGGGGTGGTGGTCAGTGACGAAGATCGGGAGCGAGTACGACGTCGCCACGGTCCTCGAATCGCTCGACACCGCACGCTGGCCAGAGGTTCGCGAGGCCATCCGCAAGGGCGGCACCGGGTACGCATTCGGACCCGAGCTGGACTTCGGCGACGCGCCGGAGGGTGGCGACAGCGAGGCCGAGTACATCTTCAACGAGGCCACCGAGATCGCCGGGACGAACCGGCTCATGCGCCAGGTGGCACGCAGTCTGCACGGGAACCTGGATGAAGCTCTGCGCCGGATCAAGGCGGCACAGCGGAACGTCCAGGAGCTGCGCGACCTCGGAGACATCGAGTTCCTGGAGGGCAATGGGGATGTCGAGCTGTTCCTGAAGGACGCGGCTCGCATGCTTCGGGCCGCCCAGGAGATGAAGCACACCGACGAGACGGGGGAGATGCGATGACCGGCTCCGGCTGGAACAGTCACGGTCACGTCACTGACCGTGGACGGTCCGGCACCGCCTGCCGGAACCGCAAGGAACACTTCGAGCACTGGGTGGTGACGGTGCGACGGGCGAACTACTCCGCCTTCAAGGGCTACCGCCGCACCCCCAGCGACTACTCCGAGATCCGGTGCACGGCCTGCCCGACGCGCTGGCGTACGAAGGCCGCCTACGTGGACCGACTCCCCGACGAGAAGTGACCGCTCCACGGGAGTGAGAAACAGGGTAGATTTCCCTCCGGCAAGACAGCAGAGAGACCGGAGTGAAACATGCCCCAGGGCAACGTGAAGTGGTTCAACGCCGAGAAGGGTTTCGGCTTCATCGAGCAGGACGGCGGCGGCGCTGACGTCTTCGTGCACTACTCACAGATCAACGCTCAGGGGTACCGGTCCCTGGAGGAGGGGCAGCGAGTCAGCTTCGAGACCCAGCGCGGCAAGAAGGGGATCGAGGCGACCGGCGTCACTGTCGTCTCGTGACCCTGGCGGTCCGCCCCGACTGGGACACCTGGGCCATGGGTATCGCCCAGGCTGTCTCCACGAGGGGCGACTGCACCCGGCGCCAGGTCGGCGCGGTACTACTCGACGAAGGGCACCGGGTCATCGGCTGCGGCTATAACGGCGGACCGGCCGGGGGTGAGAGTTGCCTGGCCGGTGAGTGCCCGCGTGGCAGGCACTACGAGGTGGTGCGACCGCACCTGATCGCCGATCATGCGGGCAAGGAGTGCATGCGGGAATGCGCCTGCGGCACCGAGTGGCCGTGCCCCCAGGCCGTACCACCGGGCAGCTCGTACGACACGGGGCCTGGCGTATGCGTGGCGGTGCATGCCGAGATGAACGCCTTGCTCGACGTATCCGACCGGCGCCGCCTGGTCGGCGCGACGATGTACATCACCGAGCAGCCATGTGGCGGCTGCCTGAAGATCCTGAAGAACACCGAGATCCGGACCTTCGTCTGGCCCGGTGGGCGAATCGGCTGAGTGACGGGCCTCTCCTGACGGAGGGGCCCGTTCTCGTGTTCAAAGTGGCCTGGGCCATGCTAGAATCAAAGGACCAACTGACCTTACTGGTAAGGTATTTCGGAGAGGTGAAGAGATGGGTGCAGTAGCTGCGCACCACCTGCTCGGCAAGCCCGGCGACGGCAATCTGATCCTGCTGGCCGGTCCGAACTACGAGCGGATGACCCGGCTCGTCTCGGACTCGGGTATCGCCTCGATGCGATTCTCCGAGGTCAACGGCCTCGACGCCCTCAAAACGCGCGTCGACCTGAGCCGCACGTCGGTCATCGTGATCGCGCCCCTGCACGAGGTCGAGGGGCTGCTGGACCGCAGCGCCTTCGACGGGCGCCTGACGGACCTGGCGTACTCCGCCGACCGTGTCGTCTACGCCGGTTCCAACGGTGCCGTGCTGGTCCACCCGGCCAGCCCGGGTACCACCATGGAGGTGCGGGGCGGCCGTCTGGTCGTGCGCCAGCGCCTCGACGTGGTCGAGGCGGGCCACGTCGTCACCGGCCTGACGGTGGACCGGCTGTGAACGGGCCCGCATACGTCGTCATGTACCTGGAGAAGGGCAGCCCCAAGGAGCTGTTCACGGAGCACATGACCTACGACGGCGCCAACGAGAAGGCAAGGGAACTCGCCTCGAAGGGCTACGAGGTCATCGCGGTGCTCGACGCGGATTATGCTGCGGAGCGCCAGGCCGTCCTCAAGCCGGAAGGCGGACTGACGGAGGGTGCGCACCTGCACTCCTTCCTGGGCGACACCGTGCGGCGCTTCCGGCAGGACTACCCGGGCGTCCCGCGAGAAAGCGCCCTGGAAGTGATCAGCCTGCTGTGCACGCTGGTCCTCGAAGGGGAGAGCGACCTCCAGTAGGCGCTGCTGGACGAGATCCACGCGCCGGGCCCGATCGGTCGGGCCGACTGGCGCCAGCACATGCGGACGGCCATCGCCAACCGCAGGCCGGACGGTGCCTCGTGACCGACATCAACGATCTCGACCAGTACCTCGGCAAGTACATCGAGCTGATCGATCCGGACGGCGAGAGCGCCGCTGGTTTCCTCGTCAGGATCTACGACGAGATCGACTACATCCCGGAGCCGGTCAGGACGGTGATGCTCGACTGGGGTCAGGGCTGGCGCATCGGAGAGTCGACCGAGGTGAACATCATCCCGACGCCGGAAGGATCGCGGCCCCCGCAGGTCATCGGCGGGATCGACGTGCTGCACGAGTTCGCCCACGACGGCGGGTGCCCTGACGCGAACTGTCGGGTGCGCGCCAGGCGCCAGCTCCGCGCGCTGCGGGAGTGGCGCATGAAGCAGGAGAACGCCTACTGGCAGCACCGCTTCGTGCGCCGGGTGCGGGAGAACCGCGAGGACCCGGCCGCCGTGGCGCACGTGATCCAGGAGGCCGAGGGGGAGGGTGTCCCGCAGGACATCCTGGATCATCTCCAGATCCTGGCCGAACGTGCCTGCAAGGCCGTGGCGACGGGGCGCAGGCAGTGAATCAGACTCCGCGCCCTGCCTGCGGAGCCACCCGCAGGCGCAGACAGTACCTGTGCACCTCCTGCTGGGACCAGCTCCGGGTGTGGGTCAAGAACGCCCTGAAGAAGGACGACGACCTGGCCTCCGAGCGCCTGCGGGAGCTGTACGGCCAGGTCCACGACCACCGCCCGCTCAACGAGATCGAGGTGACCCCATGAGTGAGCGCGTCAGCATGGTCCGGCTGCTGCACGGGCTGATGTATCCGACGGTGGCCAGATGCCGCATCGATGGCTGCTTCCTCGGCCGGACCCTTCCCGGGGTCCGGCTGGAGACCGGCGCCGTGATGGAGTTCGCCGTGGCCGACGATGCGATGCACGCCCTGCGCAGCAGGCTTCCCAAGCAGGAACAGCGGGCCAACCTCATGGAGGTCATGCGCGCGGACGGCCGTAACGTCGTCCGGTTCGACGCCCGTGGGGTCATGGTCGTCAGCCGGAGGGAGCTGTGATGGACGCAGCGCAGGGGCTGGGCCTCGCGATTGCCGGTTCGGCCGCCCTGTCGGCCGTCCTGGTGGGGATCGGCGAGCTGTACCGGAAGGCCGTGAAGAAGACCGGCAAGGGGAGGAGCAATGAAGAAGGGTGACCCGACGCGCGTCGATGTGGCGCTGAGTGCCCTGGCCGACGTGCGCAAGGTGCTCGACGAGTGGGCCGGATCGGACTGGAGCCACACGAACCCGGCTCAGGAGATCGACCACATCCTGCACCTCGCGTACGCGAAGCTCCGGATGCAGTCCATGCGCCGTGAGCGGCGTTCTGCGACCTGGCTTGCCCAGCCGGTCAGTGCGGTGTGGCCGCAGGAAATCGCCTGGTACCGGGAGAGGGAGCCGGATACGGCTCTGTGCTTCGAGGTGCGCATCACCGACGGAACGAAGGACGCGGTCGGACGCCGGGTCGAGGTGCGCATGTCGGCCAACGATGCCGACTTCCTGGCGATGTCGATGAGGGGCATGGCCGAGTGGGGAAAGGGCAAGCCCGGCCCGGCCGACATCCTGAACGAGCTGCTGCTCAACGGTTCGGTGAACGAGGAGGGTCCGACGTGAGCTACCCGACGCTGTTCTCGGTGCCCGGGATGAAGGACTTCGCCGAGAAGGTGGACGAAGAGCGCGCCCGCCAGCTCAAGAAGTGGGGCGACCAGATTCATCCCGACATCGACCCCCGCGACATCGCGTTCGTGACACACCACCACTACGAGTACAAGACGCAGATCATGAAGGGGGTCAACGACGAGCGCGAGACCCCCAGTCGAACGGTCAGCCGGTGCAGCCGATGCCCGGCCGAGGGTGATCACAAGCACACGGCCTGGGACTTCATCCTGCTGGAGGAGGTCTATGAGGCGCTGACCGAGGCCGCCTCCGGGGACCTGGACAAGCTGGAGACCGAGCTGATCCAGACGGCGGCCGTCGTGGCGGCCTGGATCTACGACATCCGGCGCCGGAAGGGGCTCGTCTGATGGACGGCATGGGTACGGCACACTACGTGCGCCGGTCCGAAGAACAGCTCGACCGGCACGACGGACCCGTGGAGAAGTGCGGGGATCCGGGATGCGTGTGGCCGAGGATCGGCGGCATGCTCACGGTGACCTCCGGCGGGCGCCAGGTGACCGGTTCGCTGCTCTCGAAGGGTGTCGGCCGCGTTGAGGTGAAGACACCCGACGGGAAGATCCACTCCGCACCCATGGTCACGGCGAGGAGGGTCGAGTGGGGGACCTACTGCCCCCACGGCACGAAGCTGATCGAGTCGGAGAACGCCGAGCACACCTGCCACCTTCCGAGGGAGCCCTGCGAGCGCAGCGGGGATCTCGGTCACCTGTGCATCGATCATCAGCCGTGGTGCCGGGGCTGCTACCCCGACGGCCGGAAGATCCGCCCTTGGCCCTGCGGGGAGGAGGGGTGCACGGAAGTGGATTTCGACCGCGAGATGCAAGAGGCGGAAGAGGCGTACTACGAGGAATTGCGGCAGTCGTACTACCGCTGAACCGGAAAGGGTGAGGGCGTGGAGCGGCCCAAGAAGTCGAACGTCAGGCACGGCATGGCCTCCTGCGGCCGGTACGGCTGTGAGAGGGACGAATGCAAGGAGGCGTACTACCGCTCTCAGAAGCTGAGCCGGATCGGCCAGGAGCGCGGCGAGAGCGCGCGGATCCCCGCCGACGAGGCGCGGGTTCACGGGAAGATGCTGACCGAAGCGGGCATGTTCGTAACCGACATCGCCCGGCTGGCCGGGGTGTCCCGCTCGATCGTCGGCCAGGTGATCTCCGGCCGGGTGAGCCGGGTCCACCGGGATACGGCAGCGGCGATCCTCGGGGTGCCAGCGCCCCGGAAGGGATTCGTCGGCTGCGACGGAATCGTGTCTGCCCTGGCGGCGCAGCGCAGGATCCGGGCCCTGAGCAGGCGCGGATTCTCCCTGAAGGCCATGGCGCGGGAGACGGGAGCCAGCGTCTTCACTGTGGACAGCATCCGCAACGGCAACAGGACGCGCATCCGGGTCTCGATGGACCAGGCGATCCACGCTGCATACAACCGGCTCTGGAATGCCGATCCGCTGGACTTCGGCGTGACGCCGGGTGGCGTCACCCAGGCCAGGAACTGGGCGGCCGAACAGGAGTGGGCCCCTCCGGCAGCCTGGGATGACGACACGATCGGGGACCCCAGGGCGAAACCCAAGGGGATGCTGCCCAGGGGCGGCGAAGAGATCGGCGCGTAGCGCCAGGAAGGGAGAAGCGTGATGGCCACGCCGGAGAGCATGACCACGACCGACCGGGACCAGGCCGGGCTTGTCTGGCACCTGTACGAGCTGACGGGAGAGGGTGATGGGTGATCCGTGCCGCACTACCCGGCACTGCGCCGACCATGGCTGGTGTCACCGATGCGACCCAGCGCTCTCCGCGCTGATGAGCGAGATCAACCACCTGATCCAGACGACGGTGGCAGACAGTGAGGCGTGGGGACACCTCTACGCGGAGATCGCCAGGATTCTGCACACCGGGGACCCGGCGCGGATGGCCGCCGAGCTGGCCGAGACACGCAAGACGGTCCAGGCCCTGAATCGCCGCGCGCAGGCGGCCGAGTCGCTGGCTGAGAGGTACAGCAAGGCGGTCAGGGACTGGAGGGTCGACGATGACGGTACCTATGTGCCCTACGAGAGCCTGAAGAAGATCGGTAAGCTGGCCGGGGTCGAGATCCTCCCCCACGTCCGGTACATGCAGCGCTTCGAGAACGCCCAGCGAGCCGAGGAGTTCTTGGAGCGCATCTACGGCCTGCTGGAGTACTGGAACACCCTCTCGGCGCCCTTCGGGCCGCCGCAGTCGTGGTGGTGGGAGGAGCGCAGGGCCGAACTGTCGGACGTTCTCGCCGGACGGGGTTCGCCGGGCGTCCAGGACAGCCTGCGCGCCCAGGTGCGGTCCGCTCTCGACGAGGCTGGTCTGAGTCAGGCGGAGGCGGCGCGCAGGCTCGGCATCAGCACCAAGCACATGAGTCAGATGCTCACCGGGCGGGCCGTGCTCACCCTGATGTGGGCGGAGAAGATCCTGGCCCTCTGCGGCCAGCGGCTGGAGATCAGGGCGGTTTCCGGCATTCCGAAGGAGGAGGAGAAGGCGTGAGCGAGACGGGCTACAAGATCGAGAAGGGCAACATCTACGAATCGGCCGACCCGCGCGACGGGGGACGGCAGATTCGGGTCGCCTCGTACTACACGGGCTACGCGCAGGCCAACATCGTCAGTCACCCGAGCGGGAAGCGGCACCGGTCGATCAACGTGAAGTACCTCCACCGGGACCGCAACACCGGCAAGGGCGAGCCGCGCAAGAACGGCTACTTCTTCGTCGGCAAGCACGAGGAGAGTGCCGACGCCACCGCCTGACACAGACGCCGGAAGGAGCTGCACCTGATCCGCCACGCGAGCGGAAGGTGCAGCTCCTTCGTCGTTGAGCCGTCGATGTATTCGATTTCGATCGTGTCCTCGCCCGGTTCGGGCTCAGCCCAGGACGGGGGCCGGAACTTCGTCACCCGCTCAGCTTGTCAGGTGCGCGACCATTCAACCTGCTGCGTGGCGGCCCGATTCCGTTCCGCCTGATCGGCCTCCTGCATGCTGACGTGATTGCGCAGGAGGCTGTCGGTGACGGCATTGTCCAGACCCAGCTCTCCGGCGTGGGCGCGCACCTGCTCGGCACAGAGGTTGTACCCCTGCACTTCGCGCTGGGCAGCCTCGTCGGAGATGCGGTTGATGCCGTCGTGCAGTTCACGAGTGGCCTTCTCGCCCTGCACGATCTTCCAGATGAGGCCGTTCTGGATCTTGCAGATCCGTTCCAGCAGATCTTCCGGGACGCCAGCGGGGAAGTGGTCGTCCAGCACCAGACGGACCTGCCTTTCCGCCTCCAGGCGCATCCGCTGGTCCATCTCGCGCAGGCGCCTGCGCTCTTCCCGGGAACGCAGGAACTCCTGGTTCAGGCCGTCACTCACTGCCACTCGCCTCCAGCTCCTCCTGCTTCACGGCGGCACGCTCGATCTGGAACTTCATCTCGGGGACGGCCTTCCTCTTCTTCTCCAGCACGGAGGCGAGGGAGGGGTGGCGCGGCTCGTCGCGCAGCCAGCGTTCGTACAGATCTATCCGGCGCTCCAGGACATCCAGCCGGGCCTTGGCCTGCTGGACGAGCGTCCCCGTCAGCGAGCCGTTCTCCAGCATCATCTGCCTCTCCCGCAGCTTCGCCGCTTCTGGCAGGACGTAGGGCGGCGTGTTCGGAGTCGCTGACAGACCCGTCTCCAAGCGCCGTTCCTTCAGCACCCACGGCGGCGTACCGCCGGGCTTGCGCATGGCCGACTTGCGCATGGCCGACTTGCGCGGCTGGCTGTCGGTGCGCCGGGGGGCCGGGAGGGAGCGGGGAGCGAAGGAAGCGCGCGGGGCGGACGGGCGCCGGTCGTCGAACTTCTTCGGGGTACGGGGCTGGAAGCCGCCGACGCGGACCGACATGGGACGCTCGTTGCCCATACCGAAGACGGAGACCACCTTCATGTCCCCGAGGTGCTGCACGATCTCGCGCGCCTCGGCCAGCCCCAGCGGGCTGCCGTCGCGGTCGGCGAGGCTTGCGACGTCGAGTGACGTGACCGGGCGGTTGGCTGCGGTACTCCAGGACAGCAGTGCCAGAACGGCCATCTCTTCGTAGTCGAGCTGAGCGAGAACCCTGGCCGACGGGGCAATCCCCGTCCAGTGCTGCTTCTCGTTCACGTTCTCTCCCTTCCTTGTCCCCGTATCCCGGGGATCATGATAGGCATGATATCGGCTCTGACCTGCACGTGTCACTCTCGGTTCATTCCTTGCCGAACAGGGAAAACAAGGGAACTCACTGTGATTCAAGTCGCCAAGATGAGCTTGCGCCAAACATGTTGCTCTGGATAGACTGGCCTAGGCAGCAAGGGAAAAAGCAGCCAGAGAAGCCGAGGAAAGGGAAGAGCGTGACGCTCGAATTCCAGAACGGAAGCGGTGGCTCCGGGGGTTCCGGTTCCAGCGGGGACAGCGGAAGCAACGGCATCCCAGCCGGTAACCGGGGGCAGGGCGGCAGCAACAAGGGCAAGTCCATCAAGGAGTGGCGTGCCGGGCGGGGGGCGGTCTGACCATGGCGGACATGACCAAGCCGACCCTGTCGGACGAACAGCTCGCACCGGCCGGTCTGCCGATGATGCAGGACGGCGACGTCGCCCAGGTCAGCGGCACCATCAGCATCGGCGTCTCCTGGGACGCCTCGACCCGTGGCAAGAGCGGCTTCCTCGGGAAGCTCTCCCGCAAGGTCGGCGCCGACCTGGACCTCGCGGCAGTCCTCTTCCAGGACCAGGAGCCGGTGGTCCTCTGCGTCGGCTTCACGCCGGAGCTGATGAACCCGCTGCATGACCAGCCGGGTGACCACTCCATCGAGCACACCGGGGACAACGAGACCGGCGAGGGCTCGGGCGACGACGAGGCGATCACCATCCACCTGGACAAGATCCCGGCGGAGTTCCACCGGATCGTCGTCGAGGTGGCGGCCTTCAAGGACAAGAACAAGAAGCTCGGCGACGCCGGGTTCCAGGGCGCCAACAACGTGCTGTTCACCGTCTACGACGGCGCGGGCGCGGGCGCGGAGAAGCAGTTCTGCATCCGCCCCTCCCTGCTCGGCACCGAGAACTGCGTCATCGTCACCACGCTCGACCGCGTCGGCAACACCACGACGTGGGAGATGCGCAAGCGCAAGATCCGCGTCAACGTCAAGCACGGCGACCTCACGGACCTGATCCGCAAGGCCGCCGCCGTCAACAACGCCTGACCTACACGCGCAGAACCCGGCGGCCCGTCTCTTCGGAGGCGGGCCGCCCGGCGTTTTCGGGGATACGCTTCCGTGGTGACGGAAGACCCGTGAATGGGGTGGAGCAGTGGCCAACGGATACGACGCACACAGCCTGAAGATGACCGGGCTGAACGAAGCGGCGAGCGGTGACATGCCGGTCGGCCTGCGGACGGCCGTGAGGGACAAGAGGTTCACCAGGAGCGGCATCGGCTACCGAACCCAGCAGGAGGCTGCTGGTAAGTACGCGGGCGGAACCGCGACGTCCAAGCGCGGCGACGACACCTCCAGGCGCCCCTGGGAGACCGCCCAGGAGGCGACCAGTCCGCAGATTCGCCCTCGCGACACCCTGGAGCGGTCAGGCATCCGCGAGAACGGTGACTGGGGAAACTGCTTCCCCAGTGAAGGGGACGCCCGCATGGCGCTGGCCATGCTGAGTCAGTTCGTGGACGGCGCGACCCTGGCGAAGCTCCAGGACCAGATCACGGATCAGTACGGAGAGCCCATGGTCGAGCCGCCCATGGGCGATTGGGGGGACGACGAGGAGGGCGACGAGTACGGCTACATGGGGGAGAGTACCAACCTGGAAGAGGCGCCCCTGACCGCCGACAAGCGCAACAAGCTGCCCGATTCGGCGTTCGCCCTCTCCGGCAGGAGGTACCCCATCGACACACCCGAGCGGGCCAGGTCGGCGCTGGCCAGGGTCGAGCAGTTCGGGTCGGACGAGGAGAAGCGCAAGGTGCGCGCCGCCGTCATGAAGAAGTACCCGAACATGAAGGTGGAGTAGGCGGTCAGGGATTCTGATCGACCGTGTGGTAGAGCATGCCGGTCGGCAAGGCCATCACGGAGCAGTTCACCCAGCGGCACACATCCTGGGCTGCGGGGCCGTACTGTACGTACATCGCCTTGACCGTCGCCCGGTCCTCCAGCGTGTACGTCTCACCCTCCTGGCGCGACCTCTCGACGTCGGCTCGCCACTCCTCGTGGGAGCAGGTCCACTCCTCGCGCTCCCCCAGGAAGATGCCGAATCCCTCGACCATGGAGTTCTTCTCGTCCTGGGTTTCGCAGCGGGGGCGCCGGGCGGTGCCCAGTTCGGCGACGAGATCGCCCATCCGGGGGTTGTCCATGCGGTCGTACGCGGCCCGGCCCTGCTCCGTATGAGCACCGCGCAGGGTGGCTTGCCAGAGCTGGTATGCGATGGTCAGGATGACCGCACGGCGCCGGACGGCCGGGCCTTCGAGGCTCAGCAGGTCGTCTCTCGTGCGGTCAACCCCGCGAACGTTCTCGTGCGGCTGCGGCCAACTCGATTCGGTGAGCATTCTCGGATCCCTTCCTCTCACTTTCCAGAGAGGAATCCTACCGGGAAAAGCCCGTCAGAGCTTCCACATCAGGGCCGTGCGGTGCCGCTCGCTGACGAAGTCGGACCGAGGGGTCATGTCGTGAGTGGGCCACCAGTTGCGGACCGGCTCACGCGTAAGGCGCCCGGTCAGAGAGCCCTGGATGCCGCGAAGGCTGCTGTCGCAGCCGCTCGAACTCGCCTGGGAAGCCATCTCGGATCCTCTCCTCGCAGTCGTCTCTGCGGCCATTGTGCACGGAGAGATCAGGGGGTGGACATGCGTTCTCCGAGTTCCCCGATCCACTGGATGATCAGGTAGAAGTCGTAGAGCATCAAGGCGCCCTCGATGCAGACGTAGGCGGCCAGGGCGACGGTGCAGGCGGCGAGCGCGCACAGGGCGGCACGCAGGGGGGACGGCATGGGCACGAGGGGGTCCTGAACAGGAGTGCCGGTGTGGGGGACTACCGCCATCATCTCAGGTGTGTCGAACTCCTGTCGCACCACGTCGAGCTGTTGCACGCTGAACCTTCCGCTATCGCTCTGAGCAGGGGATAAGAGTAGAATAGCGGTAGGAAAAAGGAGAAGCGAAGGGGATGAAAAACGTGGATGCAGGGACGACTTTCCGGCTGAACCCTTACATGGTCGGCCAGGCGCTGACGCTGGCCAACCTCGACTGGATGGACCTCAAGCGCGGGTCGCACCCGGATGACGGTGAGGACTGCCTCTACCTGGAGGCGGACGTGCGTGAGTACAGCGCTTTCCTCGTGACGCTGGCTGTCCAGTACCGGCACGTGGACGGTCTGTTGCCGCTGGCGGACCGGGTGCAGCTCCAGCACACGGAGAGCGGGGACACCCGGTTCTGGTTCCCCGGCCTTCAGGTGCGCGGAGTCTGAGGGGAAACGACAGAAGGGGGCACCCCGCCCGGGGTGCCCCCTTCTGTCAGGGTTCGACTTCGGTCTGGGTCACCTTGCCGCCGAGCAGGCTCTCCGGCTTGCCGGTGTCGAGGTCGACGCGGCGCATCACCCAGCCGTACTCGTCTTCGAACCAGTCCCACGGGGCGCCCGGCCCGGGTTCCTTGGACAGCGCCACGGCGCAGGCGGCGAAGGCGTTCTCGACCGACGTGTGGACCGTGGCGGGCCTTCCGTCGTACTCAGCGACGAACACCTCGGCGCCCTCGCCGTCGGCCGCCAGGAGCCGCCTCAGCAGCTTGTCGGCGGTGTTCCTGTGGGCGGGCGGAACCAGCTTCAGGAGCGCCCGGTGTGAACTCACGGGTGACATCTCTTCTTCTCTCTTTCCGGTGATCTTCTTCTGTATCCAGCGGGCCAGGTCGAAGCATGTGAGGATGATCCGGCCGACGATCAACGCACCGAGGAGTGCGACTGACAGGACGAAGAAGATCACCCCGATCCTCAGCCAGAATTCATGCCACCCCAGCTCGGAAGGATCGAGGCTCACTTCTCCACCTCTACGGCCAGTACCGTCACGTCCCAGCCGGTCCCCTGCGCCACTCGCTCGCCTACCTCGTTGATGAACTCGACTCGATCGTTCGCTCGTTCAGGTTGTCCCTGATCACGACACGCGTTTCCACTTCTCCCCTTCCTTGCCGGGGCCCCCGGCCCCGGCGTTTCAGCTCTTCTTCCTCTTGCGGCTGCCCGGCGCGCTGACCACCTCTTCCCACCCTTCGGGCACGTTGGGGTGGACGCCGATCAGAAGAACCCAGCCGCCGACCTCGACGCCGTCCTCCTTCGTCACGGACTCCACGGTGCCGACGGACCCCTCGTCGGGTCCGATCACCTCGCTGTCCTTGACGAAGCCGATCACCTCCACCGAGCCGTCGGCTCCGGCCTTCTGGCGGATCCGCAGCACCACGTCGTGGGCGTACTCCCAGATGGCGAAGAACTCGCTGGGAGACCAGTCGCCACGGCCTCCGGAGTTCACCCGGAACGCCGCGTTCTTCACCGACTCCATCTTGTTCCTCGGAAACGCGGCGTCGGCCACGAGCATCGTGGGTGACGCCGCGAGCGCTGCTTCCTTGGACGTGTAGGCCGACGGGCCCTTCGGCGGCTTCCTCAGATACACACCGTGAACGCGTGCCATTTGCTCAACTCCCTCGCAGGTGGAAACGATGCAGGATGTTACCCGCGTCGACCTGTACCTGCACCCAGCCTATGCCGCGATCAGATCGCCCGAGAATTCGGGAACGAAGAGCGGCTGGCGAAGGGAGAGGATTTCCCTGAAAGTGCCGAAAGGATTTGCGGGAACCGTCATGTCCCCGGTCGGGTACATGAACCCCTCGGCCGCATCCCACGCCTCGTCGTACGAAGCGAAGAGAACGCCTCCGCAGTCGAGGATGATCTGCCGCCGGGCCGGTGTCACGAACAGCGGCTCCAGCCCCCGGAAGAACCTGGGAAACTGTTCGATCGTCCAGAGGTTGTGCCTGACCAGGGTGTACATGACGGACTCCGTTTCAGATGGTGATCTTCTCGATGCTACGGACCGGACCGTCGTCGTCCGGCATGAAGTCGTACTCGATGTGACTCCAGAGCTTCCTCCGGAGGTCGTCCAGCGCTTCTTCCTTGGTGTCACCCTCACCCGAGAGCCCCGTGCGGGGCTCCTTGACCGTGCAGCCGTACCGTCCGTAGTCGAAGACCTCGACCGTGAACTCCACGGTATTCTCCTCTCCTTGAGGGTTACGGTATCACGACGAAGGGCCCCCGGAAGGGGGCCCTCGCGTACTTCATTCGCTGGATCGGGCAGGCGCTACTCGACCTGCTCCAGGAACTCGATGTCGGACTTCAGGCTCTTGGCCTGGCGGCGGAACTTCGCCAGGTCCCGCTCGGCCTTCTCCAGGTCCCGCTTGCGGTCGGCGACGCGCTCCTCGCCCTCCTCGATCGCGTTCATCACGCGCGCCAGCTCGGCACGGCGGACGTCCGCCTCGGAGCGGGTGCCTGCGTTCTCCTCGATCCACCGCACGAACTCGTCGAGTTCGGTGGCGACGAAGAACTTCAGCTTGCCGGACTTCTTCACCACCTTCGGGATGCGGTCGGCGTAGTTGGAGAACTTCGACGACAGGGACTGAGCGGTGATGCCGGTCCGCTTCTCGAAGTCGGATCGGGTCTCCAGCTCGTTCTCGCGCCCCTGGAACTCGGTGCGCAGCCAGGTGTCGGCCATGATCAGGAAACCCTCTCGGCGTGGAACTGACGGACTCGGTCGGCTCCCCAGACCACGGGAAGCTCGGCGGTTTCGGCGGCGGCCTGGAGCTTTTCCAGCTCGATGACCTTGGCGCCCGGCTCGCCGCGCTGGAACGCCTTGTACTCCAGCCAGACTTCCATCGCCCGGCGGACGTGGCTGACCTGGTCGCGCCGGTCCTTGTCGGTCGGCTTCTTGGCGCCCTTCTTGTTCAGGTACTGGCGACGCAGCAGGTGACGCGGGTCGTCGCCGCGCCTGCCGATCTGCGGGAAGCCCTCCCGGTAGCCCGGCTTCAGACCCTCCAGGAACTCGGCGACGTCGAACGAGTTCGCCCCGGCGGCGAGCGCCAGCATGACGGATGCGGCGAGCGCACTCTGCGGGATCCGGCTGGCAGCCGCCTGGAGGACGTGCTTCATCCAGCTTCCGGAGTCCTCCTGGATCTCCTGGAAGAAGGGCCAGCCGTGGACCAGCTCGTACACCTCCTGGTTGGAGGCGTCGGCGATGGTCCACTCGGTGCGCTCAACGCCCCGGATGACCGGCAGGATGAGCTTGGCGGCGGCTGCGGACTGGTCCGGGTACGGGATGTCGCCGAGGAGCTGACCGGCGTTGCGGCCACGGCCCGTGTCGAGAACCGCGAAGGTGTCCCACTGGCCGTTGGTGACGACCGGAACCTCGATCGGCACACCCGACAGTGCGCACGCGGCGAACCGGTGCTGGCCGTCCAGCAGGAAGCCGTCACCCGTGAAGACGACCGGCGTGGAGATTCGGGGGTTCCAGTCGCCGTCGGCGACGATGGAGACGAGGCCCCGGGTCTTCTTCGTGCCGTTGAGCGTGGTGATGAGGAACCTGCGGTTGGCCGTGACCTCGGGGTGACGCAGCTCGCGCGGCATCCTCTCGATGCGGATGACCCGGTAGCGCAGCACGTCACGCGCCATCTCCGGCGTGATCTTCATCGACGGGTGCGGGAAGGAGCGGTCCGGGTGCTCCTTCAGGTACTCCTTGGGCGTCTCCGGGATCGGGAAACGCGCCTTGCGGGGATCCGAGACGAAGTCGAATCCCAGCATCCTCTCGATGGTCGAAAGGGTCTCTTCTCGTGCCACTTTCCTATCCCCTTTCCGGGTGGATGGCTCTATGAAACACGACAGACGTGGCGGCCGTCAAGACGAGTATCGAAACGGCCGCCACAGTGATGACGACGATCACCCCGTACGAGGCGAACGGGCAGGCGCCCGGGGAGGTGTCAGTCTCCGCCGAGCGCCTGGAAGATTCCGCCGACCACGCGGCCGACACCGTCAATGATCGCTTCGCCGACGCCCTCAGCCACCTCGCCGACGCTGCATGAACCGGAACCCCGGCCACCCCTGGCCGTAACAGGGGTGGAAGAGGGTCCGGAGAAGAGCGCGCCGTGCTTGGTCCGGCAGTGGCCGATCACCTTCTTCCTGGCCTTGAACTCCCCCATGTGCAGCGGGTCGCCGCAGAGGTTGCAGCACCACATCAGGGAGTTCTGGTCGTACTTGATCAGGTTCGCCGGGCTGTTGTTCTCCGGCTTGTGATCCTTCTCGTGCGCCGCGATGGCGAAGTCGAAGAGCTTGTCCCCCAGGTCGAAGGGCTTCCCGCAGACCGGGCAATGGTAGGTGTCGGTGCTCATCGCCCGGCCCCCTGCTCCAGCCCGGACTGGATGTGTCCCATGGCGGCGCAGAGCGCGGCGCAGGCCGTGAACTCCAGCGCCTCCTCCTCGCCGAGGCTGGTCAGCATCGCCAGTGGGATCGCCCAGGCCCCCTCGTCCTCCTTCATGGCCCGAGCGGCGGCCGGAAGCACCTTCAGCAGGGACATCGTGTCCACGGAGACCGACGACAGGTCGGGGACGATGTCCTCGCTGTAGCGCTGCGAGAACAGTATGCACAGGGTGCCCGTGGTGGCGTACCAGCCGTGCTCGCCCGCCATCCGGCGCAGCTCGGACATGACGGCGTCGGCCGGGTCCTCGCCGTTCCCTTCGACCTCGGTCAGCCGGTTCAGGAGGGCCGGTTCCGCCTCCTGGATGGCATGGATCTGCTGGTCGCTGATGGCGGGAAGCTCCTCCTGGGGGAGCTTCTTCCCTTCGGCCAGCAGCTCCAGTACGTCGATGACGGAAAGCATTAGATACCGCTCCTCTTCGTGTTCGTCACGTCAGTCCCTCTCCGATCCTGTTGATTTCCCGGGCCAGCCGGATCGTCTCCGTCCCACCGGCCCGGTTCAGGAAGTCGATGTCGAACCGGCCCATCCGGGCCCACCGCTCGATCATCTCCTTCGTCAGACGTGCCTGCTCCAGGGTGGAGCAGAACGCCGTCGGATACTCACCGAGAAGTCCGGCCGCCCGGTTCAGGTCGGCCAGACTCTGCTCGGTCGCGCGCTCGTAGCTCACCCTCCGGCCTGAAACTGCTCGTCCCAGCCCGGGACGACGTTGACCTCAAGGCCCTCGTCCTCCCAGACGGCGATCACCGCAGGGTTGTCGTCGTGCGCCTTGACGACCCGGTAGGACTGGCGCAGCTCGTGCAGGATTTCCCGTTTGATCACGGCATCCTTGCGGAAATCGCCGTCCCGCCTGGTCCGCAGCACGTCGAACGGGATGTCCCAGGCGTTCAGCCACCTGCGGGTGAGCATCCGGTACCGGGCCAGCCGTGCGGTCAGGACGATCACCGTCCGGCCCTTCGCCCTGGCCTCGTTCGCCAGGTCGACCACCTCCGGGTTCGGGGGGCAGAACTGCGAGGCCATATGGAAGGAGTGGAAGTCCCGGTTCGGATGTGTGACGTAGTGCCGGATCCCCCGAACGTCGCAGAGCGTGCCGTCCATGTCAAACAGCTCGGCTTCGGGAAGTTCGATCCCATTCATGTCGATTCGCACCTACTGGAAGCACTCGGGGCAAGGGGTCGAACCCCTGCCGTGGTTGGTCAGGTTGGCCACCCCGCACTGGGCGACGTAGATGTTCAGGTCCCACGAGCCCCCGTGGTACTGGACACTCTGGGCCCGGTGGAACACGCGGCCTTGAGTGGGGTCCTGGAGGCTGACCACGCCGCACACCTGGCGGTGCCCGACCGGCTCGTACAGCTCCGCGCGGGCATCGAAGCAGACCTTGCACACGTAGACCAGCAGCGCCCTTCCCGCCCACCGCTCTCCCGCGTCGGCCAGCGCCCGCAGCTCGCGGGAGATGTCCGTGCGCACCCGCTCGTGATCCACGGGGTAGGTCTGGGCGACGCGCCCGTAGTTCGACAGCACCACCTCGGCCACCTTCAGCCGGTCCTCGAACGGCATGCCCGGGAGCAGCTTCTCCCCCAGCCGTTCCGCTTCACGGACGCGCGTGGGGTCCGTGACGTTGCGCATGTCTGCCATGGCTCAGAACCCCTTGGATTCCCAGCGCACGCCGTACAGGCCGAGGCGGGGGTCATTGGTCTGGGAGACGAGACGGACGGTGTAGTGCCAGCCGCACGCCGTGCACGTTTCGCTCCAGCCGCCGGTCTTCTGGGCCAGATCCGAGCTGATGTTGGCGTAGTCGAGGTGCCGGACGATCAGCGTGCAGCACGGGGAAGTGGTGATGACCTTCTCCATCTTGCCGCCCTGGTAGACGGCGGGCCGGATCACCGCGACTCCCTTACGGGAAGACCGGTAGTTCTCGTAGTGCTCGCCGATCAGGTACGTGCGGGGCGGCGACTTGGGGACCCACACGCCGTCGGAGTTCTTCTCGAAGTTCGAGATGCAGACCGACTGGCCGTTGCGCAGGATCGTCCCGTCATCCTCGCTGAACCCGTCGATCTCGGTGATCCTTCCACTGTGGAAGATCAGGTCGCCGCGCTTCGGTTCCGTGAATTCCATGTCTCTCCCTCATCCCTTCCGAAGTGATTCGCCTGGCTTCCAGGCGCCTTCCAGGCCGCTTCAGTCCTGGTCGATCGCCGGAAAGCCGGTCCTGCGCGTCCTCACCCGCTGGCGCCAGGAGGCCGCCGCCAGCTTGAGCCTGACCGGCTTGCCGTCGAGGTCCCAGTAACGCATCGCGAAGGCGTCGGGCGCCGGGACATCGTTCTGCGTGGCCCACTCGTACACGCCGTCCGCTGTGGGCTGCTGCTTCGGCACACCCTTCCCCTTTCTTCCGCTGACGGCCATCGTCAGGCAGCACTCCATGCTGCGACCCCGCTGGCTGCGGGGTTTCGGCCTCGATGTCAGTCGACCGGCTGGCGGTCCCTCCAGGTCCCGAACGGCTCCGCCAGAGGGCCGTCCTTGGCGTAGTCCGGGTCCATCCAGTTCGCCGCCTGGATCGCCCCACAGGCGCCGCACTCGCCGCCGTCGGCGGAGTGCTCGTGGTACTTCCCGAACTCCCTGCGGATGTACTCGGCCCAGGTGCGACGCATGGCCAGCTCGTCCTCGTGGTGCTGGAGGATCATCTGCATGATCCGGCCTCCCGCGTTGGACTCGGTCAGCCCTTCCACGATCAGCTCAGCCACACGTTCGTCCTTCGTCGACTTCCCGCACGCCAGAGATCGCAGCATCTCCTCGGCGTGATGGGTCCAGTCCGCGCTCACCCCTCTTCTCCTTCCGTCGGCAGGTCCGGCGGGCGGGGCGACAGTCTCGTGGCCATCAGCCATCCCCGCACCCGGCGCTCCTGGTGCAGCTTCTCCGCGAGGATGCTGACGATCTCCTCCCGGAAGTACCGGCTCCAGCGCTCCTGGAAGTCCGGTTCCGTGTCGTACGCGGTCAGCATGACCTCGCTGCTGGCGGTCGCCAGCGGAACCCCGAACAGCTCGACGACGATGACCGGCCGCCCGTTCCATTCGGTCTTCCCGATGCGCACCGCGTCCATCAGTCCCTCCCGAGGGGGCCGAGGCGGTACACCTCACGGCCGGTCGGGGACTCGGTGCGCCTCACGAAGTCGTGGTCGTAGCCCTCACTCGTCGGCACCTTGGCCAGCATCCGGGCCAGACGCGTCTCGAAGGTCTCCTGCCAGTCCTCGGCGTCCTGGTGGCCCGCCTCGAACTCGCGGGCGTCGGCGTACAGAACCGGGGTCCCCAAGATCTTCAGCACGTAGACCTCGTTGCCCTTCCGGTCCACGGCCAGGCCGACCCGGAACAGTCCCCGAACCTCGTTCACGTCGATCTTCGCCATGTCTCTCTCCTCCGTCTCTCTCCTCCGTCTCTCTCCTCCGTCTCTCTCCTCCGTCTCTCTCCTCCGTCTCTCTCCTCCGTCTCTCTACCTGTCGTTCCCGAGCGCGTGACGGCATCCTGCCGTGAAGTGCTCCCTGGCGGCCCGGACCTCCTGCTCGGATCCGCCGCCCATGCTCAGCTCGATCACCGCGTCACGGAACGCGCGCATCCGGGACAGCAGCTCTTCGTTGCAGTGCTCGGCGGCGGCCTCGAAGGCTTCCTCCAGCTCCTGCGCGCAGTCCACGTCGGAGCTGTAACTGGCTCCGATCCGGCCCGGCCGCTGGGCGTCGGCCGCCTTCATGATGACCTCGATGAAGAGGTCGGCCGCCTTCTTGCTCTGGCGGGGTTCGTCCTGCCCGAACAAGAGCGGTTCCTGCGGCTTCCCGGGCTCCTGATCCTGCTGTTTGCGCTTGCCGAAGATCTTCATGCGTTTCCTTCGTCTCCCATCGGTCAGTCGAGTACCCGCTTGCCGTTGACGACCTCGTACTCGTACCAGTAGAAGATCTCACCGTCGCTGTACGGAACCATCTCGTGCCGCACATGACCGCGCAGCACCGTCCAGCTCTCCCCGTCGATGTCGAGGCAGTAGCCACGAGGCAGGAGGGGCATCGCGGGCTTCTCCCGGTACCTCGCGCCGGTCTCCGGGCGTACCGCGATACTGGAGAACGCCGCCGGGGGTCCGTCGTACAGTCCGTCGACAGGGCCGATCGGGAGAACGGTGATCCTGTCCAGCATCAGGAACCTGACTCGAACTTGAAGAGCCAGATCCCCTCGTGGTTGTTGACCACGATCATCCCCTCCTCCTTCTTGTCGGAGAGGAAGGTGCGGGTCAGCTCCTCCTTCATCTGCTCCAGGAGCATCGAAGAGAAGCGCTTCTCGTCGGTGGCGTCCCAGTACTCCTCGAACTCCACCGACACCAGCTCGTCCTCGTCGTCGTAGCGGCGCACCTGGGCCTCCAGGGCGCGCTCGACGGCTGCGGAGTCGAGCGCACTGGCCAGCTCCTCCGGGTCGACGCCGCGCCGGGAGGCGTCCTTCCACAGGGCCTCGGCTGCGGCCGTGATGTCGAAGGAGCTGGTCGACTGAAGTGCGGGCTTGCGGGAGTAGTCGGTGTCGGCGGCCACCTCGGCGAACCGGTCGGCGAATCCGCTCAGACCTCGCTGCTGCATGCTTCTTCTCCTGTTCCGTCAGTCCACTGCGATCCAGCCGGGCCCGATGCTCCCGGTCTGGAGTTCCGTCACATGCTTCCACACCGGCTCGGTCCGGTGCCTGGGGTCCAGGCCCGTCTTCCGGCCGGACGTGAGGATGGTGAAGTGCCGGGCATCCATCGCCAGCAGGGGCTTGCCCAGCACGCTGACGCGGGACGCCAGATCTTCCTTCAGCTCGGCGTCGGCCCGGACCCACAGGCCGCCGTCCTCGTCCACGCCGACATACCTGCCGTGCAGCCACTGCGGGGGAGCCGGGTCGGCGTCGAACAGATCCTGTGGTTTCATCTCTCTCCAGACATGAGAAGAAGGGCGCCCGAGCGGGCGCCCCTCACGGGCTCAGCGGCCCTGCTCCTCGGCCTCGCGCGCTTCCTTGAGCGCCTTGCCGGGCTCGCGCACCGGCAGACCGTTCTGCGTCTCCGCCATGTTCCCCTCCTCTCCTGACCTAGGCCAGTCTAGCGTGTTGTGTACGTGATCAGAAGCCGTCGTGACGGCCGAGAGGCGGCCCTGCCGTTCACAGCATCTCCTCGATCAGCAGCAGGGCCTCCGCCTTGCCGATCTGACCGGCCAGAACCAGGAGGGCTTGCGCCCCCTGCTCCTCGGTGAGCCCGAGGATCATCCCCTCCGGGTGGTCCCCGTCGACCGGGACCAGCACGTCAGTGCTGTCCACCATCGCCAGGGACTCCAGCAGGATGGGCCGGTGGCCGTACCAGTCGTCGTCCTCCAGGTCGGCGTCCGCGTTCCGCACGACGGCCTCGTGGTTGATCTCGCTGTAGTGCATCTCTCCTCCGTTTCCGTGAGATTCCACGGCACAGGCCCGGCTGGAACCGGGCCCCACCGAAGAACATCAGCCGGTGCGGAAGTCCCTCACCTTGGCGAGGTCTTCCGGCGTGCAGGTGTGGGTGGCGGCTGCCTCCAGGAGGGAGGACAGCCGGGGGTCCTCGTCGCCGTACGTCACGTTCGTGTCGCACCGTTCGCAGACCATGGCGGCCCGGCTGGCGTAGATCTGGAAGCCTTCGAACGGATCCGGTCCGTCCGCCGCATCCAGTACGGCCAGGAGGTCCCGTCGGTCGACGGCGTACAGCCGGTACGGCCAGCCGGGGGAGCGGTACTTCTCCGAACTCCCGATCTCGCTGGCCACATTCACGTCGTTCGGATGCTGCTCCAGCCAGAGGCGGATCCGGCCGACGGCCGCGCCGACATCCTCGCCGGGGCGCATCTCGGGGTTGTCGCTCATGCTGCCGCCAGGAACTTCAGCTCCGGCCGGACGCACGCCTGGCGGACCAGCATGGCCAGCGGCTGCGTACCGGCAGTGACCAGACCTACCAGGCTGGAGGCGTACCAGTGCTCGAAGCCGCGCGCCAGCAGCTTGCTGAACACGTCGGCCCGCACCACCCGATCGGCGCCCGGCAGGCGGCGCAGGAGTGCGTACAGGTGAAGGAACTCCTCCCGGTCCATCGCCGAGTTCTCCGGGGTGCTACCGGTGACCAGCTCGATCCGGAGAAGTTCCATCTGGGGCGTGCCGCTGTCGATCCTCACTCCTGACCCTCCCTGCCGTTGTCGATGACCAGAACCTCCGGGTCCCAGCCGCCGTCGGCCCGGTCGATGTAGCAGGCGACCGAGGTGACGGACTGCCCACGCGTCACCGCACGGGCGGGAGCCAGGACGGAGCCGACGTAGAACCCCTTCTTGGCGTTGTTGCGGACCCGAACCTTCTCGTTCTGGGCTTGCGACTCGTTGAAGGTGTCACCGGTACGGCGCCCCTCCTCGTCCAGGAGCGACCAGAAGGACCCGTACTGGCCGTAGACCTCACGCGCCGGGACCAGCTTGCCCTCCAGGTCGAAGAGGGCCGGGAACTCCCACATGCCGCCGTTCTCGGCGATGTCGGCCTGGAGCCTGTACTTCTGGGCGTTGATCCCGCTCGCCCACTGCGAGAGGGCGCCGTCGGTGTCGCACCGGTCGAACGAGTCGGCCGCCTCCCGGTCCCTTCCGCGCGCCATCTCGCGCAGCTCCTCGGCCTTCTTCCGGGCCGCCTCCACGTCGTACTGGAATCCGACCTGAGCGGCGAGTGGGAGGTTCAGCCCCAGCTCCTCGGCCAGCTCCTTCGCCAAGGCCGTCTCCTCGTCGCGGGTCATCGCCACGTTCTTCTCCTCTTCCGTCATTCGATGATGAAGGTCCCGACGCTGACGGACTCGACGCCGAACTGCTCGGCGGTCTCCGCCAGGATCTTCGGGTCCCTGAAGTTCTCCCGCTCGACCTCGGCCCGGTCGGCGGGCGTCTTGCTCTCGGGGTACAGGTCCGGGTCGACCGGGAACTTCAGGACGACCGTGACCCGCATGAACTCCTGCGGCATGTCACCCTTCCGGCTCGTCGAGTCCGTAGACGTAGACCACGGAGAAGTTGTCGGCCAGCCAGAACTGCACCCGCCGGGCGACCAGGGCCTTCGGCAAGCCGCCGAGCCCGCACCCGAGCGCCGGGATGGCGACCGAGATCAGGCCCGTCGCGTCCAGGTACTCCTTCAGGGCGGCCAGCCCCAGGTCCACGTCCTCGATCCGGGAGTTGTCCCGCCAGTGCTGCTTGGTCGCGACACTCAGAATCCGGCGCCCGTCCGGGAGGACCGCGTCGTGCACCCGGCCGGGCCGCATCTTGCCCTCCCGGCAGAAGGTCACGTACTCCTCCACCTGGGCGGGCCACCGGTCCCGGAACTGCCGGGCCAGACCGGCGCCCGGGACGCCGACGCAGTTGACCGGGTTGACCAGCCCCTGCGCCTGCGATTCCAGGAGGTTCCCGCTGGTCCAGATCAGCGGCATGTCAGCCCTCCGTGATGCGCTGGAGGCGGCGGACGGGGATCTTGATGAAGTCCTGCATGCCCTTCTCCAGGACCAGGCGTGCCGGGCATTCCTCGAACTTCGGTGCTCTCATTTCCTCTTCCCCTTCCGAAATGGCCTAGGTCACACGATACGCAGAAGGGGCCCTGGCCGCAACCAGAGCCCCTTCCGTGCGAGCCGTCCTACTCCGGGGCGTCGACCAGCGTCGCCGGGTGCAGCGCGATGCCGGGGACCGAGAGCTTGAGCGATTCGGCCACCCGGTCGGCGGTGGCCTCGTCCTGGGTCATGAAGAAGACCGCCTTGCCGCCCTTGGCGAGCGAGACGTGGACGATAAAGCCTCCCTCCGGCCCCATCCACCTCTCCTCGCCCTTCAGAATGCTGCCCTGGACCTTGGCGTAGCCGCGCTCGGTCAGTGCCTGCATGATCTGGTAGTGGTAGTTCTCCTGCGTCGAGAAGACCTTGCTGTCGTTCTCGCCGAAGGTGTTGACGAAGACGCGTCCGGCCACTGTTTTCTCCCATTCCGCATTCTCTGACGACCGTCGTCAGGCAGGGCTCCCATTCGCCCCACGACCCCCTCTCAGGGGTTTCGGTCTCAGGGTCAGATCTTCAGGCCGCGCCGGGCGGCACGTTCCGCGTTCAGCCCCTCCTCGGCCTCGGCCAGCACAGCGGCCAGCCGATAGATGTCGGCCAGCCCCTCGCTACTGAGCGAGCTGATCCCGATCAGGGAGCGCACCGCCATGTAGGCGGACGTGATCGAGAAGCAGCCTGGACTGCGCGTGCACGGCTTGTGCGTTCCACGGTCGAGCTGATCGAGGTCCCGGCGGAGGTCTTCGACGCGCCGCAGCTTGCGCCGGGCCTTGGCTTCCGGGGTGGCGTACGCCTTGAGCGCTTCGGCCTGGGGGTGACCGGGGTCGACGATCCAGCCCTCCCGCTCGATGTAGGAACGCAGGCCGTCGATGCAGCCAGTGGCGATCTTCCGCATCGCCGGGTAGGCCAGGTTCCACAGGTGGGCCAGGTGCTCCGCGTCCGCGTAGCTGTTGAAGTGTCCCGTCTCGTAGACGAGGTCGGCGTCCAGCATGTCAGTAGACGTTCAGGCTGCCGGAGGACTTCTTCGTCCTGATGTCCAGGTCGGTGCGCCCCCGCGTTCCGCTGATGTTGGCCGACCCGGAGGAGACCCGGACGTCGATGATGCCGCTGGCGGCCCGGCCGACATTCAGGTTCATGCTGCCGGAGGAGACCCGCAGCTTGGCGTGGGAGCCGGTGTACTCGCCGATGTTCAGGCTGCCGGACGACGCCTTGGCCTCGATCCCCTCCGTCACCCGGCCGATTCCGAACGAGCCCGAGGACAGCTTGACGAGGGCCTTGCCGACCGATCCGCGCACGTCGATCGAGCCGGAGGACAGGTCGCCCTCGATGCCGACGAGGTCGCCGTGCACGTTGAGCAGGCCGGAGCCCAGGTCGGCCCGGATGTCGGAGTGTCGGGGCAGCGTGACCTCGACCCGGACCATGTCCTCCCTGGAGCCGGAGCCGCCGATCATCGTGCTCCTGCCTCCGACCTGGATGAAGGAGACGCTGCCGGAGAAGACCATCCGGCTGCTGCCTCCCTGGATCACGGTCGGCGGGACCTGGAAGTCCGGCACCTTCACCGTCAGGGTGTTGCCGGACAGGTAGATCTTCGTCTTGCGGACGGCGTCGACCACCGACTGCACCGTGGACCGGGTGTAGACCCGGACCGAGGCGAACTGGGTGTCGGCCACCGTCACGGTGCCGTGGATCGAGTCACCCGAGATGTCCAGCAGGACGGGCCCCGAGTGCTGACCCTTCCCGGAGAATGACTGGTCCGGCAGGCCGTCCCGCTTGCTCGGCTCCGAACTGCCGGACCCGTACTTGATGGTGTTGCTCACGTCTTCTTTCTCCTTTTCGCTTCCAGCAGGCGGGCGACCCGATGTCGCCCGCCTGGATTTCCCCCCTCCGAACCGGGGTGTCATCCCTCCAGCTCGAAGACGCTCTCGTTCTCCCGGATGCGCCCGATGGACTCCGCCGGGCTCATCCCGGAGGTGACCATCTCGTAGAAACTCATCTTGCTCTCGGGGTTCTTGACCCCGAGCAGCACGAGGATCTCCCACAGGGCGGTCGTGATGTGGTGGTACGGGGTGCCCTTCGCGCTGTTCTCGATGACCAGGTCGTACTCGTCGATCACGTTCCAGCGGTAGAGCAGGTCGACCAGCTCACCGGCCGCCCCCAGTAGGTGGGTCTCCCGCACGTCCATCTTCTCGTTGACGTTCGCCATGGTCACTTCCCCTTCCGTCCGGCCGCCTTACGGCGGTCCCTCTCGCTCTTCTTCATTGCCGCGATGGCCACCAGGGCGGCAAGCGCCCGGATCACCTCAGTCACGCGCCGCGCCCCTCTTGCCCTGCTCGATGATCTGCTGCATCAGCTCCAGCCCCGTTTGCTGCCTCGAAGTACACCTGCATCCCCCTCTCCTCCCTTCCTCTGCCCGACGGCAGTACGGCAGGTGCACGGACCGGAGTCCGTGCACCACCGAGCTGAAGCCGGATCAACTACCGCAGCCCGCTGCGGTCACTTGCCCTGCGCCTCCCAGTAGGCGTTCTCGGCGGCGTGGATCTGGTCACCGAACGCCCTGCCGACGGCCCACGCCTCGTCGCGGCGGCCGTTGAAGAAGTGGTCGGCCACCTGGGAGGCGATGTGCACCGTGGCGACCGTGAGCGAGGACCAGTTGAAGCCCCAGAGGGCGCCGCCCTGGTGCGGCAGCAGCTCCTCGTTCCTGGTGTAGCCGAGCGAGCAGAACGTGGTGGCGAACTGCTCGCACTGGTCGCGGTCGTCCACCTGGTAGAAGGGGCGGGTCGTGATCTTCTTGCCCCAGAGCGAGCCGTTGTCGATGTGCAGGATCTGGCGCTTGCTGGTGCGGTCCTCCAGCGGTACCGGGAAGTCGGTCCCCTCCGGGTAGAACGTGACCAGTCCGCTCAGCTCGGGCTCGATGGACATGGCCATGATCCAGCCGCCCTTACGGGCGCGGGGCTTCTTGCTCTCCGGCATCTCCGCGTACGGCCACGCCGAAGTCTTCCGGACGCCCTTCAGCGGGGTGATGATGCGTGCACCCATCGTGATCTTCTCCTTGCTTCAGGTCTCGTGCGTTGCGGTAGTCGTCACCCCACCGGGCCGCCATCCGGCCTGAAAGGGTGGTCGTGCGGCTCCCGGCGTTCAGCCAGGAGGTCAGCCAGGATGCCTCGAACTCGTCGGCGAGGCGTACAGCCCGGTCCCCGTCCGGTTCGCGGCGGTGGGATCCTCGTCCCCGTACCGGTCCATCTCGGTCCGGAACTCCGACGACATCGCCTGCTGCTCGATCAGGCTCAGGTCGTTCCAGTCCGGTCTTCGCCCAGCTCGGGCGATGGATTCTCGCCACAGCGCATCGAACTCCTTCGCCCTGTCGGCGGAGTTCACGACTGCGGGTGCGGCTTGGAACCGTCTTTGCGCTTCTCCAGTGGGCGGGTGTGCTTGGCGTCGTCGCTGCTGCTCATCTCGTGCCTCCTCGGCGGCTTGCTGCGGTCGGTGGGACCCCTCTCGGGCATCCTCTCCTCGTTCACGGGCGCCGCTCCAGCAGAACCGAGACGAACATGTCGGCCGTCACGTTGGGAACCAGCTCGCCGTCGTCGGCCAGCACCTCCCAGCCGCCCCGGGTGCCGACCTCGGTGATCCGGCCCCGGTAGAAGGTGCCGTGCTCCTCCCGGACCGCGACCCTCACGATCCGGTCCGAGTAGTCGTTGGCGGCCGACCAGACCGCCGAGACGACCTCTTGGTTGACGGGGGAGCGGAACTCCTCGAACTGCTCCAGGGCGACAGCCGCCTGCTTCAACTCGGTGGCCAGTCGGCCGATGTGGGTCTGAGCCATCAGTCCTTCTCCTCTTCCGTCTTGCGCCGGACCAGCAGGCAGTTCCACTGGTCGGGCCCGTCCTCGTCGTTCCGGCTCACGTCGTACCGGATCTTCAGGTTGCGCTCGTAGTCCGTGAGTACCTTCTGGGTGTACTTCAGCAGACCGTCGGCGTTCACACCGAAGCCGAACCGGCTCATCGTGTGGTAGCCGGGCTCGAACTCGACGACCACCCAGTCCGTCGGCCGCAGTCCCTCACCGAGGGCCCGGCGGACCGTGAATCCTGCGGTGACGCCGGTCGGTCCCCGGCCGACGCGCTCGGACCGGTTGAACCGCTCTCCCAGGAACCGGCTCACGGCCGACGCGGACGGGGCGCTCACAGCTCGTACCCCCGCATCGTCGGGAAGGCGTCCAGGACGACCTCGTAGATCCACTTCTCGCAGGCGCCGCGCCGTGCGGTCCCCATCTCGTTGCCCCACATGCCCAGCACCTCCTCCCCGTAGTGCAGCAGCTCCTCCCGGTAGACCTTCAGGATTTCTGCCTGAGTCATCGACTCCGGCAGATTCTTGGGCCGGTCACCCACCAGCTCGTCGTCCTCGGTGGTCTCGTACCGGAGGAACTTGCTCCCGATTCCGTTCATCAGGTCGTGCGGCTCGGGCTCCAGGGTGATGGACGTCTTCACCCAGGCCGCCGGTCGGACCCGGCCGTCCCCGCTCCTGCTGGTCCCGATGTGGACCGTGATGTCTCGCGCCACCGTCTTCTCCTCTCAGACCGCTTCGCGCATCCGGAACTTGTTGTCCCGGGTGTACGGTTCGCCGGGCTCCAGAATCCACAGAGCCTGGATGAACACCCGGCCGCCGTTGTAGAGGTCCAGCCGGAGCCCGTACCGGATTCCCCGCTTCTCGCCGTCGCTGTACCGGCTGATCTCTCGGATGTGCTTCCCGGCTTCCGAGCGGCCGATCCAGTTCGCCACGGATGCCTCGACATCCCGGCAGACCAGCCGGTCTTCCTTGATCTCCACGGCCTCCGGGTAAGAAGCCGGTGGCCCGTCGCCGGTCGCTCCGCCCTCCTCCTGGAGTGCCACCTGGAAGGCCATGCGGGCGCCATGGACGGACGTGACGACGAAGCCGTACTCCAGGCCGGAGCCGGGCCCTGCGGGCTCCCCTTTGTCGTTGAGGACGGGTCCAACCGTCGCTCCGGGGATCTCCAACCCCCGGAGAAAATCCGGGAATTCACTGGCCTTCACGCCTTCATCCTTTCCTTGACCTAGGCCATCGTACAGCGAAGGGGCCCGCCGTCAAGCAAGCCCCTTCGGTTCAAGCCGGGCGCGGCCGGTTCAGTGCACGCTCCCCCGTGTCGGAGAGGATCAGACTCTCCTCGCCGTCCACCCACGGGATGCGCTCCAGGCCGCCAGTCTCCCGGATCAGCCACTCCTCGTCCGGCCTTTCCAGCAGAGCCGGAACCGGATCGGCCGCCTTGCGCAGCCAGACCCGGAAGTAGCCGGTCTCGTCCCACACCGGCCACGCCTTCACCGGGCGCTCCGTGTGGCGCACCTTCCCATCCCTCACCCAGAAGGCGAGAGACGTTCCGCTCTGCACCCGCTGCTTGAGGATGTTCCCGGCGACCTCCCGGGACGGGAACACCTCCATGTCCAGATCGGCGACCGGGCGCCGGGCGGACGGGACGTACAGTGCGTAGACGGCCAACTGTCAGACCTCCTGAGTTCTGTTGTCGAAGTTGATGCTGCTGCTCACGGGTCAGCACTCTCCCGGGTGGTTCAGGTGACGGCCGCAGCGGGCGCCGTCCCGGGTGAGGTCGCCGCACGTCCTGCTCGGGTCCGGCTTGGGTGAGGAGTGCCACGCGGTGAGCACCAGGCCGTTGTTCAGGGTGATCGACCGGCTTTCCCACTTGCGGGAGTCGCCGATCCCCTTCCAGACCTCCAGTGCCTTGTCCCGCGCGTCGTCCGTTGCCATCCCGTCCATGATCAGGGCGGCCGTCAGGGCGGCGATGACCTCGCCGCCCGTGTACACCGTGACCTGCTCGGCGTGCCCGATGCGGTAGTCCCAGCTCACTTCTCGTCCTCCCACCAGGCGCGCAGGTCGCTGCCGTCCTTCAGTTCCGTGACGATCCGGTCGGGGTAACTCCCGCCCTCCGACAGGCAGTGCGCCACGCCCTCGGCCAGCGCAGCCGCCCGCCCCAGGCTGATCCCCTCGCTGCCGACCAGGATTTTCATCAGGAAGGAGACCAGCGCCGCCTCGGAGGCCGAACGGAACGCGGGACCGAGGTCCCCGGTCTTCACGTAGTAGACCCGGCCCGGGACGTTCCGGCCACGCTCCCGCCAGACCATCAGCTCGCCGACCCTGGCCAGCTTCACGCCCTGCGTCTCGTTGTCGGTGATCATGTCGGCCCCGCGCATCACCTCGTCGGCCTTCTCCCGTGCCGGTCCATCGAACCCGGCGGCCAGCAGTGCACCGACGACGATCGACTTGACCTCTTCCCGGCTCCCGGCCAGCACCTGGCCGTAGTTCACCGTGACTCCGTACCTCATGGTTTTTCTCCTCCGCTCCGATGGTCCACCGAGGGGCACGGACCGCAGCCCATGCTCCCCGGAAGCCGACCGGCTCAGATCTTGCAGGTGAAGACGACCCCGGAGTTCAGGACCGTCGGGCGCAGGGCCTCGACCTCCATCTCCGGGCCGTCCTTCCCGTCCACGATGTTCAGGGTGCAGCGGATCATCTCCGTGCCCCCGGCGGGCAGGATGTACAGGTCGGTCACGACTGACTCCCGCAGCGTGACCCCGTCCTCCCGGATCAGCCGGGCCCACTCCTTCACCGTCTCCAGCGAGGCGATGCCGTGGTATCCGCCCTTCTGGGCGAAGTGGAAGACCGGCTCCAGCGGGTTCGGGTTCTGGAAGTGCAGCCCGTTCCCGCAGGTGTTCATCGGGATCATCACACCGGCCACTACTTGCTCCTTCCCGGGTGGGACTCGCGCGTCTCCGGCTTGCCCCAGTTGTCCAGCAGCCACGTGAACAGGTCCCGCAGCTCCGTCATCTGCTCCCGGCTCAGCGGGAGGTCCAGCGAGCCGCCCTCCAGCTCGCGCGGGGGCGGCTGCATGCGCGGGTCGGTGAAGTTGAGGGTGTCCAGCCCCTCCGACCGCCACAGGTCGAAGTAGTAGGCCCGGTACTTGTCCCACCCGATGTACGTCCAGACCGGGTCGAGCGCCCCGGGCTCCGGCCTCCCGCTCACTCGTCCACCCCACCGATCCGGTGTACGACCCGGTTGCGGACCAGGATCTCCGCGCCGCCGCCGGTCCCGGGCAGCCTGCGCACCGAGCACTTCTGCGGGTAGGGGAGGGTGGGCGTCTTGATCAGCAGCTCGTCCCACGCCTCCTCGATCGTCAGATCCCCCTGCTCGATGTCGTACAGGGTGAAGCCGACGTAGTCCGGGTGTGCGAGGGCCGTCGCCCCCTCCTTCACGATGACGAAGACGACCGGCACCTCCTCCGGGCTGGTCCAGATGACCGAGTGGGACCGGATCTCGCCGTCCCGCCCCAGGATGCGGATTCCCGCCATGTTCAGCTCCTTCCCGGCCGGATGGCCAGCTTGTCGTGCTCGGCGAACGCGGCCTCGGCCTCGCTCAGGAACAGGTCCCGTCGGCTCTCGATGCGCAGCCACCGGCCGTCGAGCGACGTGGCCCGCATCAGGTGGAAGCTGTAGGCGCCGGGGTCGCCGTTGCGCTCGGGGGTCGTGTCGTACGTGATCACGCAGCAGTAGTAGCCCGGCGCCTTCGCCTGGACCAGGCCCGGCTGCCACCCCAGGAAACTGCCCTTGATCACCGGCAGCTTCTCGACCCGGGTCGGCGTCTCCTTGACCCGCAGCTTCGTCTCGTTGCCCATGCCCTACTCTCCGTCCCATCCGAAGGTGATCGCCGACCAGTCCACGCCGCCGAAGTGGAAGCTGCCGGTCTTCAGCTCGTCGTTCTCCCAGGCCGCCCGGATCCAGTCCCGGATCGCTTCCTTCAGGTTCTCCCGGCACTTGTCCGGGTCGGCCTCGCAGTCGTGGTCCGGGTCCAGGACGCAGCCGCCTTCTTCCCAGCCTTCCATCCCGCTCGGCTCTTTCCCGGTGCGGTCCATCTCGCCCTCGACGGCCTGCCAGATGCCCTCCCAGGAGGGAGTGCTGAACTCCTCGCTGCTCTCCAGCCTGTGATCGACGCCGTACCGCTCGACCTTGATCCGGTGGCCCATCAGTCCGTCTCCTCCAGGTACACGTAGACCGTGTTGCTCAGGGTGGTCTCGTCGGCGTCCTGTCCGACGTGGTGCACCGTCCACGAACCGGACCGCAGGCCCGTCGTGTTGATCGTGGAACCGATCTGCGGCACGTGACCGGCGGTCACCGAGTTCTGCGACCGAGGCCGGTTCCCCTGCCTCGGGAAGCACAACACCAGCGTGAACATCCTCTTCTCCCTTCCGTTTCCACCGGGCTGACCCGGACTCCACGGGGCCCTCAGCGAGGGCCCCGCAGGGCTCGTTCAGAACGGTGCCGACATGGACTGCACGGAGAACGCGCTGTCCCGTTCCGTCTCGACACTCACGCCGAAGTTGCGCAGCGCCCGGACCGAGTCGAGCGCCAGATCCTTCGCCTGCGCGTCGGTCACGTCCTCTCGGTCGATTCGGCCCTGCGGGAGGTCGCCCCAGTCGACGCCGCGCAGGAAGCGCTCGGCGCTGACCAGATCGGTGAGGTCCCGGTCGACCGGGACGACGCGCAGGATCACGAACTGCCAGTCACCGCCGTCGAAGGCCCGAATGTCTTCCTCGCTGTACCCCTCCAGCAGCAGCGGGCTGGCCGCCCCGTCCCGCTTCAGCTCCACCTTGAAGTCCACGTTCCGCACACCCCAGCGGGCGCCCGGAACCGTCCACCAGTCCAGCAGTTCACCGACGTTGGCCACGGATCAGCTTCCCCTCTTCTCGAAGTCCTCCAGGCGGCAGCCGACGAAGAAGAACTCCACCTCGCCGCTGCCGTCCCCGGGATCACCGGGGACCATGCTGAAGTCCAGGATGTGCGCGGTCTGTGCATCCTCGATCGCCCGCGCGAGGCATGTCCGGATCATCTCCCGGCTGTCCGCCATCAGACCTTCGCCTTCTCGGCCCGCCGGTCGACCGAAGCCCAGTAGGCGGCGATCTCCGTCTTCATGGTCCGGTCGAAGTCCACCTTGCTGCGCTTGCTCCAGTTCGACCGGGCGCCGGGCATCAACTCCAGCCAGTCCTCCCGATGGAAGATCCGGGGCGTGCCGTCGCCGTTGCGCCACACGGTGCTCACGTACGCCTGCATGAGGTCGGCCCGGCGCACCCATTCATCGAGCGTGTCCCGGTTGAGGTTCGGGATGCCGATCCCCATCTCGCTCAGCACCTCGAACGCGCACTGCACGGGACTCAGCTTCTCGATGCCGGTTTTCGGGGTGCCGTCCGGGTTCAGGAAGGTGTAGCGAACGGTCATGCGGTCTTCTCCAATCCGTTACTGACGGAATCGTCAGGGCGGTCCCATGCCGCCAACCGGGAGCCCTTCCCAGGGGCCCGGTTTCATCCGTGTCAGATGGTCCAGTCCAGGCCCTCGAAGAGGGCGGTGATGGCGTCCTGGGCGTGCTCGGGGACGTGCGTGTCACCGAACACCGGGTAGTCCACGACCGGGATCACGGCGAGGATCCGGGAGGCGTCGTCCCGGGCCGTGACGAAGGCCCGGCGGCGGCCGTTCAGCTCCTCGTGTGCCGCCTTGACCGCCCGCTCCAGGGCGTGCGGGCCCGAGTAGGGGGCCGACGTCCCGTAGGTGGACTCGGGGAGCGGGTCGACGACCGTGGAGTGGACGATGTAGTGCGTGGTCTTCAGGGTCGGCTCAGACATCCGTGTCCTCGGCTTCCTGGTGGTCGTGCGGGTAGTCCGTCGGGAGCGGGGCGTCGTTGGCGATCAGCTTCGGCGGGTGGACGTAGGACAGGCGGGCGCTGTCGTCGTAGTACGACTCGACCCGCATCGCCCGGTCGTACTCGTCCGGACGCTCCGGGTGGTTGGGCTTGTCCAGCTCCAGGTCGGCGTCCGCGATGCCCATCGCGCGCCGGAGGTCGGCGTTGTAGGCGTTGCGGTATTCGACCGCCCGGCCGTGCCCGATCTCGTCGTTCGGGAACCGGTAGACCGTGTGCTCCATGTCGTAGGCACCGGCCACGACTTCGACGAACTCGGCGGTGCGGCGGTACTCGTCCATCTCCATGGTGTTTCTCCTCCCGGGCCCCAATCCTCTTGGGGCCCTCGAATCTTACTGACCTAGGCCAGTTTCGTCTACTTGCGTTCGGCGAACCTGGGGTTGGTTCCCAGTGGCGGGAGCGGCACGTGCGTCTCGCGTTCGACCTCACCGCTGACGAACTCCCACGAATCCAGGAAGTTCGTCACCCATCCCTCGGTGCGCCCGGATTCCGCCGCCATGCGGCGCACGGTCTCCCTGTCGGGAACGCCCTCCGGGAACTCGTCCAGGACGGCGTCAAGCGCCCTGTCGAGCAGATCCAGTACGACATGAATCTCGTGGATCGTCATCCCGAAAAGCGGGGCCAGCCGCTGTTCGATGATCTCCTGCCGGGTCCCGGCGACCGTCTCGCCGGGACCGCAGGTGCAGCTCAGCTCAGCCATCCCGGCGCACCACCGTGCAGCCGCAGGGGGTGGCCGTGGGGTTCGGGCAGATCTGCCGGTCCCGCTCGGCCAGGCTCCAGAAACCGGCCGCCGACGTCCACCCCATCTCGTACACGCCGTACTTGCCGTCCACCCGGTAGCGATTGTTCGGGTGGAAGTGCCCGGCCGTGGCGTGCACGTAGATGTCCGAGTCGCCGTCCTTCCCCAGCAGGGCGTCCCGGATCAACTCCGGTTCGGCCTCGCTCAGCCACTCCAGCCGACCGGCGGGCGTCTTGCGTCCCTCGGTCAGCTCCTCGTACAGCTTCTGCACCTGGTCCTCGTTGCCGTGGATGTCGATCCAGGCCCGGATGCCCCGCTCCCGGTTCTCGGGGAAGACGAACGAGCTGATCATCTCCAGCAGTTCGTCGTCGCCGTACTCGAAATCGTCCCCTTCGGCGATCTCCCGCAGGAAATCGGCCAGCTTGGGCTCTCCCCAGATCCAGTGGATGATCTTCATCGTGGTCGCGTGCATCTTCTCCCTCTCCTTCAGCCCTCGGCTCGGGCCTTGTCGACTTCCTTCACAGCCTTGTCCCGCAGCGGCTTGACCACCGCTTCGATCTGCTCGGCGGTCGGCTCGTCCCCGACCGCCAGGCCGTTCTCCTTCCAGGCGACGGCCCGCCCCAGGTGCTGAATGTTCCGCTCGTGGGCGCCGTCGTCGTCACCCCAGGCGTAGGCGTACCAGCACTCCCGCTTCAGCTCGGACTTGGCCGTGCGCAGAGTCTTCACGACCGAGCCCCGCTGGTTTCCATCACGGTCGACCTCGTCCCGCAAGGGCGTACCGTCGGGCTGCGTGATGGCGTTCAGGGCGGCCTTGGCCTTCTTCTCGGCCCGTCGCTTGGCCTCCGCCTCCCTGGCCTCGGCCCGCTCGATCTCCTCGGAGGTCAGCATCACCGACTTGGGCACCGTGACCTTCTCACCCTTGTCCCGGCGGGCAACCGGCGCGTCCGGGTAGCAGATGGTGCAGGCTCGCTCCCCGGCGGCCTCGACGATCTCTGCCATGTCCTTGCCGGAGTAGTCGATCATCCAGGAGAACCGGGTCGGGAACTCTCCCCGGTTGCACGACGAACAGTTCTGCGAGCTGTGCACGTGGCCGTCGGTGACCAGGTATGCCCTCGACCACCCGCCCCGGCGACTGAACTCGTTCTCCAGCTTGGCCAGCACCGTGCCGTCCAGCTCGGCGACCGAACCCTTCGCCCGGTTCACCCGGTCGAGCGCCTTGCGGCCCCGCTCGGTCCCGGCCGCCTTCTCCTGTACGTCACTGTGGCTCAGACGCCAGGTTTGCGTGCTGATCCGGCGGTCGCCGACGGCGTAGTGAACCTCGTTCCAGGCGGCGTACACGTCCATGACCAGCTCGTACCGCCGGTCCCAGACGGCGGCGAACAACTCGTCCACCTGCGGCGGGTCCAGCTTTTCGAGCTGCTGCGGGGTGATCTGCTCGGCGTCCTTGATCGTCTTCATGCTTCTCTCTCCTCCTGTCCGATGTGCACTGGGCGCCGGGAACCCGTGGCTCCCGGCGCCCCGAACGCACCGGCTCAGTCGTTCGGCCGCGTACGGCCGTCCCAGTCCAGGTACTTGTTGATGTTCGCCGCCCAGCGCGCCATGATCGCCTCGGCATCGACCGTGGCGCGTTCCACTTCGGCCACGATCCCGTCACCCTTGCCGTAACCGAGGTCGGCTCCCACCCACTGGTACGTGATGACGTCGGTGTCGTCCGACTCGTAGTTGCCGTACTCGTCCACGCGGCCGTTCATCCGGTACTCGTACTGCGCCTGCACGTCGACCGTTCCCGGCTTCCAGGAACACGCCAGATGCTCCGGGGGGAGCCAGCAGATGCAGCGGGTCCCGTTCGGGAAGTCCGGTCCGTGGTCCTCCTGCCACCCGTTCTTGCACACCCACCCCTCCGGTTCCTGGTGGGGGCAGTCCGGCTCGGTGTCCCCCACGTCCATGTACTGCTTGGCTGTGGCGTACATCGTTACCTCGAACCGGGCTTCCGGGCAGGAGTCACTGCGGAAGCGGGCGGAGATCGCCCGGCCGACCTGGATGTCTCCGCCGATGTTTCCGGCGTCCTGCGTGATCTCGCCGTCGAGCACCCACTGCGCTGCCGTCTTCACGTTTTTCTCCCTCTCCGTCGTTCCGTCAGTCCTTGGGGTCGCGCGGGTGCGGGACCTTCGGGATCGCCGGGCCGTTGTCGTCCTCGCCACCGGCCGTCACGCCAGGCTGCGCCAGACGGGACGACGCCGGGCACGGGTTCGGGCACTGCGACGTGCACGAGTGGTTCCACTCGGCGCGGATCTCGATCGTTCCGTTCAGCTCCGGCATGGCCGGTTCCTTCGTGAGCGTGAGGGTCACGGCTCACTCCCTTCTCTCGGGGCGGACTTCCGCCCATGTGGTCAGTGCTTGCGGACCTTGGACCAACCGTCCTCGGTCTCCAAGAACGTGCCCTGCGGCTTCTGGTCGTGCTCGATGGGCGTCCCGTCCGGGAACTCGTACTTCCCGCCCTCGTGCAACTTCCGGATGATCGTCAGACTGGCCGCCTCGACCGGCTGGCCGGAGTCCATCCGGTACAGCGTGATCTCCACGACCAACGGGTAGTTCTCCTGACCCCACGGGATCATGAACCCGTTCGCCGTCCACACGGCCGCCTCCCGGATGGCCAGGTTCGCCGACGTCTCGAACGGCGAGGCCCATACGCCCTCATGGTGGTACCCGAAGTCGCGGGGCCCCTCCTTGTGGCGCCACGTCATCCGCCACAGGTCCCGAAGCTGGTTCACGTTCTCTCCTTCCGAAGGGGGCGGCCGGTCTCCCGGCCGCCCCGAGCGGCGCCGTCGGCCCGCTACTTCTTGTCGGCGTCCATCTGCTGCGCGTTCTCCGGGGTGACCGCGATGGCCTCCGGCGGCGGGGTGTCGGCCGGGATCGGCACGTTGATCATGTCCGGGGGCTCGGGGTTCTGCTGCGTCATGCCCTTCTCCGTCTTCCGGGGTCAGTTCTCTGCACTCACGTGATGTGCCGTGCGCCTCTCCTGCGGGTCAGCCGTTCAGCCTGCGCAGGATCTCGTCGGCCTCACGGCCCGCCTTCTCCCACTCGTCGTCCATCACGATCACCTCCCTTCCACTCACACCGCTCACAAGCGGCGCTCTCGGGCCCCCGGCCGCAGCCGGTTGCCCTGGGGCGCCTCCCGTCAGGCCGGAGCAGAACCACTGCGGATCAGGCTGGACACGAAGTCCAGCAGCTCGGCCGCGTCGGTCGGCAGCTCGCCGCCGGGGGCCAGCTTCTTCAGCAGCTCGACCGTCAGGTGCTCGGCCTGGTCCCGGCGCAGGGCGGTCACCGGGGCCGTGGTCCCGTAGTAGCCGGGGTACGGGAACGCGAAGTCCCCGCTTCGGCACAGGCCGCCGATGATGATGTCGAAGTTGTGCCCCTGCATGCTCCGCTCGTTGCGCCGCCGGACGTGCTGCTCCGCCGCGTTCAGGTACTCCTCCGGCGTGGCCACCCAGGCACGGCCCTTGTTCAGGCCCTCGCTCGTCAGCATCTTCTCCCTCTCCGTCCGCTCGTTCGAGCGGCACTCCCGGATGCCCGGCCGAAGCCGGGCACCCTAGGGCGCCTCCCGTTCAGAGGTTCGCGCCGCACAGGTGGCATGCCTTGCCGTCGGCGTGCGCACCCTGGCCGTGGCCGATCCCGAACCGACCGACCGTCTTCTTCAGCCGCTCCTCCTTCACGCCGTGCAGCGGGTTGTTCCCGACGCTGTAGAGCGTGTAAGCCACCAGAGCCGGACCGCCGTCCTCGATCACGGCGTCGTAACCGCGCACGTAGCCGCTCAGGAACGGCAGGCGCAAGGCCGACGGGGATCCGGGGTCGACGTCGATCGTGACGTGGTCGCCGTACTGGAACTTCAGCGGTGTGCCGTCGGGCAGGGTCCAGGTGTCGCTCACTTGCCAGCCTCCTCGGCGTACGGGGCGAACGCCTCGCGGGCCGCCTCCTCGGCGTCCTCCCGGCCGATGTGACCCCAGCAGGAGTCGACGTGCTCCCACTCGCGCGTCTCGTCGTCCAGGTCGGGGTCCTCCCGGTCCTCCGCGTCCTTCGGGATGCGGGTGACGTCCTTCTCGATGACGAAGCCGTAGACCTCGCCCTCGGCCCACTTGCGGTACTGGTCGATCTCCAGCTCGATGACCCGCTTCGGCTCCCACGGCGTCTCGGCCGCCTTGTCGGGCATCAGGTACCACAAGGACCAGGCGCCGTCGTGGGGGCGGTCCTCGACGACCGTGGCGCCGTGGAAGAGCCTGGCCCACCGAGTGAAGACGGGAACCGCGTCCACGTACCGGTCCTCGATCCGCTCCCACCCGTCGGCCAGCGGGCCGCCGTCCTTGTCGACGTCGATGTACCGCTGACCCTTCGGGGTGATCACGTTCGTCAGGTTGCAGTCCTGATCGGTCCGAGGGTTCGCGCTCTCGCTGTCCTGCTGGATCTCCAGCCGCACCCGGTACCGGCCCGCCGTCTCCAGGATGTCCATGTCCGTCATCTCTTTCCTCTCCTCATCCGTCGTCCGTGTCGCACCGCCCGGCAACACTCCCGGGCCCCCGGCCTTCCGGCCGGGAACCCTAGGGCGTCTCCGCTCAGTTGAAGGGGGTCAGCTCCAGCCGCCCGTTCTCCACGACCATCGGCCGCATCGCCTCCCGGTCCTCCTCGGGGTCGTGACCCCTCTCCTCGCACTCACAGCCGCCGTCGTCGGTGCCGTGCTGGATGAAGTCGCCGCAGCCGTAGCACCAGATGCAGGTCGACGGCTCGTCCAGCTCCCGCACCGTGATGCGCACCGGCTCCCCGTCGGCGTCGACCAGGAACCGGTCCCTCTTGAACACGTCGTCCCGGACGATGCCGAGACCGAGGTTCAGGATGCGCTCCCGGCACTCGTCGAACCCGCAGAACTCGTACAGCGTGTGCGTGGAGCCGTTGCTGTAGATCTCGATCTGCTGCGGGCCGTCCGCGTCCGTCACCTGCCGGGTCAGCTCGACCGACTCCCGGTCGACCGGGATCGCGTCGTGCGGGTACCGCCACGACTCGCCCTCGGGGTGCAGGTGTACGACCGCACCCCCCAGGTCGTGCTCGACGATCCCGGTCTTCCCGCCGTCGTACTCCACCCGGTCGCCCCGGTCGAACATCTGGATTCCGCGCGCCATCTCAGCCACGTCGCTTCTCCCTCTCCGTCGCTACCAGCAGATCTCGATCAGGTACTTGCCCGCCGGGACGTTGCCCTCCCGGATCATCTTGGCCAGCACGACCTCGGGCCTCGGGCTGAAACCCTCCATCCCGGAGTCCAGCCACTTCTTCAGCTTCCCGGCGTCCCAGTCGTCCAGCTCATCACCCGTGGCTTCCGTGGTGTACGAGCTGTCGTTCTCCCCCTCGACCGCCAGGCAGGCGGAGTACGGGAGGCCGCCATAGAACTCCGAGACGGCCTCGTTGAACTCCCGCTCGCCGACCTCGTGGATGATCTTCGTGTTGATCTGCACGATGCCCCGCCCTCAGTAGCTGTAGCCCTCGATGGTGGCCCTCTCGTACGCCCCGCCGTCGCTGCGGGTCCACGCCGACAGCTCCGCCGCCACGTACTCCGAGGGGTCGTCGTACTCCTTGGGGAACCCGTCGGCGTCCAGGTCGCCGTCCGTGCTGATCACGGCCACGCCGCCGGTCTCCCCGGCGCCGTTGCTGAACTCCCGGCCCGCCGTCGCCGCCTCCTTGATCTGCTCGGCGTGCCGGTCCCAGAAGTCGCGCCGGATCACCTCGATGTAAGGGGTGTCCACCGTCCACACGCCCGCCCACGAGTCCGTCAGGGCGACGCCGATCTCGTTCTCACCGTCGGTGATGTAGCTCCCCATGCTCTTCTCCGTTTCCGTCTCAACGTTCACCGTCCGACACGGCACGTCAGCGGCCGATCCCGG
>Ga0079224_100000249_pt1 | contig 48147 bp, 42 predicted proteins | sample Stecom2015_FD_80414 | JGI IMG/M metagenome (GOLD analysis project Ga0079224, IMG submission 80414) | Agricultural soil microbial communities from Utah to study Nitrogen management - Steer compost 2015 | ecosystem: Environmental > Terrestrial > Soil > Agricultural land | place: USA: Utah... | reverse complement strand
TCCGGAACCGTCCGGAACCGTCCGGGACCGCCTCGATGTGCCATGAGCCGGACGATCCCGACCTCACCGCGCTTACCCCGTATCCGCGGGAAAGTTGGTCGGCGTGGATCCCGTCCGCCCCGGGGCCGTAGCGGCCACCCCGCACGCGCAGGAAAGTTAGCCTGCCAGCCTGCCGGACGCAGGTCCGACGAACGCGCAGGCGGTCACCCCGCACGCGCAGGAAAGTTGTGGAACCGCCGCGCCCATCCCGGGTCAGAGAGAGGACCACGATCGGGATCGTGGCAAGGGGAGCGAGGAATGCGACGACGGTGGGTCGAGAGCGACAGCCGCGGTCCGTGCCCCTCGTGGTGCGCTCCACCGCGCGGAGCGAGATGCTCCGGCCGCGCTCCTCCACGGCCTGCTTTCCCCACCACGCGCGGAGCACGCTCATGAGTGGATCCAACGGTTTCTGGGAGCAGCCCGATGTCGTCGAAGCCTTCGCCACCCGCGCCCCGGACCATCGACTCCTCGAGTTGATCGAAACGTACGACGACCCGGCCAGCGTCAGGGTCCTCGACATAGGCTGCGCCGGCGGCAGGAACACGGTCCTCCTCGCCGAGCGGGGCTTCGATGTCCACGCCCTCGACACCTCACGGGCGATGGTCGCGGAGACCCGCCGTCGCGTCGCTGCCGTCCTGGGCGAGGAAGAGGCCGAGGCACGGGTCCGGGAGGGCAGGATGGACGACCTCTCGCGATTCGAGGATGGCGACTTCGATCTCGTCATCTCCCTCGGCGTCCTGCACAATGCCAGGAGCTGGGACGAGTGGCAGCGCGCGGTCGCGGAGTCGGCCCGCGTGCTCCGCCCCGGAGGCCGCCTGCTCGTCGCCCAGTTCTCGCCCGAGACCGACCTCACGGGCGAAGGCGTCCGCCCGGTCCCGGGAGAGCCCCACCTCTACGAAGGACTCCCGGCGGGGAGGACCACGCTCCTCGAACCCGCGGTCCTAGATGAAGAAATGGAGCGGCACGGCCTCGTCCCCGAGGTGCCGACGACGACGGGCCGGACGATCTCGGGCGACACCCGTCGCGTCTCGGTGAACGCGCTCTACCGGAAGCAAGGAGGAGGGGCCGGTCATCCCCGGGCGTGACGCCTGGCACCGCCGGGGCGGACCAACGCCCGCCCCGCGCCGGGCTTGCGCCCGATGGGGCCGCCGGGTCGACCGCCAGCGGAACGCCACCGGCCCGACCCCGGCAGGACACGCCGACGTTGGGAGCTTCCCCGCGATCAGCTCCCGTCGCCCGCGGGCGCAAGCTCCGCCGGCAACTCCAGGATCCGTGACATCGGAACACCTCGCCGGACCGCATCCAGCTGCTCGGGCGTCAGCGCGCCCGTCGCCGGCGTGTTCGCCGACTCGAGCGAGCCGTGCACCGAATGGGTGGAAAGGACGTACCAGCTCCCCGTCGCGGCATCGATGATGACCGGGACCAGACCGCCCAGCACATCCAGGATGACCCAGCCGGCGCCAACCTTCTTGTTGACCGTCGCGACGACCTCCTCGTAGCCATCCTTGCGGAACGTGACGACGTAGTCCCCGTCCTTCGGGAGCGGTATCGAGAGCGGCGTGACGCCGCGGCGGGTGCCATTGACATAGACGTCGGCGCCCTCGGGCGACGAGGTGAAGGTGACGAGCGCCGGGCCGCTGTTGAAGAGCGCGCCGCAGCCAGCCGCCGTGATCGCGATCAGGGCGACGAGGGCCAGCCGTTTGGGTGAAGCCGTCATGACTTTCTCCGCATGACACTGTGAGAGTGCACGAAAAGTGGCGGACATCCGCCTCGCGGTGCTCGCAATAGAGATACCTCGGGGTCTGACGGTCAAGCGGGGTGAGCGATCCGCGCCGAGGGAGTGGGGGCGACAGCGCGCTGGGATGCCGGGGCCACGTCGCGACCCTAATCCTCGACCCTGAACGCGTTCGAGTACACGACGACGGCCTCGGCCGTCCTCCGGTCCTCGACGCCAACGACGAGCCGGTACTCGCCGCCGGGCCGGAACGGCGGCGAAGAGATGCGGAACGACCTCACGGTGGACCGGCCGGGTGGGAGTTCGTCGAGCGCGAGGGTGCAGACCTCCCGAAACTGCTCGGCAGCGCTCCGCCACCCCCCGCCGATCCGCTCCTCCACGTACAGCGGACAGAGGCCACGGTTGAACCCCACCTCGTCCCGGCGCCGGTTCGACAGCGTGAGTTCGCCCCGTTCGCCGAGCGCGTACGCCGTCCGGTCGGTCCGGAGCTCGACCGAGTCGTGCCCGACCACGACGAGGTCGGTGCACGCGACGACCGCGAGGGACGCCAGTATGATCGGGATCAACCGGATGCTCATGCCGCCCCTCCACTCGAATCGGGCTCTCCACTCCTCTGACGCACCGCACCCCGAAGCATAACGCACGACGGAGCGCGAGTCTGACATTCGCCCCGGGAGCGGGCGGCCGGTCACGACGTGCGACCGGACGGGCGCTGGACCCAGGCAGCGGATGGGGGCGCCGGGCGACGGCTCGATCGCGTCGGCTTCGGGATCGGGAACGGCGGCTGCACGTTCGAGCATCGGGACAGGATGGTCCCGGAAACCGGCCGGCCAGTGACCGAGAACGGCAAACCCGTCGCCGAAACCGGCCCGCGGCCCCGGAGAACGAGGGGCGATTGCGGTCGATCTCCCGCAGATCCATCGGTCGGGCGACTCCTGGGAGATTCGCCTCTCATGGTGCGGTGATTCTCCCATACGCCACCGCGCACGTCGATCCGTGGGCGTTCGACCTCGATAGGTGAGGACGATCTCCCGGAGATCGTCTTCAGAGCCGATCGTTGGGAGATCGACCACAAGACACGCGCGGCTTCGGGACGGCGTCCGCGAGGAGCGCGTACTTCGGGGTGCCATCGGGCAGAACGTCCGGCTCGTGTTTCACGCCTCGAACTCGTCTCCTGGTCTCGATCCGGATCCCGGCTCCCGATCATGAGCCTCGCTCTCGGTTCCAGGTCCTGAGCTCTCGATCTCGACTCGGGGTCCCGTCCCCGGATCTTCGACTTCCGTTAGATTCTCGCGTCCGGCACGTTCATCATCGGGCCGGACGGCACGTGCTCCCGGGCGCGAGCATTGCTACGGAGAGCGTCCCGAACACAGACCGCTCCCCCGCAACGATCCGAAGACGTCGGCGCGGGGTGCCGTTCCGGGGCCGTCATTCCATGCACGCGTCTCCGACCCGCGCTCACCTCGCCGGCCGCGTCTCCGGCACCGATCCGCGCTCACTCGCCGGCTGCGTCTCCGGCACCGGACCGCGCGCACTGGCCCGGCCAACGACGACTCGCAGACCAGGAGGTCCCGTGCTCGTACTCCTCCTCGGTGCACTGCTGCGCCTGACGGATTCAGTCTACGCGACTGACTCGGTCGACACGCTCGATTCTATCGACTCGACGGCCTCTTCCCGGGGAGCCGATTCGGTCGTCGTGACGGCTTCAGCCTACGTGGCGGGCTCTGTGCACGGGGCGGATGCGGTCCATGCGGTGGTTTCGGCCCACGGAACCGACCCGGTCTTCTCGACGGATTCCGTCTACGCGAGCGCGGCGCTGCGCGATCTCGTCGCCCGTGCCGCGCTGGGGAACCGCGAGATGCCGGCCGAGCTGTCGGGGTACGCGGCGCGCGTCGAATCGGAAGTGGCGCTGGTCCTCTTCACGGCCGAGGGCGAGGAGTTGACGGGTCAGATCGAGCAGATCGCGAGTCGGCTCGAATGGCGCCGCAACGGCATGTTCGAGCAACGCGTGGTCGGCCACCGGGTCCGGGCGGCGAGCCCGAACGTGTCGGCCCTGACGTACCTGCAGAGGGGGTGGCTGGTCCCGTCGCTCTACGGCGAGTGGCTGCGGGTCGCCGCTGCGCAGGATTCGACCCGGAGCGGCGAGCGACGGGGTTCAGCCTACGAGGCGATCCACCCATTCTCTTCCCGGCGCGAGAGCGTCTACCGGTTCGAGGGCGGGGACACCGTCGCCGTGCTCCGGCTGCCGGACCGCACACTTCGGGTCGTGCGGGTCCGGGTCACGCCGCGCCGCGCGCCGGACGGGCCGGCTCTCCTCTTCCACGGCGACGTCGACCTGGATGCCGACCGGCACCAGATCATCCGGATCCGCGGCCGGCTGCTCGCGCACCGCCCGGGCCGGGGGCTCGCCGCCCGGATCGCGTCGCTTGGCCTGACCGCCGTCGCGTACCTCGAGCTCGAGAACGGGGAACACGACGGACGCTACTGGCTCCCGTACCGTCAGCGGCTCGAGTTCCAGGCGATGAATCCGCTGACCGACTCGCGCGCGATCATCCGGATCGTCTCGCACTTTCGGGACTACGGGATCGAGCGCCAGGCCGCCGCGGCCTCCGCGGGTCGCGCGGCCGGAAGGGACTCCACGCTCGCCGCAGACCCGGCGCCCGCGCTCGCCACGCTCCCGGCGGACTCGACCCGGCGGGGCCGCCCGGCGCCGCGGCTGACCTTCGCGCCGGGCGACTCACTCGCTCGCTATGACGAGTGGGTGCGGGAGCCGGGCGCGGCGACGGCTCACCTCAGCTCCCGCGATTTCGATGATGTCGCGCCGCCGGCGCTCCGTCCGACCGGCCCTCCTCACGTCCGGTTCGGCGTACGCCGTTTCTCGGAACTGGTTCGGTACAACCGGGTCGAAGGGCTCTATACCGGTGCCGGTGCGGTGCTCGCGTTCCGCGATGCGGCGCCCGGCCTCGAGGTGCGCGGCTCGGGCGGGTGGGCGTGGAGCGAGTCGACCGCGCGCGGCGCCATCGAGGCGTCGTTCACCCGCGCGCCGTGGACGTTCGCGGTCCGGGCCGGTCGGGAGCTCGCCCACACGAACGACTTCACCCCGCCGTTCGAGCGGAATCCCGGTGTCCTGCTCCTCTTCGGCGGGCCGGACGACCATGATTACGTGGACCGCCGCGGCACCGGCGTCACCGTCGCGCGCGAGTTCAGCCCCGGCGGTGAGTCGCAGGTCCGTCTCGACGTCGGCTGGTACGACGACCGACCGGAGCGCCGGCGGCTCCGGCACGCGCCCGGCAGCCGGGACACGCTCCGGCTGAACCGACCCATTACGCCCGGTCGCTACGTGGCCTCTCGCCTCACCCTCGAGCGCGGCCGCTCGATCAACGCGAACTCGCTCCGCCCCGGCCTCGGTACGGCCCTCGTCCTCGAGCGAGCCGACGGCGACCTGATCTGGCACCGGATCGAGACCGGGCTACAGCTCCGCGCCATGCGGGGGCCGTTCACCCTCGCCGGCCGCATCGACGCCGGCCTCGTGGTCGGCGAGCCGGCGCCGTTGCAGACGCTCTATGAACTCGGCGGCGGGAGCACGCTCCCCGGCTACGACCCCAAGGAGTTCGGCGGCGACCGCGCCGTGCTCCTGAGAGGGACGGTACGCTACGGGCCAGGCATCCTCGACGCGCCAATCCGTATCGGCGGTCTGGTCCTCCCCGCCCTCGCGCCCGCGCCCGCCGTCCGGTGGCAGGCCGGGTGGGCCGCGGCGCCCGGCGACGCCGCGGCCTCGATCGAACGGCTGGGCTCGCGCGAGACCGGCGGCCTCCGCAGTACGCTCGACCTGCAGCTCACCTTCTTCGGCGGGATGATCGGGGTCGGCGTCGCGCGCCCGCTCGACCGTCACGCGCGGTGGAAGATGGCCGCGAGCATCGGGGGCGGCGTGTAGGTCCCGGCGGCGGGCCGGCGAGCCGCTCAATCACACACCACTCCCCCCACCCCGGTCCCGAGGACCCGGTAATTCCGCGCCTCGAGCGTCGCACCGGCGGCGTCGAAGTAGTACCGCCAGAACTCCTGGACCGCCTTTCCGTTCTCGGTCGACGCATCGGCCCCGATCACCCCGACGCACGCGCCCGCGAGGGGGGGCAGACGGCCTGCGGCTTTCCATTCGTCGACCAGGCGGTGTTCCGGCATGGAGCGCGCGCCCTCCATTTCGATCCCGTTTGCGGACTGGAGCATGTCGGAGAGGATGACGATCGTCGTGGCGCGCCGGCCCGCGCTCCGGACGTACTCGCCGGCGACCTGGAGGGTCGAGAAGATGTCGGTGTGCGGCGCCGGCCCCGCGGGCGGGACGAAGAACTTCTCGACGACGGCGCGCGCCCCTTCCCGGACCCCCTCCGCCATGCGCCGGTCCCGGGTGGTGATGAAGGAGGGGTCGGGTGGGAGCGGGATCGAGTCGGCCCAGCGGCGCACATCGTCGACCGGAGAGCGCTGGTGCATCTCGAGGAGGACCAGGCGGTCGCCGAAATCGAGGCCCGCGATCACCTCCTCGAGGAATTTTCGCCCCTCGTCGAGCATGTGCGCGGCACGGCTCCCGGACAGGTCCACGATGACGATGACCTGACGCGGGGTCCGGTCCGTGGCGATCGCGTTCCGGCCCGCGTTGTCGGCACCGCACCCGGTGGAGGCGACCGCGAGGGCGAAGGCGAGCGCGCTGACGGGGGCGAGCGCGCAGGAAAGGGCGGAGCCGGAAACAGGGGCGCCCGCCGTCGCCGGGACCACGATGCGCCCGATCCACGCCCTCACAGCCCACCCCCTTCCGCGTACTCCCGTTCCACGCCCTGGGGCCCGACGTACCGTTCCCGGAGCCGACGGAACTCCTCCTGGTAGCGAATGAGCTCCGCGGGTGTCTCCAACGCCTCCGCAGCGGCCTCGGGCGTGGGCAGTTCGAGTTCGACCGCGTTCTGGAAGGCCAGGATCGTGGCGGGGTCGATCCCGCGCTGCCGCGCGTTCTCGGCGCGGAAGAGGGCGATCACGCTCCGGAGCCGCTCGGCCTTCTCTTCCGCACCCTGGAGGGGGCGGGAGTGGAGGAGCCGGTCGGCGTGCCCGAGCTCGGCCTGGACCCTCTCGGCGAGCTCGCGCAGCGCGACCCGGCACCGGGCCTCCTCCGTCGTCAGCTCCTTGAGCCGTGCCTCAAGCCGCTCGAGCAGGGGGACGGCGAGCCGCCCCTCGGTCCGCTCGACGTTCGCGGCGAGGAACGAGGCCAGGGCGGAGGCGATGATGAGGACCAGGTTGAGCCCGGTGATCGGGATGTTCATCGCCTGGATCGCGGCTGCGTACTGTGCACGCGCGCGGCGGTCCTCCACCTGTTCACGCGCGCCGGGGAGCTGGTTGGTGAGGCGGCTGATCGCCGCGAGGTCGTCGCTCTGCCGTGCCGCCTCGAGCTGCGCCTCGAGGGCCCGGACCTCTTCGACCGCCTCGGCGAGCCGCGCGTCGCTCTCGTTCTTGATCCGCTCGCGGGCCATGTAGAGGACGGCGACGACGGCGACCGCGCCCGCGAGTCCGCCCACCAGGGGGATCAGGAACTGGCGGCGCCGCCCGCGGGAGGCGCTCCGGCCGGCACCGGCATCCTTGCTCCCGCCGGTCGTTGCTCCGGCGGTCCTGCCCCGGCCCGCGCCCGGCCCGGGGATCGCGCCGGCGACCAGCACCTCGTGCCGCTCCAGCCTCCCGAGCGCGACGAGGTGGCGCGCAGCGTCGCCCGCGACGTGCGCGAGGAAGACGAGGAAGGCGATGACGCCGAGCGCGAGGACGGAGACATCGGGCGTGAAGAAGATCTGCATCCAGACGCGGTAGAGGCCGCCGAGCGCGCCGCGGCTCTCGGACTCGGCGACGATCGTGGCCCAGAGCTCGTCGGCTCCCGCCTCGCGGGGGAGGAGCTCCTGGAAGATCGGGACGTTGGCGACCCAGTCGACCACGATCAGGAGCGCGATCAGGACCCAGAACTTCCAGAGTCCCAGGTGGCTGGTGTGCGACGGGGGGCGGGCCTGGCTCTCGGCGTGAGCCTGCGCGGCGGCGATCTCGGCCCTCGTCGCGTCGATCTCGACGTGGATCCGGCGAAGCGCGGCGAGGTGGTCGCCGTACTGGATGATGGCGTGGCCCGCGCGCCGGGTCGCGCTCGCGATCCCGTCCTGGACCTTGATCAGGAGGAGCCGCGTCCACTTGCGGTAGAGCTCCGCCGCGCGGGCGGCGAGCCGGGTCTCGACGGGGAGGGCGCCGTAGTCGACGCCGGGGCGCGGGAGCCCGGCGCGGGCCCACTCGACGGCGTCGTGACGGGCGTCGCGTTCCAGACGGCTCGCCTCGATCCCGAACCAGATGTCGAGCTTCCGGGTGATCTCGTGCAAACCGTACGGATCGCCGCTCGACACCTCGGCCAACTCGATCTCCGCGAGGATCCTCTCGGCCTCGCCCTCAGGGCTCTCGGGGCGGCGACGACGGACGCCGCCGAGCGATCCGGCGATGCGCCGGACCCAACCCTTGATGTCCATGATGCCTCCTCGGGCGCCGCTTCCACGACGTGCCGCGCCTCGGTGCGGGGCCATCCGCAAGCACCACGCCGGAACCGGAAGCCGCCCTCCGCCGTACTCCGCCGCTCTTCGCCGCCCTCCGCCGTCACCCGCCCGCGACGAGCCTTGAGATGACGCCGACCAGCGCGTGCGGGAGCGCCTCCGCCCGCCGGAGCACCGCGTATCCCGACGGCCCGAAGATCCGTGGCAGGTAGCCGGCGGCCTGACGGTCGACGGTCAGGCAGTGCGTGTGCACGCCCTGGGCCCGCGCCTCGACGACGGCCTGGCGAGCGTCCTCCACGCCGTACCGGCCCTCGTAGACGTCGACGTCGTTCGGCTTGCCATCGGAGAGGACGAGGAGGAGCCGGTGCCGGGCGTCGAACCGGGCGAGTTCGGCGGTCGCGTGGCGGAGCGCGGCGCCGAGCCGCGTGTGGCGGTCGGGCTCGAGCCCCGCGACCCGGCGGCGGACCGCGTCGCCGTTCGGCTCGTCGAACCGCTTCACGTTGAGGACCGTGACCGCTTCCGGCCCGGTCCCGGAGAAGGCGAGGATCGCGTAGCGGTCGCCGAGCGCGTCGAGCGCCTCGCAGACCAGGAGGAGCGCTTCCTTCTCCACGTCGATGATGCGGAGCCGGCCGCCGATCCAGCTGTCGGTCGACGCGCTCACGTCGACCAGGAGGAGCGTCGCGAGTTCGCGGCGGGCCGCGCGCTCCTCGACGTAGAGCCGGTCGTCGACGGGGCCGCCGGCGATCCGGCCTGCGAACGCCTCGACGTACGCGGCGAGATCGATCTCCGGCCCGTCGGGCCGCCGCGGGTTTCGCGTCCGACGGGGCCGGAGCCGTTCGAAGCGACGACGGACCGCGCGGACCAGGCCGGCGCGGCGCTCGAGCACGTCGCGGACCCAGCCCGCATCGCCCGCGGGCGAGTCGCGCAGGTGGACGACGGCGCCCGGGCCCGCATAGCCGCGGACTCGCCAGTCCCACTCGGGGTAGACGAGTCCGCGCCGCCGCTCGGACCCGGTCAGGACGTGGGCGCGCGCCTCGGGCGGGTCGTCGCCGTGCAGGATCTCCCGCGGCGTGCCCGGCATCACTACGAGCCGCGCCTCGGGCAGCTCGGCCAACGACTCGGCGAGGTCGGCCGGATCCGCGTGGTCGTCCCGGTCCAGCGGGCGCTGGAGCCCGAACGGGTCCTCGGCCTTCTCCTCCGGATCGTCGATCGGGACCATCCAGATCCCCGTCCCCGGATCGTCCTCGCCCTCCACCGCCTCCCGGACCCGGGGGCGGCGCTCGAGCCGGGCGACGCGATCGCGCGGCGGCTTCGCGCCTGGCGGCTCCCCGTCCGGGCCGGGGACCGCCCGCGCGGGCGACGGCGGGAGCACCTCGCCCCAGTGCGGGACCGGGGGGAGGCCGCGGTACCGGGCGCCGTCCGTGACGATCCGCGCGCGGGCGTCGCGGGCCCAGCGGAGCGAGTCCGCAGGGCCGTCCAGTTCGGGGAGTGGGGCCGGCCGGACACGGGCGGCCGGGTCGGACGCCGCGCGGCCCGATGCGCCCCCCGCGCTCACCGGCAGCGCCAGCATGGAGCCCCGTGCCCCGGCCCCCGCGGATCCGGCGGGCGCGCCGACCGGCTCCTTGAGGACCGCACGGACCCACGCTTCCACCTCGCGCTCCGGACCCCTCAGCACGTCGAGAGGCGGCCGCTCGGCGAGCGCGGCCGCCCTGGCGCGCCCGAGCACCGCCCGGATCCCGGGCAGCTCGCGCGAGAGGAGACGGTCCACCGCCGCGGCCTCGGCGAGGAGGAAGAGGTCGCGGAGGAGCGGGTCGGAGGAGAGACGGGAGGCCGGAGCGCCGGGCGCCGAGACACAGGACGCCGGCCCCGCGCCGCCACGCCCGATCGTCGCGAGCCAGCCCGCCGTCCCCCGCGCCACCCGCGCCGCCTGCTCCAGCGCGAGGAGCCGGTACACCGCCTCCGCGGCCGCCGCACCGTCGGGCGCCTCGAGCGCGCGGGGGAGCCGGATCACCGTGCCGTCGGTCGCGGCGAGCGCGGCCCGCCGGACCAGGTGGCGAGGCGCGCGACCCGCGACCCGCGAGATCCACGTCGGCGGCGCCGGCGGATCGGCGACCCGGATCGGCGGCGAAACCCCGAAGACCGCGGCGATGAGGAGCTCGAGACGACGCTTCACGTCTGCGAGCGCGACCGCATCCGATCCACGGCGCGCCGACACCCCACGCCGCCAGAGCCGCAGCGCGGCCGACGTCGCCGCGTGCGCGCCCTCGAGGATCACATCCTCCGGCTCCGACATCCTTCAGAGCGAAACCAGCACCGCGGCCAGCAGATCGTCGACCGCCGCGAGCACGTCGGGGTCGTCCGAGAGCGGCGCGACGAGCGCGACACGACACGCCTCCCGCCACGGGACGCCGGCCGCGAGGAGCCGCCCCGTCGCGACCAGGAGCCGCGTGCTCGGCGACTCCGCGAGGCCCTGGTCCCGGAGCCGACGGATCCTGCCCGCGAGCCCGACGAGGAGCTCCGCGACGCCGGGCTCGACGCCGCTCTCGTGCGCGACGATCTCGGCCTCCAAAGCGGGCGGCGGGAAATCGAACTCCAGCGCGACGAACCGCTGCCGCGTGCTCGGCTTCAACTCCTTCCACGCGTGCTGGTACCCGGGGTTGTACGAAACGACGAGCTGGAACCCCGGCGCGGCCTCGACCAGCTCGCCGCGGCGCTCGACGGGCAGGATCCGCCGGTCGTCGGTCAGCGGATGGACGACGACGATCGTGTCCTGCCTCGCCTCGACGACCTCGTCCAGGTAGCAGATCGCTCCCAGCCGCGCGGCGAGGGTCAGCGGACCGTCCTGCCAGACCGTCTCGCCGCCGCGGACCAGGTACCGGCCGGTCAGGTCGCTCGCCGAGAGGTCGTCGTGGCACGCGACCGTCACGACCGGCCGCCCCAGCCGCCACGCCATGTGCTCGACGAACCGCGTCTTCCCGCACCCCGTCGGGCCCTTCAGCAGGACGGCCAGCCCCTGCCTGTGGCACGCCTCGAAGATCGCGACCTCGTTGCCGACCGGGAGGTAGTACGGCTCGGGACCGCCCGGCGGGCGCACACCATCAGGGTAGACCCTCGCGGCACCGGTCTCGCCGGCCTCTGCGCCCGCCGTGCCGAGCCGTGCGTCCCTCGTACCCGGCCGGCCGTCCGTCGTACCGGACCGTGCTCCCGGCGTGCCGGGAGGCGCATCCGTCGTTCCTGCCCCTGCCCCCGTCGTGACCATTCCCTCCCCCACCCGCCTACACCAGCACGCCCTCGGGCTTCGCCTCGACCGGCGAGACCTGCGCAGGGCGGGGCGCGACGCGGAAGAAGTCCCAGATGAAGAACGCCGTCCCGACCGCGAAGAGGATCGCCGTCACCATGAGCATGAGGAAGTGTACGCGGATCTTCTGCTGCGTCTCGAGGTACCCGAGCCCGAGGATCCGCTCGAGGTAGGTCTGCGCGATCCCGGCGGTCGCGAACGCGAGCGTCATCCCGAACATCCCGCCGACCTGCAGCCAGAACGCCCAGAGCCCGAGCGACGTCCCCCTCGCCTCTTCGATGTCGCTCCGGCCGGTCATCTGCGGGAGCGCCCACGTGATGACCGCGAGAACGATCATGACGTACGCGCCGAAGAAGGCCGAGTGCCCGTGCATCGGCGTGATCAGCGTGCCGTGCGTCCAGCGGTTGACCGCCGGCCACGTGTGGGCGAGCCCCAGGAGCCCCGCGCCGAAGGCGGCAAAGACCGCGCTCCCGATCGTCCAGTGCAGCGCGAGACGGTTCGGGTGCCCGAAACCGGCCCGCCGCATCGCGTAGTAGGCGTACATCGCCATCCCGAAGAGCGCGAGCGGCTCGAGCGCGCTGAAGAACCCGCCGATCGGGAGCCAGTACGCCGGCACGCCGACCCAGAAGTAGTGGTGCGCCGTGCCCAGGATCCCCGAGATGAAGACCAGCCCGACGATCACGTAGAGCCACTTCTCCATGACCTCGCGGTCCACCCCCGAGAGACGGATCAGGAGGTACGCCAGGAGCGCAGCCTGGACCATCTCCCAGACGCCCTCGACCCAGAGGTGGACGACCCACCAGCGGTAGAAGATCCCGACCGTGTAGTTCTCGAAGTCGATGAGACCGGGGAGGTACAGGACCGCGGTCCCGAGCAGCCCGATCACGAGGACGCCCTCCGTCGTCGTCCAGCGCCCCGCCCTCCGGATCGTCATGATCAGGTTGTAGAGGAACAGGACCATGACGACGACGATCGCGATCTTGACCGGGAACGGCTGCTCCAGGAACTTGTTCCCCGCGGTCCAGCCGAAGAGATAGCCGACCACGGCCGTCAGCCCCGCCACGACCCAGAGCACCAGGTTCCAGTACGCCAGCCTCACGCTGTGGAGCTCGGTCCGCGACTCCTCCGGGACGAGCCAGTACGCCGCGCCCATGAACCCGGTCAGGACCCAGACGATCAGCAGGTTCGTGTGGATCGCCTTCGCGCGGTCGAACGGGAGCCAATCGACGATCGGATCCGGACCCAGGTACTTGGCGCCGATGATCAAACCGAACGCGACCTGCAGCCCGTAGAGGAGGAGCGCGACGGCGAAGTACGGGTACGCGACCCACTGGCTCCTGTAGCGCATCCGCTTCCGCCCCCCTACCTGAGTGTCATGAGATAGGCGACGAGGGCTTCGACCTGGTCGTCGGTGAGACGCTCGTCGTAGTCGGCCGGCATGAGCGAGACCCCGCGCGCGCCGTAATTCGGGCCGGGGACGATGTAGGCGCTCGGCTCCAGGATCGCCTCGCGGATGTAGCCCTCGGGCGTCGTCGCACTCCCCGTGTAGTCGGGGCGCTGAACGATCTCCGCCGCTCGCGCCGCGAGTCCCGCCATCGTCGGTCCGACCATCGAGACGCCCGGCGCGGTCGAGTGACAGCTGAAACACGCCGTCGCGGGATCCTGGAAGAGCGTGCTCCCCAGAGCGACGGGGTCGTCAGACGCCGCCGGCGCATACGCCGCACCGACCGCCGTGCCGGGGATCGAAGCGCCCGTGACCAGGATCGGGCGAGGAGGCCACCCTTGATTGTCGATCTTGCTGATCCAGTCCAGGAAGGCGATCAGGTGATCGATCTCCTCGTCCGAGAGGTTCGGGTTCGGCATGATGCGACGGTCGCGTTCCTCCGAATAGAACCGCAGCGGGTCCCTCAGGAACTCCCGGAGGTAGACGTCCGCACGGAGCGCCGCGATCCGCGTCAGGTCCGGGCCGTAATACGCCCCCTCCCCAAGGAGCGTGTGGCAGTTGATGCAGTTCTTCCGATGCCAGACCCGCTTCCCCGCTACCACGTCGGGCGTGAGCAGCTCCGCGTTCGTCAGCTCACCGAAACGACGATGACTGTCCACCGTCAACGCGATGAACACCGCGCTGAAGAAGACCGTCCCCCAGACGAAGAACGCCCGCGTCTGACGCTTGGTGAGGATCGCTGCCTCCTCTCAGCCGCACGCACTAGACCACGTTCATCGTGCCCCAGTTCCGGATCCCCATCCACGCCGCATACAGGACGGCGAGGAACAGGACCAGGAGCACGACGTAGCTCGCGCCACGTGCAAAGCGAAAGAGCCGCTGGACCGCCCGGATATCCGCGATGGTGACGCCCCCGCCCGAGAGTGCGAGCGCACAGGCCACGCTTCCAAACTGCCCGAATGATGTGGGCCGGCGACCGCGCAACTATCATGCCTCCGCGGGAGAACGAGAGCGGCCCCTCGCGCCCGCCCGACCACCCTCTTGCGCCGTCCGCCCCGCCGCGCTATCGTTGAATGAACGCTCATTCAGCGGCGCGGGCGCGGCCCGCGGATTCACGACGACGGGTGCGGTTGGCGATGCCTCGGATGGACGAACACCTCGAGGAGATCCGCGAGCAGAGCCGGACGAAGATCCTGGAGGGTGCGCTCCGTCTCTTCGTGCGGCACGGGTACGCGGCGACCTCGGTGCGGATGATCGCCGAGGAGGCGGGCGTCTCGCAGGGTCTCCTGTACAACTATTTCGATGGTAAGGAAGGGCTGCTCCGTTCGATCTTCGAGCGGAGCATGGAGGACGTACGGGAGTCGTTCGAGCGTACGTCGGGCGGCGAGACGCCCCGGGACCGGCTCGAGCGTCTGGTCTTCGCGGCGTTCGACATCGTGCGATCGAAGCTCCCGTTCTGGCGGCTCGCCTATCAGCTCCGCATGCAGTCGGATGTGCTCGGCGGGCTGGAGCCGTACGTACGTGAGTGGCCCGAGTCGATCCGTCTTCATCTCGAGGAGCTCCTCCGCGCCATCGGGGTCGCGTCGCCGGCTCTCGAGGCTCGACTCCTCTTCGCGGCGATCGACGGCGCGGCCCAGCACTATGCGATCGACCCGGAGCGGTACCCGCTCGAGGAGGTGGCCGGAGCCCTGGTGCGTCGGTTCCTTCCCGCGACCGCGGGCGCGCCCGGGGGTCTAACACAGGAGGCGGGATCGTGACGCGAAACGACTGGGTGGACCGGGAGCTGTACCCCTTCGCTTCCCGGTATCTGGATGTGGGCCCGGGGCGGCTGCACTACGTGGACGAGGGGAGCGGCCCCGCGCTCGTGCAGGTCCATGGCACGCCGACGTGGTCCTTCCTCTACCGGCATCTCATCCGCGACCTATCGCGGGACCACCGAGTGCTCGCGGTCGACCACCTCGGCTTTGGTCTCTCCGACAAGCCCGAGCGTTGCGGCTATCGGCCCGAGGACCATGCGCGGCGCCTGGAGGAATGGATCGAGCGACTGGGCCTCCGTGACTTCGCGCTCGTCGTCCACGACTTCGGCGGCCCGATCGGCCTCGCCTACGCGGCCCGTCATCCGGAGCGGGTGCGCGCCCTGGTCCTGTTCAACACCTGGCTCTGGTCGCTCCGCGGCACGCCCACGGAGCGGGTGAGCCGTCTCATGGGCGGGCCGGTCGGCCGTTTCCTCTACCAGCGTCTCAACGTTTCGCCTCGCGTCCTGCTCAGGGCCGCGTTCGGCGACAAGCGGAAGCTGGCGAAGGACGTCCACCGTCACTACATCGACGCCTTCCCGACCCCGTCGGCGCGTCGAGCTCCGTGGGTGCTGGCCGGGGCGCTGATCGCCTCGAGCGAGTGGTACGAGGATCTCTGGCCGCAGCGGGACCGGTTCGCGGGGAAGCCCGCGCTCGTCCTGTGGGGGATGAAGGACCCTGCATTCGGCCGCGACGCGCTCGAGCGCTGGAGGGCGGCGCTCGGGGACGCGCGGTTCGTCGAGTTCCCCGAGGCCGGGCACTTCGTCCAGGAGGAGGCCCCTGAGGAGGCCGTCCGGGAGATCCGTACGTTCCTCAGGGGCCTGGTCGGATCCGCGGGGGCCGTCAGCGGATCCCTGCCGCAGTGACGGGGATCGCGTCCTCCTGCCAGTAGAACGGGCCCGCCTTCCGCTGCCGCGGCCAGACTTCGTCCAGCGTGTCGGCGTCGTAGAGGCGGCCGTTCTTCATGACGTAGCGGATCTCCTTGCTGTTCCGGATCCCGTCGAGCGGGTTGCGGTCGAGGACGACGAGGTCCGCGAGCTTGCCGGGCTCGATCGAGCCCAGGTCGCCGGCGAGTCCGAGCGACTCGGCGCCGAGGATCGTCGCGACGCGCAGCGCGTCGTGCTCCGTCATCCCGCCGGACTGGATCGCCCAGAGCTCCCAGTGGTACCCGAGCCCCTGGAGCTGCCCGTGGCTCCCGACGCCGGCGCGCCCGCCGGCCTCGACGACCTGCTTCGTGAAGCGGCCCAGGTGCTCGAAGACGTGGACCTCGGGGTGGAACCACCCGGCCTGGCTCCCGCCGCCGCGGCGCAGCGCCTTGGACTGGATCTCCTCGAAGGGCGTGAACCGGCGGAGCTTCTCATCGCCGAGGACATCCTCGGTCGCGTAGAAGTAGTTCTCGGCCCACGGCCCGCCGTACGCGACGAGGATCGTCGGCGTGTACGCGATCTTCGATTCGGCGACGAGGCGGACGACGTCCTCGTAGAGCGGGAAGCCGGGGAGGTTGTGCTCCTGTCCCGAGTAGCCGTCCAGGATCATGGTCAGGTCGTATTTCAGGTCGAGCCCGCCCTCCGTCGTCGGCATCAGGCCGAGCTCGCGGGCGGCCTGGATGATCCACTGCCGCTGCTCCCGGTTCCCGGCCATGTACTGCTTGATCGTCTTCGTGTCGTAATAGTCGCTGTAGCGGCGGAGCACGTTCCGCGTGTGGTCCAGGTCCCGGACGTTCTCGGCGCGGAAGACGCCCGGCCCGGTCGAGTAGATGCGCGGACCGAGGATCCTGCCGGTGGTGACGAGGTCGCCGTACGTCAGGACGTCCGTGCTCCCGGTCTGCGGGTCGCGCGTCGTGGTCACGCCGTAGGCGAGGTTGACGGCGTAGGCCCAGACCTGGTCGCGGTGGATGTTGAAGGACGGCCGGAGGTGCGCGTGCGTGTCGACGTAGCCCGGCACGATCGTCTTGCCCGCGACGTCGATGATCCTCGCCTCCTCCGGGACCGGGACCTCGCCCCGGCGCCCGACCGCGACGATCCGGTTGTCCCGGACGACGAGATCGCCGTCCTCGATGATCTCGTACCCGCGCATCGTGATGATCCGCGCGCCGCGAAGCACGACGACGCCCTGCGGGATGTCCCGTTCGACCTGGACGAGGATCCGGTGCTCGGCCGGCACGTACCTCTCCTCTTCAGGCGCCGCGGCTGTGTCCGCGGCGGCCGTGTCGGGCGCGGCCTTGGCCGGCTCGCCGGCCGGATCCGCGCCGGCCTTCGTCGAGTCCGCGTCCGCCGCGGCACGGTCGGGCTGCGAGCGCCGCTCGCGCCGCGCGAGCCGGACCCGCTCGTCGACCGCCCGGGCCTCGTCCAGGTCGTAGACGAAGTGCGCGTTCCCGATGGACCAGTGGACCTTCGTCCCGTCGGCGCTCCAGGCCGGGAACTGGCCGCCGATCTCGGTCAGCTTCCGGACCGGGACCGGCGCGTTCGCCGGGTTCGCGACCGAGATCGTCGGCGCCTCGCCCGCGAGCGGGATCGTGACCGTGTAGAGATCGTTGACGACCTGGGCGAGCGCCCGCTCGCCGTCGGGCGAGATGAGGATGAGCGACGCGTTCGTCGGCGGCCCGCTACCAGCGGAGCGTCCGGTCACCTTGATGTGCTGGCGGCGGTCGGTCCCGTCCCACCGGATCGAGACGAGGCCGTCGCCGCCCGCGAAGCCGTAGATCCGGTCCGGATCGCGGGTGAAGTGCGGGCGCTGGAGCCCGTCGGGCGGGCCGATCACCGTCGCCTCGCCGCCCGTCGCGGGGACCCAGATCAGTTCGGTCACGCCGCCGGGCACGCCCTGGGTCAGCGCTTCGCGGAACGCGCGGGCCGGGCCCCGCAGCGCGACGATCCGCTGTCCGTCCGGCGACCACGCCGGCTGCTGGTAGAACCCCGGCTCGGTGGTCAGCCGTTCGGGCCTGCCGCGGCCGTCGGCCCGGACCCGCCAGAGGTGGCCGCCGTCGTCGGCGCTCCACGTCACGTACGCGATCCACGCGCCGTCCGGCGACCACACGGGCTGGTGCTCGCTCGCGTCGCCCGTCGTGACCCGCCGGGGCGTGCCGTCCGGCAGCTCCACGATGTAGAGTTGGTTCAGCGCCGTGAAGGCGAGCCGCGTCCCGTCGGGCGAGGGGACCGCGTCCCGGATCTGCCGCGCGGTGAAGGTCGATGAGTCCGGGATCGGATACGCGAACTTGACCTCCGGGCCGAGGTCGAGCTCGACGTCCGCCTCGAACGGGACCTCGATCGGCTCGCTCCCATCGACCGGGATGCGCCAGATCTTGCCGCCGTACGTCGCGACGAGCTCCTTCGAGTCCGGCGTGAACGACATCCCCGGGTACACATCGCGCGTGGCGACGGACTCCTGCTCGTCGCGCTGGACCGGGAAGGCGAGCCACCGCTCCTCGCCCGTCCGGAGATCACGGATCCGGAGCCCGGTCTCCGCGACGTGGCGGGTCGCGTAGACGAGCCACCGCCCGTCCGGCGAGAGCGTCGGACGGAAGGCCGAGCCGTACCGGAACGACTCCGTCCGTATCTTCCCCGTCTCCCGATCGAAGACGGCGAGCTGGTAGTCCCGCATCGGCGAGTTGTACTGCCAGCCGCCCGTCCGCCGGGCGAACCAGATCTCCCGCGGGTCGGCGCCGAACGCCGCGCCCGTCGTCCGGAGCGAGGCCGGCTCCCGGATCAGCTGGATCCCCGTGCCGCCCTCGACGTGGTAGAGCCAGAGCTTGCCCTGCCCGCCGCCGCCCTGGCGAGTCACGACGATGTACTCCCCGTCCGGCGTCCACTCCGGCGACTGGTACGACGCGTCCTTGCCCTTCGTGACCTGGACCGTGTCCTTCAGGTCGAGCGAGAGGATCCAGACGTTCTCGGCGCCATCACGGTCCGAGGTGAAGACGACCCGCCGGCCGTCCGGGCTGAAGCGCGGCTGCGCATCGAACGCCATCCCCCGCGTCAGCGGTGTGGCCTTGCCGCCCGTGATCGGGACGGTGTAGAGGTCGCCGAGCAGGTCGAAGACGATCGTGCTGCCGTCCGGGCTCACGTCCACGGACATCCACGAACCCTCCCGCACCGTGAGGCTCAGGGTGCGGCCGACCTCGAGGGGCAGCCCCTCCTGGCGCGGGCTCTTCGTCGGCTGAGAAGCCTTCATCGCCTGCGCGAGGAGCGACGAGGTGCCCGGCGAAAGCACGGGCGAAACGACGACGACGAGGGGAACGAGGACCTGGAGGACGAACCAGCGTGCACGTGCCATCGTAGGCTCCGGGGTGGAATGGCATCGATGGGGCGACCGGCCCCGCTCGGCATGCCTTCGGTTACGGCTGAACGCTATCCCGCGAATGGTCGCCCCGCGCGGTGAGCCGCGCAAGAGGCGAAGGGGAGCCCGGGCGGCGAGCGGCGGGGCCAGGGCCCGGACCGCGTCCGGATTGCGCCCGGCGCGCCGTCGCCCCATCCTCCCCGTCGCAGACCCGAGTCGATTTCAGCAACCCGGATCCTTGCTCCATGACGAAGCCGTCCTCCTCACGCCCCGTCGTCCGCGCCCTGGCCGCCGTCATCGAACGGGACGGCCGGGTCCTCCTCTGCCGGCGCCCGCCGGGCAAGCATCACGCAGACCTCTGGGAATTCCCGGGCGGGAAGGTCGAGGACGGCGAGACCGACATCGAGACGGTTCGCCGGGAGCTCCGCGAGGAGCTGGGCGTCGCGGTCGAGTCGATCGGCCCGATCGAGTTCTCGACCGTCGACCCCGGCTCCGGCTACGTGATCGAGTTTCTTCCGGTCCGGATCCGGGGCGAACCGGTCTGCCTCGAGCACACCGCTGCGGTCTGGGCGCCGCCGGAGGAGGTGCTCAGCTACCCGCTCCCGCCGAGCGATCTCGCGTACGCGCGGCACCGCTTCCGGGCCTCCCGGCGCCGCGACGGCGACGCGACGGACTCGAGGAAGACCGGCTGAACATCGGGACCGCCGCCGGGCCGCGTCCTGACGCGGACGGCCGCCGGGCCGGGGCGGGCGTGGAGGCGGGCGGCGACCCGCTCGAGGCCCCGCCCGGGCCCGGCCTCGCGCCCGCTACTCGCTCCCGCCCCCCGCGCTCAGGATCGCCCGGATCTCGGGCGGCAGCTCGAACGCCGCGTCGTCGACGACGTCGTACTCGACCGACTCGACGATCAGGACCTGCTGCTGACCGAGCATCTGCTGGACCGCGCGGGTCGGCATCAGGATCTCGCCGAACCGCTTGTAGTCGCTGAAGAGGGTCGTCACCTCGATCGCGCCCATCGGCGACTCCTGGCGCACGGTCGTCGCAACGAGGTGGCCGGTGTCCTCGGCGAAGCAGTCGTAGTTCTCGCGGCCACTCTTCCAGACGAACTTGACCTTGTAGCAGCTCACGCCGCCCATCTCGGTCCGTTCGACCGTCTCCATCGAGCTGAAGAGCGAGGCGTCCCGGACCGCGGCGGCCGGATGGGCCTGGTCCCTCATCGCCTGGAGTTCCATGCCTTCGAGGAGCCGGGCGCCCATCATCGGATCGAGCGACCAGCCGACCTCGCCGTCGTACCCGTTCGAGATCGTGCCGAGCCCGTCTACCGTGATCCGGGAGAGCGATTTCCCCGATGCGGCCAGGATCTCGAGCTGGCCGACGATCCCGGCCGCCGGGATCTCGAACCGGCCGACGGTCCGGCTGTTCGCCGCCCGCAGCACGGCCTCCCGCCCGCCGATCGCGTCAACGTAACGCGCGACGATCGCCGAGGCGTCCGGCAGTTCGCCGACCGAACCCTGGGCCGCGGCAGGCGCGGGGACGACGGCGAGGGCGACCGCGAGCGCCGCGTAGAGGGACGGACCACGTCGGTTGCGGCCGCTCGCGAGGGCGCGGCCGGGTACCGCGTCAGACTGGATCATGATCGGATCTCCTGGGAAAGGTTGAGGTTCCGCCCGGCCGCGCCCGGAACCGGACGCGGCGAGGCGGGGTTCGTCGTGCCGGGAAGACTGCCTGCCGCCACAGCGGCGGCACGGTCTTTCGCCTCTGCGGTGAGGCCATCGTGCGCCGGGGGGCTGAAAGCCGCCGACCCCACGTTCACGTGCTCGCGTCGCCGCGGATCCAGCGGACCGCCGCCTCGAGCGGCGCGTCGCGTCCGGCGAGCAGCCCGGCCCGGGTCAGGGGCACGACCTCGTCGGGCACCACGCCCCGCCCCTCGACCCGGGTCCCGTCCGGGCCGGTGAAGTTCGCGATGGCGTGGTAGAGGACGTCCTGGCTCGGGAGCCGGACCATCAACGCCGGGAGCGCCTCGCCGGCCGACGTCTCGCCGAAGACCCGGGCCCGGCCGATCTGCTGCATCCCGATGGCGAAGACCTCGGAGGTGCTCGCCGTCAAGGCGTCCACCAGGATCGCGACCGGTCCGGCGAACGGGGTCCGGGGCTCGCCCGCCCGGGTCGCCAGTCGCGGGTTCGAGACGAAGCGGAGCTCCCCCTGCCGCGTGGTCATCACGCCGAGCGAGGTCTGCTGGTCGAGGAAGTAGCCGGAGATGCCCATCGCCATCGCGCCGACCCCGCCGGGGTTGCCCCGGAGGTCGACGACGATCCCGAGGCAGCCCCGGAAGGTTTCCATCGCAGCCTCGAAGTGGGGATCGATCAAGGGCATCCAGACGTTGAACCGGATCACGCCAACGCACTCCCGGCCGGACCCGACCTGCTGCGTCTCGAGGCGCGTGTACAGGACGGGCAGGTTCCCGACCCGGACCGGCTCGCCGGCGACGGGCGCCCGGCGCACCTTGACGGTGACCGCCCGGTCGGCATCATCGCGGAGCCGGAGCGTCACGGCCTCGCCGGCCTCGCCGAGGAGCAGGGCCTGTGCTCTCCTCGTGACCCGGGCCCGGCCGGTCCGGCGCCCGAATTCCTCGTCGAGGGCGGCCATCGCAGCACGGAGCTCCTCGACCTCCGTGGCGCCGATCGCTTCGACGACCCACCCGGTCCGGATCCCGGCCACGTCGGCCGGGCCGCCCGGAACGACGCGACTCACGACCAGCTGGTCGCCGATAAACCGGAGCTCGAGCCCCGCATCGCCCGGCTCGCCTCTCTCAGCGCCGTCGTCGGCCGAACCCGGGCCGAACGGCTCCAACGCCTCCCGGGGGATCAGAGCGAAGTGGCTCTCGCCGAGCCGGCTCAACATCTCCCGGATGACGGCCCTGACCTCGGACCGCGTCGTCGCGCGCTCGGCCCGCGGGCGCAACTCCTCCCGCACCTGCCGCCAGTCCAGCCCGCGGAACGTCGAGTCGTAGTACGAGTGCAGGATCCGACTCCACGCCGAATCGAAGTCGGCGAGTGCGAAGGCGGGCGTGACCGGATCATCGATCGCGGCGGCGACCGGCTCCGAGACCTGGGCGTGCGCCACCCGGCACCCCAGGGTCGCGATCGCGGCGAGTGCGGCGATCACGGCGATCGCGGAAGCGCCCGGACCGGGCCCGACGGCACCGCGGCGCCTGCCGGGGCGCACGGCTCGGTCGGCCCGTGTCCGCCCGGCGGCGGGGCGCACACGATCACCAGGGGGGGTCGCGAAGGCAAGATTCATGACGATCAGCGCAGCTTCGTTGAGGACGCGATCCGAGCGGCAGTCGTCGGGCGCGTCATTGGACGGGTGCCCTCGTCCGGCGCCGGCGACGAACGCCGGCCCGTAAGGTAAGCCCCGACGCGGGTCGGCGGGTAGCCCCTTCGTTGGATCGTCCCCGGCTACGGACGAGCCCGGAGCGCGAGTGCGATCGTCAACAGGAACGTCGCACCTGCTTCGGACGCGACGGAGTGTTCGACCCCTGCCGCGGCGGAAAGGATGTCGCCCGGCCCGAGTTCGTGCTCCTCGTCGCCGACCCAGAAGCGGAGCCGGCCCTCGAGCGGCTGGACCGTGATCGGGCCATCCGCACGGTGCGCCGGGATCGAGCCGCCCGGGCCGAGCACGACGAGCGTGACCCGAAGCGGGCCCTCCTTGATCAGCGTCCGGGCGTTCCTGCCGCTCCGTCCGAGGATCGCCGGATCCGTGACGTGCGCCCGCTCCTCCTCGAGCCGGAAGGTGAGGACGGGGCCCGAGAGGGGGCGTTCGATCGATGGCATGCGTTCCTCCTGGAAGTCGGTGCGCCCGAACGGCGGCGGCCCGGCGCGCGGCACGGTGGGCGCCGATGACGCCGGGGCGGACCCGCCCCACGTCACCCGCGTCGCGCCGATCCGCGGATCAGACCGGCGGGCCTCACCGCCGCCGATCCGAACCTCTCGCGCAGCCGGTCGACCGCGTGCGAGAGCGCTCTGTCCCGGTCCGTCTCGATCCCGCCGTCCATCTCCTCTCCGAAGAGGCCGAGCTGCGCGTCCCCGTCCGTCTCCCCGCCGAGGTGTGAGAGCCCGACGCCGAGGAGCCGGATCGGGCCCGGCCGGTCCGATCGGAGCTTCGCGAAGAGTTCGCGGGCGACGGCAAGGATCGCGCGGTCGGACTCGATGGGATCGGGCAACGTGCGCGAGGCCTGCCGTGTGCGGAAATCCGCATCGCGGACCTTGACCGTGACCGTCCGGGCCCGGCGCCCGTCCGCCCGGAGATCCGCGCCGACGCGGCAGGCGAGGGCGAGGAGCTCGCGGCCGAGGTCGTCGTCCCGGTCGAGGTCGCGCGGGAACGTCTCCTCGCGCGAGAGCTGCTTCTGCTCCCGTGACGCGACGACGGGCGAGTCATCCAGGCCGCGTACCCGCCGGTAGAGCCATGCGCCGCGCTCTTCGCCGAGGATCCGGCAGAGCGCCGCCTCGTCCAGAGCCTGCGCCTGCGCGACGGTCGTGAGTCCGCGCCGCTCCAGTTCGCGGGTCTGGACGGGCCCGACGCCGGGGAGGTCGCCCAGCCGGAACCGTGCCATGAACTCCGCCTCCCGGCCGGGCTCGACGCAGTACACGCCGCCCGGCTTCGCGAGACGCGACGCCATCTTCGCGACGAGCTTCGACGTCCCGCCGCCGAGCGAGACCACGATCCTCGTCTCCTCCAGGACCGAGGCCTGGATCTCGAGCGCGACGTCGTCGAGCGACCGCCCGCCGTAGAGCGCCTCCGTCCCCGTCAGGTCGAGGTACGCCTCGTCGATCGACGCGGCCTCGACGACCGGCGCATAGCGGCGCAGCACCTCGACGATCGCCCGGCTCCGCGCGCCGCACTCGCCGCGCGGGACCGGCACGACCTTCGCCCGGGGGCAGAGCCGGAGCGCACGCGACATCGGCATCCCGGACCGGACCCCGAAACGCCGCGTCTCGTACGACGCCGAGCAGACCACGCCCCTGGCGTCCGCGGCGCCGCCGACCAGGAGCAGCGGCTCGCGGCCCGCGCCCTCCGGGTCGATGAGACGGGCGACCTGCACGAAGAACTGATCGGCATCGAGGAGCAGGATCCGCCGGGGCAGGCCGGACTCGGTCTCTGCGGACACGACGATGCTCGGGGTTCGGGTGCACGACGACGGCGACGGCCCCCGACCGGGGCCGGCTGGACCAATCTACCCGAACCGGGCCCCGGCCGCGAGCACCGTCCGCGCCCGGCGTGACCCTTTTCCTCCCGCATTTCTATTGGTGTGGATCGGGGCCGGCCGGTTGGCCGATCCGCCGGTCTTGGTTATGTTGAAAGGCTGGGATGCCTGCGGCCCGCGAGCCGCGGTCCTCTGCACCGGGAGACTGACACGATGAACACCCGCTCCGGCGACGCACCCGGCGCCGGCGCTCGAGACGAGAGCCACGACGTTCGGTCCTGATCGAGCGGCCACGCCCCGGGGCACGACTTCCGCAAGGAGGTAGCGCCTGCCGGGTCGCCCGCTCGTCATCGACTGAACACGCCCGCAGTCCGCCACTCCCCGGAGGCCACGACCCTCGCGGGGCGTTTTTTGCGTCGGATCGGGCGAGTCACGCGCGGCGGCCGCACGGCCGCAGTACGATGCCGGAGTCCACGGAAAGGAGACAGACCATGTCGAAGAGGGATACGATCGAGATGGAGGGCACGGTCACGGAGGTGCTCCCGAGCACGATGTTTCGTGTAGAGCTGGAGAACGGTCACGAGGTCCTGACGACGATCGCCGGCAGGATGCGCCGGTACCGGATCCGCGTCCTCGAGGGCGACCGGGTCAGGGTCGAGCTGTCGCCGTACGACCTGACCCGCGGCCGGATCACGTACCGGCACAAGTGACGCGGCTCCTGCACCGCCTCGAGCACGCGTGAGGCGTCAGGGCGATCCTCGACCGGCTCCCCTTCCGCCACTCGCCTTTCGGAGCAACGCGATCTCGAACGCCCGGCCGAGCGCCGCGGGCTCGCGCCTCACGATCTCGAGGCCCGTGCCGTCCACGAGCGGGCCGAGCTGCCGCGTGATGTCCGTCGCGACGACGTTCGCGACGAGGTTCAGCGCCCGGCGGAACAACGACGGCCGCCTCCCCTCCGCCGCGAACTTGTCGAAGACGACGGCCCGCCCGTCCGGCCTCAGGACCCGGGCCGCCTCCTCGAGCACTGCCCGGCCGTCCGGCGCGACCGCAACGATCAGGTGCAGGACCACCGCGTCGAACGACGCGTCCGGGTAGTCCAGCGCCTGCGCATCCCCGACCACCGCCTCGACCTCCCGCCCCAGCATGCGTGCACGGCGCCGCGTCCGCTCGACCATCGCGGGCGTGATGTCGATCGCGTGCACCTCGACGTCCTCCGGGAGGCACGGCAGGTCCGCGCCCGTCCCGACGCCGACGATCAGGACACGCTCACCCGGCCGCAGCTCGAGCAGCCCGATCGAGCGGCGCCGCTGACGCGCGAAGCCGACGACCCGGTCGTAGACCGGCGCGATGAGCGTGTAGCGGATTCGGTTCCAGCGATTCGTATCGATGCTCATCCCACTTCGTGGCTGGGGCGAGGCCCCGCAGCGTTCCACGGACGGTACGCGTCTGGACCAGAAAATGCTACTCCGGACGCCGGCGACGGCCGTGAGAGAACGCGCGAGCAGAACGGATTGAACCAGGCCGGGACGGGTGCCGGAGACGATCCAGGAGGTCCCCGACTTCCCCCAGACGCTGGCGCTGGTCCTCTGTACCGCCGCGGTCACGACCGTGGTCTTCCACCGGCTGCGCCAGCCGGTCGTCTTCGGCTACCTCCTCGCCGGGCTCATCGTCGGGCCGAATTTCCCGGTCGTCCCGGTGATCGCCGATGAGCCCGTCATCCACACGCTCTCCGAGCTCGGCGTCATCCTCCTGCTCTTCTCGTTGGGGCTCGAGTTCAGCCTCCGCAAGCTGATCCAGGTGGGCCCGACCGCGGGGTTGATCGCCCTGGGCCAGAGCAGCGCCATGGTCTGGATCGGGTATCTGGTCGGGCAGGCGTTCGGCTGGTCCGTGCTCGAGAGCGTCTACGCCGGCGCGGCGATCGCCATCTCGAGCACGACGATCATCATCAAGGCGTTCGCGGAGCAGAACGTCCAGGGGCGGTTCAGACAGGTCGCCTTCGGCGTGCTGATCGTCGAGGACCTGATCGCGATCTTCCTCATTGCGATCCTGACCGCCGTCTCGGCCGGGAGCGGCGTCTCGCCCGCGGGGCTCGCCGCGACCGCCGCACGGATCACCATCTTCCTGGCCGGGCTGCTCGGCGGCGGACTCCTCGTCGTGCCCCGGCTGATCCGCTACGTGGTCAGGCTCGGCCGTCCCGAGATGGTGACCGTCACCTGTATGGGGATCTGCTTCTTCGCCGCGCTGCTCGCGCTCTCGCTCGGCTACTCCGTCGCGCTGGGCGCGTTCATCGCGGGCGCGCTCGTCGCGGAATCGGGCGAGGACCCGACGGTCGTGCCGCTGACCGAACCGATCCGCGACATGTTCGCCGCGATCTTCTTCGTCGCCGTCGGGATGCTGATCGACCCCGCGCTCATCGCGCAGCACGCGATCGCGGTCGCCGTCTTCACCCTCGCCGTCATCCTGGGCAAGGTCACGACGGTCTCCGTGACCGCGTTCCTGACGGGCTACGGCATCCGCACGTCGGTCCAGACCGGGATGAGCCTGGCCCAGATCGGCGAGTTCTCCTTCATCATCGCCTCGGTCGGCCTGGCGACCGGCGTGACCCGCGACTTCCTCTACCCGATCGTGATCGCGGTGTCGGCGCTGACCACGCTGAGCACGCCGTGGCTGATCCGGGCCTCGGACCCGGTCGCCTCGTATATCGACGACCGGCTGCCCCGGCCGCTCCAGACCTTCGTCTCGCTCTACGGCGCCTGGGTCGAGCGGCTGCGGCGGGACCGGCAGGCCGAGGAGGGCCGACCGCGCGTCGGCCGCCTGGTCCGCCTCCTCCTGCTCGACGCCGTCCTCCTCGCCATCCTCATCATCGGCGTAGCGCTCGAGCAGCGCCGGATCGCCGCGCTCCTCTCGTCGGCGGCCCGCCTCTCCGACGAGGCCGCGCGTGTGATCGTCATCACCTGCGCGGTACTCGTCGCGATCCCCCTGACGACGGGGATCGTCCGGACCGCGCGGCGACTGGCGCTCGAACTCGCGCTCCGCGCACTGCCCGCGGGCGAGGAGGGGAAGATCGGCGCCGCAGCCGCGCCCCGCCGCGCGCTCGTCGTCACGCTCCAGCTCGCGATCCTCATCCTGATCGGCGCGCCGATCGTCGCCGTCACGCAGCCGTTCCTGCCGCCGTTCCGGGGCGCGTTCGTCCTCATCGTCGTCCTGGCGATCCTCGCCATCTCCTTCTGGCGGAGCGCGACGAAGCTCCACGGCCACGCACGCGCCGGCGCGCAGGTGATCGCCGCGACGCTGGCGCAGCAGATGGCCCACGAGGAGGAGATCCGCGGCCGCCGCGCGGTCGTGCGCGTACGCGAGATCTTCGCGGGGCTCGGCGAGACCGCGCCGGTGCGCATCGAGGCCGACAGCCCCTCGGCCGGGAAGACGCTGGGCGAGTTGAACCTGCGCGAGCTGACCGACGCGACGGCGCTCGCGATCCTGAGAGACGGCGAGGAGGTCCTGCTGCCGACCGGCAAGGACACGGTCCGCGCCGGCGACATCGTGGCGCTGACCGGCTCCGACGAAGCGATCGCCGCAGCCCGGCGGCTGCTCCTGGGCGAGGAGGCGTGAACGGCATACCGGAGCCGCGGGCCGGGCGCTCGCGGGCCGCGGCCGCCGTCGACCCGTTCCGGCGCTGAGCGCAGCCTCCCGGCGACGGAGCGGATCTTGCATCCGCGAGCGGCGCCGGCACCTTCGCCCCCCGAGCGGAATCATGCCCGATCCTGCCCGTATCCTGGTCGTCGAGGACGAACCCGACGTGGCCGGCCTCGTCGCCTACTCGCTGGCCTGCGCCGGGTACCGCGTCGAAACCGCGGGCGACGGCGCGGTCGCCGCGTCGGCGATCTCCCGCGAGCGCCCCGACCTGATCGTCCTCGACCTCATGCTCCCGGGCCGCTCCGGCTACGAGATCCTTTCCGAGCTCCGGCGCGCGCCCCGGGCGGACGGCGGCGTGCCCGTCATCATCCTCACGGCTCGCCGCGACGAGGCCGACCGGGTCGAGGGACTCGAGCGCGGCGCCGACGATTACGTGACGAAGCCGTTCAGCCCCCGGGAGCTCGTGCTCCGCGTCAATGCGGTGCTCCGGCGCGCGAAGGCCGCGCCCATCGAGACGACGGGGCGCGTCCTCGCGGGCGGGCCCGTCCGCATCGACGTCGATTCCGGCGTGGTCACGACGAACGGGCGGCCGGTGAGCCTCACGCCGATCGAGTACCGGCTCCTCGGCGTGCTGCTGGAACGACGCGGCCGCGTCCAGGACCGTCGGTCCCTGCTCGAGGCGGCGTGGGGCATCCACGCCGAGATCGAGACGCGGACGGTCGACGTCCACATCCTGCGGCTGCGCCGGAAGCTGGGGGCGGCCGGTCGCTGGATCGAGACCGTCCGTGGCCACGGCTATCGGTTCCGCCGCGAGGAGCACGACGGATGACCGACGCCCGGGCGATCGCCGACGGCCACGGCACGGGCCCGGCCCCCGCCGAGCTGCTGGCCCACGAGCTCCGCCTCGCCCTCGCGCTCCTCTCCCGCGAACGCGACGAGATGGAGGGGCTCATGGACGCGATCACCGAGGGGATCGTCCAGCTCGGCCCCGGCGATGTCGTCGTCCGCGCGAACGACACGGCCCGCGCGCTCCTCGGCCTGCCCGACGAACCCGAGGGGAGGACGCTCGACGAACTCGGGGTCGACGATGCGCTGCGGGCCTGCATCCGGCACCCCGGGCAGCACCCGAACCCGCGAGGCGCTCCCCTTCCCCGGCAGATCGAGTTGAACGGACGGCGCCTCCTCGTCCGGACCCGGACCCTGCCCGAGCGGCTGGGCGTCGGGACCGTCGTCATCCTCCTCGACCTCTCCGAACTCCAGCGTTTCGAAGGGCTGAGACGCGACTTCGTCGCCTCGGCCAGCCACGAGCTCAAGACGCCGCTCACCTCGATCCGCGGCTACGCCGAACTCCTGCTCGAGCAGGATCCGCCGCCGCCGCTCCGGCGCGCGTTCCTGGAGAAGATCGAGCGGAACGCCGCGCGGCTCGAGGCGCTCGTCAACGACCTCCTCGATCTCTCACGCCTGGACGCGGGCGGCTGGACGCCCCGCCTGGAGACGGTCGACGCCGCTCGCGCCGCGCGCGACGCATGGGCAACCTACGAGGAGCGGGCGCTCGAGAAATCGATCACCATCACCTTCCCGCGAAAGCCGGTCCGGGTCCGGGCGGACCGGACCGGCCTCGCTCGCGTCTTCTCGAACCTCTTCGACAACGCCGTGCGGCACACGCCGCGGGGCGGGCGGATCACGGTGCGGGCCCGGCGCCTCCCACACGGCAGGCAGCCCCGGGATCCGCAGCGCCTCGACCCGCCCTCCGCTGGGCCCCCGCCCCGGATCCCGGGCTGGACGCTCCTCGAGATCCACGACACCGGTACCGGGATCCCGCCCGAGGCGCTGCCGCGCATCTTCGAGCGCTTCTACCGCGTGGACCCCGCCCGCGCCCGCTCCGACGGCGGCACCGGCCTGGGACTCGCCATCGTCAGGCATCTGGTCGAGCGGATGGGGGGAGACGTCAGCGCGGCGAGCCAGGCCGGACGAGGGACCGCGATCCGCCTCCGCCTGCCCTGCCCCGGCGAGGCCGGCCGGCGCGACGGCGAGGGCGCGGCCCGAGTCGGCTCCGGCCTGGCGCCGGATCGTAACCAGACTGTAACCTCACCGCAGCCGAGCTGAAACGCTCCCGCTCCAGCGTGGGTGGACGACGGCGGTTCGTCATCGACCCTCCAGCGGGAGGCACGGCATGCTCGGGTCCAACCTCCGGAGACGCCGGACGATCCCGGCGCTCTCCATGCTGTCGCTCATCGCGTTCGCCCTGGGCTGTGGAGCGGGAGAGCGTGCCCAGCCCCGGCAGATCATCCTCGCCTCGACCACCTCGACCGAGGACTCGGGTCTCTTCGATGAGCTGATCCCCGCCTTCGAGGCCGCGCACCCGGAGTTCGCCGTGTACGTGATCGCGGTCGGGACCGGCGAGGCGCTGGAGCTGGGGCGACGGACGGATGCCGATGTCCTCCTGGTCCACGCGCCCGCGGCGGAGTCGGCGTTCGTCGCGGACGGGTACGGCCTCGAGCGGCGGCCGGTCATGTACAACGACTTCGTGATCGTCGGCCCGGCGGACGACCCCGCCACGGTGCGCGGCCTCACGGACGCGGCCGAAGCGCTGCGGCGGATCGCGGAAGCCGGCGCGCCGTTCGTCTCGCGCGGCGACGACAGCGGCACGCACCGGAAGGAGCTGGAGCTCTGGCAGGCGGCGGCGCTCGAGCCCGGGTTCGTCGGCTACCTCGACGCCGGCCAGGGGATGGGCGAGGTGCTCCGGATCGCGAACGAGCGACGCGGCTACGCGCTCACCGACCGCGCGACCTTCCTCTTCCTGAGGCACGCCCTCGAGCTCGAGGTCCTGGTCGAGGGCGACGAGCGGCTCTTCAACCCGTACGGCGTGATCCCCGTCACCGGCGCGAGGAACACCGAGGGCGCGGCCGTGTTCACCGAATGGATCACCTCCGCCGAGGCGCAGGCGCTCATCGGCCGCTACGGCGTCGACCGGTTCGGCATGCCGCTCTTCACCCCCGACGCCGACGCGCGCTGAATGGACCTGTTCTTCGACGCAGCCGTCCAGGCCGCACGGCTCCTCCTCTCCCGCGACCCGTACGTCGCCGAGATCCTCGTGCTCTCGCTCCGGATCTCCGGCATCGCGGTGCTCCTCGGGATGATGGCGGGGATGCCGGTCGGGATCGCGGTCGCGCTCGCACGGTTCCCCGGGCGCGACGCCGTCGTCGCCATGATCCACACCGGCTTCGCGCTCCCGCCCGTCGTCGTCGGGCTCTTCGTCTACATGCTCCTCTCCCGCCAGGGCCCGCTCGGTGGACTGGAACTCGTCTTCACGCCCACGGCGATGCTCCTCGCGCAGGTGATCATCGCCGCGCCGTACGTGGCCGGGATCAGCCTCGCCGCCGTGCAGGCCGTGCCGCCGGACGTCCGGCTCCAGGCCCGCGCACTCGGCGCCGGCCCGGCCCGGGCACTCTGGACGCACGTCCGCGAGGCGTGGCTCGGACTCGGCGCCGCCGTCGTCGCCGGGTTCGGCTCCATCTTCTCCGAGGTCGGCGCGGTCATGATGGTCGGCGGCAACATCCAGGGCGAGACGCGGGTGCTGACGACGGCGATCGTCCTCGAGGCCCGGCGGGGCCACTTCGCGATCGCGCTCGCGCTCGGCATGATCGTCCTCGCGATCGCCTTCACGGTCAACCTGCTCCTGACCCGGCTGCAGCAGGGGGAGCGCGCACGGACGTCCGGAGCGCCGGGCCCGCCCGTTCCGGCAGCCGCATGGGTCGAATGAACAGACACCCCGCCGCCTCGCCGAGCCCGGCCGGACACCGGAGCGCCGGGGACGGAGCGACCGCTCCGCCCCCGGTCCTCCGCGCCGAGGGGCTGCGGCGCCGGTACGGCGCCCGGCTCATCGTCGACATCTCGGAACTCGAGCTCCGGTCCGGCGAGATCCTGGCCGTGCTCGGCCCGAACGGAGCGGGCAAGTCGACGCTCTTCCGCCTCCTCCTCCTCCTCGAGCGGGCCGACGGCGGCCGCATCCTCTACCACGGGCGCGAGGTCCGGGCGGGCGACCGGGACGCCATGCGGCGGATGGCCGGCGTCTTCCAGCGCCCGCTCCTCTTCCGGGGGACGGTGGAACAGAACGTCGGCTATGGACTCCGGGCCCGGCGCACCTCGCGGCGAGAACGCGCGGAACGCGTCGAGGAAGCCCTCGCGCTCCTCGGCATCGACCACCTCGCGCGCGCCCCGGTCCAGACGCTTTCGGGCGGAGAAGCGCAACGCGTCTCACTCGCCCGGGCGCTCGCCACGCGCCCCGAGATCCTCTTCCTGGACGAGCCGACCGCGAACCTCGACATCCTGGTACGCAGACGGTTCCGGGAAGACCTGGCTCGCCTGGTCCGGGCCCGGACCCGGGCGGCGCTCCTCATCACGCACGACCCGGTGGACGCCTTCACCCTGGCCGACCGGATCGCCGTCATCCACTCCGGCCGAATCGTGCAGGTCGGCTCGCCCGGAGAGCTGATCGACCGCCCCGCGACGCCCTTCGTGGAGGCGTTCACCCGGGCGGACCTCCTGCCGGCGCCCTGGACCGGGACCTCGACGGGCGCGCCGCCCACACGACGCCCATGACCCCGGGCAGCGTCACGGCGCCCGCCCCCGGGACCGGCCACGACGCCGTCTCGATTCGTATGCCTCCTATGTGATGCACATGCCTCGAACACGACTCGCGCTCTTGCTCGTGCGCTCGCTCATGCCACCGGCCGACCTCTCAGCGACAGGAGGCCCCATGCACAATCCCGAACGGGCTCGCCCGAGCCTGCTTTCGACCCGCACCTTCGCGGCGTCCGCAGCCCGCAGCCTCGGGGCGCTGCTCGCCGCCCGCACCCTCGCGACGCGGGCCGTCGCGCCAACCCTCGGTGCGGCGATCGTCGCGCCACCCTTCGTTGCAGCACTCGCCGCCCTCCTCCTCGCGACGCCGCTCGCCGCGCAGGAGGCCCCACCCACACCGGTGAGGCTGACGGTGAGCGGCTACGCACAGTTCCAGTTCAACACCACGAGCGTGGACGAAGGCGACGTGGCCGGCACCGGGCGCATCGCCTCCTCCCTCTTCGAGACGCGTCGGGTCCGGCTCTTCGCCGATGTCGCCATCGGCGACTGGCTCACGGGCCGGATCCAGCCCGAGTACGCCATGGGCCAGTTCAGCCTCGCCGATGTCTTCATGAACCTCGCCGTGGACCCGCGTTTCCAGCTACGGATCGGGCAGTTCAAACGGCCCTTCAACCGCTTCTATCTGCACGGCTCGACGCAGATCCTGACCATCGAGCGCGGCATCCGGGTCCGCGGCTACGAACGGACCTTCGGCCCCCGATTCGGCACGGCCGCGTCGCCGTACACCGCCGTCGACGGCAAGCCGATCCACGGCGAGGAGCACGCGATCCTGAACGCGATGGGCATGGTCGGCCGCGACATCGGCGTCGCCGCGCACGGCAGGCTCGGCCGGGCGGGCTACGAGGTCGCGCTCTTCAACGGCGACGGCCCGGACACCCCCGACGGCAACGACGGGAAGTCGGTCATGGCGAGGCTGACCTACGCGCCGCTGCAGGACGCGCCGCTCACACTCGGCGCCGCCGCGAGCTACCGCGAATCCTACTTCGACGGCACGATCGACGACGAGCCGCACCCCACGGGCGACCTCAGCGGAACGGCCCTGAGCATCGACATCGAATGGGGCCGGTTCCGCGGCAGCGGCCTTCACCTCCTCGCAGGGATCGCCACGGGCGACAACCTCTTCACGGATGCACGCATTTTCGGCGCGCAGGGCATGGCCGCGTACCTGCGGCCGCTCGGCGGCGCCCGCGTCGAGGCGATCGAGTTCGTCGGCCGGGCGAGCTACGGCGACCCCGCCACGGACCGCGCCGACGACCACGGCCTCCTCCTCACCCCCGGGGTGAACCTCTACTTCTCCGGCATGAACCGCGTCATGCTGAACTGGGACGTCTACATCCCCGGGGACAGCCGCCTCGCGACCGCGCACGCGTTCCGGATCCAGTCCCAGATCCATTTCGGCGTCTCGGTCCCACCGCCGCCGGCGACGACGGCCGCGCTGTCCACCGTCGCGCCCGCCCCGGGTCGGGCGAGCGCCTCGTCGCGACGGGTCGCGCCGTGATGCTCCGCCGCGGGGTCCTCCGAATCGCCTGCACGATCGGCCCCGTCGAATCCGGCCTCCTCCCCGAGCTCGGGCGTCGTTTCGGCGCCCGCTCGGGGATCCGAGTCGAGTACGAGGCGCTCGGGAGCGGCGCCGCGCTCGAGCGCGCGAGACGTGGCGGGATCGACCTCGTCATCGCCCACGCGCCCCCGCTCGAGGAGCGCTTCGTCGCACAGGGCTTCGCGACCGCTCGCCGCCCCTTCGCGGCCAGCACCTTCGTCCTGGCCGGGCCGACCGCGGACCCCGCCGGGGTGCGGGGCCTCATCGATGTCGTCCACGCACTCCGCCGCATCGCCGACCGCGGGGCGCCGTTCCTCTCCCGCGGCGACCGCTCCGGCACCCACCTCAAGGAGCTCGCGCTCTGGCGCGAGGCGGGCATCGGCCCCGCCACCCTGCCCGGGTACCGCACCTCCGCCGCCGGGGCGCAGGGCGGCGTGGCCATCGCCCGCGAGGCCGCACGAGCCGGCGCCTACACCCTCATCGACTGGGCGGGACTGATCGTCGCGTGGCCGGCGCTCGCGCCGCTGGCCACCGGCGACCCCCGCCTGCTCAACATCTTCGCCGCACTCCCGGTCAACCCGGATCGGATCGCCGGCGTGAACGCCCGCGCGAGTTCCGCCTTCGTCCGGTGGCTGCTCGGCGACGAGGCCCAGGAGATCATCGCCGGGTTCGGAAAGGCCGGGTACGGCGCCCCGCTCTTCCTTCCGATCGAACGGGTCCCGAACGATTCCGGATCCAGAACGGGCTCCCGGGCGTAACCTCTCAATCCTCGCCGAGGACGTAGCAGCCCCGCCTCTTCCGCGCGTTACATCCGATCCATTCCCGCATGATCCCCGGTTGAGATCGTCGGGGGCCGGGGACATCTTGAACGAGTGCAACGTCCGCGGCGAGCACGTCGTTCTCCTCGCCCGCCGCAGCATCCGTGACCTCGCCCTCGAAGTCGCGGCCTCCGTACGGCCTGCGGATGGGGGACGACGGGGGTTCCGGAGCTGATCGACCGGGGTGCTGGGCGCTCAGGCGAATCCGAAGAGCGGTGGGAAGAGGAAGGCGACGACCGCCGCCCAGGCGACGATGACGTAGAGATAGGTCATCTGCCAATCCCAGAGCCGTTGGACCGCGGCTCCGCCCCGCAGGAAGCGGACGTAGAGGACGGCCGAGCCGGCCAGGTTCAACAGCAGGACCAGGTTCATCCCCAGGGCCGCCAGCCGGTTCGGGGTGAACCCGAAGTCCGAGATCCGGGACCCGATCGCCCAGAGCGCCAGGACATCCACGAGGAGGGCGGTCCCGACCAGCGCGAGTTGGATCCCGTCGAACACGCCCGGCGCCGCGAGGGGGTCCCGCGCCGAGATCGAGTAGAGGAGCAGCCCGAAGACCACCACGAGCAGCAGGTCGACGACGATCAGGATCTCCCGCTCGACATCGATCCCCCGCCCGGTGACCGCCATGGTCACGACGAAGGCGATGAACACCAGCGTGAAGAGCGGGACGAAGATCCGGGCCAGGACCGGCGCCATGTTCTCGATCACGCTCTGCTTCGCCTCCACGAGCCACGTCGCGACCAGGAGTGCGCCCGCGGCGCCGCACAGCACGATCCAGCTCCCGATCGCGGGCTCGACGTCGATGCCGATGGAACTGAAAAGACCGACGGTCAGCCCGATCAGCACGCCGCCGCCCAGCGCGATCAGGACGAAGTAGATGAAGAGCTCGCCGGTGAACCGGAGGAAATCCATCCGCCGCTCGTTCCCCCGCCAGCGGCCGCCTACGTAGGCGACGCCCACGGCGAGCCAAAGGACGATCGGCAGGTGCAGCGCGGTCAGGTACAGCGTGTCCGGTACCCGCGCACCGGGGGTCCACGAGGGGAACGGGAACGCGTTCACGACGACGGCCGCCAGCGCGAACACCGCGGCCATGCCCAACCGGCTCGCCGCAGGCAGCCGCCGCTCCCACGCGAAGTACGCCGCCACGAACGGAAGCGTCAGGAACCCGATGTTGAGCGGGTAGAAGTAGCCCCGCGCCTCGCCCTCGAACTCGATCCCGAAGAGCGCCGGGAGCTTGATCGCCACCGCCGCCGCCGCGGCGAGCGCGAGCGCGACCCACATCCGCCGCGACCCCTCGCCCGCCACCGATTCCGCGTCGCCGTACCCGCCATCGCCGGAGAGGACGAGCTGCTTCCACAGTCGTTCCGCGTGCTCCCGGGCGAACTCCCGCGTCAGGGCGTCGATCGAGCCCAGCCGCTTCACCGCGACCAGGAACGCCTCCTCCTCCGAGAGCCCCTCCGCACCCAGCGCCGCGATCTGCTCCCGGAGATGATCTTCGAGCTCCGCCGCGTCCGAGCCCGTGATCGCACGACTCCGGCGCAGATGCGCCCGCCACGCGTCGATCTGATGCTCGAGGGAGTACACCGACGGATCGCCCGGACTCGTTCCGTACATGGACTCAGCTCCGCTGGGGTAGGAGATCGGGACCTGCACCGCCACTCGCGGACTCGGCCAGCGCCGACCAGACCTTGCGGAGCATCTCGTCCACGGTCCGCCACTGGCGCCGCTCATCCGCCAACTGTTCCAGCCCGGCCTCCGTCAACCGGTAGTACTTCCGTCGCCTCCCCGAATCCGCCTTCTCCCACCGGGATTCGATGAGGCCGGAGCGCTCCAGGCGATGGAGGACCGGGTAGAGCATCCCGTCGGTCCACTCCAGCGCGCCTCCGGACAACTCTCGAACCCGCTTCAGGATGGCATAGCCGTAGCTGTCCCCCTCGGCCAGGATCGCGAGGACCAGAGGCGTCGATGACGCCGCGACGAGGTCCTTGTTGATGCTCATCAGACCGTCAACCTCCGCCCCTGCCCCCGACCGCCGGGTTCGGCCCGCCGGGTTCCAGGGGCGACTTCTTCGAAGAGGTGGCGGAACACGCCCGAGGATACCTAGAGGTAGTATGCATAGCGCTACTATGTAATGCAAGGAGGACGCCCGCCCCCTCCTCCTCGAGGGCGTCCTTCCGTCGTAGCGGGTGACGCCGAAGCACACACGCAGCCCGCCTCCACACGCCTACGCGCCCTGTAGGTACACTCGCCCCCCGCATGCGCAGCATGCCCCGCGCGCGCGGCCTGCCTCTACACACGCGGCCCTCCACGACACGCGGCGCGCACCCCGGACACCGGCCTCGGGCCCCGCGCGCGAACACCCCCCTTGACGCCCTCCGGACACCGCGTTATCTTAGCGATAAGATTCTTAGACATGTGGCATCATCATGAAAAAACAAGAACGGTCGCTCAAACTCCTCATCGTGCTTTCGCGGGCCTTTGCCGCGATCGAGGCGCACACCCGGGCGGACGTCGCGAGACACGGACTCACCCTCACGGAGTTCGGGATCCTCGAGGCCCTCTACCACAAGGGGCCGATGCTGCTGGGCGAGGTTCAGCGCAAGATCCTGGTCTCGAGCGGAGGGATCACCTACCTGGTGGACCGTCTGGAGAAGAAGGGGCTTGTGGAGCGGCGCGAGTGTCCGGAGGATCGCCGCGCCCGGTTCGCGGCGCTCACCCCGGCGGGGGAGGAACTGATCGAGCGGATCTTCCCTGAGCACGCGCAGTGCATCGAGCGCGCCCTCTCTGGGCTGGACGACGAGGAGAAGGAAGAGGCGATCCGTCTCCTTCGCAAGCTGGGGAAGCGGGCAGCCGAGCTCGGGGATTCCCAGTCGGCGGACTGACCGCAGCCTCTCACGACCCCGCGACCGGGTCGTGAGGCGCACATCGACGCAACGTGCGTGGGGCGCTGGGCCCGCCTCCGCACCGAGTACGATTCGGCCCGAGAACCTCATGGAGGCTTACATGGCAAAGAGCACGTGGCAGATCGATTCCGCCCACTCGGAGGTCGAGTTCGCGGTCAAGCACATGATGATCTCGACGGTGAAGGGAGGCTTCGCGGATGTGAGCGGAACGATCACGCTCGACGAAGCGGACCTCTCCGGCTCGTCGGTCGAGGTGGAGATCGACGTGGCGAGCATCAACACCCGGCAGGAGGAGCGGGACCAGCACCTTCGTTCCGCGGACTTCTTGGATGTGGAGAACCACCCGAAGATCACGTTCCGGAGCCGCCGGGTCGAGCCGGAGGGAGAGGGCCGGTTCCGGGTGGTCGGCGACCTGACGATCCGGGGGGTGACCCGCGAGGTCGTGCTCGAGGCGACGGACGAGGGCCGGGGCATCGATCCGTGGGGGAACGAGAAGGCGGGCTTCTCGGCGCGGACGACGATCGACCGTCGGGACTACGGCCTGACGTGGAACGCGGCGCTGGAGACGGGCGGGATCCTGGTCGGGAACGAGGTCAAGATCTCGCTCGAGATCCAGGCCTCGAAGGTCCAGCCGGTGGCCGCGAGCGCCTGAGCCATGGCCGCGGCGCCGGGGATCACCGCCCCGGCGCCGCACGACCGGCCGGATCGATCATCGGAGAGACGGGTTACGAACCATGAAACCATTGAGAACGCAGGGCTTCCATCACATCACGATGGTGTCGGCGGACGCCCGGCGCACGCTCGACTTCTATCGGGATACGTTGGGCCTCGGCCTGGTGAAGAAGACGGTCAACTACGACGACCCGGGCGCCTACCATCTGTATTTCGGAGACGAGACGGGCGCGCCGGGCACGATCCTGACCTTCTTCGAGTGGCCGCGGGCCATGCGGGGCCGTTGGGGCATCGGCGGGATCCATCACCTGGCCCTCGGCGTCGCGACCGAGGAGGGTCTGCTCAAGTGGAAGCGCCGGCTCACCGACCGCGGCGTATCCGTCTCCGGTCCCTACAACCGGGGCTGGTTCCGGAGCATCTACTTCGCGGATCCGGACGGCCAGATCCTGGAGATCGCCACGGCCGGCCCCGGCTACGACTTCGATGAACCGGCGGATGCGCTGGGGCAGGAGCTGATCATGCCCAGGCAGGAGCAGCTCCGGGGGAGCCGCGACGAGGAGGCGATCCGCGCCCTCACGCATCCCGAGCCGGTCCTGGAGATCACGCCGGACATGGCGCTCGACGGGATCCACCACATCACCGGCCTGACCGACGACCTCGAGCGCGCGCACGACTTCTACACCGAGGCGCTCGGGCTCCGGCTGGTGAAGAAGAGCGTGAACCAGGACGACCCGAGCACACTGCACTACTTCTGGGCCCGCTACGACGGCGAGGAAGTGGCCCCGCACAGCACGCTCACGCTCTTCGGGTGGCCGAACTCGAACTACTGGGCCCGGGGCGGCATCGGCCAGACGCATCACATCGCCTTCCGCGCCGCGGATGATGAAGAGCAGCGCGCATGGCGCGAGCACCTCCTCTCGCTGGGTTTGGAAGTCTCGCCGGTCCTGGACCGGAGCTACTTCAAGAGCATCTACTTCCGCGCCCCGGACGGGCTGCTGCTCGAGATCGCGACGGACGGGCCCGGCTTCGCGGTCGACGAGGATCCTGCCGAGCTGGGGATGAGCCTGAAGCTCCCGGCCTGGCTCGAGGCTCATCGTGAGGAGATCAGCCGGGCACTGACCCCGATCGGCTGACCGGGAACGGCCTGTCCGCCCAACCGGTCGATCGAGGCGAGGAGGATGGATGCTGGAATTCGATCGTCACCTCCCGGAGAACGTGCAGGACGGTGCCCCGGTCATCGTCCTGCTCCACGGCCGCGGCAGTCATCGCGCCGACCTGATGCGGCTCCAACCCTATCTGCCGCAGGAAGCGATCGTGGTGGCGCCGGAGGCGCCCTTCCCCGCCGCTCCGTGGGGCTACGGCCCCGGTTCGGCCTGGTACCGCTTCCTGGGGTGGAACCGCCCTGAGCCGGAGAGCTTCGAGGAGAGCCAGCGTGCGCTGGACGCGTTCCTCCGCGAACTCCATGACCACATCCCTGTGGACCCGGGCCCGCTGGTGCTCGGCGGCTTCTCGCAGGGAGGCACGATGAGCCTGGCCTACGCGCTCAGGAACCCGCGACGGGTGGACATGGTCCTCAACTTCAGCGGCTTCCTGGCCGACCACCCGAGCGTCCGGGCGACGCCCGCGACGACGAGCGGCACCCTCTTCTTCTGGGGGCACGGCACCGGCGACACCAGCATCCCCTTCGAGCTGGCGCTCGAGGGGCGAGCCGCCCTCACAGCCGCCGGCGCCGAACTCGAGGCGCGCGACTACCCAATCGGCCACTGGATCGACCCCGCCGAACTGGAGGATGCGGTGGCCTGGATCCGCCGCGGCGTCGCCGCCTTGCGACCCCATCCCGCCCGGGAGCCCGGCAGCCGGCCTCGATAAGCATGGAGAGCCGATGAGGCGACTCATCGGCCACCCGGCGCGCCTGCCACCCTCAGGACGCCTTCTCCTGGCGCGGGGAAGCCGGCGCCGCCCCGGCAGCGTGGCTCCCGGCAACCGGATAGTCGTGCTCGAGTGCCTCCCGATCCCAGCCACCGAGTTCTGCACACGCCACGTACGTGCTCGCGAGGAACTCGCGGATCATCCGGTCCGGGTCGGGTCTCCTCCTCACCACCTCGTACGGGAGGATGTACTCCCGCATCTCCTCGCTATAGTACGCCTCCTCCGGACCGATCGGGTACTCACGGTACCCCGGCGGCTCGGGATAGGCGTACGCGTAGAAAGCCGGCTCCTGGACGGCGCCGCTCCCTGGCCAGAAACCGCAACTGCTGCACTCGCGCGAGTAGGCCTCCCGGGTCACCCAGTCCGCGAGATTCGGGATCCCGCCCGGGTGCTCGGGCGCGCGCCGTACCGAGAACCGCGTCACCGCCAGGTCGAAGCCCCCCCCAGAAGAAGTGCACCGGGCTGCACTTGCCCACGAAGCCGGAACGGAACTCCTTCAGCACGCGGTCGGCCTGACGGAGTACCTGCCAGCACCGGTGCGCCAATTCGGGCTCATACACCCGGTGCTGGAGATCCTGGTCGAACGGGATCGGATCCTCGATCTCGACGGGCCGACTCCAGATCCGGACCGGCACCCCGGGTGCCCGCAGCGCCTCCATCACCTCCCGGTAGAACTCCGTGACCGGTCGCGCACGCAGAGCGATCGCTCGTTCGCCTCCGTCGCTGACCTGGATGCGGAGTACGTGGTCGATGAGGTCGAGATCGATCTGGAAGGTGCGCAGCCCATGCGGCATCGCCGAGGTGGTGAGCCCCCGGGGGCTCAGATAGAGCGTCACCTGCCACCCGTGATTGATCATCGGCGCGCAGGCCAACCGGATCTTCCCCACGACCTGCGTCATCATGTGCAGCGTGGCGTAGGTCTCTCGCCACTCCTCGAGGGGCAAGGGTGGCCAGGCCTCCGACATCGCGCTCGGCCGCGGGATGCGATCCATTGAGGACGACAAGGGGCCCTCCGGGTGCTCAGGTCTCCTCCAACCCGCGGTCCACCGCGCGCAAGCCCCATTCCTCCGGGGGTGGCTCCACGGCATCGACTTCAGCGATCTGGACGGCCAGGTGATCGAGTTCGCGACCGATGGGCCGCGGTTCGGCGTGGACGAGGAGCCCGCTGCGCTCGGGACCGAGCTCGAGCTGCCGGCCTGGCTCGAATCGCACCGGGGGGGACGTTGGACATCCCGTGCTCTCGGGTTCGTGGGTCACGCCGGTGATCAGGCACGCCGCGATCAGTTGGCGAATTCCGGGACGGCCAGGCGGGCCACGTTCCGCAGCGTCGTCTCCAGGTCCAGCGAGGCCGCGAGGCAGCGGCTCGCCTCCAGCAGGAGCCGCTGCTCGGCCTGCCTTCGCTTCGGCTCCGTGATGTCACGCGCGACCGTGGAGATGAAGTCGATCTCCCCCGCCTGCGTCCGGTGGACGAGGAGCACCTGATGCACGGGAATCTCGCGCCCGTCGCGCGTGATGAGCGCGGATTCGCCGACCCACGTCCCCTCCCGGAGCGCCGTCGGGATCGCCTCGTCCAGGAGCAGCGCCGTCGCCCATTCCGGGTGGAGGTCTTCAAAGCCCATCCCGCCCATCGTTTGGCCATGGAGACCGAGCATCCTGCGTCCGGCATCGTTGATGTAGAGGACCCTCCCCACGGCGTCGGCGAAGCTGACGAAGTCGGATGTCGTTTCCAGGATCGCGGTCAGGCGGTACTGATCCTGCTCCGCCTGCCGGCGCTCGGTGCGGTCGTGCAGGATGATCGCGTAGCCGACGAGCCGCTCCTCCTCGTCCCGCAACGGCGAAATGGTGAGATCCGCCCAGAACCGCGTCCCGTCCTTGCGGATCAGCCAACCCTGATCCTCGATGTGCCGACGCGCGACCGCCTCACGCAGCGGCTCTCCGGCTTCGCCAGCGGCATCTTTCTGCGGATAGAGCATCGCGATGTGCCGGCCGAGGACCTCGCTTCGATCGTAACCGGTGATCTGCGCCGCGCCCACGTTCCAGCTCGCGATGAAGCCCTCGGGGTCGAGCACGAAGATGCCGACGTCCTGCACCCGCTCGACCAGCATGCGGTAGGGGAAATCCGGCGGACGGGGAGCCGACGACCTCCGCTGCGGCGACACACCTGTCACTTGCTCCTTCGGCGCAGCGTCCTGACACTCCATCACCCCTCCGCGGCACGATCGGGCATTCCGTTCCCGAACCGGCGACGCGATTCGCGTCGGCTCCGGCACCGGACAGGGTCGCGGCAGGAAACAGGCCGGGGCCCGCCTGCGACCCCATTCCGAGCCAGCGGAGGCCCAGGCGCGCCAGCAACTCCCCCGCCGCCGGCCTCGCCCCCAGGCGCCCGGCGCACGCCGGAATCCATCACCGCTGCGTCCCCCCGCCCGGGGGACCACCCCGGAGATCCTCGATGAAGGGTACCAATTCGGCGGCGAGTCCGCTTCGAATCGGATGGGAGAGGGCGTAGATCGCGAAGAGAGCGACGGAAATCACGGCCGCGAGGAGGGCGAGGTAGATCGCGGGAAGTCGGCCTTCGGCACTCGAGCTCGCGACCACGCCCAGTATGGCGGCTGCGCCGCCGATCAGGATCACCCACAGGATCGGCGGAAGCGACCGACGGATGGCGTAAAGCCGGATCCGCCGCTGGTTCGCCAGCTCCTCCACCGCATCGAACGCCCGGGACTGGAGATCGGTCTGCCCCGGCGTAGCCGGCTCGAAGTCGGCGAGGATGCGCCAGAGACGGTCGATGATCACGTCCGGCTCCCTGCTGCGGCCGCCCTCGGCGAGAAGCGGCAGCTCCGCGAGCACACCCTCGCGGTACGCGGCGACGGCGGCGGAGAATTCGTCCCGCTGCGGCGCCGGGAGGACCGTCGCGATCTGCCGGAGATCGGCGATCGTATTGGCCTCGAGCGTCATCGTGCCGCGCGTCTGGTCGAAGCGCTCCCAGGCCCCGGAGAGGAGGAACGCCACCAGGACCCCGTAAAGCCCCGCCATAGCCTCGATGACCATCTCGGCGGTCGGCTCCGCCTCGGCCACCTGCCCGGGCCGGCGGATGCGATGGAGCGCCGCTCGACCCGCGAGGGCAACGACGACGGCCGCGGCGACGACGAGCAGGGCATGCACGGTGATCGACAACCCGCGGTCTCCCTTCTGCGGCCGGCGACGATGCTCGCGCCGGGACGGATCCGCTGTGAACACGCGCCTCTTCCGGAAATGCCTCGGCAAGCCGACGTCGACGGCAGGGCCGGTGATCTCGCAAGCAACGTGCGAGCCATGGCCCGTGCCGGGCACGCAGGTCTTTCCCAGGACGCTCCCCCCGCGCGGGACGCGCCGCCGCCGAATGCGGCTCGTGACGGCCCGCGCCACGACCGCCATAGCCTTGACACCCGATATATCGACACTCTATATATAACCGAACTCAATACTTCGTCAGGAGTCATGACCACGGCATTCGACAGCCAGGCCTTCGGCCGAAAGATCCACGAGCTCCTTCTCCTCCAGGAGCTCGACCGCGCACCGCGCCACGGCTACCAGGTGGTGCTCGAGATCGAAGCGCGGAGCGGGGGCTACTTCCAGTTCAGCCACGGCACGCTCTACCCGATTCTCCATCGGCTGGAGAAGGAGGGTCTGGTCTCCGGGCGCTGGTCGAGCCCCGAGCAGGGACGGCCGCGCAAGGAGTATGCGCTGAAGGAAGCGGGCCGAACGTACCTGGCCGAGCTGCGCGCCGAGTGGCGCGAGTTGCGGGAGAGGCTGGAGTCGTTCCTGGACGACGGAGAGCGTCATCATGCATCGGTTCGGACCCGCACTGCGTAGGGTGGCCGCGGAGCTCGATCTACCGCGTCGTGCGCGCACTGCGCTGCTGCTCGAGCTGGCGGCGGACCTGGAGGACGTGTACGCGCACTACCGGGCCGAGGGGCTGCCGGAGGCCGAAGCGGCGCAACGGGCGGAGGCGATGGTCCTCGCCTCACCGGAGGTCATCCGCCGTCTGGGCCGTCTGCACGTGAATCCGTGGCACGGCTGGGCGGAGGAGGTGAGTGCGACGCTGCGCGGCGCGCTCGACGTGGTCCTCCTCGCGGTGGCGGTGCTCCCCGTCCTTGCGGTGGCGATCGGGGTCTCGATCTGGGTACTGGCGGAGCACCCGTCGCCGTTGACGGGGTCCGTGCTGCTGGTCGGGGCGGTGCTGGTGGCGGTGAGCGCGAAGGGCACCGTGTCGCTCCTGCGTGGCCGTTCACCGGAGCGGGCGGAGCTCCCCACGATCCTGGTGGTGGCGGCGTTGGCGCTGGCCCTCGGCCTGCTCGCACCCATCGTCGGTGTGTGGAACGCCGTCGACGCCCTACGGGGCGGCGCCCCGGCACAGACTCTGTTCCTCACCGTCGTGGCCCGGGATGGCGCCACCCTCCTGGCCGCACTGCTCCTCGGCGTCGTTGGTCTCCTGGTCTGGTTCGTCCTGCTCGGGGTGAACGCGCGGCGCGCGGAACGGGAGGTGGCCGCGCTCCTGGCCGGACGCCCGGACGTCGCCGGGATCGCGTCGATGGCCGGCACGGCCAACTCTGTTCTTCCCCTCGTACGGCGGAGGCATCGATGACCGACTGGTTCCTCAGCGGCGGCCTCATCATGTGGCCGTTGGCGGCGATCGCTTTCGGCGTCGTCGCCTCGGCGGTGCGGACGGTGATCCGGCTCCGGAGCGCGGCCGACGCGGACGCGGATCCGGCGGATCCATCCGCGCGCGCGCTCGGGGCGCGAGATCACGGACTGATTCCGATCCTCTTCTGGGGCGCGGTCGCCCTGCTCGTTGGCGCGATCGGCACGGTCACCGGGCTCGTGATCCTGGCGCGGCGCACGCTGGCCGCCGGAGGCGCGAGCGCCGAACTGATCTGGGGCGGCGTGTCCGTCGCGCTGATCAGCTTCAGCTTCGGGACCCTGATCTTCCTCCTGTCCGGCGTCCTCTGGCTCGCACTCGACGCCTGGCGGCGACGGGTCGTGGACGCCGCCCGTTGCGCCGCGTCCGTCTGCGTGCTCCTGGGGCTCGGCGGCCTCGCCGTCGGGTGCGGCAACGCCGAGCCGTCCCAGTTCTTGGTGAGCGACTCCGCCGGGGTTCGGGTGGCGGAGAACTTCGGCCCGGACCGGCCGTATCCGGCCGTGCCCGTGCGGCTCGGGTCGCTTCAGCCGCCGGACAGCGCCCTTTCGGCCGTGCCCTGGGGCGTCGCCGCGGATCCCGAGACCGGCCGGATCTTCGTCGCGGACGGCACGAGCGAGCGGGTGGTCGTCTTCGAGGCGGACGGCACCTTCGCTCGGACGATCGGACGGGCGGGCGGGGGCCCCGGTGAATTTCGCAGCGCCACGGCGCTCACCATCGACGGGAGCGGCGTTCTCGTCGTTTGGGATGCGCGACGCGGCGTGCTCAGTCGCTGGTCCCTGGACGGCGAGCTGCTGGACGAGCGCCGCGCGCCGCTGAACTACTGGGGCCCCGGCTTCGCCGTGTTCGACGATGGCATCGTGGCCGTGATCCAGTCCACGACCGGAAACCTGCAGCGCCAGTCGCTGGTGCACGCCGCGGGCGCGGGCGAGCCGAGGGAGCTGTTCGCCATGAGCCGGGAGCTGGTCCGGATGGACGTGTCCGGAATAAGCGTCCCAGCGCCGCGGATCTTCGCGCCCGACCTCATCTGGACCACCGCCGGCGACACGATCCTGGTGTTGAACGGCCCCGAATACCGGATCGACGCCTACGTCGATGGCCGGCGCGTCGCAAGCCTGCGGCGCGACCTGGAACCGATCGTGGTGTCCGCCGGGCTGGCGGCCGAACGGGTCGGCGCCGGTCCCTACCGCGACTTCATGCGGAGGGCCGGGATCACGGCCGACCAGATCGTCGCCGCGGTGGGGTACGAGGCGTCGGCCTCTCCGATCGAATGGATCGCCGCGAGCCCGTCCGGCGAACTCTGGGTCAGCCGCGGCTCCGGACGGCCCGTCCCGGAACGCGTCGACGTCTTCGGCCCCGACGGCCGGTATCGGGGCACCTTCGACGCGCCCGGCTTCCCGGTGGCGTTCGTCTCGGATTCCCTCTTCGTCGCCCTCGAGATCAGCGAGTTCGGTGAACCGGTGCTCGGTCTGTACAGGCTCGAGACCGACGGCGAGTTCCGCGACTGCGACACGTGTCCCGTCGTGGTGGTCCTTCCCCCGGGTCGGTTCCTCATGGGCAGCCCGGAGGGCGAGGCGATCGATGAACTGAGCGAGCACTGGCACCATCTCCTGCAATTCGAAAAGCCGCAGGTGGAGATCGACATCGCGTACCCGCTGGCCATGGGCAAGTACGAGGTGACCTTTGCGGAATGGGACCGCTGCGTCGAGGCCGGCGGCTGCAGCCACGTCCCCGACGACGAAGGGTTCGGCCGGGGCGACCGACCCGTGCTCAACGTGAACCGGCTCCAGGCGGAGGAATACCTGCGGTGGCTCAGTAAGGAGACCGGGCACGTCTACCGGCTGCCGAGCGAGGCCGAGTGGGAGTACGCGGCCCGGGCCGGCACGAGCACCGCGCGCCACTGGGGCGATGAAATCGGGGAGGGGATGGCGGCCTGCGTCGGCTGCGGCGGCCGCTGGAACGGGCGCTCGACCGCGCCGGTCGGATCGTTCCCGCCGAACGACTTTGGCCTCCACGACATGCTGGGCAACGCGTTCGAGTGGGTGTCCGACTGCTACCATCGAGGCCACGACGGCATCCCTACCGACGGCTCGCCCCGCCTCGAGAGTTCGCCGTACTGGGAGGACGGCACCTGCACGGTCCACGTTCGCCGCGGCGGGTCCTGGGCCTCGCCCGCCTGGGAGGTGCGGGCCGCACGGCGCAAGGCGATCAACATCCGCGGCCCCTGGGGGCTCGCCGGCGACCGCTACGCCGGGTTCAGGGTCGTGCGGGAGTTGAAGATGTAGAGACCGGGCCGAACCCGCGTCGACACGCGGCGCCTGCGCCGGCCGCCCCCTCCCCGCCCAACTTGCTCGCCTTCGAAATCGCCTCTAACGTTCGGGATGCAGGACTTCGCCCTTCTACATCCACTGCGGCGACGGTTCCTCAACCGGGCGATCCGGCCTTGCGTGGCGCTCACCCTCATGGCCCCCGGCCTCCTTCTGCCGCCCGGCCTTTCTGGGATTTCGAGGGGCGATACCTGATTGGACAAACGCATTTACCTGCTGGCGTCGATCGCATTCGTCGTCGGGATGGACGAGCTGCTCATTGGCGGGATCCTCGATCTGGTGGCGCGGGACCTGGGGGTGAGCATTCGGCAGGCCGGATTGTTGATCACCGCCTTCGCACTCGTGGTCGGCATCAGCGGGCCCGTTCTCCTCTTCCTGGTGGGGCAAGCCGATCGCAAGCGCGTAGCGTTGGCGACCCTGTCCATTCTCATAATCGGAAACTTCGTCGCCGTCTTCAGCACGACGTACGGCACCCTGATGCTGTCCCGGGTCATCACGGCGGCGAGCGGCGCCCTGCTGACGGTGCTGAGCCTTGCGCTCGCGCCCCGGACCTCCGCGCCGGAGCATCGTGGCCGGGCGATCGGGCTAGACGTCTGGGGATCAGCGGAGCGCAAGGTCTCGGGCTTCCGATCCTGGTCGCCATGACGCACGCCTACGTCTGGCGGTGCCCAGTCTTACCT
>Ga0079224_100000248_pt1 | contig 48161 bp, 66 predicted proteins | sample Stecom2015_FD_80414 | JGI IMG/M metagenome (GOLD analysis project Ga0079224, IMG submission 80414) | Agricultural soil microbial communities from Utah to study Nitrogen management - Steer compost 2015 | ecosystem: Environmental > Terrestrial > Soil > Agricultural land | place: USA: Utah... | reverse complement strand
TGCGCGCTGTACTCTGCCGGGGGGTCGCTGCTGGCCTCGGGCATTAACAGCCGCTACGACGCGCACGTTAAGCCGTGTGACTGCAACACCGACCCGGTCAGCACCTTGGCCGGGGCCAGCTCAACTTGCCTAGCGCAGCACGCTGAAATAACGGCGCTGCTGCTGGCTGCTGGCACGGGCGGGTGGTCTAAGCTCCACACCGCCGTTGTCAGCCGCGCGCCTTGCAAGTCGTGTTTGGTTTCGCTGCTGGCCAGCCCGGTGCAAGTGCTGGCCGTGTCGCGCGACTGGCCCGACCGCGACGGGGTTGAAGCCGTCTGGAAAGCCGAAGGGCGTATTTGGCGTTGGATGGATTAAACGCCGCTCAATAAAAAGCCCCTCCAGTGAGGGGCTTTTTCATGCCTGCTGCTTAGATGATGGAATGCTGCACCAGCGTTTCACGCAAGGCAGCGGTGTCGCCGCAAACGTCAATGGCGTCTTGGGCTTCGGCGTAGCGGTCACGCACGGCTTGGCGCTGTGCTTCAACTTCGGCCACCTTGACCGGGTCTGCCATGACAATAGTGATTTGCTTGTCCAGCGGCGCAAATTCCTCTTCGCGCTTTTGGCGGCGCAGCTCATGGGCCACTTCTTGAGCAGTTGCGGTGTCTTCCACTACACCAGCTTCTTCGCCCGCACGCCAAGCGGCGCGAAACAGGCGGTCGGCCGGGATATCGGCCTCAGCCACAAGGCGATAAGGAACCACCTCAACCGAAAGCTGGTTCATTTCGGCAATGCGCGCGTCCATGTAGTCGCCCGCGTTGGCTTGGTACGGGGTGGCAACGCCTACCGCAACGATAGCGCTGCGCAGCAGCTTAACCGGCACTGAAGTTTTGATGACATCCGCCATGGCAACGCCAGGGGCAGGGTGTACTACAGAAATGGAACCGTCAGCGTTGGCGTATACAAGTTTCTGGGTCATGTTGCATGCTCCTTTTGAGCGTTGTATGAAAAGCGCGGCCAGTGTAGCACCGCACTAGTAAAAGGTCAATCAAAGAAAGCCATATTGACGTACAGGTTGTCTTGCACGCCGAGACCGGAGGCGTGCAGCACGATGGCCATGCTGTTAATAGTAGGCGCTACGACAGACGTAACTGCTGAGTCTATCAACAGTGCAGCCCCATGGCCAGAAGAGTTGGAAGAGTTGCCCACCCCTACAAAATTCGCGTCGGGCATGGGCGTGGCAAAATTGACGACAAAAAGCCCCGTGCCATTGTCGGTAATGGACGACACGTTTAACGCTTTGCGAATTGCGACAACACCCACGCCGTTAAAGTTGACCCAGGCGCGGGCCACCTTGCTTGCGAGGTTCTGAACATCCACGCCGTTAATGGCGTTTACATTAAGGCTGCTCATGCTTGGCCCCCCATGATATGGGCGCTGACAATTGTAAAATCTTCCAACCCACCGATACCGTTACTGCAGATAACCCGCAGCCCGTTAATGGTCGGTGCCCCGTTGATACCAACAACCGAGTCGGGGGAGCCAAGCGCCACATTGCGTTGTCCTGCAAACGACGGTGCGTAATTGGCGTTGGCCATCGGGGTCGTAAAGTTTACCGTGTAGTCGCCCACGCCGTTATCGGTGATGCTCGCAACGTTGTAGGCGCTGCGAATAGCCACGACGCCCAGGCCGTTAAAGTTCACCCAGGCCGTGGCAAAGCGCTTGTCCAAGCCTGGAATGGCCACCGGGTCGGCAGCAAGGCCGCTGGCCGCCAAGATGGTGTTGGCTTTTAAAGTGCTCATGCTTGGCCCCCGAAGACTATTAGATTGCAATTGGCACCGTCAGTTGCTACTGTTGAACCAGTGAAACCCAATTGCTGAACGCGCACAGAAGTAGTAAGTACGTTAGCGCGAGTAACCGCAGCCGCCCATGAGGCAATGACAGTATCAGTAAAAACTGGTACTGCGCTGTAATTGGCGTTAGCCATAGGGGTGGTGAAGTTTACCGTGTAGTCACCAACGCCGTTATCGGTAATTGACGATACGTTCTGTTGGTCACGAATAGCCACAACACCCGTGCCGTTAAAGTTCACCCAAGCACTTGGCAAAAGGCGGCTGGCAGCGACGCCGCCTAAATCCGGTATCCCACTACCGCCTGCGCGCGTAAGGTTGTTTGCTCGCAATGTGCTCATTACACAATACTCCAGGTCGCGCCAGGGCTTACAGTCACAGTAGACCCTATGGCAATGGTCATGGGGCCAAAGCTGCCGCCGTTGTCGGTCGCTGCAATGGTAAGGTTCTCGTTAATGATCTGCGGGTTGGTGCGAATTTGGTAGTTCAACCCCAGGTGTGGGCTTTCATGCGCCACGGTGATGACCTGCCAGTCATCAGTTCCGGTGGAGAACACCATACGAACCATGGAGCCGTTTTGGCGCAAGCTGTAGGACGGTGAGCCTTCAATGTTCTTGCCGTTGCCTGCTACGGTTGAAGGTGTAGCACCCCATTCGCGCATGTAGTCGGCAAAGTCGATTTCGTCACCGTCGCTAGGGGCCAGCGGCAAAGTGGCCACAAGGCCGCCGTCCAGTAAGTAACCGCGCCCGGCTTCAGCGTTAAAGTTGGCGGTTTCGGTGCTCCAGCGGATGCCCCCGCCAACAAATTCGTTGCTCCAAAACGCTGGGTCGCTGAGGGCGTTGCCCAGGTTGTCGTCATCCTGCGACTGGTACAGCTGTTTGGTAGCAGGGTCTTTGACGATACTGCCCAGCCAGTAGGTGGTCGTTGCCGAGTAATCCCCGATACCTTGTTCGTTCAGGTAGTTGTTCATCTGACTAAACTGCTGCATCAGCCAGTTGAAATTGTCGTAGTCGGGGATTTCCGGAATGAAGCCCTGAGCCTGCTTAAGATCGTCATAGGGGTTGGCTAAGCCCGCTTGAGCCCAGACGATCCCGAGGGTGGGTTTGCTAAGTGCTGGCATACAAAATGCTCCTTAAGCTATTATGCGGGGGAAGTAGCCCCCAACGGTTGAATCCAGAGGGTCGCCAAACCCGCCAACGCCCGGTACGCCGTTAAAACCGAACGGCCGTTTGAAGTCGCGCATGTGGTAGGTGACGCCAGTAGTACGCGGCACAAGCTCAGTGGACGCCAGTAGGTAGCTTTCGCTTACTGACAGCTGCTTCCCTATGCCTATCCAGCCGTGGCCGGGGCGTGGCCGGGCGTTTACTACGTACACATCCACTTCTTCGCCCAGTAGGAACTTAAACATTCCTATGACATCGTCACCAATGGACTTGGAATGGTTCTTGATAACCCGAGCCTTGAGAAACGTCCTGTACTCGCTGTCAATCAAGCGCTTGTTGCCGGTCAGCGACTCATTCGGGTCTTTGAACCGGCCGCCAACTGCGCTGTTGTTCGGGTCGCCAAAGCCAAAGGCTTGCGGGTGGTCAGCGAACCCAAAGAACGCCACCCCCGAAGCGTCAATGACCGTGCGCGGCTGCCCTACGATACGGCCAATGACGTCCAAGTTGACGCCCGCCATGGCGTCGATATCCAGGCGTTGCGCCAGCTTGGCAAAGGTGGTTTCCAGCAACTGGTGGTCACAAGTAAGCGCCCTTACAAGCCCTAGCAGCCGCACCGTTTCTGAATACTCAGTGGCGACATGGGCTTGTATAAAGTCTGAGTAATTTACCGGGGTGATGTTTTCCATTTGGTGCCCCTGCGCTTACGGTTCAATTATCGAAATGTTTGTTACCGTAAACTTGGAAGTTTGGCGTAAATCAATGGGTATATTATCCTCGCCAGTAGGGGCTGGAGCAATGCCTATGTACAGATTAAGAATATCATGGAAAGGCACCGAGTTTATAGGGGTGTACAGCTCAGTCCTTATAACGTCTTCGCCCGTGCTAAAGCCGCGCCCCTCAACCAAGCGTTTTTCAGCGTAGTCCACGATAGCCTGCTTAATCAGGGCGTCGCCGTCCGCTGGGTACTGCGCGTGTTTGAGCAGTTCAGCGATTACGTAAATCGGTACATCAGTCGGGATGGTGTAGTACACCGTCTGGGGGTGGCCGTTGCGGTCAATCGCTGTGCCGGTCGTGTTGCCTTGGTTGCCAATGCCAAACGGCATAGCACGCCAAATGGCCTGGGCGATAGCGTCGGGGTCGCCTCCAACCACAATGACCTCAAAGCTATGGCCTGCCAAACCGTTAGCGTCGGGGTCGTCGCCTTTGTTGTCAATGACGTTTAGGTACGTCACCCCGTCCACGTCACCCACAAGCGCGTACAGCGAATCGATCATGTTTTGCGAGTTGGCCCCAGTCGAACGGCGCTGGCGCAGTCGTAATTCACCATCGGTTTCGCGGTGGCGGCCGGTGCGCCCTTCAAGCGGGTTGGTTACAGAAGTCCAGCCGGCCACAGGGGTGTCAAACACAGTAAGCGTGTCAGGCGGAATTTCAACCGGGCCAGTGACGGTGCAGTCAGCCAGCGGTGCGGCTGTGCCACCAACGCTAAAGGTAAAAGCTGCCAACGTGCGCACCTGCACGCTGCCCCCGCTAATGAGGCGGCCGGCTGGAACAGTAACGCCCGGCGTGCCGACCGCTGCCAGCGTAACGCGGGTGGCTATGGCGGGCTGGCGTTGAATGTAGTTCAGTTTAACCAAGCTGGACTGAGCCGCGCCAGTGGCTTTATCAGGGTCGGTAGCGTTGTAGGTGTACTCAGCAATCTGCCAAAGCTGATCATCAGACAGGGCAGCAAGGCCGTTTATTTGGCCGTCTGGGCTTTGTGGATTGAGGTTAATGTCAGGGCCGAATACGCCCCGAACCTCTTGGTTTTTGCTTTCCAGGATGTCGGCCAAGCGCTTGCGGCTAAACCCCTGATCTGTCAGGCCAAAAGTCATGGTGTTAGTACCCCTGTTGAAAGGTTAAGGGTGGTGCCCACAATGGTGTCGTATATGGTTTCCGCCTCCCAAGTGACCCTGAGCTTACGCGTGTCGCGGTTGTAGCTAAGCGCAAAGTCCACCAGCGCCTTGACGCCAGGGGTCAGAATGATTTCGCGCTTGAGAATGGCCTCAGCAGCCGGGAGGTTAGCAGGCTTAACGAAGATGCGCTGGAAGTAGGGCACCCCCGCGCCGGTATCCCATACGCACTCTTCAAGATAAAACAGCAGGCGCGAGCGCACATGCTGCACAACCTCTGCGCCATCACGCACCATTGCGCTGCTGCCTTGGCGGGTAAAAATGTCGTTGTTCTCATCAAGCGCGCGGCTCAGCATACAAAACTCCTTTACAGAACAGGGGCCAAGGTGTTGCCATCGGTGTTGGTGCCTGCCCCATGGATGTGCATCAGGGCGTTAAAGCCTCCAGGCGTCAGGAAGTTGGCGGCGGTCGCGCTGCCGGTGACCACAAGGGTTTCGTCCATCGTCACCGCCTTCATTACGTGCTGCATGCCGGTAAGTTCAGTCAGTGGGGTGTCGATTATGAACTTTGTGGCAGCCTTCAGCGTGGTCACGCCACCGGCACCTATGTGCAAAAAGGACGTTTGATCTTCCAGCCCTACATACGCGCCGGTTGTGTTGAACCCGGCTATAGCCCCGCCCTTGGAAGTGGGCCAGGGCACAAACACCCCATCCGACACGTCATGAAAGCGGTGGTCACGGGGCGGGGCTTTGCGGCCGGTGGCTTTCCACATATCAAGGCTGCGGTCGCTAAACATGATGACGCCTTCGTCACCGGCCGCTACTGGCAGGGTGATAATGAACCCTCCGGCTTTGTAATACCCTATGGGGATGCGGCTCAGCAGCCCAATGTCTTGCGGCGTCTCGGCCTGGGTCAAGTCGCTGCGTACCACCATTTGAATTTGCGGGTCAACTTCAACCCAACCGTTGGAAAACACGCGGGTGACCCGGCCCACTGTCATAGTGCGCAAGGCCAGCAACCTGTTGCTGACTAGCAGCTCTGCAGCGGTAGACCGCCTTACGTCATTTCCTTGGCTCATCGCCAACCCTCCAACCGATTATGTCGCAATACCAGTCAAGGCCGCGTGTATCACCCATCAGGCGTATGTCCATGACCTTGTAAAACCCATCGGCGGTAGTGCGAACGCGCCTGAACTCCAGCCCCTCTTGCCCTAGCTGGACTGACTCAGCGCTCATTTGCACCTGCCGCCCCAGCATTATATCAGGGTTCAATAATATGCGGAAGTCCGCCCCAAGCTCTGTAAGGGTCGGGCTGCCTATGAGGCCAGTTTCTGGCGTGATAACGTACACAGGTTGATCAGTCAGGACTCGGCCCCGTGGAATGACATCAATTTGGCCGTCATGAATAGCCCAGTCAAAGTTGTAGTCGCGCGCCAGCTTATCCATGATGGTGCGGGCGTTGCCAGCGTGCGTTACGCTGCTGAGCTTGGCCTCCCATGAGGCGTCTTCGAGTAGCGTGCCGATAATGACGCCCTCGAACGACCCGGCCACGTCCTGCAAAATGGTGGAGGGCGGCATGCCTTCGCGGTAGGTGCGCACAAACACGCTGCCAGCCCAGGCCGGAGCTTCGCCGGCAAGGATCAGGTTGAAAACCGAATCGACGCCTTGCCGGCTCTTGTAAAAGTTCATGATGTTTGACGTGAACACATGCGCTTTGGTGGTGGCGTAGCCTGCCTCCAAAGTAGCCACGCTGTAGCGCTTGCCAATGCGCTGTATGTTCTCTTCAGACAGGTTGTATATTTCAATTCGGCCGCGCGTCGGGTAGCCTAGCAGGGTCTTGTTGAGCTGAAACGTTAGGCGCAGCTCTTCAATTACCAGCACTTCACCATCAGCGTTGGACAGCGTTAGCGTGTACTGCCTATTGAACTGTAGGGACATTTAAGCCGTCCTCTGCCGTGAGTTGTAGCAGCACAACGCGCAGGCCCAGTTCATCAAAGGCGGCGTCGCGGGTTTCTTGGTCGGTCGGCACCATATACAGGCCGCGCGGAATTTCAGGTGTTGCGTCACCTTGGAACAGTTCAACGCCAATGGCTGCGACCGCACCGTTGACAACCGCCACCCCGGCCAAAGACAAATCAATGGCCCAGTAGCCGGCGCGGCTGTTGTACGTAAACCGGAAGGTGTAGCGGCGGCCGTCAACGTCACCATCAAAGGTGGAATTTTGGCTGGGGGTCAGTGGTATTTGTTTCATCCGAAGAGCCTCGCTGCTGCGTTCTGCACTGAGGTGGACACATCCTCAATGACCTGCTTAAACCCCTCGCGCCGTACAGGTGCGCCGCTTTCAGCGACAGGGCCGGGCTCCAACGTGGCCTCTTCACCCAGAAGCTGCAACGATACGCGGCGTACATGGCGCAGTACAGCGGTAAAGCGCAGGTGGTTGGCTGTCTTTTCGTCTACCGCCACACGAATGCTTTGTATGGCCAAGTCAGTCCAAAGCCCCATGCCGGTTTGCACGTCAATGACCACGCGCCCTTCATGCAGGGCCAGCAGTGACTCAAACGCTGCTACGCTGCGCGCGGTGGCGGGTGCCTCGGCTTCCCCACCCAAGATGGCGCTGCTAAGCACACCCAACGCAGCACGGGCGTTGTCGCCAATCGTCTGCAGCGCGGCCAGCAAGCCCATGGGGGTGTCAGTTACCACTGCTTCAATGGTGTACACCCGAGGGTTGTTAATGATGTTGTCGCTGACAGAAGCGCCACGGTCAACCGGGTGATCAGTGATGGTGCTGCTTAGGTCGTATTGCTCCAGCAGCACCGCGTCCACCTCAATGGTGGCAAAGGTGCGGTCAGTGCCCACAAACAGCCGTTGAAAATAAGACATACAGCTACCTCACAATGGGGCTGGCGTTTTCGTTGGTCATGTGCAGGTTTTGTTCCTGCTCGGCCCGCTGCATCAGCTCTTCAACTTCGCCCAGCTTAAGCCCGGTAAAGTGGTTGGTAATGTGCTTGCTGCTGTCAATGACAGTCGGCGCGCCGCCACCCCCGCCTTCACGCGGCGGCACCAACTTGTGCAGGTCAGCAGGATTGACAATGCCTGGGATGGTGCCGCCATCCAGCTCAACGTCAGCGGCTTCAGCGGCGGGAAACTCCGGCATTGGCGCGTTAGGGTCAAACGGCTGATCAGCCCAATCATCAAGGGTGGGCTGCTGTTGCGAGTCGCGGCCGGTCTTTGGCCGGTCTTGCGGGTTGGCCCTGTAGTGCTTTTCTGCAGCAGCCTTGCGGTTCTTTTCCAGAGTATCCCATACGCTGGGGAACTCTTTACCCTCAGTCTGCTCCACCGCCTGTTGAGCGCTTTTTACACCGACGAACGCTAGGCTCTTAGCCAAATATTCCCCAATGGCCTCTTGCACCTCTTGCGGCAGGGCGTTGTTAATTTCGGTGCCTGCCTCCCATCCAGCGTAGCCAGCAGCGCCGACCAGACCCGCTTTAAACAGCAAGGCCAGCGCGCTGCCAGCGCCCGCCGCGCCCCCTGCAATGCCCGTCACCAGCGATAGCACTTTGGACAGGCTGCCAAGAAGCGCAGGAATGGCCACGATACCCAAGCCGGTCATGACAGTCTCCCAACCGCCCAGTTTTTCAACTACTTCGTCCAATATTGGGATGCCTTCCGTCTGCACCCACTCCAGCCCTTCGCTCAATTCATCGAAGAATTTAGTGAACACTGGCAGCAGCCGCTCACCCATCAGGTTATACGTGCCTTCGAGGCGCAGCGTCATGCTGTTCCACGCTTCGCTAAACTCCAACGATTTCTCGGCTAGGCTTTCGGTGGTATTGCCCCACTTATCCGCCTCAGCCATAGCGCTGCGCAGCTTTTCAATGGGGGTGTCTAGGAACTTTGGATCAATACCAAGTTCTTTCAGCGCACCCTTGGCCGTTTCCCTATCCATCTGCTGGGCAGTGGCAATGATGTCTTCCAGCGCGTCGGTGACATCCTGGCCGCCGCTTGCGATAGCTTCAAAGTCCACCCCCAGCTCATGGTACGCGCGGAACGGGCCAGAACCCGTGCGGGCGGCTTCCAACGCTTGAGCGCGCAGGTTGCTAAGCATCGATACGACGTTATCACCGCCAACGCCGGCTTGGTCAGCGGCATGACGCCACCGGGCCAGCGCTTCAACTGAACTGTCAAGTTCGGTGGCGGTTTTGCTCAACTCCACATTCTGGGCAGCGGTGCCTTTGGACATGGCAAAAAGCGCCGTCGCGGCAGCAGCAGCCGCAATGGTCACTTTGTTTATCGTGGAGGCTATGACCTCGGTTTGCTTTTTGAAGCGCTCGCCGTCATCGCCGGTGAACTCAAACCCCAGGCCGACTAGGAACTCTTCAATGTAATTGCTGCTCGCCATGTTCAGGACTCCGGTGGCCGGTCGTGTTCTTTGAGTGCTTCCTTGAGGTCAAGAAGCTCATGGAAGTCAGCCAAGTCATCAATGGAGTAGGTGCCGTCCTGCAGCTCTTTAAGGCTGCAAAGCCCGGCACTTATTGGCCGCCATAGATACGGGTTTAAGCTTGGGGCGGCGTCGATGGCTGCGCGTTCGCGGCTGTTTTTGCCATTTCCTGTAGAAACAGCATTTTGAACTTGGCCACGACGCCGTCGAGACCGCCCGCGCCGAAAAAACTTGCGAAGTTAACCCCCAGCACCCAAAAGAACACCGGATACAGGTCGGCCAAAAACTCGCCTTGGAAGTGTTCGTTAATGTCGATACGCTTGCCGTCCACCTTAGCGGTAGACACCACTCGGAAAATCAGGGCTTGGATTTCTTCTTCACTGGCCTTTTCAAACAACGCGCCGACAGCGCCGACCATAGCGGCCATTCGCTCGGGGCCATCTGCCTTGGAGCTGGTGCTCAAGGCCGGGGCCAGTTTACCAAGCGCACCGCCTAGGATTTTGGTCAGTTGCAGTTGAATGAGAATGGCCTTGTCAGCCGGCATTTGCACCACATAGTACTCACGCCCGCGAATACTTTTCTTGCCTTCGTTTACAGCCATGGTGTACTCCTTGAAAGGTGGCGTCGGGACGATCTGGGGTTGCTGGCTGGCGGTTCTAAACCGCCCCGACGCCAAAAGGGTTAAACGGTCTGACCGCCGCCGAGCAGCATATCCAGGCGCTCAACAACAAGCCCCCAGGTTTGGCTGCCCACTGGGGTGCCACGCTGCATATCCGCTGGTTTGCGGATATAGCCACGGTTGCCGGTAATGATATCATTACCAAGGTTGTCTTTAAACATCACGCTGACCGGCACGAACGCACCATTTTCCGCTGCTGCAATGAGCGTTGAAAAGTACAGGTTGTCGTCGCTGGTTTGCTGCAGCTTGACCACGATTTCACCGGCCTTGCTGGCGCGCACGAACGCGGCCATTTCGCCCTTGTTGCCAATGACGTGGCCCATGGAGTCTTCAAGCCGGCGCATGCCGATTGAGTCATCACTGCCATCGAAGCCGGTGATTTCGCGGCCGTTGACCAGCAAGGTCGTTTCCGCAAAGCTATACAGTTTCATAGTTGCTCCTTAGCGTTGGAATACGCCGATAATTTCGATACCGTGGATGGCACCGGCCCCCAGTACGGTAAAGGAAATTGGCGGGCCTTGGCGCGCTTCCTTATCCGATTGGTTGTGTTCGCGCATTGGCTGCACCGAAGTGACGTAACCCTTTTGCAGATAGTTGTCGTCACGGTCAAAGCCGGGGGCGGCCAAGCCGTTGTTGACAGCTTCGTCCAGCGCCTTTTCCACCTGTTGTTGCAGGCTTGCGGTGCCGGGGTCGGTCATCGGGGTTTTGGTGATGTCGGTGTACAGCTTGCCGAACACGTTGGTTTCAATGGCGTTTTGCAGCCAGTCAATGCCGTGTACTTCGTCGAAGAACACACCCTGCGCGGCTACTACACCCTCACCGAACATCGGATTGCCGCCAACCGTATAGAAGGCGTTGGCCTGTTTGGCATCCAGAGCGTTCTTTTGCGAAGTGCGCAGCGGCGTAGGCGTGATGCCCGGCATTTGCTTGAACTTCAAGGTGATGGTGGAGTTGCGAGCGCTGAAGTTCACCACGAATGCGCGAGCCAGGGCCGAAATGGCAAGGTACTGATTCGCTACAAAGTTGTAGCATGTGAAGCTGCGGCGGAACCCACGCTGTTTAAGGGCGTAAGCAATGTCGTTGGTGTTGACGCTGTCAAGAATGTCGTTATCGTTCGAGTCGTTTGCGAAAATCTTGACGCGGGCTTCAGCCCACTCTGCAACCGGCTCCAGCTCGGCAAGGTCGTCGCGCAGCTCGCGCGTAAACGCAAAGCCGTACCAGTCTTGGCTGGCGTCGTTGGCTTCCACCAGCGCTTCCAGCGCGCTTTCTGGCGCGAGGCCATCCATCTTGGTAGCGTCACCAAGCGCCAGGGCCAGCAGCGGCACAATATCAGTGCCGCTTACGCTTGCAAGGCCATAGCCAATGGTGGACGCCGGGCCGGTGGTGCCAGAGCGAATGTAAAAGCGGTTCGCTTCATAGGTGCAGGTGGCGTTAGCCCAGCCCAAGGCCACGTTAGCAGCACGAATGCCGACTTGCACCAGCGCGGCCACCTCTGGAAGCGTGTCAGCGGTGCTGAAGTCCAGCGAGCCCACGGCTGCTTCAACCCCGTCAATGTTGACGCGCAGCGAACCATCAAGAATGGCCTGCCACACGGCAATTTCGATTTCGGGGTTGCCGCCACCGCGCAGCTCAGCCGGAATAGCAGTAGCCACACGGCGGGAAATGACCAGTTGTTGCGGGCTTGGCCGTTGCGCCCAGTAGGCTTGGGCGGCGCGGTACTCTTCGGTTGCGGGGTCGAAGTCGCCCTCAACGCCGTCCATGTTGGAGTAAACCCGAAAGCGCTCGGCTGCACTGATGACATTGGATGGGCCAATGATGTTCAGTGTGCCAAATCCTTTCCGGGTCGGGAAGGTTGGGGCCGTGCTAATCGTAACACGGACAACGGTTGATACCGGAATATCACTCATTACGGGTTCCTCACTTGGATGATTGCGTCATGCTCTTTGAACGCCCCTTGATAGCTTGCATGGATATCAATGCTTTCAATGGACAGAATGACCTCGGCTAAGGTCTGTATGGTGTTGAAGTACACGTCAAACTGGGCGCGCGGCTCCTGAGCTGCGTCCAGCGCTGTTGTCACATCACGAACCGGCGTAACAGCAGAGAACGCCAGCCCGTAGGCCAGCATGGCTTGGCGGAAACTGGTCTGCTGAATGCGCAGCCGGATACGCTCGGCAAGGTCTTCGGCCGTGTCGCCATTTTCCGGGAGGTCACGGTACACATGCACCGAGAACATCACCTCACGAAAAGTCGAGACCGTTTCCACCACATCACGCGCGGGGGTGGGTTGGTTTGCATAGCGCAGCTCAGCCAATCCAATGGGGGTGTTCAGCGGCACGTTTACAACCACGAACTGCCCCCGTTCCTTTACCCCGTCACCATGGGCCAACACCACACTTGTGCCATCAGTGGCGATGGTGCGGCCAAGCGCTTTGGATAGGGTTTTTGAAGGTGTCATGGTTATGGCCCTGGGGGTGTTGCAAGTCTGATCTTCTGCAGCTTGTAACTGTTGTGGGTGGAACCCTCCCGCCAACGGGTGGAACCCACCACGCGCCAGTCAAAGCCCAAATGGTTGGGTATAATATCGCCCACCACGCCCAGCTTGTCATCAGCGGCAAATAGTTCTTCGTCACAGTTTATCACGCGGAACTCATCAGACCGCTGGCCCTCTTCCAGCATCTGCGCTTCCTTCATGCCCAGCGGCCGGCTGCTGGCAAAAATGGTAAGGGGCGTGCTGCTGGTTTCTTTCCACTCCAGGTCAATCTTTTCCATAACAGGGCGCAAGGCCGTCATGCGGCGCTTGTTGTGTGCCAGAATCCGGCTGCTGCGTATCATGCTATGGCTTCCTTATGACGTAACGGATTGAGCCGCGCAGGTGGCCCGAAACAATGAGTGGTTTAGTCTTGCCCTTAGACAGCTTCCATTCGCCATACGCGCCTTGGTTGGGCTCCCATGCGCCTGAATCGATGCTGCGCTTCACGTCCGCTTCCATGCGTTGGCCCAATATGCTCAGGAAGTCGTTAGGGTCTTTGTTCTTGGCTACTGCGCGCTTGTATATGTCACGCGAAAGGGCCAGCCATGCGTCGCGGTTTTCGCGTGCGGCGGTGCGTAGGAACGCCCGTTCGTGTGTAAATTTGGTGCCAAATTCGTTCCAAAACCCCACCATGATGACACTGGTGCCATCAGGGTAGGGCATGGAGTTGCGAGGCAGGCCGACAGCGACCTTAGCGCCTTTTTCGAGCAGGCGTTGTACTTCGTCTACGCGCTTCTTGACGGCTTCAAAGTCGCCGCCCTTCTTCACGCCGACCTTGGGCTTGAGCACTTCAGCGCCCGCGCCCAAACGGCCCAGGGCGGAACCGTTGTGGCATTGGCAGCACCACGCCGCCTGTATTGGTGACGCCCGGCACGATGAACTTGTACATAGCAAGCCATTGCTGGCCGTAGCCGGTTTGGTTGTAGAAGTCATCGAAAGCGCTGCGCGAGGCGGGCGCTACATACGACTCGCTGGTGTCACCCTCTGACTGGCCCGCCAACAGGCGGGTAGGTTCACCGGCCGCGCCGCCTGCTGCCGCCTGAGCGTTGCGTTCGTCCAGGGTCAAGTGGTGGGCCACCCAAAGGCTTTGACCGCGAACAGCACGCAGCTCAAACAGCGAAAAATCAACCTCGGCTGCTGAGTCGTCAATGTGCATCTGTATCAGTGTATCAGGCCACGCGGTTGCGTCTGCAAACTCGCGCAGGCGCAGGCGGAATTGCTCAACGGTTATATTGGCCATGGGTGGCGCTCCTTACAGTTCCAGCGCGTCACCGGCCGGGGTATCCATTTCCAAGCCCGACGCAATGCCGTGGCCGGGGGCCAGCGAGGCAGCATGAGCCGGCTTGCGCAGCTCTTTAGGGTCGATACCAACTTTGTCCACATCACGCTGGAGCGCTTCGTCCAGGCGGGTGCGGCGCACGCCCACCACAATGACTTTGGCGTCAATGAGCGTGGTTACGTGGCGGTTTTTCAGGCACAGGTCAAGGTCGGCGTCTTCCACCACGTTGAAGCCTGGGTTGAGCGTAATGCAGCAGATTGCATTCGCCCCGATTTGGCCAGGGCGGCGGCCCCGGAGGTCAATTTGACGTGCAGCGTTGTTTTGAATGCCAGCCATGATGAAACCCTCAACAGTAGAAAAAGCCCTTTGGCCCGAAGGCCAAAGGGAGGTTTGCGCTTAAATCCCGTAGGCGAAGCGCACAGACAGCGGGTAGTACACGATGGTGCCGCCCGTTTTAGCCCAGCTCGGAACCTCGAAAGCCAAGCCAATTTCCTGCACAGGCAGGAACTGCAGTTCCAAAGGAACTTCCATGGTCAGCTTGTCAGGGTTCTTGTCGTAGGCGACCATCATGTCAGCGCCGCCAGTGCCTGCGCCTTCCAGCTCAGGTACTGCCACGATATCTTCCAGGCTGGTAAGGAACGGGCTGTTCGTAACCAGATACTGGGCAATCGTGGTGTCGGAGTTATCCGAACGCGGGGTGGACATGATGTAATTCCACTGCTTAACCGGCAACAGCAGCGTGTTCGGGCGCTCTTTCTTACGCGTCACAGCGTAAGTAGTGCCGAACAGGTCGTTGACGTCTTCCAGGATTTCCGCCGGGGTCTTGGTATCCCATTCGGTATCAGTGCTGACACCGGGGGCCACCGCACCGTTAGGAATGTTGGCGTTCGTCAGGAAGCCCGGCAGGCCGGTTGCAGCATCACCGTACCAAGCAATATGGTCGATGGTTTCTTCGGTGCCGCGCTGCACAGCGTTGGCGCGGCGCTGTTCCAGGCTCTTGCCAGTGGCTTGAGACGCCAAAACTTCACCGATGGTGTAGCCGAACGACAGACCGATGATACGAACCGGGCTGGTAATTTCCTTGCCGGTTACGTCAGCGCGCGGCAGGTCTTTGGCGTAGCTGGAAATGATCTGCGCCATACCTACACGGTCATACGAACGGTAGGTGATGATTTCCGCGTGTGCGCCGGCTTCGTTGGAGGTGGGGAACAGCTCGCGCGCCATAAGGTCTTGGTAGGCCACGTCATACGACTGCGCTTTGATGTGTTCCAGTTCGCGTTTGAAGAAGACACTGCCATCAGCGTCCAGGTTACGAAATTCCATAGTGATTCTCGCTATTTGGAATGGAAGAAGTTAGCAGCGGCCGTTAAGCCGGGATGCTGGTTTGGACGCGCAACAGGCACATAGCGCCCGACGCAGCACCGCGTTCAACACGGCAGCCCGGCACAATGGCCGAACCCAAGTCACCCGTGTTCACCAGCAGGCCCGCTGCGTTGACGTAAACAGCTGCGCCTTCGACGACAGCGGTAGGGCTGGAGTTGAGGACGAACACATAACCCTCACGGATGATGGCAGCGGTTTCCTTTTCGCCATAGGCTTCGACGGCGTTGTTAATGGAATGCTGGCTCATCAGCGAACGAACAGTCCAGCCGAGCACGCTAACGTTACCGGCGATTACGGTGCGCGAACCTGCGCCCTTAACGGCTGCAACGCCAAAGCCGATGCTAGCGGCAGCCACGTTGGCGCTGGAAATGTCGGCGGTGCCAAAATCCCAAGCCACTTGACCATTGAGCGCAGGGCGCATAGTCTTGGTATAGCTGAGTTGAACAGTCATTTAAGACTCCTTGAACAAAATGTGTTTGGTCAGTTGGTGGATGGGTGGGTTACTTGGCCGGTTTCTTCCAGGCACCGCCACGACGTTCAATGGCCTTTTCGCGGGCCGCGTCCACGTTGGCCAATTCGCCGTCGCGTGCCTTGTCCTTGTTGGCAATGCTCTGGCTCAACGCGCTGTCCAGCGTGCTTTGGCCCTTCGGTGTGGCTTTCAACGCGTCGAAGCGTGCGGCAATGTACTCAGCCGGGCGCTTGTCCAGGTTGGTAAGCTCAGGGCAGCGGGCCTTGACGACTTCCATACGAATGACGTCATTGCTCTTGCCTTTGCTATCGAAGTTCGGGATCAGCTTACGCGCGGCGTCCAGCACTTCAGCACGCTCTTCAACAGCAGCGTCCATGGCCTCGGGCGCGGTAGCGGCGGTAGCTTCAGCGACCTGGGCTTGCAGCGCTTCCATCTCAGTAGCAGCAGCAGCAGCGGCAGTAGCGGCGGCGGCTTCGTCCTCGGGGGTCGGCAATTGCGATTGGCAGGTAGCCAGTTCAGCTTGCAGCTGCGCAACCGCCTGCACCACTTGTTCAGACGCCTCATACGACACGCCGTTGATAGTCACAGTGGACATAGGGGTTTCCTCTTGCGGTTTGGTTGGATTGTCTGTAATGGAATCAGACACTTTACACAGCGGGCCGTTACGGCCTGCTTTGACAACGGCTACGTGGTTAGGGCGCAGCGCGAGCTGTTCGCAGTCGTAGCGCTTGCCAGTGGGCGAAACCCCCGGCTCGAAGTCGTAGCGGCTGTAGTAGCCGTTGGACAGTTCCTCAGTGCGCTTTTTGTCGACGTTTTCAATTACGGTGGCATCCGTCACCAGAATGTCGCCCACCATTACAACTTCGTCTGGGTCTTCTGGGTCAGGCTCAACGCGCACATCACCATTGACGTGGCCGGTCTGGTACTTGCTGGTGTTCAGCGCGTCCAACATCACAACCGGGTGGTCGTTGGTCAGCGGCGCGCCCGAGAACTTGGCGGCAGCTGCGCGAATGCTGTCAGCCGACCGATATGCCACAATAACGTCATGGGGTTGGCGGTCGTTGTAGGCACGCGGCTGGAAGTCTGAAGCGTTGTATTCCAGCACGCCAGAACGGGCCAAAATGCAGTCCTTAATAAGCAAGTAGCCCTGCTCAGTGTAGGTGCGCTTTGTGCCCGCTGAATACGATTTGTCGAGTACCTGAAAATCCATAGTAAACCACTCCGGTGTGCTTGCGTCGATTATAACGTTGCCGCATTGTTGAAGTCAGGCGTTAACTACGCACGTAAAAGACTATATAAGCCTGTCCAGCTCAAGAATGGCCTCAGCTTCACAGCGGCATTGGTAGTCTTCACCGGGGTGGCCTATGTCATCAGCCTCGGGGTCAAGCATCACCTCACCGCTGTCAAGGCGCTTGCCAACGTCTTCGGGGTTCCAGGCGTACACCTTGCCGTTGCGCTCTTTGTGCGACTCGCGTACCGCACCATCACCAACAGTACGCCAGCGGTACCCACGGACGCCGGTAGCGGTTTGGCGTTCTCGCGTGATATCACCGTTGACCTTGGCCGACTGGTCACGCGCAATAAAGCGGGCGCGGTTTTCTGTGACTGGGTACACCGCCCGGATTTGCTCAATGATGCTGGTGCCCGACCGGCGCTTTATGGTTTCGGTGTTGATGATTCGTTCGATTTTGTCCAGGTACTCAGCAGGTATCGACTGAATCAGCTGAACATTGCTGCGTATCGAAGCGTCCAACGCGGTCGTCAACCCTTCGCTCTTTGCGATTTGGGCCACATCAACGCCCATGGCCTTGCCGACCCCCTTTTCCAACTTGGCCTTTGTAGCTGCGTCCATGCGCCCAACAAAGCCGCTGGCAAGGCGCAGCGCCGCAAGATTGCCCAGCGTCCAACGGTCGCGCAACAGCTTTATGCTGGCAGCAAAGTCGTCAACAAAGCTGTCAAGTACAGCCAGTACAATACGGGCGCGCTTCGAGTCCTTGGTAAACAGCTCTTCCTTTTGCCGTACCTGCGCCACCAGTACCTTTTCAATGTCACGGCGCATGGCAGCAACAAACGTGGTCAATTGGCGCGTGTACCATGCCTCAGTAGCGGGGTCGGCCGGCACGCCCTTGACGACCTTAACCCCGTCGCGGCTGCCTCGCGCTTCGGCTATTTTCTGTGACCGGGTCAGCCGGCCGGCTTTAGGGGCGCGCATGGCTTACGCAGCCTCAAGCGATAGCACATCGTCTTCCTCTGGAAGCTCCAGCGCGTCGGCTGGCAACCCCATTGGATTTTGCTTCTGCAGCTCTTCGGCTTCGTCCATGGCCGCTTGCAGCTTGTCAAGATACTCCTGATCAATGTTGGTGTAGGTGCCGTCCTCATACAGCTGTTTGGCCACAACCATTTCGTCGACAACGCCGGTTTCCAGGTACGCTTTGTCGCGAGTGGCGCGGCTGTTTTCCATTTCGGCCTGTTCTTTCTCCGACAGCTGGAACAGGCTGGCCCACACATAATTCCAGTCAGGCAGCTCTTGGCCCCAAAGCGAACGCTGCAAAATCTTGTCCAACACGCGCAGGTTGGGGTTGTACTCCCGCACCTGCCCAGCCCGCACGTTGTCATAGTAGTTTTTCATGTCGCCTTCGCCAGTGGCGTTCAAGCCCTTGGCGGCACTGCCCAGAAAGCGGGTGGCCGGAATATCAGCAGCGCCAGCTACAACGCCCAGGAAGCGGTCAAGCAAATCACCAAGACCGCTAAAGGTCTGCTGGTGCTGCTCAAAGGTTTCATCCTCATCCAGCAGCAACACGTTGTTGACCGACTTCAGCAGCTTGGCCAGCGCAAAACGGGCTTGAATTTTCTCTTCACCGCCTGGCTGCATTAGGAAGTTGGTCAACCCCTTGTACTTAATCACGTCAACCGACGCCTCAGACACAAGCGACGACGCGCCCGCGCTAGTCATGTCGGCGTTGACAATGGACTCATATACACGGCGCAGCACCGACGCACCCCAATACGCAAACTTCTGGCGTTGCCGGGTGAAGTACGGCAGCTTCAGCCCGTAAAACGGCAAAATGCGGCTGCGGTGGATGTGCATGGCGCTACCGGGCACCATGAAATATTCAGGCTCGCCAAACCCTGGCTGGGTTGGGTCAAGTACCATGCGGTCAGGCACCGCTTGCAGCCGCTCGCATTCGATAACGGTCAGGTGGTTAAGGCAGTTTTTGCCCAGGCGGTCAACGTTAAGCGGCCTGTCAGCCGGGCCGCCTTGGGCTTCGTCAATGCCCAGGATAATTGCAGAACCGCCGTACAGCCGCGCCCACTTACTGGCCTCATTGAACTTGGCCGCAACGCCCAGGTCAGTCTCAAACTGAATAAACTCTTCCTTGCGCTTTGGGTCAATCGAAGAGTCCAGCAACCGCCATTCGCGGGTCATATCGTCAGGGACAATATCCACGACTTTGCCGGCCAGCCAGTTTTCAATGTACAACGCCTCCAGCGTGCGCGGGTCAAGCTGGTACTGCTCGGTGTACTCGGTGTGCATGCGCTTGTCGGAACCGGTGCCAAAGTTGGCCATAAAGTTCTGCAGCGCGTCTAGCGAATGGAAAAACCCCTGATCCATGCGCTCCACCTTGCCAGCGCGGACGCCGTGCATTGGCATTACATTGGTGCCTGTTTTCATTGCAGTAGCCCTCAAAAGCCATCGTAAAAGTGAGAACGGTTTATGAGCATGTCCTTAATCGCCATAATCGTTGGGTCAATTTGGTCATCGTGGAGGTGCGTCATGAGCGGGGTGAAAGAGTTGAATTCATGCAGGTAGTCGCTGATGAACGGGGCGTCCATTGGCAGCCATACGTTGCCGGCCGCGATTTGTGGTATTACGCCAACCGCCTCGAACACCTTGTCCTTGTTTTTCTGCACGGCTTCCACTGGTATGAAGGTCTTGCGCTGCAAGTCCTGTATCAGTGAAGACCCGCTGGATTTGTCTTCGATCTTGACGCCGCGCGCCGGTACAAAGTTGTTTTCCGCCGTGGCGTTCTTGTGTTTGTTCCAGAACGCCAGCAGGTTGCGCTTAAGCTCAGGGGCTTCCCATTTGCCGCGCACCTGATCCTCAAGGAAAATGCCTTTCGACGGACTGTAACCGAACAGCTGAAACACGCTGTAGTCGTTGCGTTCAGCTGTCTTCTGCGCGGTGTCGCCGTAAATCCAACGGGCGCTAATGTCGTGTGGGCGCGCCGGGTAGGTGCCGCCGTAGTCCGTTGGGTTGAGCGAATAAAACTTCCACCAATGGTCGCGGAACATGCCGCCGCCCAACGGTGAAGGCCGCTGCGCGTACTGACTGGCGTAGGTGTAAGGGTCAGCAATCGCCATTTGGCGCAGCTGCTCTTCACTGTGCTTAAACTCCCAAAGCGCACCGGGTTCAAAGTCATACTCAATCGGTATGCCGTGCGTGTACTTAGTCGGGTAGGGCGGTTTCTTTTCTTCAATGAGGGCCGGCAGCACAAGGTGGTGCCATTCGTCGCCACTGCCCCCGGTAAGCAGGAAACCGCAAAGATCGTCCTCATGTACCCGCTGCATGATAACAATAATGGGCACGTCTTCCACCGCCAAGCGTGACTTAATGGTGTTGTTGAAGCGGTTGTTGACTCGGTTACGCTTGGCCGCTGAATACGCGTCATCCGGTTTAATCGGGTCATCGATGATGAACGCGCCAGTGAAATTGCCCTTGGTCATGCGCCCAGCGCGGAACCCGGTAATGGAACCACCCGCCGCCACGGCCATCATACCGCCGCCCTGTTCTGTAAACCAGCGTTTCTTGGCAGACATATCCTCACGGACGGCCATGGGAAACAGCTCTTGGTACTCGGGCAAGCATACTTGGTCGCGGATTACTTGCGAGTTGAGCAGCGCCAAGTCATCGGCGTAGGCCACATGGATGAATTTGGCCTTGGGGTTCTTAGCCATACCGCGACTGGTAAAGTTGATTACGGCCTTTTCCGTCTTTGTGTACCCAGGCGGGATGTTGATTATCAGGCGCTTAATCTCGCCAGCGAACACCCGCTCAAGGGTGGCGTCCATTAGCTCATGGTGCTTGTTGGCAATCCACTTGCTGCCTTCGCGCGCCTTAAAGAAGTACCGGTCAAAGGCGTTGCCGTCGCGCTTGACGTACTCGCGCAGGATACGCTTAAACTGAATCTGCAGCTCGGGGGGTAGCTGCTCCATTGGCGTGTTGGCAATGTCCTTAAAACTGCCCATTGAACCATTCCTCGAACAGGTCAAGTTCCTCGGCAGTCAGCGGCGGTATCGACGCAGCGGGGCCGTTCACAGCAAGCTCAATCGATTTACGCTTGGGGTGTTGGTACTCTGCCAGGGTGGTAGCGGCGGCCTTCGATATGCCGAGCGGCACAGGCGCTTGTTTGTAGTCGCGTTCGATAATTGCTAGCAGCTCTTCCCATTGTTCAGTTGTGGGCGGGTCACCAAAGTTGTCATCTTCGATTTGCTGCGCCACAATATAAACGTCAGAAAGCGTGCGTGGATCAACGCCAGCAGCGAGTGAGGCCAGGAACTCTAACGGTTCCGGCGCTCCTTTCGCCCTGCAAACTTCGTCTATCGCTTCTTTGCCAGCCATTAAAAATCCCCGGAAACTATATAGCTTTCGGGGATTATAGGGTTGCGGCTTACGGTTGTCTAGATCATAGCAAACGGCTCAGCCGCGTCAAGCGGGCGGCCTGTTGGCGTGTGGAACCACACAAGGCGACTATGGCGCAGGCCACCGCCAAGGATATTGCTACGCACTTTACCATTGTCGAACGGCAGCGTGACCATAACGCGGGCGGCGTCTTGCGAATCGGCCCCAATTACTTCACCTTTAAGGACTCGGCCGGGAAACAGGGCGCAGCTTACTTTGACGTGCTGCAGCCCGGTCAACAGGCGGCTGGCGCAGCAGTAGGCCACTTCAAGCGCATGCGTGTTTTTGTCGCGGCGGTGCTTGGACAGCCAGAAGTCAAACACGTCACCCAAATCCCAAAGCTCTTGCTCAGGTATGACGCCCTCATACGGCAGCGTCCTAATCTTTTTGGCCTTCAACAGCCGCTCAACGCGCAGGCACACGGCCAGTTGCTCAGTCTTACTCGGTACGATGGGCACCAGCTTTTCGCTGAACGCCAGTTCGTCGTCACCAAGCGACAGCAGGTCGTCACCGCCAAGGCCGTCCAAGTCCAGAAGGTCATCACTGCCCAAGTCCAGTACATCACCGTCCAACGACAGCGCGTCGTCATCATACAGGTCAAGTTGGTTCATGTAGCGCTCCAAAGGTAAAGCCGCCCTTAGGCGGCCTTGGCTGCGAACTCCGGGAGGCGTTCGTAGTTAATGTGGTAGTCCATACGCAGGTGCTCAGCGCGCTTGCCTGACTCAGCGCAAACGATGTCACCCCACCAGTAATGGCCATCGAACTCAATGTTTTCGTAGGCGAAGCGCTCACCCCAGACGGCGGTAGCGTAGCCGGTTACGATGCTGCTGTTGACGCGAGCGCCGAAGCGAAAGCCGTGCAGGTTGCCAGCGTCACGGCGCTCTTCGATTTTAGCAGCTACGGCCAGCACCTCAGCTTCGGAACGCTTCGAGGCAACTACAGTACCATCCTGCTTACACAACAACCAACGGGCGGTTTTGACCTTTACCACGGTGGTCATAAGACCGGCCAACTCCATTTGGTAGGCAGCAGCGGCAGCGTTGAAGTCAAAAGTTGTGTAAGCCATGATGTTTCTCCAGTTGAGTAGGGCACCGCGCCCTGTGAAGCAAATGTTAGTTTACTTCGACAGGGCTGTCCACCTTTTTCTTCGACAAAAATGCTACCGTTCGTCGGATTCTTTACACAGTTACCACGTTGACTTTACCGCGCAGCAGGTCAACCGCTTCAAGGAAGGTTACGCCCTTGGCTTCAGCAACAACAGTCACCAGAGCGCGAATGGCGAAGGCTTCGCCGCTATGGCAATCGCCTTCGTATGCTACACCGTTGAGGGTCACTTTGGCTTGGAAGTAAGTTTGCATGTCGTTCTCCAGTTGAGTAGGGCACCGCGCCCTTGAAACGAATCTTAGTGTAAGCACACAGGGCTGTCCACCTTTTTCTTCGACAGAAACATGACCGTTCGTCGGAAAAGTACAGAAGTACGTACAGTACAGATTTTCCCATTGCCGTCATATCGGTAAAAACTGAATATCTGCCGCTGGGTTCAGCACAGCAGGGTAGGGGTTCTGTACTTCTGTACTTCTTAGGGTTGTAGCCTTAGTAACACTAGTCTAAGACCATAACCCTATCTGTACTTAAAAGTGTATTGGTTCTGTACTTATACGACTCGGGTATAGGGCTTTACCCGCTGGGCCGGGTCGCTGAAGTCCACTGGCTTGACGAACTTGTTCCAGTTCGCCTTAAACTCTTTTTCGGTAGCTGCGCCAAGGTAGCTGTTCCAGTACTTTTTGTAGTACGCCCACATGGCCGGGAAGTCGTCGAAGGCAGGGTGCGCGCCGGCCCGACGCCAGTAGTTCATGCGAGCCAGGGCAGTTGCATAAAACAGCTCGCCTAGCAGACTGATCAGCTCAGGACTTTCGATACCGGCCGGGCTTGCGAACTGCATCACCAGCGGCTCCAGCTTTCGCGGCTTAAGGAAGTTGTCGAACAGGTCACCAACGGTCGGCGGCTCCATTTGGTAAATGCCCAGGGCTGGCCCGGTGATTTGCTTAAAGTACGCGCCGCAATGGGATTCTTGCGCAGCCGTAGCAATAACAAGCTGCCGCGCCGCTGCGGTGTTGTACTTCGACCCCATCTTCTGGAGGGTTGGAAAAACAATATAGTCATGTAGGGTCTGAGGGCGCATTACATAATCTCCTTGCGGTATCATTAATTGTCGGCAGGATGCCAGCAGTAATCTTAACACACTAACTCAGGGGCGTAAGCAGTGGATGACAATGAAGTCCGCAAAATCCTGTCAACACCCGGCGTAATCGCGCTAACTGCAGCAGCGATTCGCTTCATGCTCATGGGCGGGCGTGAATCACCAGTGCGTATCGTTGGGTACTTGTTGGCGGCGGGCGGGTTGGCCTATTTGGCCGGGCCGTACTTGGCGCTAAAAGGCTACCCAGCTGAAGAAATTGCCTTGGCCAGCGCGGCCATAGGTTTCGTGATACCCAACATTCTAATGGGTATCCTCAACTTAGTGCAGCGGTTTAAGGATGACCCGCTGGGCTTTATAGTCGATGTACTAAAGAGGTTTGGCAAAAAATGATCCTTACTTTTGTGCTGACCGTTGTGGCTATCCTTATTGCAGTGGGCGTGGTGGTTCATACGCTCATTCGCATGAAAGACTTGCCGACCATCCGGGATCACCGGCCGCTGGCCCCCGTGGTAGCTTTGGGCGTCGTGTATATTCTGCTAAAACTGCAGACTGTATTCGGCGTGCCAGAAATAGCGCCGGGGTTGCGGGAAGCCGCGTGGTTGTTTTGGGAAGGGGTGACGCTGTTCACAATGGGCTTTTTAGTCCATCTGCACACCCAATGCAGGAACCGCTGCGCGTTGTAAACGCAGCACAACAAAAAGCCCCTCATTGGAGGGGCTTTTTCATGCCTGGGGTTTACAAGTCCAGGTAGCCCAAGGGGCGGGGTTCGCCAGACTGGCCAGTTTTGCGTAGGTAAGCCTCAGCATCAGACTTGTACGTGAAAGTGTTGGTGCCGATAGCCCAAAGCGCCGGCTCTTGCGGCTCAGCTTCGCCCAGCGTGGCCTCCAAGAACTCAGGGCGTTCGTCATAGCGGCTGACCACATCGGTCTGCGCTTCCACCCCGGCGTGATCCAGGAACTGCAGCACGCTTTCCAGGGTGTGCGGCTCAGGCGCAAGCGGTTCGGCTGGCTCAGGCTCCACGAACGCTTCCAGTTCAGCAGCCAGGGCGCGGCCTTGCTCAATAAGCTCGACAGCGCCTTCAGGATACTGGCCCTTGGACACATCCTTCGACGCCTCCAGCGAAGCGGCCAGGGCGGTCAGCATAGCGATAATTGCATTCTTGTCCATGTTACATACCTCAGTAGTGGCAGGATGCCCAAACGGGCGGTGGGGTTATTAGGTTAACAGATTACGCGGCCAGCAGCGCTACATTATTGCGCTCTTCCCATGCAGCCTCAAGCTGGCGCTTCACAGGGGTGTTGGACGGTTGTTCGCCACCCCCAACAATGCGGTAGCCTTCAACAGCGGCGTACATGACCTCACGCCGCCAAGCCGGTACGCTCAGCACTTCCATAGCCTCAAGGAATATCAGGTTGGCTTGTTTGCGGGTGATTAAGACAGGCAGGCCGTCTTGCGTGATGGACAGGTACTCGCACAGGATATCATGCACGACAGCCGCTTGGCCGTGCGCACCCCAGGGGCCGACAACGTTGTGGAAGATTTTTGGTACGCTGGCCCCATCCGTTAGGTAGCCGGCGGGCACGAACACCCACCGGCCAGAGTACTTGTCACCAATGTAGTAGCGAAACGATGTAAGAACCCGCCAATGGTCTTTCCCAAGTATGGCGCTGGCTACTGGGTCATACCGAATGTCAAGCGGGGCGGTGTACGCCATGCTCATAAGACCTACTCCAGGAAGCCCAAGGCTCCAGCTGCTTTTGTGATTACGCCGCCAAGGGTTCTATCCTCAGCGACGACCTCACAGTCTAAAGCATCCTGGCAGCGCCAGCCGCCATTGCCATCCGGCACAAAGTCATAGTCGGCTTCTTCGATAGTCTCTTTGAGTCGGGCGGCGTAGGTCTTCATTCAACACCAAGGCCGACAGCCAGCTTGTCCATGGCGTCGTCAACATCCTGGGGGCAGGTTGCGCCAGCCAGCGCCCTGGCCACGGCGGTGGTGTTGGTGAACATGGCTTCAGACCATAGCTTATAGCGGCGGGCGTTGGCGCGGTCTTCGGCAGTGGGCGCAAAAGACGCAGCGGCGCTATGCTCAAGCGGCAATTCGTTGTACGCCTTTTGCAGCGCGTCGCGTTCGGTGCCTGGGTTGATTGCGCTGTCAAAGCTGCCATCAGGCTCAGTCAGGCAGTCCAGCGCTTGCAGCACAGCCTCTTGCGCCTTCATCACCTCATTCAACCGGGCCAGCGTATCGGAGTCTTCAACCAACACCTGGGCACGCGCCAGCATAACGCCCATGTCAGGGCGGCAGCCAAGCGCCTTAGCCAATTCGACCAACTGGCCGCACAGCTTGACATTGGTCTCATTGACCGCCCGCAACGTTTCACGCATGCCCTCCACTTCAGCGGTGGAATAATTGGTGTCGTGCGGCCAGTCGCCCTGTTCCATAAGGTTGCAATCGCTTAGGGCCGGGTGGCTGCGAACTGCGCCAGCGGTAAGCCCAATGGCCGACAACCGGGCGTCAAAGATGATCTTGACCCTTAGCGGGTCTTCGCCGGTTTGTGGGCGGCGGCCTTCAATGATAATGTACTTCATGGCTTGTTCGTTCATGTGTAGCGCTCCAGTTGTAAGAAAGCCCAGTATAACCAAACCTGGGCTGTTGTCAACGGTCACAGTGGAAGGTCGGCCGGGCCTTCATACCAAGTCAGGTAGGTGGCCAGATTAATTACATCCGTATGGTTGTTGGTGGTAGTGAGTGAATATACGCTGTTTGCTGCCAGCTGCCGTTCAATACCCGCAACCGCAAAACTGCCCAGCGCGCTGTTGCCAACACCTTCAGAGCCTACGCCGTAGGTGGGCGCACCGAACAAGGTGCCAGGGGTGGTTATGGTCGCGCCCAGCCGCGCTTCAACCGTAGTGGGCTGGGGGTTCACATCTGACAAGTTGTATATCGGAACCAAAACACCAGAGCCGGGCGTAAACACTACACCTTTATGCACCTCAGCTGTTATGCGAGGGCCGGTGAACCCTATCTGCCGCGCCTTAACCAACACCTCCTTGGCCCCGGTCTTAAACACTACCGTGACCGTAGCGCCTGCCGCGACATCCAGCGATAAGCCCGACGCCTCAAATTGCAACCCTTTCTTGACGTTGGCTGAAATGTAGTCTTGCACCGTCATAGCCGCCTCACCTTGGTACAACAAAGCAGGGCGGTCAGCGGTCTCAAGCCACAACAGCGGCAGGGTGCCGCCCACAAGCCCGGTAAACGTTACGCGCAGCACAGCCACGGGGCCGTCAACACGAAACGCCAGCTCGCCAGTTGTGACCGATACGCCATTGACTTTCTGTAGTTGCTTAAAGATGGTGGAGCCGATTTCACGGTACTCCACCTTGACGGTGCCTGCAGATGGCGCTACAGCGAATGCCAAATACAACATATGGAACCCGACCACGCCGCCCGGAATGTGTACAAGTTGAGCGCCGTTAACAGGTTGGAGTGAAAACTTAATGGCCATGTTAAACACCTCATACGAAAACGCCCCTGGGGTAGGGGCGTTTTGCATTTTAGCAGAGGTGGATTATTTACGCTGCGCCTTTAGCCAGCGCTTCTTCATGACGCGCCGCTGGTTACGGGAATAGGGCTGGCCGCTTGAATCATGTGTCGGCGGGCCTTCGTCGCGTTCAACTACGCGGTGCTCTTTCATAATGTCAATAGCTTCCAGCTTGGCCTTGACCTCAGCCTGCATGGCCTGCAGCACCTCGGGCGTGTCGCCTGGGTACTTCGCTACCAATTCGTCCATAGACAGGTGCGCAAAGCGGCGGTGTTCAGCCATAGGGTCAGCAGGGGCCAACCCCTCAAAGATACGGTCAATGGCCTCTTGCTGGTGTAGCGGCAGGTGGTGGCGGGCGATTTCCATTAAAACGCCCCCGGCCGGACTTGCCAGCAGTCAAAGCCCAGCTCACGCCAGAATACCACCATGCGGTCGCGGTCGTCCAGGCAGCAGATGACGTTTTCGGGGCGCAAGTCCAGCTGGCGTATCATGGCAAGCTTGACCTCTTCGTCCTTAGTCCATTTGCCATCAGTGGTATCTTCGCACACGGCCAGCGGGTCATAGCTGTCAGCAGGGCGCATAAGCAGGTGGTCGTAGTGTACGCCGTGATGTTTAAGCCACGCCTCAGTTACAGCGCGCTGGCTTTCGCAACGACCGGTCAGAATGACGGTGGCGTTTTCATGGCCTTCTTGCCACATGCCCAAAAACGCGGCGGTAGGGTAGTTCAGCGTGTCATGCACACACGCGTCAAAGTAGGCTTTCCAGCCGTGCGACTGAATAAGAGGGCGGCGGTGGTCGTCCAAGGCCAGTGTGCCGTCAAGGTCACAGATAAGGGTGTTCTTCATTGCGGTTGCTCCAGGGTGGTATTGAAGGGCGTAGTATAAGGCGGTCAGTCTGTTTTGCGGGTGGGCAGTGCGGCCAACACGTCCAGTGTAGCGCCCGTGGCGACAGCGAGTTCGGGGCAGGTTAAGCGCTTAAACCCTGGCAGGCGGATGGCAGCGTCATAAGCCATGAGCCGCAAGCCCAGCTTTTCATAGTGCAGCAGCTCTTCGCGCGAGCGGCAGGTCAGGTACAGCGAGCCACGCGCCTTAGGCATGTTGTCGCGGCTTACTTCGTCCAACTCCACCACGGCCTTCAGCCCAAGCGCTTTGGCGATGGCAGCACCATTGACGGTCTTGCCACAACCCTGAGGGCCGTACAGCACAACAGATTGCTTTCTCATTCTTGATCCCTCAGGGTGTCGCCCGGCAGGCCGCGCGGGTAGTCGTCCAAGGCGGCGCGAACGCCCAGCTCAAAGTCACCGTCGCCTTCGTTAGCGACAGCCTCAGCTTCAGCGCGGTCAGCCGGGTGGCTTACCATGCTCATGCCGTAGTGGTAGCCTTCGTCATAGGACGCTGGCAGGGCAGTCCTGAACAGCGTATACACCCCGGCGATAAAGATCGACGCCACAACAGCGCCAATTAACAGTGCTTCCATAGTCATTGCTCCAATGTGGTTATACGCCCAGCGGCGCGCAGTGAGTTTAGCATGAGCTGTAGCGCTCGCGCCGGGTAGAGTTTGTGCTTAATCGCTACGGTTGTCACCCAGTTTATTGCATCAGCCTCGCTGCTCATCACCTGGGCGTTAAGGCGGGGCGGGCGCTTGGCGTCGTTCCACCGCTCACACAGCCGGGCCAAGTTGGTAAAGTGGTCGTCGGCCGTTGGTGTCCAATCCTTACACAGGTCGGGGCGCTTGGCGGCAATTTGGGTGTACACCTCAAGGCAGTCAATGGACAGCTCCAGCTTGCGCCCAGTAGTGGCAGCGCGGAACACCATTTCAGCTGACAACACCTGATGGCGTTTGTACAGGTACAACAGCTTGTCCACAAAGAAGGTCACATGGCCCTGGCCCATGCGGTAGGTGGGTGGCACCTGAGCTTCAACCTTAACGTCTTCGCCCAGGTTGCGCGCTACTGCATTTAGTACACGGGGCAGTTCGCGGTACTCGGCTGCCAGCCATTGGTTGGTCAACAGGGTGGGGTCAATGGTATTGATACGGGTCATAGCTGCACCGGGGCTTCAAAGGTCAGTCGGCCCACTTCGCACGCCTGCATGAACAGCTCTGCAGCCATGGCCGCCATTTTGGCTTCAGCGGCGGTGTGGGTGTTGATGGTGGGGTTCATCACATGCTCCACCGAACTCCAGTCCATAGGGCGGCGGGCTCGCCACCATTCTAGCGCAACAAGCTCAAAGCGGTTAATCTTTCTTTGGCGCAACGGGTTCTCTGGCCCGGTGCTGTTCAACTCCACCTGCAGCAAATGTGCCTCCAGCGAGCGGGCCGGGGCTTCTTTAGGTGGCGGGCAGCGGCCGCTTATTTCAGCAGCTTGGAACACAGCGTAGACCTCAGGGAACTCTATACGATAGTAGTTTACAAGCCGCTTAGCGGTCTCAACACCATACGGCGCAGCCAGGGCGGGGTGCGTGCCTACACGGCGCAACACCGGCTCACCCATATGCGTTGGGCCAGACTGGGCGTTGAGCGCGTCGCACATTTTGTTGGTTAGGTCTTTAGGGTTGTGCTCTTGAATGTACTCAGCGCATTCAACAAATGTGCCCCAGTGCAGCCATGGCGACTCAGGCACACCGTCAAGGTCTTTGACAGCGTAGCGGGCCAGCGGCATAGCGTCGCGAATTTCAAGTTTCATGGTCTTTCTCCAGTAGAGTAGGGGTGCTCAGTATAACAGAAACGCCCCAGCATAAGCCAGGGCAGTGTGGATCAGGCTACAACGTTGAAGTGAAAGTGCGCGCCAACTTCCAGGGCGGTGCGGCCAATGAACAGCACGCCGTAGCGAACCACGCCGTCAACCAACACAGGCATGATGCTGTAACGCACATGAACATCAGGCTGCTTAACAAAGACCTTGGCAACAGCCTTTTCGGCGTTAGCTTCGGTGGCATAGGTCTTGGTGAATTCAATGTTGGTGCGGGAAAGGGCCATGGTGTGTATCTCCAGTTGAGTAACAAGGCGGCTGCCCTGTAGAACGAATGGTAGTTTACTGAAATCGGGTTGTCTACCACTTTCGCAAAGAAAGTTTCGACAACCCGACGAACGGTCATGCCCCTAGTCTAAGTAGCCTGTCAGGGCGCGCTCAATAAACCGCTCAAAATCATAGCGCTGGTCAGGCATCCCCATAAACGCCCCATTGTGCAGCGTGTGGGTGTTCAACATCAGTTGAACCAGCTCCAAACGGTTGAGCGCTTTGATTTTCTTGGCCGTATCAACGCGGTTGCCGTTGACATAAAGCTTGACAATGGCGGAAAGCTTGGTTTCGGTTTTGGCAATTAGCATGGTTGAAGCTCCAGTTGAGTAAGGGTTAAGGCAGCAAACTGGCTTTAATGTAGCCGGCTGTGTTTTGGTGTTCTTTAAGGAAGGCCGCAATCTTTTCTTCGCTCCAGCCTTTGGCGTCCAGGATGGCGCAAACAGTGCGGTAGTTGTAGGCCAATTCAGTTTTCATCTTTGGAACTCCAGTTGAGTAGAGCGGCTGCCCTGTGTAAGCAATCATACCCGCTTACACAGGACTGTCCACCACTTTCTTCAACAGAAAATGACCGTTCGTCGGATTTTACTCCTTGGAAGGGGGTTTTGTTACGGCGTTACACGCAAGGCCAAGAAGGCCAATAAGCAGAGTGGCAAAGAAGCGTATCACACTGCCTACACAGAAGAGGGCGACCGCTGCAAGGGCGGTGCCGTCTCCAGGTTCGTAAGTACTCCACAACATCCAACCGCAAACAGCCAAGTAACCAAGAAAGAGGATGTTAAGAAGTCCGGTTAAGTAGCGGCAGAAGAAGGGCATGGCGGCGTTCCTTTAAAGAAGAGGTGTGACCGGAGTATTACAGCAATTGTTGCACTCCAGCGTTAAAGACGGACGCTCTTAAGCTATAGTGCGCTGTGTAAGCAAGACGGGTGAAGTACAGATAGTGAGCCTAGTGAGACTAGGGCTGAAGAAGCGGCTTCTTTGAGCCTAGTCTCACTAGGGCTGCAGCGGGGCGTAGTTTACTGCCGCTGTGTAATCAGTACAGATAGCGTCCCGCTGCAGCCTTAGTCTTGCTAAGCCTCCAGCGCGGGCCTCATGCGTACTTCTTTTGCGTACTTGACGCAGCCTTAGTCTTGCACGGCGTACAGCCAAAAATGGGGTGAAGTACAGATATTCAGCATTGTTTTTATAATCATGTCTTCTTTAAAAATAGCTAAAATTGCCCTCATTGGCGTTTCCAATCATCTGTACTTCTGTACTTCTTCAAACTGCAACCCTACTGTCACTAGTATCAGGTCAATTCAATATCTGTACTTCTTATCTGTCTTATATCTGTACTTTAAAAGTATCTGTACTTCTTTTGTTCTTTGTTGTTCTTCAGCCTTGCCAAAGAACCACCCCACCAAAAGACCGCCCTGGCCAAACAGCGCCCAACAAAAAGGGCCGCCCTTGGGCAGCCCTTCTTCACCTCTTTACTGACACCCTAGTCAAGCGTCTCGGCATCAGGCCATTCGTCGCTAGCCAGGCTTTCCAACTCGCTGCGCTCATCCCTAAACAGCTTCACAAAGCCCCGAGCATCATTAGCAAAGTCGGTCAGCTCACCCTCATAGTTAGTCCAATGAAACCCGCGCTCATATTGGCCACGCACCTTATTACCAACGCCCGCCATGAGCCACGCCTTGTCCCATTTTTGCGTCTTGCCCACCGTGCGCTTGAACCGCTCTTCTGTCACACAGGTGAAGTCCATGCTTTCCAGCACATCCCGCAACAGCTGCCTTGGCCCACGCTTGCCACTGCTCAGCCCTTCAGCCATTTTGGCCTCAAAGCCGTAGTGCGACGACAACCCCACGACAATGTTGATAATATCCGACTCAAACATGAGCGGCGATGCAACGTCAAACGGCGTCATCGGGTGATCCAGCGCCAGTTCGATAACAGACCCTGGCCAATCCTCAGCGCGGCCCTCCATTTCAGCGGTGTACCGCGTGCGCAGCGGGAAGTCAGGGGTGAAATCGATAGCGGTGTAATCCCAATTCTCGAAAAAGTACCGCATGGCGTTTTGGTTGTCTTCGGCCTCAAGCCATTCAACAAAGTCGTTGTAGTAGGCTTGGCTCTTCTGGCGCATGGGCGCTTTGACCACTACCCAACGCCTGTCACCCGGTTCGACCTTAATCTTGTCTTCGGGGTTCTTGAAGGCAATCTTCAATGAGAAGTTCGGCACCTCAATGTAGTCTTTCTGCATGGCGCGGCGCGGCACCTTTTCGTTAGCCGTGTATTTCTTCAGAAAGTTGTGTACCTGCTCGCGCCCGGCGCGGTCAGAGGGGAACGCAAATTCCTCGAACACATCCACATGCGCGTTGCTGACCCATGCCTTTTTATCGTCTGCCAGCATTTCGCTGGTGACTTCCTGCACGTTGGCGCTGCCGAATACCACCTCCAACACCTTTTGTCGCAACAGTGACTTGCCAATGCCTTTGCCACCTTCAATGACAAACATGTACTTAATGAGATGCCCCGGCTTTTGCTTGGCGAACGCTATCATGGAAATGAACCATTCGCGTTCGGTCGTGTTGGGTATCAGGTACTCGAAGTGCTGCAGCAGCGGTGTAACATCACCTTTCACCGACTCACCGACTGGGTCGCGGTAGGTGTTGAGGTAGGTGACGCCCTTGAAGTCATACAGGTCATCCTCAGCCGGGTGGTAGCCGAGGCGCGCAGCTTCACGAATCAGCGCATGGTCGAGCACGTATTCACGCCCCAGCTTGAGGCCGTGGAACAGCGGGCCAAAGCGGTCAACGCACTTGTTGTATGCGCGGCCAATCTTATTCTTAAACGCGCGAATGGGCATGGTCGTGCCATCCTTCATGGAAACGACCTTGTCCACCTCAGTGAGCCACACGAAATGCTTGAGCCCCTTCTGCAAGAAACCATCGACTTTCTGGCGCAGGGCGTTTAACTCTTCCTGGCCGGCTTCCTCCACCTCAACAGTCAGCTCTTTGTAATGCGCCTCAATCGTTTTGAGCGTGGCCCCTGGGCGTTGGTTCTTAATCAGGTTAAACAGCTCTTTCAGCTCGGCAGCGTCAAGCGTCTCTTTGGAGTTGGCCATCTGCTGCATGACCGAATCGTATACCTCTTTCTGCTGCATGGGCAGCGAGGCTATGTTAGTGCGGTGGTGCTCAAAGCCGAATGCGTTGTTGTTGCGCTCAAACGACGCCCATACACGGCGCAACCCTTCAACCTGCTCTTCTGGCAGTGGGTGGTCAAGCTCATTGTTAATGGCGTGTATGCGTATCAGTGCCTGTTCGAGCGAATCGCCGTTGTTCTTCGACCACTTGAGGAAGCCGACGAACTGGTTATGGCGCTCGCCTTCATCCATCTGCATGCCAGGGCGCATTTCAGACGGCGGGGTCTTGTAATCGCGCCCTTTGTTGTCGCCGGCCAGCATCTTGCCAATTTCATGCGCCGTATCAGGGTCGAGCGGTTCACCATCAAGGCGGTACTCGAAAATGGCCTCATCAACGCGGTCAGGCGGTGCGCCGTGCCAGTACATCGGCTGACTGGCCGTTTGCGAGCAGCGGTCAAACGTCTCTGACAGCCCGAGCATTTCAGCGAAGCCCAGCACAATAAATGGTTGGTCGCGTGGTGCTACTGGCTCAGCGTAGGGCACCACGACGCGAAACTTATTTTCTTTGCCGGGTGTGAGGGGGTCGTAGCTAAACGTGCTGTACAGCGCGAAGGCGTACCCGAGCTCCAGTAGTTGGGCGTGGACTTCCTCAAAGCTCGGGGCGTCGGGGGTGTCAATGTCGAGCACCACACCATAGAACTGTTCAACGCCGTTGTTGCGGCGGTGCATTTCACCGTTGGGTGCTTCGTCGGTGAACGACGCGAACACAAAGTACGGGCATTTTTCCTTTTTGGGCGCGACCTTCAACTTAGACAGGGCGTTGACCAAACCGGGCCAGGTAGTGGTGCGGGTTTTTACGGTAGCGTCAACTTTGTCCTTGCCACCTGCACCCTGGCCGGGGTGGCGAATACCATGGAACAGATGTGGGGCGGTTGAGACCTTTAAAGACGGGACAACGGTTTTAGCCTCTGACATACTTACTCCAGTCCAGACGGGCGTGTTGTTTACATTGTGGTTGTTCGGGTGCGGCCCGCTTTAGTTTGCTCCAGCTAAAGCGGGCATTTTTATGAACGCCCAATAGCATAGCGCTGACAAGGCGTTCTGTCTACCCAGCACACAGCACAATCCACCGCATTACACAGCTGCAACAGCTGACTATTAATAGCCGCCGCGCAACAACCGCCGTTTAAGAGCGCCCGTTTAAGAGACGGCGTTTACACAAACAGCAACAACTCCCCAACTTTTTCAGTGGACAACCGCAACAGCCCGTCCCATACTTCGCTCCACTTTCAAGCGACATCCCGCTGAAGGCAACCACAAACCCTCTTGGAGTATCATCCTATGCAACTTGGTATCATTGTTCTCCCGTCGAACACCGAAGAAATGGACAAAGTTCTGGCTGCCCTGGCTAAGCTGAACCTCAGTGGCACCGTCCAACCGGCTGCTACTGCCGCTGGCAAGACCGACAAACCGGCCGCCAAGGCTGACAAGCCTGCTGCCAAGAAAGAAACCCTGAAAGTGCCTACCGGCCCTGAGCTGGTGGCGCAGATGACCAAGGTGCGTGATGAGCTGGGCGAAGACACCGTGGCTGAAATCCTCACTGCCTTCGGCGCTACCAAGCTGAAAGAGTTGGACAAAGGCGATTGGGCCAGCGTGTACGCTGCTGCCACCGTTGCGCTGGAAGGTGCAGGCGGTGACGATGACCTGGGCGGTGATGACGACCTGGGCCTGGACGGTGATGATGACCTGGGCCTGGGCGGTGATGACGACGACCTGGGCGGTGATGACGGCGAAGAGCTGGACGCCGAAGAAGTCAAGACCGCCTGCCAAACCCACGCTACCAAGCACGGCAAGGCCAAGACTCAAGCCATCCTGGCTAAGCATGGCCTCAACACCGTGCGCGGCCTGAAGTCTGCCGACAACAAAACCCTCGCTGCCATCCTGAAAGCAGTGAGCTAATCCACCCACGTTGACAAAAAGCCCGGCTCATGCTGGGCTTTTTGCTGTTTGGAGGTGCGTAAATGGGTAAGATCATCACGCTGGACAAGCCGGGCTGTATCATAGCCGGCAAAAACGGGCTGCTGGTGGCGGCGTACCTGCTGGGCGAAACGTCAGAGTATTGGGAAGTCCATGCGCGCGACGAAAAGCGCTCCAAGAAGGTGGCCAAAGCTGACCGGCGCTGGCAGGTGTTCAACACCACTGATACTGCAATTAAGTGGCAGGAGGAAAAGCCATGAGCTGGCGCTATATGCCGCGTATCGAACTGCCTGAGTGTGGCCCGTGCAACGGCGACGGCTATGTGGACTCAGGTGTTGACCCCTACACAGGCCAACCCGCCAAGGGCCATATGGTGTTCTGCCCAGCGTGTGCAATATGGCGCAACGCCCTTGACGTTGCGCTGGCGCTTATCAACGCCGGGCTGAACAACGAACCCATCAGCAAAGTACGGTTTGACCGCTACGTTAAAGAGCTTGGCGGTGATGTTGTACGCGCCGAATCACTTTGGAGTAGACAGCCTGCAAAAGCTGGTGTATACCTGTTGACGTTGGTCTTCGACAACCTCACGCCAAAGGTGTAGCATGATCGAATGGGTACTGGTTATTTGCTTAAACGCTAGCGGGGCGTCGTGCGAGACGCGGCAGTTCTACCCAATGGCCGACAAGAAAGAATGCAACGCAGCGCGTATGCAAACCGGCCTGCCGCTGCCTGACAAAAACTACGCACCGCGCTACAAAGGGCAGGACACAGCATGGTGCATGCACGTTAAAGAGCTGGAGGGTTGAACATGAGAAGTGTACTGGTTAACAGCGCAATGGCGCTTGCTTCAATTATGGTAAGTGGCATGGCGCATGACCGTATGGATAAGGTGTCACCGACGCTACGCCGCCGCGCCGGTTGGCAGGAACGCGCAGTTGATAAACGCTACCGCCCAACTAGCAAGGTGTATGATGATCACACCTGGGCACCTGACAGCGCAGTGTGGCTACGGGCTGAGGCCAAGCGAGCGCGCAAGGCCGAGAAACTGCAACGCGACTATTACCGCTCGATGCGGTCAAACCGCTGCCACGCCCACTACTTTGACCCTTCAAAGGTTGAGTTGGTGTTTTCTAACGCTGCCGGCGAAGAAGTGGCGCGGGTCACTGGCTGGGCTGAGCCGCCCTGTTCGGCGCATACACACATGGTGTATTGTGGCCATAAGAAAAAGCTGCAAGGCAAGGCCGCGCTGGTGCGCCCTGACAAAACGCGCGAAGGTTATGTACTGGCGCAGTTCGACGACCTTGAGTTGTCGTTTAACAAAGTGCGGTTGGCGTTCAACTGGCACAACTTTCGTGCTGACGAATTTAAGGCGGTTTGACCATGGCCAAGCCAAAGAAGGGCAAAGGCTACGCCATATCAGGGCACAAGCGGCGTAGCGCCTCCAATGCCAAGCGCTGGATGAACTGCGCTGGCAGCATTGCTTTGTGCGAGTCGCTGCCAATACATGAGCAGGTCAGCGCTGACAGCATCCATAGCCGGCGCGGCACCTGCGCGCATGCCGTTGGTGAAATGTGCCTTGCGGCGTACCAGAAAGACCCCAACACGCCCGTAACACCTGACGACTATATGGGCATGGAAGTTGAGGGCGTCTTGGTTGACCAAGACATTGTCAACGGTGCCCAGGTGTACGTTGAGCACGGCCGTGGCCTCATTGATGACGCCGACTTGGTTGAAATCGAAGAATCATTGTCACTGGCAGCGTTCATTGAAAACATGCAGTCGGATACGGGTGAATTTCTGGGCGTGTGCGGTCATGAGCATGGCGGTACAGGCGACCTTGTAACCGGCAAGGTGTTCAGCTGGCTGCGCGTAACCGACTATAAAAACGGCAAGGGCATACAGGTTGAGGTGGAGGACAACCCCCAGCTCATGATATACGCCCTGGGCGCGCTGCATAAGTACATGGCTGAATACGACTTTGACGAAATCATCCTGGAAATCGTGCAGCCAAACGGGTTCCACAAAGACGGCCCCATTCGGTCGGCGGTAATGAGTCCAGAAGAACTGCTGCAATGGGCTGAGGATGTCGTACTACCGGCTGCAGAGCGTAGCGTTGAGGCTGAAAAGGCGCTTAAGCGTGGCGACCCCGACTTTGTGGAAAAGTACCTCAAGGCAGACGACGACTGGTGTACCTTTTGTCCTGCGCGCCCACGCTGCCAAGCGGCGCTGAACGATGCCACCGACAACGCCGTAATTGAGTTCATCGATGTGATGTGTGACGATGACTTTGGCGACGGCAGCGGGTTTGCGCTTGACTTGGCCCTGCCCAACCCGGCGCTGGTAACAGCCGAGCATGAAGCGCTGATCCTGCAACACGGTGACGCCATCATAGGCTTTGTCAAGGCGGTGCAACAGCGGGCGCACAACCGAGCCGAGGCAGGTGAACCCATACCGGGCCACAAGCTGGTGCTGCGCACAACCCACCGCAAGTTCGTCAGCCCCGAGGCCAAGATCAAAGACGATCTTAAGCGTATGGGCCTGCACCCGCATGACTACATGGACAACCCGGCGCTTAAGTCCATCAGCCAGCTGGAGAAGGTGCTTAGGGCCAAAGGCGTGCCGAAAGAGCGCATTGAGGAATTTAACAAAGCGCATGTAATCAAGCCCGAGGCTGGCACAGAACTTGTGCGCATTGACAACCCCCGGTCTGAGGTAATGCCAGCTATCGACGCCGAGTTCAGCCACCTGTATGATGGTGACGACGATATGCTGTCTTTGTAGCGAATGGGGTTGACAACATCAGCGCGCGCTGGTAGAGTCCGCCCCATGTTCTACCGCTGTCAGTGTGACGGGCACGGGCGGTGGAACTGGGCGTGGCCTACGCCCGGCATGACCTGCCTTAAGCTGTTGTGCCATGGTGGTAGCATCATGGAGTGCAGCAGGGCCAGCCACCCTTTGAGGTGGAGATGAAGTGAACCCGCAATTAAGCGACCAAGTGAAAAAGGAAATCAGCATGACCGAGAAAGCCGCAAATCCACGCCGCGTTGTTATTGGCCCTATTCGTCTGTCTTACACCTATGTAGCAGAGCCGAAAGAGAACGACCACGGTGAAATGGAATACTCCACCCAAATCTTGATCCCCGAAGGCAGCGCAGCGCAGAAAAAAGCGCAGCAGGCTGTCAACGCTGCAATCATGGCCTGCCCCTTGGCCAACGGTGACAAAGTCAAAGCTGGCAAGCTGCTTAAGAACCCCCAGTTCAAAAAGCCACTGCGCAGCGCTGCCGACGAAGGCCGCGACGGTGCCGAATATGACGGCATGATCTTCGCCAACGCAAAAACCAACGCCAAGAAAGGCCGACCCGGTATCGTCTTGAAAAGCGGCACTAAGCTGACCGACTCCGACGAAATCATGGACGAAATTTACAGCGGTTGCTGGGCGTATGTGTCGGTGACTGCGTACTACTTCGACAACAGCGGCAACAAGGGTGTTGCGCTGGCGCTGAACAACATCATGAAGCACAAAGATGATGTGCGCCTGGACGGCAGTGTTGACGCCGAAGACGAATTTGCCGACATGTTCGAGGAAGGTGACGACGACCTGGGCGGTGATGACGATGACTTCGACGCACCGCCGCCGCGCAAAGGTGGTAAGTCTGCACCTAAGCCAACTGGCAAAGGTGGTAAGCCTAACCGCCGCCCTGCGCCGGATGATGACTTCGACCTGGACGGTGATGACGACGATCTTGAACTGTAACTCACCGCAATAGACAAACGGCCTCGCACATGCGGGGCTTTTTGTTGCGCGCAGTTTATCAGTGCGTTATACTCACCACTGCCCCTGAGCTGATATGCAAACTATGAGGCCACAATGAGTTCATACAACCCTCGGCAGGTTGAGGCAATCAACCTAGCCAAAACACGCATGGCCTTGGCTGTCCAACGCCAAGGCGCGCGGCGTGTAACAATCGACTTTGAGACGCGCAGCAAGCTTGACCTGCCCACGGTCGGCGCGTACAAGTACAGCCAGCACAGTTCCACCCGCGTGCTGATGATGTCCTACTGCCTGACTGGCGACCCAAAGGACACAAAGCTCTGGCTGCCCGGCGACGCACCCCCGCACGCGCTTTTCACGCTGGTTAACAGCGGCGCGGCTCTTAATGCGTTTAACAGCTACTTTGAATACTGCATCTGGAAGCATGTGTGCGTACCGCACATGGGCTGGCCAGACGTTGAGATTGAGCAAACGCTTGACGTTGCCGACAAGTGCAAAGCCCTGGCGCTGCCTGCCAACTTGGAGGAAGCCGCTGAGGTGCTCCAGGTGGCCAACCTCAAGGACGGCAACGGCAAGCGCCTGATCAAGCTGTTTTGCAAGCCCAACGCCAAAGGCAGGTTCAATGAGCCATGGGATTTCCCGCAGGATTGGGAAGACTTTAAGGTATACTGCGTTCGCGACACCAAAGCCGAGGTGGAGATTGACAATATCCTGCCTGGCCTACCGGCGTTTGAGCAGAACATTGCATGGCTGACCATGCGCATGAACTGGCGCGGTCTGTACCTGGACATGGCAGCGGTCAACGCGGCTGACAAGCTAGTGGCGCAAATCAAGCTGGTGTACAACGCTGAAGCGGCGGCGCTTAGCGGCGGCATGTTCCAGAAGTGCACCCAACGGGCGAAGGTCAAAGCCTGGGTGGCATCACAGGGCGTTATCCTGCCGAACTTACAAGGCAAAACGGTTGACGTGTACCTGCGCAAAACCACGGTGCCGCCCAAGGTGCGGCGCATGCTGCAGCTGTACAAGGTTGCCGGCTCTTCCTCGGTTGCCAAGTTCGGGGCTATGAAGTCGTTCGTTGCCAGTGACGGCCGGGTGCACGAGTTGCTGAACTACCACAAGGCCCGTACTGGCCGGTGGGGTGGCAAGGGCATTCAGATACAGAACTTCCCCCGGCCGAAGCTGCCCAAGTGGGTCGATTATGTTGACGTGCTCAACGTCATTAAGCAGGGCTGCGTCAAGGCGCTGGACAAGCTGGCCGCTGACATTGAGGCCCGCGACAAGAAAGAGCGGCAGGCCAAAGGCAAGGACACATGGTGGCTGGCCAATTCCATGGAAATCCTCACCAGCTCGCTGCGCGCTGTCATCTGCGCCATGCTGGACAAGCACCTGAAATCAGCGGACTACTCGGCAATTGAGGCACGCGTGCTGCTCTGGCTAGCAGGTGATCAGCGGGCGTTGGACATTTTCCGGCGCGGCGAAGACATTTATCTGGACATGGCGGCAGCAATCTACGGTGTGCCCATGCACACGCTGGACAAGGAATCAGATGAACGGCCGCTGGGTAAGGAAACCATTCTGGGCGCAGGCTACGGCATGGGTGATGAGAAGTTTAAGACCCGCTGCGAAGAGGTGGCGAACATCATCATCGACCGGGTCACGGCTAAGAAATCCATTCAGACGTACCGCAAGCGCTTCCCGCTGGTGCCCAAGCTCTGGAAGAAGCTGGAGGCAGTAGCCATTGAGGCGGTACGCTTCCCTGGCCGTGTAACAAACTATCTTGGCATTAAGTTCAAGATGACACGCTACGGTAAAATGCCTATACTACTCTGCCGCTTCCCATCAGGGCACACAACAGGCTACCCGTTCCCGGTTGTGCGCGAAAGTTTCAAGTGGGGCGAGCTGAGCTATGAGCTGTTTTACCAAGGCTGCCACAGCAAGACACACAAATGGGGTGAACTGTCCACCTACGGCGGGAAGCTGACCGAAAACGTGACCCAGGGTGTGGCCCGTGACCTCATGGCGTTTGGTATGTTGCTGCTGGACTGCGTAGGCTACTACCTGATCATGACGGTACACGACGAAGCGGCCAGTGAGGATGACGAAGACTTTGGTTCGCTTAAGGATTTTGAGATGCTGCTATGTACGCTGCCAAAATGGGCCGGTGATTTGCCGGTGACTAGTGAAGGTTGGGAAGGCCCGAGGTACAGGAAATGAACAAGCCACGTATGCGAATGTGTAAAGGCTGGTGGGTGCCAGCGCGCCTTGTTGGTATGCGCTTTAACGCGGGTTGTGTGCGTTACCTACTGCCAGAAGTCAAAGCAGAGATTAAGCTGGCCCGACGCATGAACGCGGCGCTCAAGCGGTTTAACTGGAGGCGTCCTGCATGAGCAAACCACCTGTTGAGCGTGTGGCGGAGGACGCCTTTGTTGAGCGCTGTGCTCTGCGCGGCTACTGGGCACTGAAAATGGAGATACCGGGCTGGCGCAACTGGCCCGACCGCCAAGTGTTTCTTGGCAATGGGTACAGTTTCTTCATTGAGTTCAAGCGCGAAGGCCAAACGCCCCGCCCCGGCCAGCTGCACCGGCACAAGGAAATGCGCAAGCGCGGCTACAACGTGTACGTGTGTGATACCCTGGCTCAAGCGCTGGAGATACTGGAAACCGAAGTTCAACAACAGGCGCTTATTCTATGACGCTGTTTGTGCCGCACATGTACCAGCTGAACGCCATTGCGGCAGGTGTTAAACGCGGTAACTTAGCCCTGTTCCTAGACCCCGGCCTTGGTAAAACGGTAATCGGGTTGCGCATACTGAAGTCCTTGCAGCGCATGGGCCGGGTCAAGGCCGCGTTGGTTGTTGCACCGCTGCGCCCTTGTTACACGGTCTGGCCCAAAGAGCTGCGTAAATGGGGGTTCGCCCGTGGCATGAAGGCGCGTATCCTGCACGGGGCCAACAAAGAATATGAGCTGAGCCAGCCAGCTGACATGTACATAATCAACCCCGAGGGTCTCAAATGGCTGTTCACCATCGCGCTCAAGGGCAAGCGTAACTGGCCGTTTGATATGCTAATCGTCGATGAGTCGGGCAAGTTTAAGAACCCGGCCGGTCGGCGGTTGCGGTTGTTAAAGCCCAGGCTGGCTAAGTTCACCCACCGCTTTGTGTTCAACGGCACCCCCGCCCCTAACAGCCTGATGGACTTGTGGTCACAGTTCTTAATCGTTGACAAGGGCCAGAAGTTCGGCGCAAAGATCACCCATTTCCGCAACCAATACTTCAGGAAAGCGGGCTACATGGGCAAGAAATGGGAAATAGCGGGCGACAAGCAACGGGACAACATATATCGCCGCGCGTCTGATATGTGCCTTGTTATGGAAGCCGAAGACTACCTGGACATGCCAGCACTGACCTTTCATACGATAACGGTGCAACTGCCTGCCAAGGCCATGCAGCATTACACCGAAGCCGAAAACGACCTGTTCACTGAAATCGATGAAGACGCGGTGGAGCTGAAAAACTCAGCTGTTGCAACAATGGCGTGCAGGCAGATTGCCAACGGCGCGTTGTACCACGCAACAGAAGAGGGCCAGAAGCCGCTGCCCCAGGCGCGCCGGCCGTGGTACGCGCTGCACGACGCCAAGCTTGAAGCGCTAATAGACCTTGCTGATGAGCTGCAGGGTAAGCCGCTCTTAATCGCGTATGACTTTCACCATGACCTTGTGCGCATAAGAGCCGCGCTGCAAAAAGAGTTCGGCGTTAAGAATGTGCCGCACATAGGATCAGGTGTAACACCTGCTGAAGGTGCGCGGCTGGAAGCGGCGTGGAACAAAGGCCAACTGCGCTTTTTGCTGGGCCACCCCGGTTCCATATCGCACGGGCTTAACTTGCAAGAAGGGCCGGGCGCTGACATCGTATGGTTTGCTGGCACATGGGATTTGGAGGCATGGCTGCAGTACATTAAGCGCATATACAGGCAAGGCTTTAAGGGCCGTTGTGTCAGGGTGCATCAGATAGTAGCCGAGGGCACGGTGGACGAAGTCATGGCCGCCCGCGTTGCAACAAAAGACGCAGCACAGCAGGACTTTAAAAGAGCGGTGCAGCGTTACCGGGCGTCTAAGAAAAGTTGACAAAGGATTTGCGGCAAGGTTTCTTACACGCCGTTTAAGAGAAGACGCCAAAGGATTTGCGGCAAGGTTTCTTACACGCCGTTTAAGAGAAGACGCCAAAGGATTTTGGTCAAGGTCTGTTAAACGCCGTGTAAGAGAAACCGCTGCAAATTCCATAAGCGAATTACACAGTCGTGTTTAATAGCGATTCGGTCTATTCGCGGGGGTGGACACGTTGCCACGGGTCGTTTACATTGCGTGTCAGGCCGCACTGGTCTACACTCAACTGGAGAAACCCCGTCATGAGCACCATTGAATACGTCAACGACTGGAAAGCCACGCCGCAAAGCCATTTTCACGCACCGACCCAAACCCTTTTTGAACTGGCCACTTGTGGTTATTGCAACGGCGCGCTCTGCACTGACCGTGTAAGCACCCCCAAGCTGCCGAACGGGGTTAAGGTCTGGGGTGATAGCCACCTTCCACCGCTGCCTATTGAGGGCGGTGCCTGCACTCGCTGCAAGGGCGAACCGTTTTACATCGAAAAGATCAAGTCGGAGTACGCCATTGTCAGCCGCGCAGGTGGCGAGCTGGCCGGCTCCAAAAAGTCTGAAAAGGCCGCTGCTCTGCTGTGCTCGCAACTAAACGCGCAAGCACTGGCCGACAGTCTGCCGGCTGACGAACACGTTGCGGGCACTGATGCCTTGACAACTTCCACTGACACCTCTAAACTCGGCCCCATGGTTGTCATTCGACTGGCTGGCGACCTTGGTAACGGTATGAAACGCGGCGACCATTTGTCGCTACCAATAGCAGCTTTGCTGACCCTAATCAACGAAACAGGAATCACTATCATGGCCAAGACCGCCGAACGCAAAACCGCAAAAGACCTGATCCGCGCGCTGATCATCAAGGGCAAAACCGACGCTGAAGTGTTGGCCGCTGTCCACAAGGACTTCCCGGAGTCCGCCGCTGACAAGAAGCACTGCACCAAGTACCGCCGCGAACTGTTCGTGGAAGAAAAGATCGAAGCAAAATTTGCTGCGGTCGGCTCCACTGAGCACCGCGAATGGGCACTGGCCAACCTGGCCCTGGCCAAGAAAGGCCCGCATGGCGAATACTGGAAAGAGCACGCTGAAAAGGCCGCTGCTGCTCCAGTCAAAGCCCCGGCCAAGCCCGCTGCTAAAGCTGCTGCAAAGCCGCTGCCGAAGCCTGCCGCCAAGGCCGCTGCAAAGCCCGGTGCCAAAGCTGCTGCAAAGCCCGCTGCCAAAGCACCGGCTAAGAAGCCTGCGACCAAGTCAGCCAAAGCTCCAGCCGACAAGCTTGCGCTCTAAGTGCATCGCTACTGAGGTCAACGGTCATAGCGCCGTTGCCTCAGTGGCCTTTGACACCCTCCTTGCCCGTGTGGAGGTAGTGTCAAATGGTCGCACGGCGGTAACAACCTGCCTCCCAAATCACTGGCGTATCAAAGTGGCTGAACTGGTGTCGCGGCTCCACAACGAATACGATTGCACCCGCCGCATTAGCAAAAGCTGGAACCTGCTGTAACTACCTGGGGCTTTATCATGTTGGTTATCCCTCCTAAGAATGAAAACACCGCCCCGCCCGTACCGCTGGCCATCGTTAAACCCGGCCGCACCGTGGCGCTGGCTGGCCCCACCGGCCGCATTGCCTACTATCTTGTACCCCGTGTAACCAGTATCGAAGCCAACGTGCAGCCGGTCGCCGGCAAGTGCATGCTTGTAAACTTGGAAACCGGCCGCGTGGTCATGAAAGCTAGCAACCTGCTAGTCGATGTGCTAAGCTGTACTGCCACCACCACCCACCACCCATAAGGGACTTTTATGAAAGCCACGTATTTGGTGTACGACACGTCACCGTTTGAAGCCATGAGCATTCATCAGATGCTCGAACAGTTCCATACCAAGTTTGGCTTGGCCTATGACGGCCCAAAGCGCAACCTGACCTCGGCAGAACTGGCGTTTCGCCTGGAATGCCATCGCGAAGAAGCCAAGGAATACGCCGACGCTACCGACCTGGAAGACATGTTGGACGGACTGGCCGACGAACTGATTTTCTTGGCTGGCACCGCCCACCGCATGGGCCTGCACTTTGAAAAGCTTAACATCGTTGGCGAACAGGTATTGTATGACGGCCCGCCGCGCATGCTATCACCTGCCGAACGCGCCCTGCGTCTGCAGCTGCACAGCAGCGCTGTAACGCGCTTTGAAACGGTTGCAGCAACCGGCGACCTGGACTTGCAGTACCGCGCCCTGGCCCTGGCCCTGCATGCCTTCACCGCTACTGCGCTGCTGCATGGCTTTGACATTGACGAAGCCGTCCGCCGCGTGCATGCTGCCAACATGGCCAAAAACGTTGACCCGGCCAAACAACGCCGCCGCGCCCTGCTTAAAGAGCAAGGCCACGACGTTGAGCACATGATGGAAATTACCAAGCCTGACGACTGGCTGCCGCCGTACCTGGGCGACCTTGTGGGCAAAGGCCCGTACAAGCCGCATGTGCCTGAGGGTAGCGTGCCCATGTTCATTCATGGCGAAGAAGTCTACATCGATACGGCCAGCATTTGCGGCCTGATCACCATTGACGGCCCCGACGCAAGCGGCAAGACCACCTTGGCCAAGCGTATCGTTGAAGTCACGGGTGGCCAGTACATCCACCTGACTTGGTCGCCTCAGCTGGCGCGCGTTATGCACAACTACCGCGCCCACGCCATTGCCTACGCCCAGGCGCTGGCTGAGCATTGCGTTGTGGTGCTGGAGCGCCCTTGGATGTCGCACCCTGTGTACTCCAACGTGTACCGTGCTGGCGAGTACGATATGGAACAGGTCATCCACTGGAAGACGATGACCGAAGGCGCAGCGGCGTTGAACCTCTTTGCCCTGCCGAGTGATAACGCGGCATGGCTGGAAAACTACACGCGCATGTGTCAAACGCGCAAAGAGCTGCACGGCCCTGACCTGGAAAACGCCAGCGCTGTGTATGAAAACTTTGTAGCGCTGTTCCAGGGCGCAGAGCCGGTGCTCATGCCGCAAGGCGTGGTTGAAGTGTACGACATGCACCACTCCAGCACCCTTGACATTGACCTGTATATCAGTCAATTTGTCCTCCCTCACTTGAAAGCAAAGGTGTAATCATGCAACCGACAAAACCCGCTGCCCTTCAACAGGCGCAGAGTATTTTCAAGACCGGCATGGAGTTTCGCTATCCTGTAAGCGAGCACGGCCCATCGCTGTACGGCATGCTGGAAGCGCTTTGGACGTTGGTGGCACTGGCCAAGGGCAGCCGTGACAAGGTTTGGGAAACTGCAACGCCCGGTGCTGTTGACGCTGTTGCCGCCGCCTGGGCGCGCATGGGTCTGCTAGTAGCAACGCCCGACCAAAAAGGCGTTCAGCTCACTAAGCAGGGTGTCAACGTGGCAGAGTGCGCCGCGCTGCTGGAGTATGAGCTTGCCATGATTGGGCACCAGCTCAACGGCAACGCTACCGACCCCGCCATGTACGCCCAGCTGCGCAACGGCCTGGAAAACTACTCCAACGCCTACCTGCCTGAACTGCTGAACTGGGCGGCGTTGCAGGTTAAGCATGTTGCTGACCCGCTGGTGTTGGACTACTGCGGCGGCAACGGCGCGTTTGTTAAACGCTGCTGCGAACTGAACCCCAACACCATTGGCTGGCTCATTGACAAAGCGCCGGGCAACCCGCGCGAGCTTGCCGACGCCTGGGGCATCACGGTGCGCGAGGGTGATGCGCTGGGCACCGAAAACAACCCGACCGAAGACCTGGACAACCTGTTCGATATGGTCATCATGAGCGAAATTCTGCACTGCAAAGGTGCCGAAGACCGCGCCCGCATGATTGCAGACGCCTACCGCATGCTGAAGGTGGGTGGCGTTCTTATCGTGGCAGAGCAGTTTCCCGGCCTGCGCCTGGAATGGCGCTTAGCGGCCATGACCGAAGCCGGCCACACGTTGGAAAAAGAGGTGGTGGCGTTTGAGGTTCAAGCGGTGCCGTTCAAGCCCAGCGGCTACATTGAGGCTTTTAGCCACTACGCCATAGCGTTCACAAAGGAGGCCGCGCAATGAGTGTACAAGCCCTTAGTGCAGCATGGGAAGACGTGTACCACGCAAACCTGATCAACGCGCGCCTTGCTGCTGATATGGAGTTGATCAACCACACGTTTAAACTGCAGCCGTTTTTCCATATCGATGAGCGCGCCGTCACCAACCCAGTGCGGGCGTTTCGCCATGAGTTCAGCCGCTTGATGGCCGACTGGATTTTGTCAGGCAAAGTAGCGGTGTCTGAAGAAATGAAGGCGCTCAACCCCAACGCCGGCAACTTCGGCACCATGTTTAACGACATCCTTTGCACCGCCTACGGGCCGCGCATTCTGGAGCAGGTGCCGTTTGTGGTGCGCGAGCTGCAACGCAACCCCGACAGCCGCCGCGCCTGCATCATGATGTTGGGCACGGATGACCGTCATGTTGCAGACGCGCTGCACGCCGGCACGACCAACTGCGAATACATGTGTACCTACGCCTTCAACTTCCGCGTTCGCAACGGCGCGCTGGATATGACGGTTAGCATGCGCTCCAACAACTACACCACCACGGTCTGTCAGGACGTGTACGTCTTTGCCCGACTGCAGGAAAAGGTAGCGGACTTGCTGCAGGTCGCCGTTGGGGCGTACTATCATCACACGGTCAGCGGGCATATCTTCAACGGCGAAGCGCCTAAGGCTGATGCCATCCTTAAGGCGTATGTCACTGAGCACGCCGGCCCCAACTATGACGGCCCTCAGTTCAGCGAGGCCAACGGCTGGCTGGGTGCAATTCGCTGCCTGCGCAACGAAGGGGCGTGGTAACATGGGCGCTTGGTCGCTGGAACAGGCAATGGCTGAGGTGCGCGCCCGCGCTAATCAGCCTGGGTTCTGCCCTCGGGCGGTCGTGACATGCGCGCTGTACTCTGCCGGGGGGTCGCTGCTGGCCTCGGGCATTAACAGCCGCTACGACGCGCACGTTAAGCCGTGTGACTGCAACACCGACCCGGTCAGCACCTTGGCCGGGGCCAGCTCA